>FTAI01000401.1_pt1 | contig 16301 bp, 15 predicted proteins | sample 1638941 | NCBI WGS metagenome assembly FTAI01 (sample SAMEA3914813, study PRJEB12502) | metagenome | biome: forest; material: soil | place: Canada | collected 2011-07-07 | depth 0.3 m | reverse complement strand
CCAATGCGGCGATCCCACTCGCGCCAGAAGCAGCGGATCTGCTCCTCGTCGTCGGTGCGCGCGTCGGCGCCGCGGGGCATGCCCTTGGAGATGTCGTTCCACTGCGCCTCGCGCAGGTTGCGATAGCCGCGCTGGCAGGACTCCAGCGCCTCCACGTCGTCGGGGGTGGCCAGCCCCCCCGGGCCCAGGAATTCCAGGAAGTTGAACAGCCGCAGCGCCCGAAGGCGCTCGTCCTCGTCCTTGACCCCCAGGGCCCAGGCGCTGACCGACATCTTACCCGGCGCCAGCGGCTGGAAGGTCCGCACCGTGATCGCCATGATGTCGTTGATCACCAGGTTCGGGAAAATGATCATGTTGCGGCTGAGCTCGGCCATCCGCAGACCCCGCGCATCGCCGAACTGCTGCACCAGCCGGGCGCGGCCGGCCTCGATCATGTCGCGCTTCTCATCGCCCCAGGCGGGCGTCCAGCGGGCGACCGGCCGGCCCCAAGGCGAGGGGTATTCGATCACCGCGTGGCCGTTGCCAAGATCGGTGACCTGTCGGAACGGATAGGGGAACTTGTCGGGTCGCAGGCCGCCGACGCTGGTCAGGTAGTCGAAATAGGTGGTGTGGGTCGGCAGGCCATGGAAGCCATCGACGCTGTTCTCGGCCAGGAGCTTCCAGTTGGCGTCGATGAAGTACTTCTGGTCGCCGCCGATGATCTCCATCCCGGCCTCGCCCTGGTCGGCGACGAGGTCGATGATCTCCTTGGCGCCAGCGAGATATTCGCTGAGTCCCACGGCGTTGCGGTCGAAGTTGATGAAGTAGAAGTCGCGATAGTGCTCCAGGCGGGGGACCCCCACCAGGTCGGCGCAGCCGCCGGAGTAGTGGCCCTCGCCATAGTTGCCGTCGGCGTAGCGCGAGGCGAAGCGGCCATTCACGTTGAACGCCCAGCCATGGTAGAAACACTGGAACGAGATGGCGTTGCCGCGCTGTTCGCGCACCAGGGTCGCCCCGCGGTGCGGGCAGCTGTTTAGGAAGGCGTGCACGCCGCCGCCCCGGTCCCGGTTGAACACCAGTTCGCGCCCACCCACCGAGCGGGTCAGGAAATCGCAGTTCTGGGCGATCTCCGAGCCGTGGCCCAGATAGAGCCAGCAGTGGTCGAAAATCTCCCGGCGCTCGGTCTCCAGCACCGCCTCGTCCATGAAGGCGCGCCGCGCAACGCGGAAGAGGAAATTCTCCTTGTCCTCCATCACCAGGCCCGACCGGGCCTCAGCCGCCTGCGCCGTGCGTTCGAGAAAGGTCATGGCCGTTCCCTCAAGTTGAAGGTGTCGTGCGTCACAGAAGCCCCGGAAACTGGCCGCCGTCGAGGAGCAGGTTCTGGCCGGTGATGAAGCCGGCCTGGGCGCTGCACAGAAAGGCGCAGGCGGCGCCGAACTCGCGCGGATCGCCGAACCGCTTGGCCGGGATCTGGCGCATGAACTGCAGCCGGGCTTCTTCGAGGTCGATGTTGCGCGCGGCGGCGAAGACGCGGCGGCTGCTCTTCAGCCGGTCGGTGTCGAACTGGCCGGGCAGCACGTTGTTGAGCGTCACGCCGTGCTGGGCGACGTCGCGGGCGACGCCTCCGACAAAGCCAGTGAGGCCCGAGCGCGCGCCGTTGGAGAGACCCAGCATCCCGGCTGGGGCCTTCACCATGTGGCTGGTGATGCTGACGATGCGGCCGAAGCGCCGTTCGATCATGCCGTCGATGGTCTGGCGTATCAGCTCGATGGCCGAGAGCATGTTGGCTTCGAGCGCCTTGATCCAGTCGTCGCGGGTCCAGGTTCGGAAGTTCCCGGGCGGCGGGCCGCCGGCGTTGTTGATCAGGATGTCGGGGTTCGGGCAGGCCGCCAGCAGCGCGGTCCTCCCCATTTCGGTGGCGACGTCGGCGCTGACCCACTTGGGCGTATTGCCCGTCTCCTCTCCGATAGCCTTGGCCGTCGACTCCAGGCGCCCTGGATCGCGCGCGGCGATCAGCACCTCCACACCCTCGACCGCCAGAGCCGTGGCGACGCCGCTTCCGAGGCCCGCGCTGCCGCCGCAGACGATGGCATTGCGCCCGGAAATGCCCAGATCCATCGCCTCAGCTCCCCGCGGTCTGCGGCTGGCGGTCCGCCACCTGGGCGCCCAGGACCGCGTCGGTATGCTCGCCCAGCCGCGCCACCGTGGCGCGCGCCCGGCACGGCGTCCCGGCCATGCGGAACGGCGGATTGAGCACCTTGAACGCCCCAAGCGCGTCCTTGAGCTCGGCGAAGGAAGCCCGCGCGGCCAGGTGCGGATGGCTAAGGACGTCCCTGGGCGACGCGTAGGCGCCGCACGGAACCCCGGCGTCCGTCAGGATTGCGATGCACTCGGCGCTGGGCCGGTCCTTGGCCCATTCGGCCAGGGTGTCGTCGATCTCCCCGCGGCGGCGCGACAGCGCCCCGGCCGAGGCGAGCAGGGCGTCGTCCGCCCAGACCGGGCGGCCGATCACCGCGAACAGGGCCTGGTAGTTCCGAGGGGTCACCAATGGGGCGATGATGAAGCCGTCCAGGGTCCGGGCCGGGCGGAAGGCCGTGGACTTCAGCGGCCTGTCTGACTGCGCCTCCTGATACTGGATGCCGACCAGGGTCATCATTGACTCGATCAGGCTGACATCGACATAGGCGCCCTGCCCGAAGCGCTCGCGGCGCAGTAGGGCGGCCTGCACGGCGCCGAAGGCGTAGGCGGCGGCGACCACATCGGCGATCATCACCCCGGCGACGGGCGGCGGGTCGCCCTCGGCCGCGCCCTGCGCCGCCATCATCGCCGCGTCGAACCCGGTCATGGCGTGCACTACCGGGGCGTAGGCGGCCGAGCCGGCCAAGGGTCCGTCCTGGCCGAAGCCCGACACCGAGCAATATACCAGCCGTGGATTGCGCGCCGCCGCCTGGGCGTAGCCAAGGCCCAGGCGCTCCATCACGCCAGGCCGGAAGTTCTCCACCACCACATCGGCGCCATCGACCAGCCGCCGGGCGTCGTCGAGTCCCTGGGCGGACTTCAGGTCGAGCACCACGCTCTTCTTGCCGCAGTTGAACTGGGCGAAGACGCGACTCATGCCCCCGGCCATCGGCGGGGTGAAGCGCAGCACGTCGCCCTCGCCGGCCGTCTCGATCTTCAGCACCATCGCCCCGCAGTCGGCCATCAGCCGCGTGGCCCAGGGGCCTGCCACCACGGTGGAGAAATCGACGACCGTGAGACCGTCCATGGGCGCGTGCAGGCCCTCCATCACGCGGCCTGCGTCCGGGCCATGTCGATCACGCGGCTGCGGTGCTCATGCGCGGCGCCGAACAGCTCGGCGTTGCCCCGCGCCCGCTTCAGGTAAAGGTGGTTAGGCATCTCCCAGGTGAAGCCGATGGCGCCGAAGATCTGGATGCTGCGGTGCGCGGCCTCGACATAGGCGTCGCCGGAGTACGCCTTGGCCATGGCCGCCGCCAGCGGGGCGCGCGGGTCCTCCTGCGACAGGGCCCAGGCGGCGTAGAGCGTGGCGGTGCGGGCGCACTCCGCCTGGCCCAGCATGTCGGCCAGGGCGTGCTTGATCGCCTGGTAGGCGCCGATCGGCCGCCCAAAGGCGACCCGTTCGCGGGCGTAGTCGACGGTGACGTCCAGCACGTGGCGCAAACCCGCGGCGTTCTCAGCTGACAGCGCCAGCAGAGCGCGGTCGCGCACCCAAGGCCAGGTGTCGCCGGGCTCATCGCCGGCCAGAGCTTCGGCCACAGCCGCGTCCAGCGTGACGGTGCAGACCTGCCGGGTGATATCCCGCCAGGGCTGAATGGCGACCGCGACGCCGCTCTGGTCGACGTTGACCAGAAAGAAGCGCCGCTCACCGGTCTCATCGCGCGCGGCGACCACCAGCGTCCGCGCCTCGGCCGCGTCGAGCACGAAGGCTTTCTGACCGGTGATCCGCCAGCCCGCGCCCTCCCGCGTCGCCTGCGCCTGGTCGCGGCCATCCTCGCGGCCGCCCGCCTCGGCCAGCGCCAGGGCCAGGGTCAGTTCCCCGGCCGCGACCCGCGGCAGGATGCGGCCCTTCTGCGCAGCGTCGCCGCCCTTCATCACCGCCAACGCGCCCAGTAGGCCCCCCAGGAAAGGGCTGGGCGTCAGGGTCCGGCCCAGTTCCTCGACGATCATCACCAAGTCGATGCAGGAGAGGCCGGCGCCGCCGTATTCCTCGGGGATCAGCAGCCCCTGCCAGCCCATCTGGGCGATCTTGGCCCAGTTGTCGGCATAGCCCGCGTCGCGCACCGTGGCGCCTGGGACCAGCAGGGCCTTCAGCGAAATCTGTTCGTCAAGGAAGGTCTGGGCGGAGTCCTTGAGCACGCGGTGGTCGTCGTCGAGGGCGAAGTTCATGCGCCCACCCCCGTCTTGAGATTTGGCGCCTTCGAGGCGGCCTTCACCGGCGCGGGAGCTCCGCCGCCGTGCGACTCGTTCCAGGGTCCGCGCGCCGAGGGATCGTATTCGCGCGGCAGGCCCAGAACCCGCTCGCCCACCACGTTCTTCAGGATCTCCTGGGTGCCGACGCCCAGGGTCACCGCCGGGCTGAACCAAAAGGCGTAGTCCCAATCGTCGTAGAGGCCCTTGCGCCCAGGTGTCGGCGGGAAGGGCTGCGCATCCTCCAGCAGGCCACTCAGTCCCTGGATCCGTTTGGCCAGGTCCACGACCCGCTGACCGTGAGGGGCGGCCAGCATCTTGCGGATCGCCCCCTCCGGACCCGGCGGTTTGGCGTGCATGCGATCGCTCAGGGACCGGTAGGCCAGCAAGCGCAGGATCTCGCCTTCGATGAAGAGCTTGGCCGCCTCGTCGCGCACCAGCGGGTCGGCCAGGGCGCCGACCTTGTCGAGGCCCGCGATCAGCTCCCGCGCCGAAGGCCCCGCACCCCAGATGGCGCCGGGCTTTGAGAGAGCCACTCGCTCGGTCTGCAGTTGGCGCATGCTGATCGCCCAGCCCTCGCCCTCCTGCCCCACCAGCCGGTCGGCGGGCACAATCACGTCCTGCAGGAAAACCTCGTTGTATTCGTTCTCATGCCCCGACAGGTCGATGATCGGGCGCACGGTGACGCCGGGACTGTCCATGTCGATGAGGAATTGGGAGAGGCCAGCATGCTTGGCCGCCGACGGGTCGGTGCGCGCCACTAGGACGCCGATCTTCGACCTGTGCGCCAGGGAGGTCCAGATCTTCTGGCCGTTGACCACGTAGTGGTCGCCCTCGCGGCGGGCGATGGTGCGCAGCGAGCCCAGGTCCGAGCCGCCGGCCGGCTCGCTGAACAGCATGCACCATATCTCCTCGCCGGCGATGGCGGGGGGCAGGAAGCGTTCGCGCTGGGCGGGGGCGCCGTGCGTCAGCAGGGTCTGGGCGCAGTTGTTGATGGCCACCGGGTTGACCAGATTCGGGGCGTTCACCCGGGCGCGCTTCATTTCCTCGTCGATGATCAGCTGCAGCTCGGGGCCCGCCTCCAGGCCCCAGGGCTTTGGCCAGTGCGGGGTCGCATAGCCTGCCTCGGCCAGCTGGCGTCCCGTCGGCCGGGGCCGCGCCTCGAACCAAGCGCGTACCTCAAGACGGCGCGGATCGTCTTCTCCGGGAAGCTCGAAATCCATGGTTTCCTCCCGCTCTTGCGGCGGACGTCCATCAGGCGTCCAAAGCCGCAGGGAGTCAATAAACAAACTAACGACCGTTAGATTTCTGTGCACCGTCCGTAGCGCCCTCGGCGGAGCTGCGGTGCTAACGAAGGAGGCGGCCGCCCACAGCCCACCGCGGGACAAAGGCCGCATCATCCACAAGCCGCGCGGGCCCGTTGAGGTCAGCCAGGGCGTCCTGCAAGGGTGCGATAAGGGCTCGCGTTCCTTATTTGTTCAATATTGGAGGGCAAAGAGTCAAGGCTGATCCGACTCGACGGCTTGCACCTTGAAGTGGCCGGACATTGGCCGTACATTGCTTCAGGAGAAAAGCCATGCCCAATGCAGCATCCAGGTCGGCCAGCGGGCGCACCCGAGCGGAGCGCTTAGAGACCCGTGTCACCGCCGAACAGAAGAGCTTGATCGAGCGCGCCGCCGCCCTGCAGGGGCGGACGGTGACGGACTTCGTCCTGACGAGCGTGCAGGATGCCGCCCGACGCGCGATCGAGGAACACCACCAACTCGCGCTTTCAGTTCGGGACAGCGAGGCGTTCGTTGATGCGCTACTGAACCCCCAGCCGGTCAACGACCGTCTCCGCGACACGGTCCGCCGCTATCGCGAGCGGGCCGGCGTTTGACGCGTGGCGGCTGAAGAAGAGGCGCTTCGCCTCGAGCCGCTCGGTTCAAGCCATGACCGATCGGGGTTCGAGAGCGGTGTCGAACCGCTGGACCGTTATTTTCGATCGAAGGCGGGTCAGGACGCGCGGAAGAATATGGCCGCGCCCTTCGTCCTTGTGCTGCCGGACGGGACGATCGCGGGCTACTACACGCTCTCCTCGACGTCTGTGGAGCTCGGCGAGCTGCCGGAGCAGACAGTGCGGAAGCTGCCAAAATATCCGCTGGTGCCGGCGACGCTCCTGGGGCGGCTCGCGGTAGACCGGCGACAGCAGGGAAAGGGTTACGGCCGGTTTCTCCTGGCCGACGCACTCTACAGAGCCGCTCGGAGTGAGATCGCTTCATTCGCGGTGATCGTCGATGCGAAGGATGACAATGCCCGTCGGTTGTACGAGCGGGAGAGTTTTGTGCCCTTTCCAGATCAGCCGATGAAGCTGTTTCGGCCGATGGCCGACATTGCTGTGCTATTCAAGTAGAGCGATGGCCGAGGTCCGTCACACGGACTGTTATGGCCGATCTCTGCCCACCGATAGCAGCCGATAGGATCGGACCAGTTTTTCATTATTTATCAGATGGTTATGGCGTACTACGGTGTAGCTTCGGATACCGCCGGATGGGCAAAAATCATTCCCACTCGATGGTTCCCGGCGGCTTGGAGGTGACGTCATAGACCACCCGGTTGACGCCCCGCACCTCGTTGACGATCCGCGTCGCCGCGCGGGTCAGCACGTCCCAGGGGAACTCGAACACGTCGGCGGTCATGCCGTCGGTGGAGGTCACCGCCCGCAGGGCCAGGACGTCTTCGTAGGTGCGGGCGTCGCCCATCACGCCGACGGTCTTGACGGGCAGCAGCACGGCGAAGGCCTGCCAGATGCTGTCGTACAGTCCGGCCTTGCGGATCTCGTCCAGATAGATGGCGTCGGCCTTTTGCAACACGGCGACCTTCTCGCGGGTGATCTCGCCGGGGAGGCGGATGGCGAGGCCGGGGCCGGGGAACGGGTGGCGGCCGACGAAGGCCGGGGGCAGGCCCAGTTCGACGCCCAGCACCCGCACCTCGTCCTTGAAGAGTTCGCGCAAGGGCTCCACCAGCTTCAGCTTCATGTAGTCGGGCAGGCCGCCGACGTTGTGGTGGCTCTTGATCACCGCCGAGGGGCCGCCGCGGGCTGAGACGCTCTCGATCACGTCCGGATAGAGCGTGCCCTGGGCCAGGAACGCCGCCCCCTCGATCTTGGCCGACTCCCGGTCGAAGACGTCGATGAACAGCCGCCCGATGGTCTTGCGCTTGGCCTCCGGCTCGGTGACGCCGGCCAGCTCGCCCAGGAAAAGATCCGCCGCATCAACGTGTACCAGCGGGATGTTGTAGTGGTCCCTGAACATAGTCACCACCTGCTCGGCCTCGTTCAGGCGCAGCAGGCCGGTGTCCACGAACACGCAGGTCAGCTGCTCGCCGATCGCCTCGTGGATCAGCACCGCCGCCACCGAGGAGTCGACCCCGCCGGAAAGGCCACAGATCACCCGCTGGTCGCCCACCTGCTCGCGGATGCGCGCCACCGCCTCGGCCCGGAAGCTGGCCATGGTCCAGTCGCCGGAAAGACCGGCGATCTTGTGAGTGAAGTTGCGCAGCATCAGGGCGCCGCGCGGGGTGTGCGCCACCTCCGGGTGGAACTGCACGCCGTACATCCGCCGCCCCTCGTCGGCGATCACCGCGAAGGGCGAACCCTCCGACGTCGCCGCCACCTCGAACCCTGGCGGGATCGCGGTGATCTTGTCGCCGTGGCTCATCCAGACGGTCTCTTCGTCGCCGACGTCGCCGAGGCCCTCCAACAGGGGCGTTTCCCGCGCGATCCGGATCTCAGCACGGCCGAACTCGCGGGAATGGCCGCTCTCCACTGCCCCGCCCAGCTGGGCGCACATGGTCATCTCGCCGTAGCAGATGCCCAACACGGGCACGCCCAGCTCGAAGACCTTCGCCGGCGCCGCCGGGCTCTGCGCCTCATGCGCGCTGGCCGGCCCGCCGGAGAGGATCACCGCCCGCGGCCGGAATTCCTCCAGCATCGCCTCGACCTTGTCGTAGGGATGAATCTCGCAATAGACCCCGCTCTCCCGCACGCGGCGGGCGATGAGCTGGGTCACCTGAGAGCCGAAATCGACAATCAGGACGCGGTCGTGATGGGGGGTGTCTGCCATGGCGGGCCTGTAAAGCAGAATCGGCCCCGCGTCACGGGGCGGCCCGGGGGTCAGACCGGGGGTCAGCCTGACGGGCGCCCGGACGGCGGCCGGGACGGCGGCATGATCGCCGGCAGGGTGCGCGGCCGCGACCGTGGCGCCAGAGGCGGCGGCGCGGCGCCTGAAGGACCGACACATCAACCACCCAGTCCACGGTGAGGTCTTTGCGGGCCTCGTGCAGGTCGGTCTGGAGGTTCGGGAGGTTCGGGAGGCGGCTCAGCCGCGCCGGAGCGCCGCCACGAAGAACCCGTCCGTGCCGGCGCCGCGGGGGGTGAGCCGCAGATAGCCTTCGGAAGTCAGGAAGGCGTCGGCGACGCCGGCGGCCGGGACCACCGCGAATTCTGGCGTGCGCGCCAAGAACGCGGTCACACGGTCCTCGTTCTCCTCGGCGAACAGCGAACAGGTCACATAGATCAGCCGCCCCCCGGCCTTCACGAACGGGGCCGCGCCGTCCAGCACTGCGTCCTGTTCGGCCATCCGCCGTTCCAGCTGATCGGGGCTGAGCCGCCACTTGGCGTCCGGATGCCGCCGCCATGTGCCCGAGCCGGTGCAGGGGGCGTCGACGAACACCACGTCCATCTTGCCATCCAGGCCCCGCAGCGGATCCTTTTCGATGGGCGAGCGGACCTGCAGGTTCCTCACCCCCGCCCGTTGCGAGCGCCGCACGGTGTCGGTCAGCCGCCGCGCGTCGGAGTCATAGGCGTAGAGCTGGCCGGTGTTGCCCATGGCGGCCGCCAGGGCCAGGGTCTTGCCCCCGCCCCCAGCGCAGAAATCCAGCACCTGCTTGCCCTTGATCTCGCCGGCGGCGAGGGCGGCGACCTGGGAGCCGATGTCCTGGACCTCGAACCAGCCCTTCTCGAAGGCCGGCGAGGCCTCCACCGGGGCGGCGCGTTCGCTGGCGGCGGGGGCCGGGATGCGGACGGCGTTGGGCGCCATCGCCGTCTGCACCGGCCCAAAGGTCTCCAGCGCCTTCATCACATGGGCGACGTCGCTCTTCAGCGTGTTGGCCCGCATATCCACCGGCGCGCGCTCCGCCAGCGCCGTCGCCTCCTCGCCCCGCGCGGTCCCAAAAGCGCGTTCCAGCGCCGGGTCCGCCCAGTCCGGATAGTCGCCGCGAACGGCGTCCGGCGCCGAATCGGGGGACTGCGGCTGCGCAAGCCGCGCCCGCTCGGCGTCGCTCAGCGCGCCGGGGCCATGCTCCTCACCCGCCGCCGCCTCCAGGCGATCCAGCGGCCAGGCCCAGGCGACGCGCAGCGCCCCAAGCACCCGCGCCCGGTTGCTCTCATCTCCCATAATCCACGCCAGCGACCGGCGACGCCGCAGTACGTCCAGCACCAGCCCCGACACGAACGCCCGGTCCTTGGCCCCGGCGTAGCGGGCCCCCTCGCCCCAGGACTTGAGGGCCAGGCGCACAGGCTTGTGGCGCTGGTCCATGTCGTCCAGCACTTCGATCGCCGCCGCGATCCGGCCGCCGTCACGCATGGTGGAACCCTTGTTGGCCCAGGATATCGTGAGCGAACCCAGTCATGGATCGAGCAACAGGTTCGATGAACCTTAAACCTGGCTCGGATAGTTGGGCGCCTCGCGGGTGATCATCACGTCGTGGACGTGGCTTTCCCTAAGGCCGGCGCCGGTGATGCGGATGAACTGCGCCAGCTTCTGGAAGGTCTCCACGTCCGGCGCGCCCACATAGCCCATGGCGGCCCGCAGGCCCCCCACCAGCTGGTGGATCACCGGATGGATCGGACCCTTGTAAGCCGTCTGGCCCTCGATCCCCTCGGGCACCAGCTTCAGGGCGTCCTGCACCTCCTTCTGGAAGTAACGGTCGGCCGAACCCTGGCTCATGGCGCCCACCGAGCCCATGCCGCGATAGGTCTTGTAGGAGCGGCCCTGGTACAGGAACACCTCGCCCGGCGCCTCGTCGGTGCCGGCGAACATCGAGCCCATCATGGCCGTCGACGCCCCCGCCGCGATCGCCTTGGCCAGGTCGCCGGAGTACTTGATGCCGCCGTCGGCGATCACCGGCACGCCGCTGTCCCTGGCCGCGCGCACCGCGTCGGCTATGGCCGTCAACTGCGGCACGCCCACGCCCGCCACGATCCGCGTCGTGCAGATCGAACCAGGCCCGATCCCCACCTTCACGGCGTCCGCGCCGGCGTCGATCAGCGCCTTGGCGGCCTCGTAGGTCGCCACATTGCCGGCCACGATCTGCACCCGGTTGGTCTCGCGCACCAGGCGGGCGACGGAGTCGGCCACCTGCTTGGAATGGCCGTGGGCGGTGTCGATCACCACCACGTCCACGCCGGCCTCCATCAAGGCCAGCGACCGCTCGAAGCCGGCGTCGCCCACCGTGGAGGCCGCCCCCACCAGAAGCCGGCCCTGGGCGTCCTTGGCCGCATGGGGATGGGCATGGGCCTTCTCCATGTCCTTGACGGTGATCAGGCCGACGGCGCGGTAGTCCTCGTCCACCACGATCAGGCGCTCAATCTTGTGGCGGCGCAGCAGCGCCCGCGCCTCGGCCTGGCTGACGCCCTCGCGCACGGTGATCAGGTTCTCGTGGGTCATCAGCTCGGAAGCCGGAACCTCATCCGAGCCCTCGAACCGCATGTCCCGGTTGGTCAGGATGCCCACCAGCTTGCCGCTGCTGCGCTCCACCACCGGGAAGCCGGAGATGTGCCGACGGGCCTTGATCTCCTTGATTTCCCTTAGCTTCGTGTCGGGATGGATGGTCATCGGATTGATGACCATGCCGCTCTCGTAGCGCTTGACCTCGCGCACCTGGTCGGCCTGCTCCTCCACCGACAGATTGCGGTGCAGGATGCCCAGGCCGCCGGCCTGGGCCATGGCGATGGCCAGCCGGCTTTCGGTGACGGTGTCCATAGCCGCGGACACCAGGGGGATGTTCAGTGCGATCTGCCGAGTGAACTTCGTGGCGGTGCTGACCTGTGTCGGCATCACCTCCGACGCACCCGGCTGTAGCAAAACATCGTCGAAGGTGAGCCCTTCGCGAATCTCCATGAGACTCTCCGTTTTGCGGGCCGCGTATAGCGTCCGGTCCGACGCGGGGGAAGCCCCAAACCGGAAGAGGCGCGAAGATCGCCTGCGACCTATCAGCCAAAGTCGCTAAGGCGCCCGCGTCCAAGCCCGACGCGGCGCCAGCGCCTATATAGGCCCGCAAGGCCGCCAGCCCCGGCGCTTGGCGGGACACCCCTGCGAAAAGGACTCTGCGATGGACCTCGATCTCGACGGCAAACTCGCCCTGGTCAGCGGAAGCACCGCCGGCATCGGCCACGCCATCGCCGAAGCCCTGGCGCGCGAAGGCGCCCGGGTGATCGTCAACGGCCGCACCGCGTCGGCCGTCGACGGCGCGGTCGCCCAGCTGAAGTCCTCCACCGGCGGCGAGATCCTGGGGTTCGCCGGCGACCTGAGCGCAGCCGAAGTGGCCGAAGATCTGGCGCGCCGGCATCCGGGCGTCGAGATCCTGGTCAACAACCTGGGCATCTTCGAACCCAAGGCCTTCGAGGACATTCCCGACGCCGACTGGCTGCGCGTCTTCGACGTCAACGTCGTGAGCGGCATACGCCTGGCGCGGCTCTACCTGCCGGCCATGAAGCGGGCGAACTGGGGCCGCATCATCTTCATCTCCAGCGAGAGCGCCATCCAGATCCCCAGCGAGATGATCCACTACGGCGTGAGCAAGACCGCGCAGATCGCGGTCGCCCGCGGCCTGGCCGAGACGGTGGCCGGCACGGGCATCACCGTCAACAGCGTCCTGCCCGGACCGACCCGTTCGCGGGGCGTCGGCGACTTCGTCGAAACCCTGGCCAGGACCGAGGGCAAGACCTTCGAGGCGTTCGAGGCCGAGTTCTTCGAAACGGTCCGCCCCACCTCGCTGATCAAGCGTTTCGCTTCACCCGAGGAGGTGGCGTCTCTGGTCGCCTACGTGGCCAGCCCCCGCGCGTCGGCGACCACCGGCGCCGCCCTGCGTGTCGACGGGGGCACGATCAAGAGCGCGTTCTAGCGGCGGGCAGCCGTCCACGGTCGCCCCACCATGCGTCACCCTCCGGCGTTCCCGAGATGACGGTGGGATGCGCGCATTGAGACACTCAAGATCGCTTTACATAGGATAGGGGGCTATCCTATGTAGCACTCATGCATACCGTTCGTGAAAAGCAGAAGCTGCTCGCCCGCGTTCGGCGCATCCGCGGCCAGATCGACGCCATCGAACGGGCGCTGGAAGGCGAGGCGGGTTGTGACGAGGTGATGCATCAGATCGCCGGCGTTCGCGGCGCGATGGCCGGTCTGATGGCCGAGGTCGTCGAGGACCACGTGTTCACCCACCTGGTGGACGCCGACAAGCACCCCGGCGCTCTGAACGCCGCGGCCGCGCAGCAGCTGATGGACACCATCCGCACCTATCTGAAGTGATGACGCTTATGACCACGCCTGACACCGCCGCGCCGCGCCTGGCTCACAGCCACGCCTTCCTGGGCGCGGGCCACCAGAGCAACGAACGGCGCACCTGGATCGTCATCGGCCTGTGCGGTGTGATGATGGTGGCGGAGATCGCCGGCGGCCTGGCCTTCGGCTCCCTGGCCCTGGTGGCCGACGGGCTGCACATGTCCACCCACGCCGGCGCCCTGCTGCTGGCGGCGCTCGCCTACACCTTCGCGCGGCGCTACGCCGACGATGCGCGCTTCAGCTTCGGGACGGGCAAGCTGGGCGACCTGGCCGGCTTCACCAGCGCCATCATCCTGGCGATGATCGCCCTGCTGATCGGCTATGAGGCGGTGCTGCGCTTCCTTTCGCCGGCGCCGATCCACTTCGCCGAAGCCATCCCCATCGCCGTCGTCGGCCTGGGGGTGAACCTCGTCAGCGCCTGGCTGCTGGGCGGCGGCGACCACGGACATCACCACGGTCATGGTCACGGGCACGGGCACGACGAACACGGCCACGACGAACACGGCCATCATCACGACGAGACCCAGCGCATCGAGACCGGGTCCGGCCCCGCCCTGCTGCTGGAGATCTTCGAGACCGGCGAGCCGCCGCGCTTCCGGCTTCGCGCCGAGACCGGCGAGCCGCTGGCCGCCGACGCCTTCCGCATCGAGACCCGTCGCCCGGATGGCCGGCGCCAGGTCTTCACCTTCGAGGACCGGGACGGCTTCCTCGAGAGCCGCGAAGAGATCCCCGAACCTCACGCGTTCACCGCCCGCGTCGTGGCCGGCGAAGGCAATCAACTCAAGGGCTACAGCATCGAGTTCACCGAAGCAGACCACGGCCACGGCGACCACCACCGCGACAACAACATGCGGGCCGCGGTCATCCACGTCATGGCCGACGCCGCCGTCTCCATGATGGTGATCAGCGGGCTGATCCTGGCGCGGCTGTTCGGCTGGCTGTGGATGGACCCGTTGGCCGGCCTGGTTGGCGCCCTGGTGATCGCCAGCTGGTCCTACGGCCTGATCCGCGATACCGGCGCCATCCTGCTGGACATGAACCCCGACCGTCGCCTGGCCGGCCAGCTCCGGCAGACCGTCGAAGGCTGCGGCGATGCGGTGGCGGACCTGCATCTGTGGCGCCTGGGTCCGGGCCATCTGGGCGCCATCGTCTGCGTCGAAACCAGCGGACCGCGGGACTCGGCCTTCTACCGCGCCAGGCTGCAGCGCTTCCCCGCCCTCTCCCACCTGACCGTGGAGGTGACGAAGGTTGCCGCATGAGCGCGGCGGTGGGCTCTAGGCCACGGCGGCCTTGGCCCGCTCGATCTCTTCCTCGACGTCCCTAAGCTGGTCCTTGCCGAAGAACATCGCTTCGCCCACGAAGAAGGTCGGCGAACCGAAGGTTCCGCGGTCCACCGAGGCCTGGGTGTTCTCCAGCAGGCGGGCCTTGGCGTCCGGCTCCTGGGCCCGGGTCAACAGCCGCTCGCCGTCCAGGCCCGCGGCGTCAAAGGCCGCCTTGGCCACCTGCGGATCATCCATCTTCTGCGGGTCCGACCACATGCAGCGGAAGGCGGCGGCCACATAGGGCCCCAGCGTCCCGTCGATCTCCGCACCGGCGGCGATGCGCATCAGCGTCAGGGTGTTGACCGGAAAGAACGGGTTGAAGCGATAGGCCGTGATGCCGTGACGCTTGATGAAGCGCTGGGTCTCGAGCGCCTGGAACTCCGGCTTGTTCCTGATCCCCGCCAGGCTCTCGCCCGGCGAGCGGTTGCCGGTGAGCTTGTACACCCCGCCCAGCAGCACCGGCACATAGCGGAAGGTCACCCCAGTCCGCGCCTCGATCTTGGGGATCACCAGATGGGCCAGATAGGCGTTGGGGCTGCCGAAGTCGAAGTGGAACTCAACCGCCATCACCAGCGCTCTCCATAGGGTCTGAGGTCCAGCTCGAAGGTCCAGCCATCGCGATGCTGGGTGTGCAGGGTCCAGTAGGCCTCGGCGATCGAGGACGGGTTCATCAGCTGGTCCGGCTCGACGATGTCGCCGCTCCCCGCCGCCTTGCGCCGCTCGCGCACCCAGGCGGTGTCGACGCCGGAGTCGATCACCAGATGGGCGACGTGGATGTTCTTGGGCCCAAGCTCGCGGGCCATGGCCTGGGCCACGGCGCGCAGGCCGAACTTGGCGCTGGCAAAGGCCGCATAACCCACGCCGCCCCGGATCGAGGCCGTGGCCCCGGTGAAGAAGATCGAGCCCTTGCCGTGCTCCACCATGTGCCGCGCCGCCTCGCGCCCGGTCAGGAAGCCGCCGTAGCAGGCCATCTCCCAGACCTTGCGGAACACCCGCTCGGTAGTCTCCAGGATCGGATAGTTGACGTTGGCGCCGACGTTGAAAACGCACACCTCCAACGGCGCGATGGCGTCCGCCTCGGCCAGGAAGGCGGTGATGTCCTCCTCCTTGCGCGCATCCAGGGAGCGGGCGTGGCAGACGCCGCCGGCCGCCTCGACCTCGCCCTTCAGCGTCGCCAGCTGGTCGCCGTTCCGCCGGCCCGCGACGATCGTGTAGCCCTGCGAGGCGAACTTCTTGGCGATGGCCGAGCCGATGTAGTCGCCGGCGCCGATCACGGCCGCGGTGGCGTTTCGCTGTTCCAATGGACGTCTCCTGCCCTTGGGCGGTCCCGGCCGGCTACAATCAGTTCTTTTTTTGCACTGTCAATGATGTTACCCAAACCGGCACGCAAGAGGTGACGCATGAAGTGGGACGCCCTGGAAGACGAGCAGTGCTCGGTGGCCCGCACGGTCTCGGTGATCGGCGACCGCTGGACCCTGCTGATCCTGCGCGACTGCTTCATGAGGGTGCGGCGCTTCGAGGCGTTTCAGTCGCGTCTGGGGATCATCCGGCACCTGCTGGCGGAACGCCTGAGGAAGCTCGTCGCCGCCGGTGTGCTGCGCAAGGTCGCCTACCAGCAACGGCCCCTGCGTCACGAATACATCCTCACGCAAAAGGGCCTGGACCTCTATCCTATCATCATGGGCATCGTTCACTGGCGCGACATCCACATGGGGGACGAGCGCGGCCGGCCGCGCCTGCATGAGCACAAGGGCTGCGGTCACACCTTCGACCCCGTCCTGGTGTGCTCCGAATGCGGCGAGCCGATCACCGCCAGGGACGTGGTCGTCCACGAAGGGCCCGGCGCTCCCCAAGCGGCTGAATGATTCTTGATTGTCACTTGACAGAGTAAGTTCTGAAATAGAACGTTTCACGAGCAACGCCGATTGTGACGCCTGGATCGCAAAGCTGGCGGCCACCCGCCGCTGACGCT
>FTAI01000415.1_pt1 | contig 16331 bp, 17 predicted proteins | sample 1638941 | NCBI WGS metagenome assembly FTAI01 (sample SAMEA3914813, study PRJEB12502) | metagenome | biome: forest; material: soil | place: Canada | collected 2011-07-07 | depth 0.3 m | reverse complement strand
GCCCGCAACTGGAACACGGTCCTGAAGATCGACGAGGCGATGCGGGCGTTGGACTGAACCTCAGGCGGGCGCCAGCGAACGCTTCCTTAAGCGGGAATGCCTCAAGGTTCTCGCCTGTCTCCCAGCCGGTCAGCGTCCCTCGAATGTCCGCCCTCGCGCCCCATGTTCAGAGCATCGATCACTCGGTGCTGCACGAAATCCTCCAGGCGCACCATCGCTTCCTGGCGCGCAATCCGGGCGGCCGGCGGGCCATACTGGGCTATGTCGACCTCAGCGCCTGCCAGCTGGACCGGGTGAACCTGTCCGAGGCTGAGCTGACCGGCTGTGTCTTCAAGGACGCCTCCCTGAACGGCGCCAATCTGGAGAGCGCCGTCCTCTACGGCTGCGACCTGAGAGACGCCGACCTTCGCGGCGCGAACCTGGCGCGGGCCGACCTTCGCGGCGCCTGCCTGGTAGGCGCGAACCTGGCCGGCGCCAACCTGGCCGGCTGCGACCTGCGCGAGGGCCGGATCGCCCTGCAGCGTGGGCTGGGACACAAGCTTCCAGCTGACCCGCCAAGGGCCGGCGAGCTGACCTACGCCGTTCTCCAGGGCGCGGATTTGTCCGGCGCCCAGATGACCGGAGCCTGGGCCACCGCGGCCGACTTCACCGACGCCAACCTCAGCAACGCGGTGCTGGTGGGCGCCAAGCTGGCGCGAGCGGTGCTCGACGGCGCGGACCTGTCGGGCGCGGACGTGTTCCACGCGGACCTCGGCGGGGCGTCCCTGCGCGGGGCGGTGATCACCGGCGTGAATGTCGAGGACGCCAATCTCGACGAGGCGGACCTTACCGCGGTGCTGCGCAGCCCGCCGCCGCTGGCCTATGTGGACGACCGCGCGTTGATCGACATCGTGTCGGAGCACGAGCGCTTCTGCGCCACCAACGGGCTGGAGGGGCTTCCCGCCAGATTGGACCGCGTCGATTTCCGCAGCCTGCGCCAGCTTCGCCGCCGCAAGCTGTCGGGTCTCAGCGCCCGGGACGCGGTCTTCTTCGGCATGGATCTGGAAGGCATCGAACTCCAGGGCGCGGATCTTTCCGGCGCCGACCTTCGCGGCGCGAACCTCAAGGGGGCGGACCTGCGCGGCGTGAAGCTGGTGGGCGCGCTGATGAACCGCGCCAACCTGCGCCAGGCGATCCTGGATCCCCTGGTGATCGGCGAGGGCCGGTCCCTCCGCGCGGACCTGTCCCGGGCCTGCCTGCGCCACGCCGACCTGCGGGGCGTGCGGGCGCGAAAGACGCGCTTCCTCGATTCCGATCGCGAGTTCACCAGGATGGACGGCGCGGACCTGGCCGGGGCCGAGCTGGAGACCTGAGGCGCCTCGCATTTGCCGTGGACGCCCCCACGTAAGCCCGTCTAGCAAGGCTCGGTGGCGCAACGCCGCGCCAGGAGGCCACATGGACGGTGACAGCCCCGATCAGCTCCGCCGGCGCGACATCGCGCTGCCCAGCCGCGGCGGCGCCATGGCGGCGCTGGAGTTCGGACCCAGGGACCGGTCGGTGGACGTGGTCTTCCTGCACGCCAACGGCTTCAACGCCCAAACCTACCGCGCCATCCTGGCGCCGCTGGCGGCGTGCCTGCGCATCCTGGCGGTGGACCAGCGCGGCCATGGCGCCACGACGCTGCCGACGGTCACAGAGGGCCGGACCAGCTGGTACGACCTGCGCGACGACCTTCTGGCGCTGCTGGAGGCGCTGGATCTGAGGGACGTGGTGCTTTCGGGCCATTCCATGGGCGGGGCGGCCTCGGTGATGGCCGCCGCGGCGGCGCCGCAGCGGGTCAGGAGCCTGCAACTCTTCGATCCGGTGGTGATGACCGAAGACATCCGCAAGGCGGCGAACAGCGGCGACGTGCGGCCCTCGCCTCTGGTCCACGGCGCCCTGCGCCGGCGCGGCGTGTTCCCCAGCCGGCAGGCGGCGCTGGAGGCCTATCGAGGCCGGGGGGCCTTCAGGACCTGGCCCGAGGCGATGCTTGAGGACTATGTGGCCGCGGGCTTCAAGGACACCCCGGACGGCCAGGTGAGCTTGGCGTGCGCACCGGCCTGGGAAGCATCGAACTTCACCTCCCACGGCCACGACACGGTGGCGGCGTTCGAGGCGCTGACGTGTCCGGCGCGGATTCTCAGGGCCGAGCACGAGTCCACCTGCCGGCTGGACGGGCGGCTGGGGACCCTGGCGGCTTCGGGGCGGATCGCGGTGGAGACCCTGCCCGGCACGAGCCATTTCCTGCCCATGGAACGCCCGGAGGCCGTACGCGCGGCCCTGTTGGAAGCTACAGCGCCAGCCCGGGTGTGAGGCGCCGGCGAATCACCGCCTGGGCCTCGTCGTTGATCGGGATGATCTTGCGCGCGTCCAGATCCAGCGAGATCGCGACAGCCTCGGAGGAGCCCCAGGCCTTGCCGGTCTGTGGATCCAGCATCCAGTGGATCATCCGCTGCGCGCGCTGATCGACGCCGGCGACGCCGGAGCGGACCTCGAAGCGGTCGCCGATCCGGGGCCAGGCCAGGTAGAGGATGCGATACTCCAGCACCGCGCCGCCGACGCGCGCGGGCTTGTCGGCCGCCGCCTCGACCACCGACTCCCGGAAGGCGGCGGCCAGGCGCGGAACGCCGTCGGAGACCCGGCCGATGAACTGCTCGGCCCGCATGCGGCCGAACACATCACAGTCCAGGTCGTTGAAGGCGCCGGCGGCCAGGCGGATGAGCCCCATCCGATCGGCGGCCTCCAGGCTGGCGCGGCTTTCCGCCGGCTCCAGCGTCAGGCTGCGCGGCTTGGCGTGTTCGGGCACGGTGGTCATCAGACCCCGCGCCAGGGCGCGGGTGCGATCGGTCCAGGGAAAGGCGCGTTCGTCGCTGACGGTGGCGTGGACGACCACGGTCTGGATCGCGGCGGCGATCTGGCCGGTGTTGGAATGGACCAGCAGCTGCAGCAGTCGCGCCTCGGTCTCGTCCATGGACAGCACGCCCACCGTCATGTGCAGCGGCGCGCGGGCGCGGGCCTCGCGCATGAAACGGACATGCTGTTCCTTGATCAGCAGGGTGGATGAAGCGCTTGGCCGGAAGGCGTCCGGCAGGCCCAGCGCCGCCGCCGCCCCCACCAGCCCCTCGGTGGCGCGGGTGACATAGAAGCGCACGTTCATGTGCCCCATGTCGTCCAACTCCCAGGTGTTGACGCCGCCGCGCCAGACTTCGATCGCGCCGTCGATCATGCCTTTGTCCTTGCTCACGGCCTCACCACGGACTGTTGGCGGTGAGGGCCGCCTCGGCCGAGCAGGCGCCGGCGTCCGGCGGCCCTGAGGCGCGCAGGGCGGCCATCTCGGCGCGTGCGCCGTCCAGGTCGGCGCGGAAGGCGGCGTCGCCGTGCAGCGCGGCCACCAGCGCTGAGGCGTCTGTGCGACCGGCCTCGATGGCGCTGGCGTTGTGCACGCCGCAGACCACCCGGCTTTCGCCGTAGGCCCGCGCGCGGCTGAGGACCTCGGCGGCCCGGTCCGGATCCACTTCCGCCAGCACCAGTCCCACGGCCCAGCTCCAGGTGGTGTGGCCGGAGGGATAGTCGGGGCTGGCGGCGAGGCTCAAGGTCTTGTCGACGCAGATGTCGCCCTTGTCGATCAGGTAGGGGCGCTGACGCCGGTAGAGGTTCTTGGGCCCGTTCACGGCGGCGATGACGTCAAAGCGGAGGCGGTGCAGCAGGGACGCCAGCTTCGGCGCCGAGGCCTCGCTGAGCCGTGCGCGGGTCGCGCAGCTGAAGTCGGCCAGGGTGGAAAGGATCGTCTCGCTGACGTCGTTCTGGGCCAGTTTCCAGCGCGGGGTGTCCTTCAGCGCCCGCGTCGCCCTGAAGATCGCCCGGTCCGCCGCCGCACGCGCGGAGTTCGGCGCCGGCGCCGCCTGCAGGATGCGCGCGGTGTCGGGCGCCCTGTCCGGCGACAGATAGCCGCCCGGCGAGGGGGCCTGGGCCGGCGCGGCGCCGGCGGTGAAGGCGAAGCCGACCAATACGAAGGGTCTGAAGTCCATGCATGACTCTTGTTGGCGGAGGAACGGCGCGGTCACTAAGCCGTGCCGGGATACCGGCGAGTGTAACCATCGATGCGCGCCAGGCGAATAGGCCCATAGCAGAGTTCCGGTCGAGCCAAGGGGAGAGATGCGTGACAGAGCCAACACCGCCACCGCAATCGCCGCCGGCCCTTTCGCCGAAGCCTGGGCGCAAGGTCCTCGTCGCCCGCCACAGCCTGATGGTGCGGCTGACCCACTGGGTCAACGTCCTCAGCCTGCTGTTCCTGCTGCTCAGCGGTCTGCAGATCTTCAACGCCCACCCGGCGCTCTACTGGGGGAACGCCTCGACCTTCGCCTCGCCTTGGCTGGCCATGGGCGCGAACGTGCAGGACGGACGCCTGGTCGGCCAGACGGTGGTCGGCCCGGTGCGCCTGGACACCACCGGCGTGCTCGGTGCGTCGAAGGTGAACGGCGTCTGGCAGGCGCGGGGATTTCCGGCGTGGCTCACTATTCCCTCGGAGCGGTATCTGGCGCTGGGCCGCCGATGGCACTTCTTTTTCGCCTGGCTCTTCGCCATCAACGGCGTCCTCTACCTGGGCAGCGGGGTCGTCAGCGGGCATCTGAAGCGGGATCTGGCGCCGACCCGCGACCAGCTTCGCCCCCGCCACGTCTGGCATGAGCTCGTCGAGCACGCCCGACTGCGCTTCCCCAGGGGCGAGGAGGCGCGGCGCTACAATGTGCTGCAGAAGAGCGCCTACCTGGGCGTGGCCCTGGTGCTGCTGCCGCTGATGGTGCTCACCGGCATGACCATGAGCCCGTCCCTGGACGCCAGCTTCCCCTGGCTGCTGGACCTGTTCGGCGGCCGTCAGTCGGCGCGCTCGATCCACTTCATCTGCGCTTCGCTGATCGTGGCCTTCGTGGTCGTCCACCTGGCGATGGTGGTGCTCTCGGGCCTCTGGAACAACATCCGCTCGATGATCACCGGCCGCTACGCCATCGAGGTCGAGGAGACCCCTGCATGAGCGCCCCCTCCCGCCGCGGCTGGCTGAAAGCCGCCGGCGCCAGCCTGGTCGGCGTCGTCCTGGCCGGCTGCGACAAGATCGCCGAATCGCCCAGAGTCGTGAACGTCCTGGCCGCCGCCGAGGGCGTGAACCGGAAGGTCCAGCGCCTGCTGCAATCGCGGCGGACCCTGGCGCCGGAGTTCAGCGAAGCGGCCATCTCCAGCGACTTCCGCGCCAACGGCTCGACCAATCCAAAGGATGTCGACTACCGCGCCATGGCGCAGGCCGGCTTCCAGGACTGGCGACTGGTGGTGGACGGCCTGGTGGACCATCCCCTGTCGCTGACCCTGGACCAGCTTCGCGCCTTGCCGGCCCGCACCCAGATCACCCGGCACGACTGCGTCGAGGGCTGGAGTTCCATCGCCAAGTGGAAGGGCGCTCGCATGGCGCCTCTGCTGGCCCTGGCCGGGCTGAAGCCCAGCGCCCGCTACATCGTCCTCTACTGCGCCGACACCTTCGACCCCGGCGCGCCGGAGGGGCAGCGGAAGTACTACGAGAGCTTCGACATGGTCGACGCCATGCACCCCCAGACCATCCTGGCCTACGAGATGAACGGCCGGCCCCTGGCCATCCGCCACGGCGCGCCCCTTCGCCTGAGAGCGGAGCGCCACCTTGGCTACAAGCAGGCGAAGTACGTCATGCGCATCGAAGCCGTCGATCGGCTCGACCACATCGGCGGCGGCAGGGGCGGTTTTTGGCCCGATCGCGGCTACGAGTGGTACGCGGGAATCTGAGTGCTGTAGCCCTCTCTCCCCTTTGCTCCCCCTTGTGGGAAGGAAGATCGCGCAGCGATCCGCGTGGGGGAGTCCGGTAACACCTGCGAACCCCAACCAACCGGCCACCGTTGTCAGGGCGACACTTCCCCACCCCGGCCGCTTCGCGACCGTCCCTCCTCATGAAGGCCCCCATGAAGGCCCCCACGAAGACCCCCTTGAAGGGGAGGGAGGCTCGCGCCCTTAGGCGAACAGCTTTGCCCAGCGGCGCTTCTCACGGCCCTTCCAGGTTCCGCGATGATAGGCGTCCGAGGCGATCAGCGGCACCACTGACGTCGCCTCGGCGAACACCATCTGTTCGAAGGTCGTTGAGACCTTGCCCCAGGAGGCCGCCTCCTGCAGCGTCGAGGACGAGCAGGCGCCGTCCCGCACGTCGGCCACGGTGATCTGGACGGCGTACTTGTGCACCTCCGCGTCGATGCCCAGGATCTCGGCGCAGACGACGGTGTCCTGGGCGAAGTTCTTGGGCACGCCCCCGCCGACCATGAACAGGCCGGTGGTGCCGGCGGCGATCTTGATGTCGGTCAGCTCGCGGAAGTCGGCGACGGCGTCGATGGTCAGGTAGGGCTGCTTGGCCGCGATCCGCTCCTTCTGGTGCTTCACCAGGCCGAACCCGGCCGAGCTGTCCACGAACGCGGGGCAGAAGATCGGCGCGCCTTCCTCGTAGGCCGTCTGGATCAGCGAGCCTGGCTTCCTGGCGTTGCCGGCGGCCAGCCACTTGCCGATTTGGTGGATGAACTCACGGCTGGAGTAGGGGCGCGGCTCCAGGGAATTGGCGATCTCATAGATCGTGTGGTCGCAGTTCTGGAGCTCTTCCTCGTCGATGTAGGTGTCGTAGATGCGGTCGACGTAGTTGGCGCGCAGGACGTTGTCGTCCACCGGGCCGGCCGCCTGGTAGTGTCTGAAGCCCAGGGCCTCGAAGAAATCCATGTCGATGATCGAGGCGCCGGTGGCGACCACCACGTCGATCATGCCGAACTTCACCATGTCGCGATAGACGTGCATGCAGCCGCCCGCCGAGGTGGAGCCGGCCAGGATCAGCCAGGGCGAGCAGCCGGCGTCGCCGACGGCCATGTCCAGGATGTCGGCGGCGCGGGCGGTGTCGCGGCTGGTGAAGCTCATCTTGCGCATGGCGTCGATCACCGGCCGGGCGTCGTAGGCGGTGATGTCGACGTGCTCGACAACCTTGCTCAGGAGCTCTGCCTTGGTGTTCGGCGTGGGAGCGTTCATCGCGGGGTTTCCCTTCGAGGTGAGCGCCCGTCGTTCTGAAAGATCCTGGCCGGACGGAGCGACGGCGCAAGACCTGGGGATAGTCCCCATAGGTGACAGGTTTTAGGTCCCTGATCGGTGGCGGGGTCTGTGTCCCCGGCGCATGCCGGTGTCAATTGCGCTCATGCCGCGGCCTTCCGCCGATAGTGGTAGCGATAGAGCTCGGTGGAGAAGCCAAGCCGCCCGTAGAGCGCGGCGCCGGCGTCGTTGGCCGCGACCACCTGCAGGCAGGCGCCGATGGCGCCGGCCCTGGCCTGGCCCCAGGCCAGCAGGGCGCCGCAGGTCCGTTCGGCCAGGCGCTTGCCGCGCTGGGCCGGGTCGGTGACCACCATGTTCAGGACCAGCATGCCGTCGTTGACCGCGCCATAGGCCAGGGAGGCCAGGCGCCCGTCCGCGCCGCGGACGCCGGCGAAGGCGCCTGGCAGGACGGCGCCGGCCAGGATCCGACGCCGACCGAACGCGTCGGCGGCGCTGTCGCCCTGCAGGCGGTCCTTGGCGTCGAGCCATTCGTCCGTGGGCGGCCCCTCGATCAGTTCGGCGTCCCAAACGCCCGGCGCGGCGTCCAGCGGACGATAGACCACGCGGGTGACGTCCTCGGCCGGGCCGTAGCCCTCCGCGTCCAGGGCCGCCTCCACGCCGGCCTCGGCGAAGGGCGGCAGGCGGAAGCAGGGCTCGATGCCGTTGGCCACGAACAGGGCGTCGCAGGCGCGGACCTTCTCGCGCAGGTCGGTGCGGGCGCCGGCGCGGACCGGGTTGACCGAGTTGGCGCGCTTGGTGTGGCCGCCGGCGAAGCGCAGCACCCAGCCGTCCAGCAGGATCTGGCTGGGGGCGGGCCAGGCGTTCAGCGTCGCCTCCTCGGCCCGCATGATCAGGTCTTGTTCCATGGAAAGGGTCTCGAAGCCGAAATAAGAAAAGCAGCACGCTCCCGAAACCGGAGTCTCGGGAGCGGATCGAGCAGGGCTCGAAGGGATGGCTACTTTCGTCGGCGCTTCTTGCTGCGCGCGCGGGTCAGGCGGATCACCTCGCCGGTGTCCGTCTTGGGGATCGGGATCGACCGGGGGGCCAGGCCGTACATCGAGGCCATGGGCGGATCGGAGACCTCCACGGTCTCGATGTCGCCAAAGCCGTTGAAGCGGGTGGCCATGGCGACGCCATAGGCGCCCAGCATGCCGATCTCCACGAAGTCGCCCTCGTCGACGTCTTCCGGCAGCCAGAAAGGGCCGGGCATGACGTCGATGGCGTCGCAGGTGGGGCCATAGAGCTTGAATGGACGCAACTGGCCTGAAGCCTCGCCTTCGGCACGGTGCAGCTTCACCGGGAACGGCCACTTCGAATGCGCGGCGTCGAACAGGGCGCCGTAGGCCCCGTCGTTCAGGTACAGGGCGTCGCCCTTCTTGAGGTCCACCCGGGTGAGCACGGAGGTGGCCTCGGCCACCAGGGCGCGGCCGGGCTCGCACCACAGCTCGGTGGTTTCGTGCACCATCATCTCGGCGAAGCCGCGGTCGATGGCCGCCAGGTACTCGTCCAGATCCGGCGGCACCATGCCCGGATAGATCGACGGAAAGCCGCCGCCCACGTCCACCACATCGGCGAAGACGCCGGCGCGGACCAGGGCGCGGGAGGCCTGGGCCATGGCCGCCTGGAAGGCGGAGGGCCTAAGGCACTGGCTGCCCACATGGAAGGACACGCCCATCAGGTCCTGGGTCGCGCGGCGGGCCGCCAGCAGCAGGGCCGGAGCCTCGTGGGCGGGGACGCCGAACTTGCCGGCCAGGGAATAGGCCGCGCCCTGGGCCTCGACGCCCAGGCGGACGATGAGGTTCAGGTCCGTGGCCTGGCCGGTGGCGTCGATGATCTTGGCCAGCTCTTCGTGCGTATCCAGCGCGAAGGTCCGCACTCCGTGGTCGAAGTACGCCTCGCCGATGGCGCGACGGCTCTTGACCGGGTGCATATAGGCCAGCCGCGCGTCCGGCGCATGCGCGCGGACGAGCTCGATCTCGGGGATCGAGGCCACATCGAAGGACGCCACACCATGTTCCGCCAGGGTCTCGATGACCCACGGCGAGGGGTTAGCCTTCACGGCGTAGTGGACGTCGCCTTTGAAATTGTCTCTGAACCAGCGCGCCGCTAGGGCCACGGCGCCCGGTCGCACGAGTGCGACAGGACGTTCCGGTGACCGCTCGCGGACCAGGTCCAGGGGCGTATGGTACGTGTGCAATTCACGTAACCCCCTGCAGATTGTTAAACCCAGGCCGGCGTTAGCAGCGCTGATGGACATCGGGGTCCGCCGGAGCCGTGCGACATAGGGAAGTTGTTCGGAGATGTAAAGTGCAAAGGCGCAACCCTTCGCAGTTGGCGACCCGCTGGACCGGCGCCCGCCCGGCATGTCATGAAACCGTTGCGTCGTCCGGCGAGAACCCGTGACGACTGGGTTTGCTTGTGCCGTGGGGGATTGCAGCCGCCGATGACGTCCGCAGCCGTCCTATCCGTGCGGAGTATCTCCAAGACCTACGGCGAGCGGCTCGCCCTCGACGGCGTGTCCCTTCAGGTCGGGCGCGGCGAGATGATCGCGCTGATCGGGCCGTCCGGCTCGGGCAAGTCCACCCTGCTGCGCTCGATCACCGGCCTGGTCACCATCGACGGCGGCGAGGGCGTCATCGAGGCCTTCGACAATCGCATCCAGGTCAAGGGCCGGGTGACGGCCCAGGTGCGCGAGGCGCGCATCCGCATGGGCTTCATCTTCCAGCAGTTCAATCTGGTGGGTCGCCTGAACCTCTACACCAACGTCGCCCTGGGCTCACTGGGCCGGGTCGGCTTCTGGCGGGGCATCTTCGGGCGCTGGCCCCAGGAGACGCGGCAGGCGGCCATGGCGGCCCTGGGCCGGGTCGGGGTCGCCGAATACGCCGGCCAGCGCGCCAACACCCTGTCGGGCGGCCAGCAGCAGCGCGGCGCCATCGCCAGGGCCCTGGTCCAGAAGGCCAAGATCATCCTCGCCGACGAGCCGGTGGCCTCGCTAGATCCGGTGTCCGCCCGGCGGGTCATGGAAATCCTGCGCGAGCTGAACAGGACCGACGGCCTGACCGTTCTGGTCACCCTGCACCAGGTGGACTACGCCCTGCGCTATTGCGACCGGGTGGTGGCGCTCAAAGCAGGCAAGATCGTCTATGACGGTCCGCCCGCCACCCTGGGCAAGGACCGACTCATCGATATCTACGGCCCGGAATTCGAAGACGTCTTCTGGGAAGGAGCGCCGCAATGATTTCAAGCCGCCGCCTCGCCGGTCTCGCCATGCTCAGCGCCCTGGCGCTGGCGGCCTGCGGCAAGACCAATCCGACGGGAAGCACCCGCGAGCCCAACGAGATTCGCTTCTCGATCCTGTCCACCGAGTCCGCCACCAGCATGGGCGGCTATTGGAAGCCGATCCTGGCGGACATGGAGAAGCAGACCGGCCTGAAGGTGAAGCCCTACTTCTCCAGCAACTACACCACCCTGGTCACGGCCATGCAGTTCAAGCAGACCGAGGTGGGCTGGTTCTCGAACCTGCCGGGCCTGGACGCCGTGCGCCGGGCCAACGGCGAGGTCTTCGCCCGCACCTTCGACCCCTCCGGCACGGACGGCTACAAGTCCGTGGTCATCGTCGGCGCCAACAGCGGGATCACGCTGGACAGGGTCTTGAAGTGCGACAAGAAGCTGACCTTCGGCATCGGCGACGTGCGTTCCACCTCCGGCACCCTGGCGCCGATCACCTATCTGTTCGCGCCCAAGGGCATCAAGCCGGAGACCTGCTTCAAGACCGTCCGCAGCGGCAGCCACCAGAGCAACCTGTTCAGCGTCGCCAATGGCCAGCTGGACGTGGCCTCCAACAACTCCACCGCCCTGCTGCTGAACCGCCAGCGCGGCGAGCCGGAATCCAAGGAGGTCAAGGTGATCTGGGAATCGCCGACGCTTCCGGAGGACCCGATCATCTATCGCCGCGACCTGGATCCGGCGATCAAGGAAAAGCTGCGCCAGTTCTTCCTGACCTACGGCCAGGGCAACACCCCTGAGGCGGCGCAGCAGCGCGCCAATATGGCGAAGATCAACATCGGCGGTTTCAAGCCGGCCGACGAGACCCACCTGCTGCCCGTGCGTGAGATGGAAGCCACCCAGAACTGGCTGCTGGCCAAGGAGAGCGGCGACCCGGCCAAGATCGAGGAGACCAAGAAGGCCCTCGACGCCATCACCGCCCAGCGCATCGCCCTGGAAGCCCGCACCCGGACGCCGGCGGCCGCGCAGTAGGATGGCGGCGGCGGACAACGGCGCGGCTCTGAGGCCGCCTCAGAAGCCGCTGGGCGCCCGGGCCTTCGACTGGCTGATCTGGGGCGGCCTCGCCGTCCTGCTGATCATCAGTTTCCATCCGGCCGAGGTGAACAAGTTCAGCGCCCTGTTCACCGGCTCGGAGAACATGCGGCGGTTTTCCTCGGAGTTCATCCGGCCGAACTTCAGCCAGATCGGCGACTACATCGGCAAGATGTGGCTGACCATCCAGATGGCGCTCTGGGGCACGGCCCTGGCCATCGTCATCGCCATCCCCATGGGCCTTGCGGGCGCCAAGAACGTCGCGCCGGCCTGGCTGCAGTTCCCCGTGCGCCGGGTGCTCGATATCCTGCGCGCGGTTCCCGACCTGGTGGTGGGCTCTATCTTCGTCGTGGCCGTCGGCCTTGGCCCTTTCGCAGGGGTCATGGCCATCGCGGTCAACACCGGCGGCGTTCTGGGCAAGCTGTTCGCCGAGGCGGTGGAGTCCATCGAGCGCGGGCCGGTGGAGGGGGTCAGGGCCACCGGCGCCCATCCCCTGCACGAGATCGTCTGGGCGGTGATCCCGCAGGTCGCGCCCCTGTGGACGTCCTATGCCCTGTACCGCTTCGAATCGAGTTCCCGCTCGGCCACGGTGCTGGGGCTGATCGGCGCCGGCGGCATCGGCCAGGCCATGTTCGACTCGATCAACAGCTACGCGTTCGACCAGACCAGCGCGATCGTCATCGTCATCGCCGTGGCCGTCTCCGGCATCGACCTGCTCTCGCAAGTGATCCGCGGGCGGTTGCTCTAAAGCACGCCCGATCGGCGGCGCGACGGCTTTGCGCCCCCGACACGTCTCGCTTCGCGAGCCGCGCCACGTGCCCCGCGTCGCTACGCTCGCATGGGAGGAGAGCCGCGCCAGCCTTCTACTCACGGGCTGGCCCTCCGCAGCCGAAGGTGAAGCAGGATGGCGGAGGGGGTGCAAGGCCGGCGCTCCGCTCTAAAGTTCCGGCTCCGCGACTCTCGGCCGCCGCAGCCGCGCCAGGCGCCGCAACCGGCGCCAGAATCGGCTCTTCTCCGGCTCGGGATAGGGTTGAAGCAGGCGCTGGAATTCCTCGGCGCAGGCGCGCCAGGAGAACTGGGTGGCGTAGGCGCGGGTGCGTTCGCGGCTGACGTCCAGGGCCCGGATGCAGGCCTCCTTCAGCCCCTCGCTCTGCCCTTCGGCCAGCACCCCGGCGCCGGAGTTGGGGATGATGTCGATGGGCCCGGGCGCGGAGAATGCGGCCACGGGGGTCCCCGACGACATGGCTTCCAGCATCACCAGGCCGAAGGTGTCGGTGAGCGAAGGAAACACGAAGACGTCCGCATTGGCGAAATAGGCGGCCAGCTCGTCGCCGTGCTTCATGCCGGCGAAGATGACCTCCGGATACTTGGTCATCAGCTCTTCGCGCTGAGGCCCGTCGCCCACCACCACCTTGGCGCCGGGCAGGTCCAGGCAGGCGAAGGCCTCGATGTTCTTCTCCACCGCCACGCGGCCGACATTCAGGAAGATCGGGCGTGGCAGGTCCTTGAAGACGTCGGGATTGCCGCGCTTGTCCGGGTTGAACATCACCGTGTCCACGCCCTTGGACCAGAACGAGAGGTTGCGGAACCCGTGCCGCTCCAGCTCCTCCTTCATGGTCGGCGTGGCCACCATCAGCCGGCCCGACGGCTTGTGGAACCACTTCATGTAGGCGTAGCCCGCCGCCAGGGGGATCGGCGCCCGGGCCGAGACGTACTCGGGAAAACGGGTGTGATAGCTGGTGGTGAAGGGCAGCTTCCATTCCAGGCAGATGCGCCGGGCGGCCAGGCCCAAGGGACCCTCGGTGGCGATGTGGATCGCCTCGGGCTCGAAGGACTTGAAGCGCTGCTGCACCTTCTCATAGGCGCCCACCGCCAGCTTGATCTCCGGGTAGGTGGGCATGGGAAAGGTGGAGAACTGGTCCGGGCTGATCACCTCGACCTGGTCGCCCAGTTCGCGCAATTCAGCCACCACCCGCGTCAGGGTGCGTACGACGCCATTGACCTGGGGTTCCCAGGCGTCCGTAACCAAAAGAATCCGCATCAAGCCAGTGAGGGTTCCGGGCTCTCGATCTCAGCGCCGGACACCCGGCGAGCGCGGTCGATCATGGACCATGAACGCTGCTTCGCCCAATGCAGGATTTCCAGTCGCCCGTCAAAATGTTCGACGAGGGCCGTGCAGCTTTCCACCCAGTCGCCGTCGTTGATGTAGATGACGCCGTCGATGTCCCGCATCTCGGCCTTGTGGATGTGGCCGCAGATCACCCCGTCGACCCCCCGGCGGCGCGCCTCGGCGGCCACCGCCCCCTCGAAGTTCTCGATGAATTGGAGAGCGTTCTTGACCTTGACCTTGAGAAACGCCGACAGGCTCCAGTAGCCGAAGCCCAGCCGCCGGCGGACGCGGTTGACCACTGTGTTCAGCATCAGGACGGTGCGGTAGGCCCAGTCGCCGACGAAGGCGAGCCATGGCGCGTACTGGACGACGCCGTCGAACTCGTCGCCGTGCATCACCAGGAACCGCCGCCCGTCCGCGGTCTGGTGGACGATGTCCCGGGCGACGACCACGCCGCCGAAGTGCACCCCGCAGAAGTCGCGGACCACCTCGTCGTGATTGCCAGGGACGTAGATCACCTCGACGCCCTTGCGCGCCAGACGCAGGACCTTCTGGACCACGTCGTTGTGCGCCTGGGGCCAGTACCAGCCGCTGCGCAGCTTCCAACCGTCGACGATGTCGCCGACCAGATACAGCCGGTCGCAGGTGACCTGGCGGATGAAATCGAGCAGGAGCTCCGCCTGGCAGCCCCGCGTGCCCAGGTGCACGTCGGAGATGAAGATGCTGCGATACCGAACGGCAGCGTCCTCGCCGTCCATGATTTGCGCACTCCCAGCCCCCGGTATGCCCGGCCCTTAAGCTGATTGCTTGTCGTTTTTATGAATTGATCAAGAACGCCGCTGCGACGCAGCGTAGCGTAGCCGGGGCTGTTGCGCTGCGGTATCAAGTGGCTATCTGAACTATGACCATGACCCTGAGTTTCCGGCCCAGCAAGGACACGCCCAAATCGCGGCGCACGCGTGAGCGTATCCTCGATTCCGCGATGCGGCTGTTCGCGGAGATCGGCTACCACTCGGCCACCAACGGCGCCATCGCTGACGCGTCGGAGCTGACGCGCGGCGCGATGCTCTACCACTTCCCCAGCCGCGAGGACCTCGTGGAGGCCGCCGTCACGCACATTCAGGCGGCTCGCCTGAAGATGCTGGACGCCGCGGCCAAGGAGCCGCCGCCGGGCGCCGACGCCACCACCCACGCCATCGAGGCCTACTGGCGGATGCTGTCGGAAACGCCCTTCGTGGCCTTCGCCGAACTGCAAGGCGTGGCGCGTACGGACGCGATGGTGCGCGAGCGGATCGCCGAGGCGGAGGACGCCTTCGATCGGGCCCAGTTCGGCGCCGGCTTCCTGGCGCTGGCCACCGCCGGTTCCGGCGGCCGCTTCCAGGCCAGCCGCGACCTGGCGCGGTTCCTCCTTGAGGGGCTTTCGCGGGCGACCCTGGCCTATGACTCCGAAAGCCGCTCCACAAATCTGCTGAGCGTGGTCGAACGGGCGGTGCGCATGCTCAATCGCAAAGAGGTCGTCCACGACCTCTGGCAGGACTGACGGCGACTAGCTGAAGATTCGGCGCAGGATGGTCTCGATCCCCGCCGCATCCCGCTCGTCGAAGGCGTCCGGCTGGACGGCGTCCACGTCGAAAACCGCGATCAGGGCGCCGCCCGGCCCGAACACCGGGGTGACGATCTCGCTGCGCGAGCGGCTGTCGCAGGCGATGTGGCCGGGAAAGGCCTCCACGTCCGGCACGATCACCGTCTGCCCCTCCGCCGCCGCGGTCCCGCAGACCCCGCGCCCGAACGCGATCCGCAGGCAGCCCAGCGTGCCCTGGTAGGGTCCCACCACCAGCTCGTCGCCCTTGGCCGGATCGACGACATAGAAGCCGGTCCAGAAATAGTGGTCGAAGCTGGAAGCCAGCATCGAGGCGACGGTGGCCATGCGCGCCGTCAGGTTGGGCTCGCCCTCCAGCACCGCGGCGATCTCGTCGGAGACCTCGGCGTAGCGGGTGGTCCGGTCGGCGGCCAGGGCGGCGGCGTTGAAGGCTTCGGCCATGGCGCGACCCTATATCGCAGCCGCCCGCGGACGCCAAAATCCTAAGTGTGGCATTGCACAGATTGTACCGACAAACTATGTTGCGATGCAGCATGAAGAGGGTCGGCCGCTTGGGGCGCGCCGGCAACCAGGGAGCCTCCCGGTGAAGACCTACAGCGTCGAACTGCGCCACGCCGTCTCCAAGCGCAAGATCAACGCCTTGCCCAACAACCGCCTGTCGCCGCTCAAGAAGCGCCTGCCCACAGACGCCGACGCGATCGCCTGGGCCCAGGGCGAGCTGCTGGATTTCGCGCGCCGCCGCTCGGGGCCGTTCTACCAGTACGTCGAGGCCGCCGTGATCGAACTGCTGGCCTTCGGCGTCACCGTCGACGGCAAGGACTACCGCCGCGTCGGCCGCTGGGTGTGCAACGCCGAAGGCCTGGCCTGGCGTGAATCCCCGGCCGCGGCGATGGCCGACGCCTAGGGACAGCACGGCCCGGCGGTCAGCTGTGGCCTGGCGAGGGATTGGTAGGCCCGGCTGGACTCGAACCAGCAACCAGACCGTTATGAGCGGCCGGCTCTAACCATTGAGCTACGGGCCCCCTTGAAAGCGCGCTCCAGAGGAGGGGTGTGCGCGAGGTAGCATGGGCGCCGCGCCGCTTAAAGGTCCCGTTCAGGTTCGCCTTGCGAGGGTCGCGCCAATCAAACGCGGCCGCATTCGCCGGTCCGCCAAGGAGT
>FTAI01000241.1_pt1 | contig 16334 bp, 11 predicted proteins | sample 1638941 | NCBI WGS metagenome assembly FTAI01 (sample SAMEA3914813, study PRJEB12502) | metagenome | biome: forest; material: soil | place: Canada | collected 2011-07-07 | depth 0.3 m | reverse complement strand
CGCCAGCGGTCGCAGCTTCTACGTCAACCTCGACGGCAAGTACCGGCTCACCGACCACCTGACCATCACCGCGCAGGTCGGCTACACCCAGGGCGACGGCTCGACGCCGACCGAACCCGCCTATGAGGTCGACGCCGCCACGGGCGTTTCCTACCAGCCCTCAGGCAACGGCTGGCAGGTCACCCCGGCCAACATCAATCCGCAGAGCGCGGCGGGCCTGACCAACGACTGGGCCTGGAACGAGACCTTCAAGTCGCTCGACAAGGAAATCTACGCCAAGTTCGACGGCGACCTCGACGTCCATCACGGCGCCTTCAAGGACGTGCTGTTCGGCGCCCGGATCGCCCAGCACACCCGCGACGTGCAAGGCTATGACCGCGGTTGCCAGATCGGCCCCGACGGCCAGTGCGGCACCGGCGCCCAGCCCTATTCGGCGACCAATCCGACCTCCTATCCGTCAGGCTTCAGCGCCAGCGGCCTGGGCATTCCGGGCCTGTTGATCCCGATCAGCGGCAATCCAGGCACGATCGATTCGATCGTCGACGGCCTGTCGGACCCGCAACGCGGCTCGATCGGCCACATCATCCAGCCGCTGAACTACTACTGGCCGGGCTCTTTCCTGGTGAAGGAGCGCGACATCGCCGGCTATGGCATGGCCCGTTTCGGTGGCGACGGTTGGCGCGGCAACGCCGGCGTGCGCCTGGTCGACACCCAGGAGAGCGCCTTCGTCAACGTCCCCGCAGGCGCCGGCGCCCCGGGAGTGGTCACCACCTCGGCCTACGGCGACTACTATGTGGACGACGTGAAGCACGACTACTTCGACGTGCTGCCGAGCCTGAACCTGACCTTCGACCTGATGCCGAAGGTGTTCCTGCGCATGTCGGCCGCCGAAACCATGTCGCGGCCTGACTTCTCGGCCCTGGGCGGCTCGGTGTCGCTGACCGACGCCAATCTGACCGGCAACGGCGGCAACCCGAACCTGAAGCCGATCAAGGCTGCGGTCTACGACGCAGAGCTGGAGTATTACTATGGCCCCGCGTCCCTGATCGCCGTCAGCCTGTTCTACGACGACCTGTCGTCGTACGTGACCTTCGGCACTTCGACGGCCCAGTACTACTCGCTGTTCTACGGCAAGGTCGAGACCTACAACATCTCCTCGCCGTCCAACACGTCGGGACAGCTGAAGGGCATCGAGTTCCAGATCCAGCAGCCGCTGCCCTATCACTTCGGCGTCCAGTTCAACTACACCTACGTGGACGGCTCGGAGACCTCGGGCGCGCCGCTGGTCGGCACGTCCAAGGATACGCTGAACGCGGTCGGCTACTTCGACAACGGCTGGCTGAGCGCGCGCCTGGCCTACACCTATCGCTCGCACTACTTCGTCGGCCTCGACCGGTCGTCGGCGGAGAACCAATCCGACTACGGCAGCCTGGACGCCTCGGTGAACTTCCAGGTCACGCCCCACCTCAGCATCAACGTCGATGCGCTGAACCTGACCAACAACCTCCTGAAGTACTACGCCCAGAACACCACCCAGGTGCGGGCGGTCTATGAGAACGGCACCCAGGTCTATGCCGGTCTCCGCTTCAAGTTCTGATCCCCTGGGGCCGGCCCGACGCCGGCCCCTTTTACTGTCGTTCGAATACGACCAGGGGGTGGGCCCAGCCCTCCCCCTTTTCTTTTGGGAGCCAGTTTTCATTTGGGAGCCAGGCGGCGCATCATGAGCGCGACCTCCATGCGGGCTTTGTCCTTCCTTCCTCCGTTGATCGTCGGCGCCCTGCTCGCGCTGAGCGGCGCCGCCGCGGCTGCGCCGCTGCCGCTGGTCCCCTATCCGGCGTCGGTGAAGATCGACGCGGGCGCCCTGACCCTGCCGGCGGGGGTCGATGTCGCGACACCCAGGGGCGACGGTCCGGCCGCGGCCGATGCGCGCTGGCTGGCGGCCGAGGCGGCGCGGATCGGCGGCCCGATCCTGCACACCGGCGCCGCGCACGGCCTGATCGCCTTCGTGCGGGCCAAGGACCCTTCGCTGGGCGAGGAGAGCTACCGGCTCGACATCACCCCGCGCGGCGCGGTGATCGAAGCCTCCACCGACGCCGGCCTGTTCCATGGCGCCGCGACCCTGCTGCAGCTGCTGACGCCCGAGGGCGGCGCAAAGGGACCGGTGCGCCTGCCCCTGTTCCATATCGAGGACAGGCCGCGCTTCCCTTGGCGTGGCCTGATGCTGGACAGCGCCCGGCACATGCAGTCGGTCGGCTTCATCGAGGCGCTGATCGACCAGATGGCGCGCTACAAGCTGAACGTCTTCCACTGGCACCTGACCGACGACCAGGGCTGGCGCATCCCAATCGACGGCTATCCGAAGCTGACCACGATCGGCGCCTGGCGGGTCGAGGCCGGCCTGCCGCACAAGCTCGACATCGATCCCAGGACCGGCCGGCCCCGGCTCTACGGCGGCTTCTACAGCAAGGCCGACATCCGCCGCGTGGTCGCCTACGCCCGGGTGCGCGGGATCGAGGTCGTGCCCGAGATCGAGATGCCCGGCCACGCCTCGGCCGCCATCCTGGCCTATCCCGACCTCGGCCTGCGTCCGGTCGATCCCGCCACCAGCGGCGACTGGGGCGTCTTCCCCAACCTCTACGCGCCGAACGACCATAGCATCGGCTTCCTGGAGACCGTGCTGACCCAGGTCATGGCCCTGTTCCCCGGGCGCTATATCCACATCGGCGGCGACGAGGCGGTGAAGGACGTCTGGAAGGCTTCGCCCGAGGTGCAGGCCGAGATCAAGGCGCTGGGCCTGAAGGACGAGGACGCGCTGCAGAGCTGGTTCATCAACCGGATCGGCCGCTTCCTCGCCGCCCACGGCCGGCGGCTGATCGGCTGGGACGAGATCCTGCAGGGCGGCCTGCCCGACGGCGCGGCGGTGATGTCCTGGCACGGGATTTCCGGCGCCGTGGAGGCGGCCAGGATGGGGCATGACGCGGTGCTGACGCCCGGCATGCCGTTCTATTTCGACAACGGCCTGTCGCCGGCCATAGGCGAGCCGCCCAGCCGCGGGCTGCTCATCCCCCTCTCCGCGGTCTACGCCTATGATCCCGCGCCGACGGGCCTCGACGCCGCCGCGCTCGGCCACATCCTCGGCGTCCAGGCCAACCTCTGGACCGAGCACATCCGGCTGGACGAGCGGGTCGAGCACCTGGCCTTCCCGCGCGCCGCCGCGCTGGCCGAACTCGGCTGGACCCCGCAGGCCGAGCGCCGCTGGTCCGACTTCCTGGCCCGGCTGAAGCCGGCTCTGCGCCGCGACGAGGCCATGGGGCTCAAACCGGCCGAGAGCGCGCTCGATCCCGCGCCGACGCCGGCCGCCGACGCTCATACGCGCGACAACCACCAGCTCGCCCTCTGCACCTATGGCGGCGCCCTGAACCTCGAGGCGCCGGGCCCGGTGACCACCGACCAGCGGGCGACCCACCTGGCCGACATCATGAACCCATGCTGGCTGTGGAAGGACGCCGACCTTACCGGCGTCACCGGCGTGGCGATCACCGCCGGCCGCATGACGTTCAACTTCCAGGTCGGCGCGGACGCCTCGCGCGTACCGCTGAGCCCGGCCCTGACGCCGGACAGCGAGTTCGAGGTCCGCCTCGGCGGCTGCGCCGGCCCGGTGATCGCCGGCGGGCCGATGCCGGCGACCGGCGCCGACCCCGAGGCGCGCGCCGCCGCGGCGCTGACGCCGACCGCGGGCCGCCACGACCTCTGCATCCTGTTCACCCGGCCCAAGCTCGATCCCTGGTGGGCGCTGGGCGCCGTGACCCTGACCACCGGCCCCCGTCCGTGAAGCTGGTCGCGCCGCTGAGGGGCTGGGCCGCCCCGCTCGACGAGGTCCCCGACGCGGTGTTCGCCGGTCGCATGCTCGGCGACGGAGTGGCCATCGACCCCACCGAGGGCCGGCTCCACGCCCCCTGCGACGCGGAGGTGGTCTCGGTGGCCCGCACGCGCCATGCTGTCACCCTGCGCACGGCCGAGGGCGCGGAGATCCTGATCCACATTGGGATCGAGACGGTGGCCCTGAACGGCGAGGGCTTCACCCCGCGCGTCGCCGCCGGCGATCGGGTTCGGGCCGGCGACACGCTGATCGAATTCGACCTCGACCTCCTAGCCCGACGCGCCAAAAGCCTGCTGACCCCCATCCTGGTCACCAACCCCGACGCCTTCTCGGTGGGCTGGCGCATAGCCGACCGTGAGATCGCCGTCGGCGAGCTCCTGCTCGAGATCGTCCCGGTGTGGAGCGCCGGCCCGGCCGACCCCGGCGGAGACGAGAGCGAGCATCGGCTGGGCGTGGTGCTGGGCCTGCCGCACGGCCTGCACGCCCGCCCGGCCGGCCGCCTGGCCGCTCTGGCCAAGCCCTTCGTCGCCAAGGTGGTGGTGACCGCCCGCGGCCGGACCGCCGACGCGCGCAGCCCGGTGGCCCTGATGACCCTGGGCGCGACGGCGGGAGACGAACTGATCCTGGTCGGCCGCGGCGCCGACGCCCCGCACGCCCTGGCCGCGCTCGCCGCCTTCCTCGGCAGCGACGGCGGCGAGACCGCCGCGCCCAAGCCGGTCGCAGCAGCGCTCGTGGTGACGGCGGCCGCATCGAACGACGGCCTGATCCGGGGCGTCTCGGCCGCGCCGGGCCTGGCGGTCGGCCCTGCCGTCTTCCTGAAGCCGGCCGAGGTCGTCATCGAGCGCGACGGCCGCGGTCCGTCGGCAGAACGTGCGGCGCTGGCGACCGCCCTGGCCGAGGTCCGCGCCGCCCTGTCCGCCGGCGCGGCCGGGACCGCCGGCGAGATCATGGCCGCCCACCTCGCCCTGCTAGACGACCCGGCCCTGACGGGCGCAGCCGAAGCCGGGATCGCCGCCGGGCGCAGCGCCGGCTTCGGCTGGGGCGCGGCGCTGGACGCCCAGGCCCAGAGGCTCGAGGCCCTCGACGACGAACGGCTGCGCGAGCGCGCCCACGACCTGATCGACCTGAAGCGCCAGGTGCAACGCAGACTCGGCGGCGCGGCGGAGGCCGCGATCCACGTCCCCGCCGGCGCCGTGCTGATCGCCGACGACCTGCTGCCGTCAGAGCTGATGGCGGTGAGCGACCGCATCGCCGGCCTGTGCACCGCGCGGGGCGGCCCGACCTCGCACGTGGCCATCATCGCCGCCGCCCAGGGCCTGCCCGCCCTTGTGGCCGCCGACCCGCGCGTACTCGCCGTGCCGGACGGCGCCGAAGTGATCCTCGACGCCGGCGCAGGCTGGCTCGACCCCGCGCCAAGCCCAGGCGCCCTCGCCGCCGCGCGCGCCGAGACTGCCGTCCGCGCCGAACGCCGCGCCGCCGCCCTGGCCACGGCCGTCGAGGCCTGCCGCCTGGCCGACGGGACCCGGATCGAGGTGTTCGCCAACCTGGAGCGGGTCGAGGGCGCCGGTCCGGCGGTCGCCGCCGGGGCCGAGGGCTGCGGCCTGCTGCGCACGGAATTCCTGTTCATGGAGCGGGTCAGCCCGCCGGACGAGGCGGAACAGGCCCTGGCCTACCAAGCCATCGCCGATGCGCTCGGCGGCCGGCCGCTGATCGTGCGCACGCTCGACATCGGCGGCGACAAGCCGGTCGCCTACCTGCCGGCCCCGGCGGAGGACAATCCGGTCCTGGGCCTGCGCGGCATCCGCCTCAGCCTCGCCCGGCCCGAACTGCTCGACACCCAGCTCCGCGCCATATTGCGCGTGCGGCCCATCGGCGCCTGCCGGATCATGGCGCCCATGATCGCCTCGCTGGAGGAGCTGCGGGCCGTGCGCCGCGCGCTGGACCAGGCGCGCGCCGACCTTGGCGTGACCGAGCCCGTCGAGCTCGGCGTCATGGTCGAAACCCCCGCCGCCGCCCTGATCGCGGCGGAGCTGGCGGCCGAGGCGGACTTCCTCTCTATCGGCACCAACGACCTGACCCAGTACGCCCTGGCCATGGACCGCACTAACCCGGCCGTGGCCGCCGGCGTCGACGCCCTGCACCCGGCCGTGCTGCGCCTGATCGCCCTGACCTGCGACGGCGCGGCCGAGGCTGGCAAGTGGGTCGGCGTCTGCGGCGGCCTGGCCTCGGAAGTCCTCGCCGCACCGCTCCTGATCGGGCTCGGCGTCACCGAGCTGTCGGCCGCGCCGGCGGCGATCCCGGCGCTGAAGGCGGCGCTCCGGCCGCTGACCCTCGAGGGCTGCCGCGCCCTCGCTCGGGCGGCGCTGGCCGAGCCCACGGCCGCGGCCGTTCGCAAGTGTCTGGCGGAGGCCGCGCGATGAAATCCCCCCTCGCCGCGCTGCAGCCGCTCGGCCGCGCCCTGATGCTGCCGATCGCCGTCCTGCCGGCGGCGGCCCTGCTGCTGCGCCTCGGCCAGGACGACATCCTGCACCTCTCGTTCGTGGCGCCGCTGGCCCACGCCCTGCCGTGGCTCGGCCCCTTCATCGGCTCGGCGGGCGAGGCGATCTTCTCCAACCTCGGCCTGCTGTTCGCCATCGGCGTCGGCGTCGGCTTCGCCCGCGACAACAACGGCGCCGCCGGCCTGGCCGGCCTGGTCTGCTTCCTGGTCGCCACCGCGGGCGCCAAGACCCTGATCGCCGTCCCCCCCGAAGCACTGAAAGGCGTGGCCGCCGGCGCCCACGACCTGGCCGTCGCCGCCTTCAAGGACAAGGCGCTGAACCGCCTGAACGTGCCGCTGGGCATCCTCTCGGGCGCCATCGCCGGCAATTTCTACAACCGGTTCGGTACTCTGAAACTGCCCGAATACCTGGCCTTCTTCGGCGGTCGCCGGTTCGTGCCGATCGTTTCGGGCCTCGGCGGCCTCGGCCTCGGCCTGGTGTTCGGCGCCGGCTGGGGCGTGCTGTCGAACGGCATGGACGGGCTCAGCCAGGTCATCGCCGCGTCCGGCCCGCTCGGCCTGTTCGCCTATGGGGCGCTGAACCGGGTGCTGATCGTCACCGGCCTGCACCACATCCTGAACAACGTGGTCTACTTCCTGTACGGCGACTATCACGGCGTCACCGGCGACCTGAACCGCTTCTTCGCCGGCGATCCCACCGCCGGCGCCTTCATGGCCGGCTATTTCCCGGTGATGATGTTCGGCCTGCCGGCCGCCTGCCTGGCCATGTACCACACGGCCAGGCCCGAGCGCCGCCAGGCCGTGGGCGGCATGCTGCTATCGATGGCGGCGACCGCCTTCCTGACCGGGGTGACCGAGCCGATCGAGTTCAGCTTCATGTTCCTGGCCCCGGTGCTGTTCGGCCTGCACGCGGTGTTGACCGGCCTGTCGATGGTGCTGATGGACGCCCTGCGCATCCGCCTCGGCTACGGTTTCTCGGCCGGCCTGTTCGACTATGTGCTGAACTTCGGCAAGGCGACCCGCCCCCTGTGGCTGGTTCCGATCGGCCTGGCCTACGGCGCGCTCTACTATGGCCTGTTCCGCTTCTTCATCCAGCGCTTCGACCTGAAGACCCCGGGCCGCGAGGACGATCCGGTGGGCCTGGAGATCGCCTCCACCGCCCCTGCCGGCGGCCCCGGCGAGGCCTTCGCCAACGCCCTCGGTGGGCCGGCCAACGTGATCGAGGTCGGCGCCTGCACCACGCGGCTGCGGCTGGTGATGGCGGACAACACCGCCATCGACGAGGCGGCCCTGCGCCGGCTCGGGGCCAAGGGCTTCATCCGCCCCGCCGCCGGCGCCCTGCAGGTGGTGCTGGGCCCCACCGCCGACCAGACCGCCGGCGATATCCGCACCTGGCTGGCGACGGCCCCGAAGACGGTCACCTCCATTGCGCCCAGGATCGACGCCGTCGCGCCGGTCGCCCTTGCGCCGGTCGGCGCGAGAGACATCGCCGGCCTCATCGCCGCTTTAGGCGGAAGCGCCAACGTCGTGGGCGTGGGCAGCGCCTCGTCCCGGCTTCGCGTGGAGGTGAGGGACGACGCCGCGGTCGACGCCGCCGCTCTCAGAGCCTGGGGCGCCCGGGCCGTGGCGACTCCGGCGCCGGGATCGGTGCACATCGTGCTCGGCCCCGACGCGGAGCGCGTCGCCGCCGAGGCGGCGCTGCCACTCTTGACCTGACAGGCTCTACCCTGCGGCCGGCGTGACGCTGCGCAGCGGGATCGTCCAGCGGTCCATCACCTTGGTCGCCGGGGTCAGTTCCTCGGCGTAGGGCGCCGACGAATAGACGCCGGTGATCTCGGTGGGCGTCACCTCCAGCCGGAGGAAGCCGAAATTGTCCTGATCGTAGCTCTGCAGGGCGAGCGTATTCGTCAGCGTCAGCGGCGCCTGCGGGTAGCTTCCGTCGATCTGCTGCAGCTTGCCGAGCTTGGAATAGCCGCAGTTGCCGATGACCACGCAGGCCAGGTCGATCGCCTGCCCGCCGACCGGCTGCTCGACCGAGAAGCGCTGGTAGTTGTGCACATGGCCAGACAGGATGAGGTGCGGCCAGACCCCGGTCGCCTGGAAGCTCTGGAACAACACCGTCTCGGCCTCGGAGCTGCCCGTGTGTTCGGTGTCGCCCGAGAACGGCGGGTGGTGGATCGCGACGATCAGCGCCTTCTGCGGGTTGGCCGCCGCCGCGGCCTTCAGCTCGCCCTGGAACCAGTCGATCTGATCCTGATGGATCTCGGCTTCGGTCTCGCTGACGTTGGTGAACAGCCCGATCACGGTGGCGAACGGGGTGGTGAAGGTCCAGTAGACGTTCGGCAGGTCCATCTGGGTGCGCGACGAGGTGGTCTTCAGCGATCCGAGCCGCGTCGGGTCGTCGGACATGAAATTCTGGACCCAGCCGTCCAGCGGCGTCTTGTTGGGATCCACCGGGCCGTCCTGGGGGTCGTCCGGCTGGCAGTCGTGGTTGCCGGCGATGGCGACGATCAGGGCCGGGTACTCGGCGTAGGTTTCGTAGAAGCACTCGCCGTAGTGGTCGATGTCGCCGGCGAAATAGACCACGTCCCCCAGATGGTACAGGACGGCGGGGATCGAGCCGGCCGGGCTGGCGTCGTAGTCGGTCGTCAGCATGCCGGCGACAAAGTCCATCTCCTTGCCGCGCTCGTCGCCGGTGTCGCCGACCACGTGCATGACGAGCTTGTTCGCCTGGACGATCTCGTTCATCGCATCCGGGTGCAGGAGCTGTCCCAGGTCGAACCGGTACGGCGCCGGGCCCCTCGGCGGCGGGAGCGGCTGGAACGGAAAGTGTTCGAGCGTGAAGCCTCGACCGCTGTTTTGAACCCGCAGCGGCGATCCCGCCGCGTGCGACTGAAAGCCGGCCGCGGGGCTCGCCGGCTGGGGTGAAGCGGCGACCTGCCGATTTCCTGCGCCGCGGCCGTGCGCCAATTTGAGGGTAGACATCGATGTACCTCCGGTTGAGGAGGCGAATGGTCGACCCGGAGTGTGACGCAAATATTCGCGATGAGGCGCGTTCTGCGCCCCAGGTTCGGTATCTTAGATCAGCGGCACGGCGAGGTAGCAGCCGAACTCCTTGACGAAGTCCACCGACACCCGGGCGTGGACCCGGCCCTGCCGGTCGAGGAAGGCGGCGTGATCGTCGATCGTCGCGACCGGGCCATGCCAGACCCCCGGATGGATGTAGAGTCCCTGGCCGCCTTCGCAGCGGAAGGCGGTGAACTGCTGCGGCGTGACGTCGTCGCCCGGCGGCGCCAGGGGGATGACGAAGCTCCCGCCGTTCAGGGGATAGAACAGCTGGCCGCCGTCCGGATGGTAGTTGGCCCGAAAGGTCAGCAGCCGTTCGCGCGGCCGGCCGACGCCGCTCGTGGACGCTTCCTCCGGCCATTGGCTCCAGCCGAATAGATAGCTGTCGCCGACGGCGTTGTTGCGGGCGTAGAGGGTCTCGCCGCGCCACCAGAACTCGAACCGTCCCTCGGTCACGCCGCCCTGGTCGCCCGAATTGGCGTCCACCGGCCGCCAGCCGCCGGCGGGCCAGCGGACGATCTCGATCGGAAAGCCGTGCGGCTTATCGACCAGGACGCCATAGCCCTCGAGGCTCTGGGCGGTCGCCCGCACCACCGGCGTCTCACACACTGCCCGCACGCCGGTCGACGGCGCATAGGCGATCTCGGCGGGGTCGAAGTCCATGACCGGGTCTGACCTGTGTTATCTCGAGGGGGCGGCCGACGGCGGCGCGGCGATCGGCGGCGTTGCGGTCGGCGCCGTGCAGTGATCCTGCGGCGGCGCGGCGAGTTCGTCGTGGGCGATCTTCTGCAGCGCCGTGGTCTGCTGCGGCGAGAAGCCGAGTTCCAGGGCGGCCTGTTCGCGCACGCCGAGGGACTGCGGGTCCTTGCCGGTGACGCCGCCGAACAGCATCAGCGCCTCGAGGTAATAGCCGAACGCGCTGGCGTGGTAGTTGTCGTAGGCCCAGAGATCGACTTGGCCGTAGGGCACGCCGGTATAGGGATTGGCGTCGGCGACGCCCGTGCGGATGGCGCGGCTGAACGCTTGGCCCACCTCGACCACCCCCTTCACGTGCGGCGATCCCCTGGCCGCCTGGCCGTAGCCGCAGCTGAGGTCGTCGGCCATGGCGAAGATGGCCTTGCCGGTCCAGGGGCTCTGGGTCTGGAAGGTCAGGTCGGCCCGCGACCAGGTCGAGGTCAGCCGGATGTCGACGGCCGGATTGCGCGCATGGAAGGTGTCGGCCCAGCGTCTGGTGTAGTCGGCCAGCAGGGCCGGATCGCCGGGCTTGTCGCGGTCGAGGGTCGAGAAGCTCTGCAGCACCACATGGTCCCAGGCCTTGTCGAGCTTGGCGAAGCCGTTGGTCCAGTGCCAGTCGAGCCCGATGCCCGGGTGGGTTTCGAGGCTGACGTCGTAGCTCAGCCCGGCCTCGTCGGTGAACAGCTTGAACAGGGCCGGCACGCCGCCGATCCCCTCGCCGTTGAGGTCGGTCACCGTGGACGCCCGATAGCGCCACACCGGCGACAGCGCCCCGAAGGTGAAGCTGTTGCCGACGAACACGATGGTCTCCGCCTGCGCGGCGCCGGCGACGAGCAGGGTCGCGGCGGCGGCGAGGAGGATGGCGCGGAAGGGCTTGAGATGCATCAAGCGATCTGTCGACGAAGTCAGCTTAGGGCGTCAAGGATGATGTAGCGGCCGTCGTGTCGTTGCAGAAGCCGGAAGACGCCTCGATAAAGTCGATCGTTGAGCAGTACGGCTTTCCAGGTCCCTGCCGGTCCAGGCATTTCGACCGGGTTGTATACCCGCCTTATTTTCGGCAAGCATGACGGTGACGCTGACCATGTTGGCGGACTGTTCCTGTGGCTGAGGTTGGCGATCCATGATGTTTGCATCCGCAGCCCTGGGCGCGATGACCCTGCTTGCCGGCTTGGCCCTCGCCGCAACGCCCGCCGAGGCGGCGCTCGGCCACGCCTACGGCAGCGTGGAGACCGACCGCGCCGCCCTCGGCGCCAGCCTCAAATCCACCTCGGCCGGGACCTACACCGTCCACACCCTGGCCCTGGCCAACCAGGGCGTGGTCAAGGAGTTCACCCGCCCGGACGGCACGGTGTTCGCCGTGGCCTGGAAGGGATCGGCCCGGCCGGACCTGCATCAATTGCTGGGCGAGCATTTCGATACCGTGCAGGCCGACAACGCGGCCCGCGTCGGCCGCCACATGCGCCGGCCCCTTTCCGTCAACCGCTCGGACCTGGTGGTCGCCAGCGGCGGCCACTCGGGCGCCTTCTGGGGCCTGGCGGTGATCCCACAGCTGCAGCCGGCCGGCTTTTCCGCCGCCAACTTGAAGTAGGACCGGCGATGATCAGAAAGCTCTTCGCCCTGGCGGCCGCCCTGGCCCTGACCGCCTGCGGCGGCGGGGGCGGCGGAGGCAGCAGCGGCGGCGGCGGGTCGACCACGCCCACGCCGCCGGCCTTGACCAACTTCGCCACCGTGACCGTGGACCAGGGACCGGCGGCGCTGAACGTCGGGGCCAACGCCTACACCCAGTCCGACGTCGCCTACGTCTCGGTCACCATCTGCGCGCCGGGCAGCACCACCAACTGCCAGACCATCGACCATGTGCAGGTCGACACCGGTTCGATCGGGCTGCGCATCTTCGGCTCGGTGATCAGTCCCAGCCTGCTCAGCGCCCTGCCCAACGAGACGGACAACAGCTCCAACCCGGTCGCCGAGTGCTATCAGTACGTCGACGGCTATGTGTTCGGGTCGGTGCGCACCACCGACATGACCATCGGCGGCGAGAAGGTCTCGAGCATGCCGTTCCAGGTGCTGGCCGATACGGGCCAGTTCAGCGCCGTTCCCAAGAGCTGCTCGTCGGCCGGCGGCAGCAACCTGACCACGGTGCAAGAGTTCGGCGCCAACGGCATCATCGGCATCGGCACCACCACAACCGACTGCGGGACCTATTGCGCCGGCGGAGGCCAATCGGCGGCGATCTATTACGACTGCCCGAGCACCGGCTGCAGCTCGGTCATCGCCCGCGCCGCCAACGCCACCGCGCCGTTCCAGCAGCTGCCCAATCCGGTGGCGGCGATGGGCGTCGACAACAACGGCTCGATCCTGATCCTGCCCACCACGCCGGCGTCCGGCGAGGCGACCATGACCGGGACACTGTATTTCGGCATCGGCACCCAGACCAACAACACCCTCGGCTCGGCGACCGTCTACACCATCACCTCATCGTCGAGCCCCGACGGCCCGGGCCTGATCACCGCCGTCTACAACGGCCAGACCCTGCCCAACAGCTTCCTCGACAGCGGCAGCAGCCTCTACTTCTTCGAGGACACGAGCCAGACCCTGTGTACCGACAGCGGCTTCAACGGCCTGTACTGTCCGGCCGCCACCGAGACGCTCAGCCCGGTGATCAGGGGGCTCAACGGGGCCAGCTATACCGACACCTTCAGCCTCTACAACGCCGAGACGATATTCAACGCCAACCCGTCCTTCGCCGTGATCCCGGGGGTCGGCGCCAATCCCAACATCATCTACCCGAGCACCGCCTACGCCGGCAGCTTCGACTTCGGCCTGCCGTTCTTCTACGGACGCTCGGTCTACACCGCCATCGAGGGACGGACCGCGGGGAGCACCGTGGGCCCTTACTTCGCGTTCTGACGATCTGGCGCGCGCCGTCGCTGCGACAGGTTTCCGTTTGGCGCCCCTCGGGGGCTCGGTTATGGTCGCCCGAGGCTGATGTCGGGGGCGTCGGGGGCCCTTCTGGAGACGGAAAACCCGTGAGGAACGACGGAAGACCGACGCGTCTGGTCTTCAGCGCCGGACCGGCCCCGGCCGCGATCCCCCTCGTCGTCGTCGCGGCCGTCGCAATCTCGCTCGTTTCCGGCGGTGCAGCCCGCGCGCAGGTGATCGAAGTCCGGCCCGACGGCGACATCCAGACCTACAGCGGCCCGGTGCGGTCGGTGGACGGCGGTCGCCAGGTGATCGCCCCTGCCGCTCCGGTCAAGCCCGCCCGATCCTTTAACGCCTCGCCCGCCCCATCCCTGGCCGAGGCCCTGCAGGCGTCCGCCGACCGCAACCAGCTCAGCGCGCGGCTGATGGAGGCCGTCGCCTGGCGGGAGTCGCGCTTCAACCAGGCGGCCCGCTCGCCCAAGGGCGCGCGCGGGGTGATGCAGCTGATGCCCGAGACCGCGCGCCGGCTCGGCGTCGACGCCGGCGACCTCCGCGGCAATGTCGAGGGCGGCGGCGCCTACATGGCCAGCCTGCTGCGCGCGTTCGACGGCGACATCATCCTGACCCTCGCGGCCTACAACGCCGGCCCCCAGGCGGTCCGGCGCTGGGGCGGCGTTCCGCCCTATCCTGAAACCCAGGCCTTCGTGGCCGCCGTGCTCGACCGCCTGTCCTTGGCGCGGCCGGCCAACATCCTGCTTCCGGTGAGCCGATGAGACCTTCCGCCGCCCTCGGCTTCCTGCTGGCGCTGGCCGCCGGCCCTGCGCTGGCCCAGTCCGCCGCCGCCAACCCGGCCGGCTCCGAGCCGATCAACGCCGCCCTGGAGTGGGTCCAGGGCACCCTGCTCGGCAACCTCGCCACCACCGCCGCCGTCATCGCCGTCGCCGTGGTCGGCTTCCTGATGCTGACCGGCCGGATCGAGTGGCGGCGGGGGCTGGTGGTGGTGATCGGCTGCTTCATCATCTTCGGCGCCGCCGCCATCGTCGCAGGCATCCGCACCGCCGCGGGCGGGGCGCATTGACCCCATGTCCAGCCTCGACTCCGATCCCATCTTCAGCGCCCTGACCCGGCCGCAGATGATCGGCGGGGTCACCTACAGCTATGCGGTCTTCAACCTGATCGTCACGCTGGAGATCTTCCTGATCACCCGCTCGTTCTGGGCCTTCCCGTGCGCCCTGGTGGTGCACCTGATCGGCTATGTGGGCTGCGTGCGCGAGCCGCGCTTCTTCGACCTGTGGATCACCCGGCTGAGCCGCTGCCCGCGCGTGCGCAACTTCTGGTTCTGGCGCGCCAACGCCTATCGGCCATGAGCCCATCCTTCCTGACCACCCGCGCCGCCAAGGTGCTGGCCCCGCGCGAGGCGGCGATCGGCGACCGTCTGCCCTACGCCGGCCACCTCGACGCCCACACCCTGGCCACCCGCGACGGCCAGCTGATCCAGGTGCTGAAGCTGGACGGCTTTCCTGCCGAAACCGCGCCCGACGACGAGCTGAACTACCGCAAGAGCATCCGCGAGACCCTGCTGCGCGGCGCGGCCTCCTCGCGCCTGGCCCTCTATCACCACGTGGTCCGCCGCCGGGTGGCGCCCGTCGCGACATCCGCCCCCGAGAATCCGTTCTGCGCTGGTCTCGACGCCGCCTGGAAGGCCCGCCTCGCCACCCGCCGGCTCTATGTGAACGAGCTCTACCTGACCCTGGTCAGCCGGCCGCTGCAGGGCACGGCGGGTGTGCTGGAAAGCCTGTTCCGCCGCCCGGTGGACCAGCGGGCGACGCTCGAACGGGACCTGCGCCAACTGAACGCCACGCGCGAGACCTTCGCCTCGGCCCTGACCCCCTACGGTCCCCGCGTCCTCGGCCTGACCGACAGCCGCCACGGCGCCCGCTCGGAGTTGGCCGAATTCCTGGCCCAGCTGGTCAACGGCCAGCCGCGCACCGTCCTGGCCCCCTCGGGCGACCTCGGCCAGGCCCTGGCCCAGCGGCGTCTGGCCTTCGGTCTCGACACCATCGAGTTCGGGTCGATGGGCGGATCGTCGCCCGAGTTCGGAGCGATCGTTTCGCTCAAAGATTATCCGGCCCGCTCGCGCCCCGGTATGCTCGACGGCGTCCTGCGCCTGCCGTTCGAGCTGACCCTCACCGAAAGCTTCGCCTTCGTCGACCGCCAGGCCTCGCTCGACGTGATGAGCCTGGCCCTCCGGCGCCTGCGCGCCGCCAAGGACGAAGCGCTGAGCCTCAGGGGCGAACTGGCCGCCGCCAAGGACGAGGTCGGCGCCGGCCGGGCGGCGTATGGCGAGCACCATCTGTCGATCCTGGCCAAGGCGTCCGATCTCGGCGAACTCGACACCGCCGTGGCCGAAGTCCACTCGGCCCTGGCCGAGACCGGGGCCATCGCCGTGCGCGAGGACGTCAACCTGGAGCCGGCCTTCTGGGCCCAGTTCCCCGGCAACCTGGCCTACATCGGCCGCAAGGCCCTGGTCTCCGCCGCCAACTTCGCCAGCCTGGCCAGCTGCCACAACTATCCGGTCGGCCAGAGCGAGGATCTGCACTGGGGCGAGCCGATCACCCTCTTGGAGACCACCGCCTTCGGCCCCTACCACTTCAGCTTCCACGCCGGCGACCTCGGCAACTTCACCGTCATCGGCCCGTCGGGCTCGGGCAAGACCGCGCTGATGACCTTCCTTCTGGCCCAGGCCGAGCGGCTGAAGCCGCGCATCGCCTATTTCGACAAGGACCGCGGCGCCGAGCCCTTCATCCGCGCCATCGGCGGTCGCTATGACGTGATCGCGCCGGGCGAGCCCACCGGTTTCAATCCCCTGGCCCTGGCCGACACCGGCGATAACCGCGCCTTCCTCGCCGAATGGCTGGCCACCCTGCTGCGCCTGGACGGCGAGGTGCTGGACGCCGAGGACCGCGCCGTCATCGCCGACGCCATCGACGCCAACTTCGCCCAGGAGCCCAGCCACCGCCGGCTGCGCTATCTGCGCGAGCTGTTCCGCGGCGCCCGGCGGCCCAGCGCCGGCGATCTCTCCGCCCGGCTGTCGGCCTGGTGCGAGGGCGGCGAGCACGGCTGGGTGTTCGACAACGCCGTCGACCAGCTCGATACCGCGACGCGGATCATCGGCCTGGACATGACCCGGCTGCTCGACGCGCCGACGATCCGCACGCCGGTGATGATGTACCT
>FTAI01001189.1_pt1 | contig 16353 bp, 11 predicted proteins | sample 1638941 | NCBI WGS metagenome assembly FTAI01 (sample SAMEA3914813, study PRJEB12502) | metagenome | biome: forest; material: soil | place: Canada | collected 2011-07-07 | depth 0.3 m | reverse complement strand
TGCAGGCCCGAGCGGGTGCGGATGAACAGCGTCGCCTTCAGCGCGCTCTCCAGGGCCGCGATGCGCCGGCCCACGGTGGTGGCGTCCAGGCCCAGGCGCATGGCGGCGGCGGCGGTCGTGCCGCCCCGGGCGGCGGCGATGAAGACCCGCAGATCGTCCCAGTCGAACATTCTGGGCCTATGCGCTGCAATTTCGCAGGGGACAAGATGGGAATTTGCAGCGGGGGTTTGGGCTGCCCCGGTGCTAGGTGTCTTCCCCATGTGAGGAGCCCCGAAGAGCCATGCGTGAGATTTCCCATTTCGTGAACGGCGCGGCCGTGACCGGAACGTCCGGCCGCTTTGGCGAGGTGTTCGACCCGAACACCGGCGAGGTGCAGGCGCGGGTGGCGCTGGCCTCGGCGGCGGACCTGGACGTGGCGGTTCAGGCGGCGGTCAAGGCGCAAATCGCCTGGGCCCAGGTCAATCCGCAGCGGCGCGCGCGGGTGCTGTTCGAGTTCAAGCGGCTGGTGGAAGCGCGCATGGACGAGCTGGCGCGGCTGCTCTCCTGCGAGCACGGCAAGGTGGTGGCCGACTCCAAGGGCGACATCCAGCGCGGGCTGGAGGTGATCGAGTTCGCCTGCGGCATCCCCCATGCCCTGAAGGGCGAATACACCGAGGGCGCCGGCCCCGGCATCGATGTCTATTCCCTGCGCCAGCCCCTGGGCGTGGCGGCGGGGATCACCCCGTTCAACTTCCCCGCCATGATCCCGATGTGGATGTTCGGCGTGGCCGTGGCCTGCGGCAACACCTTCATCCTCAAGCCATCCGAGAAGGACCCCAGCGTGCCGGTGCGCCTGGCCGAGCTCTTCATGGAGGCGGGCGCCGCGGCCGGCATCGACGTCACCGGCGTGCTCAACGTCGTGCACGGCGACAAGGCGGCGGTGGACGCGATCCTCAACCACCCGGACATCCGGGCGGTGAGCTTCGTGGGCTCCTCCGACATTGCCCACTACGTCTATTCCAACGGCACGGCGGCGGGCAAGCGCGTCCAGGCCATGGGCGGGGCCAAGAACCACGGCATCGTCCTGCCCGACGCCGACCTCGACCAGACGGTGAAGGACCTGGTGGGCGCCGCCTACGGCTCGGCGGGCGAGCGGTGCATGGCCCTGCCGGTGACGGTGCCGGTGGGCGCCAAGACCGCCGATGCGCTGCGCGAGCGCCTGCTGGCCGAGATCGACACTCTGAAGGTGGGGGTCAGCACCGATACGGCCGCCCAGTACGGCCCGGTGGTCAGCGCCGCGCACCGCGCGAAGATCGAAGGCTATATCCAGATGGGCGTCGATGAGGGCGCCGAGCTGGTGGTGGACGGCCGCGGCTTTGCCCTGCAGGGTTATGAGAAGGGGTTCTTCATCGGCCCGACCCTGTTCGACCAGGTCAAGCCGACCATGAAGACCTACCAGGATGAGATCTTCGGCCCCGTGCTGCAGATGGTCCGCGCCGAGACCTTCGAGGAGGCGTTGGCTCTTCCCTCGCAACACCAGTACGGCAACGGCGTCGCCATCTTCACGCGCAACGGCCGCGCGGCGCGGGAGTTCGCCAGCCGCGTGAACGTCGGCATGGTGGGGATCAATGTGCCGATCCCGGTGCCGGTGGCCTACCACACCTTCGGCGGCTGGAAGCGCAGCGCCTTCGGTGACGCCAACCAGCACGGCATGGAGGGGGTGCGCTTCTATACCAAGGTCAAGACGGTTACCGCCCGCTGGCCGGAAGGCGAGGTGACCGCCGATTCGAGTTTCGTCATCCCGACCATGCGCTAGGCTCTGGGGATGGGGTTCGACCTGACGCAAGACCAGCAGGCGATCTGGGACGCCGCGCACGCCTTCGCGGCGGCCGAACTCGCGCCCCACTCGGCGCGCTGGGACGAGGACAAGCACTTCCCGGTGGACGTGCTGCGCCAGGCCGCGTCGCTGGGGTTCGCCGGCATCTATGTGCGCGAGGACGTGGGCGGTTCTGGGCTGGGCCGGCTGGACGCGGCGCTGATCTTCGAGGCCCTGAGCCACGGGGACGTCTCCACCGCCGCCTTCCTCTCGATCCACAACATGGCCTCGTGGATGATCGACAAGTTCGGCTCCGACGACCTGCGCCAGCGCTACCTGCCGCGCCTGACGACCATGGAGCTGATCGCCTCCTATTGCCTCACCGAGCCGGGCGCCGGGTCGGACGCCGCGTCGCTGGCCACCACCGCGCGGCGTGACGGCGACGACTATGTGCTGAACGGCGCCAAGGCCTTCATCTCCGGCGCCGGAACCTCGGACGTCTATGTGGTCATGGCGCGCACGGGTGAGGCCGGCGCGCGGGGGGTCTCCACCTTCGTCGTGGAGAAGGAGACGCCCGGCCTCTCGTTCGGCGCCCAGGAGCGCAAGATGGGCTGGGCCAGCCAGCCCACCGCCATGGTCCACTTCGACAACGTCCGAGTTCCCGCCGCCAACCGCGTCGGCGAGGAGGGCGAGGGCTTCCGCTTCGCCATGATGGGCCTGGACGGCGGCCGGCTGAACATCGCCTCCTGCTCCTTGGGCGGAGCATCCCTGGCGCTGGAGACGGCGCGCGAGCACCTGACCACTCGCAAGCAGTTCGGCCGGCCCCTCAGCGACTTCCAGGCCCTGCAGTTCAAGCTGGCCGACATGGCCACCGACCTGGAGGCCGCGCGCCTGATGGTGCGGCGTGCGGCGGCGGCGATGGACGCCGGCGATCCCAACGCCACCAAGTACTGCGCCATGGCCAAGCGCTTCGCCACCGACGCCGGCTTCGAGGTGGCCAACCAGGCGCTGCAGTTGCACGGCGGCTATGGCTACCTCAAGGACTATCCGCTGGAACGCATCGTCCGTGATCTGAGGGTCCACCAGATCCTGGAGGGCACCAACGAGATCATGCGCGTGATCATCGCCCGGGAGATGCTGAAGGGATGAGCGAAACCGCCCTCGACGCCGAAGTCCTGGTCAGCCGCGACGGCGCGCTCGGCCGGCTGACGATCAACCGGCCGCAGGCGCTCGGGGCCCTGACCACCGGCGTCTGCGAGGGGATGATCGAGGCCCTGCTGGCGTGGCGGGACGATCCGACCCTGCACGCGGTGCTGATCGACCACGCCGGCGAGCGGGGCTTCAGCGCCGGCGGCGACATCCGCGCCCTGGCCGACAGCGCCAGGGGTGACGGCCTGGCGGCGCGGCGGTTCTTCTTTGTCGAGTACCAGCTGGACCACCTGATCTTCACCTATCCCAAGCCGGTGGTCACGGTGATGGACGGGGTGACCATGGGCGGCGGGGTCGGCGTCAGCTGGACCGCGCGCTACCAGGTCGTCACCGAGCGCACCACCTTCGCCATGCCCGAGACCGGCATCGGCCTGTTCCCCGACGTCGGCGCGGGCTGGTTCCTGCCGCGCCTGCCGGGCCGCACGGGCCTCTACCTGGCCCTCACCGGCGCGCGGCTGAAGGCGGCGGATTGCCTGGCCGTGGGCCTGGCGACGCACTTCGTTCCGGCTGGCGACCTGCCGGCCCTGAAGGAGACCCTGGCGGCCGACGCCGAGCAGCCCGAACAGGTGCTGGCGACCTTCGCCGCCAATCCTGGCCCGGCGCCGATCGGCGCCTTGCGACACGAGATCGACCGCCTGTTCGCCCACGACCGGGTGGAGGAGGTCATGGCGGCCCTGGCCACCGATCCGTCGGACTGGGCGCGGGATCAGGCCAGGACCATCGCGAGCAAGTCCCCCGCCAGCCTGAAGGTCGCCGCGCGACTGCTGCACGATGGGGCCAAGGTTGCGAGCTTCGCCGACGACCTGGTCATGGAGCACCGCATCGCCAACCGCCTGGGCCTGGGCCGCGACTTCCTCGAAGGCGTGCGCGCCGTGATCGTCGACAAGGACAATGCCCCGCACTGGGATCCGCCGGACCTGGCCGGGGTCACCGACGCCGCCATCGACGCCATCTTCGCCCCCCTCGGCCCTGGCCGGGAGTGGTCGCCCATCGATCAGGGAACCGCAGCATGAACATCGCCTTCATCGGCCTGGGCAACATGGGCGGCGGCATGGCCGCCAACCTGGTCAAGGCGGGTCACGCCGTGGTCGCCTTCGACTTGGTCACTGCCGCCCTCGAAAAGGCCAAGGCCAACGGGTGCGGGGCGGCGGCCTCCACCGCCGAGGCGGTCGCGCAGGCCGATGTGGTGATCACCATGCTGCCGGCCGGCGCCCACGTGCGTCAGGTGTGGGCCGACGACGTGATCCCCAACGCCCGCCAGGGAACGCTGCTGATCGACTGTTCCACCATCGATGTCGACAGCGCCCGGGCCGTGGCGGAGCTGGCCAAGGCGGCCGGCCTTCGCGCCGCCGACGCGCCGGTGTCGGGCGGGATCATGGCGGCCGACGCCGGGACCCTGGCCTTCATGGTCGGCTGCGATGACGCCCTGTTCGCGCAGGTGGAGACGGTGCTGACCCCCATGGCGCGGGTCGTGATCCACGCCGGCGGCGCGGGGGCGGGCCAGGCGGCCAAGATCTGCAACAACATGGTCCTGGGCGTCTCCATGCTGGGCGTGTGCGAAGGTTTCGCGCTGGCCGAGAAGCTGGGCCTTGACCCGAAACGGTTCTTCGAGATCGCGTCCAAGTCGTCGGCCCAGTGCTGGAGCCTGACCACCTATTGCCCCTGGCCCGGCCCGGTGCCCAGCGCCCCCTCCAACCGCGGCTACGAGGGCGGGTTCCTGGCCAATCTGATGCTCAAGGACCTGAAGCTGGCGCAGGCGGCGGCGGCCTCATCCGGCGCCTCGACCCCGCTGGGCGCCCAGGCCGAGGCGCTCTACGCCCTGTTCGCGGGCCTGGGCCATGGCGGCAAGGACTTCTCCGCTGTGCTGCAGATGCTGCGCGGGAAGCTGGATGAACTGGCCTAGCGAGAACACTCTTCCCCGACGCTTCGCTCAGGGGAGCAGATCGAATGAATCAGCCCAGCAGCCGGTCGTGGATCCTCTCGCGCATGGCCTGGTCGACGCCCAGGGCCTGCGCCAGATAGCCGTCGATCGATCCGTGACGGTCCTCGATCACCGCGAACGACGCGGCCAGATAGTCCTTATGCACGCAGACGGCGGCGCGCAGGGCTTCGGGCGAGGCGTGGACGCCGGCCTGCGTCTGCATCCAGGGGCCCAGGAAATCCATCTTGCGGGCGATCCGCGCCTCATCGTTGGTGAGCAGGTAGTCGGCCATCATGTCGTCCCGTCCGACGCCGGCCACGTGGTGGGTGAGGGCGCAGATCAGCCCCGTCCGATCCTTGCCCGCGGCGCAGTGCACCACGATGGGGCCTTCGCCCTCGGCCAGCACCCGGAAATAGCGGCGGAAAAGATCGATGTGCCGCGCCTCGAACGGGCTCAGCCGGTACATCTTCAGGCTGTCTTCGTAGAACCAGGCTGGCGTCACCTCGGTGAGGCCCTTCATCACATCCACCCAGTCGTGGTGCTCCGAGGCGATGTCGTTCTCGATCACCTGGGCGGCGAAGCCGGGCCAGCGGCGGGCCGGCTCGCGCTGGCGCTCCTCCGGCCGGCGCAGGTCGATGATGGCGGTCAGGCCGAGGCCCGCCATCCGCGCCAGGTCCGCCTTGGTGGCGTGGGCGTGGTAGCCGGAGCGGTAGAGCCGCCCGGCCTTCAGCGCGCGGCCGCCGGCGGCGCGATAGCCGCCGAAGTCGCGGAAGTTCTCGATCGCCTCGAAGTCGATATGTCGTTCCATGACGATCGGTCTAGCCGACTCCCCGCGCCAGGGCGAGATGCGCGGGCGCGGCTGCTGACACCGCCCTGGACGGCCCGCCCTCATCGCCTTAAGCGCCTCATCACAAGCGGAAGGACACCCCCATGGCCTATGAGACCCTGATCGTCGAAGCGCCCGAGGCGGGGGTGACGCTCATCCGGCTGAATCGGCCGGAAGCGCTCAATGCGCTGAACGCCCAGCTGATGGACGAACTGACGGCCGCCCTGGACGTGGCCGAAGCCGATCCGGCCGTGGGCTGCATCGTGCTGACCGGCTCGGACCGGGCCTTCGCGGCGGGCGCCGACATCAAGGAGATGGCGACCAAGTCCTACGCCGACGTCTACGGCGAGGACTTCATCACCCGCAACTGGGAGCGCACGACGCGCTGCCGCAAGCCCGTGATCGCGGCGGTGGCCGGCTACGCGCTCGGCGGCGGCTGCGAGCTGGCGATGATGTGCGACTTCATCATCGCCGCCGAGAACGCCAAGTTCGGCCAGCCGGAGATCAATCTGGGCGTCTCTCCCGGCGCCGGCGGCACCCAGCGGCTGACCCGTTTCATCGGCAAGTCCAAGGCCATGGACATGGTCCTGACCGGCCGGATGATGGACGCCGCCGAGGCCGAGCGCTGCGCCCTGGTCAGCCGCGTGGTTCCCCTCGCCGACCTGCTGTCCACCGTTCTGGAGGCGGCCAAAAAAATCGCGGCCCTGTCGCCCAATGCCGTGAAGCTGACCAAGGAGATGGTCAACGCCGCCTATGAGACGCCGCTCTCCCAGGGCGTGATGCTGGAGCGCCGGCTGTTCCATTCGCTGTTCGCCTTCGACGACCAGAAGGAAGGCATGGCCGCCTTCATCGAAAAGCGCCCGGCCAAGTTCACTGGGCGGTAGATCGTCCGCCCGGGCCGGCCCGCCTCTTGAGAGAATGCCGTTACGGCTTCCACTTGGCGCCGCCGCACACTAGTTTGCCGGCCGAAGGAACGTCCTGGTCGCCGGCGCTCGAACGCCTGCCATGATTCCACCGCCGGACGCGTGCTACACGGGCGCCGAGCGAGGGTTGTGGCATGTCCCGACGCCGCCGCGCGGTCTTTTCAAGAAAGGGTCTTGCTGAATGCGTCATGTCACCACCACCGTCCCCGTACTTGGCGGCCTCCTGCTTGGGCTCTTCGCCCCCTCCCTGGCCGCCGCGCAGGTGGCCATGGGCGGCAACCCCGTCCCCGGGGTCTGCATGCTGTCGCAGCAGGCGGTGCTGACCAACGCCAAGGTGGGTCAGGCCGCCACGGCCCGCCTGCAGACGCTGGCCCAGCAGGCCCAGGCCGAGATCACCGCCGACAAGACGCCCATCGAGGCGGACGTCAAGGCTCTGCAGGCGCAGCGCGCCACGCTCAAGCCGGCCGAAGTGCAACAGAAGGAACGGGCCCTGGCGGCCCGCGCCCAGGCCCTGCAGCAAAAGGCCAACCTGCGCCAGCGCGAGATCGAGGCGACCCGCGAGAAGGCCCTGGCCCAGATCTCCGCCGACGCCCAGCCCGTGATCGCCGCAGTGTACAAGTCGCGCGATTGCGGCCTGCTCGTGGATCGGGGCACGGTCCTGGGCGGCAACATGGCCAACGACCTGACCCCCGCGGTGGTCACCGGCCTGGACGCCAAGATCGGCACCATCACCTTCGACCGCGAGAACCTGTCCGCCCCGGCCGCGGCGCCGGCTCACTAGACTTAGCTCAGCCGTCGCCCGATCTGCCGTATAGGCGGCGGCAGGCGGGTTCGGCGAAGGACCAAAAGGATGCGGCCGCGATCTGAAGGCCTGGACGCCATCCTGACCGCCGCCATCGATCCGGAAGGCGGCGAGGCGTTGTCGGCGCTGGGGGGCGAACCTCTGGTGGCGATCCCTGTCGACGACGCCCCCCGCGCCCGGGAGGCGGCCGCCAGCCTCAGGTCCGGCGCGCCGATCCTGGTCGGCCTGGACGAGGACGGCCGCATGCCCCACGGGGTGGCCGGCGTCTTCGACGTGCTGCTGACCACGGCGACGGACCCGCCGCGGCCCTGGGTGAACGTCGGCTCCGGCGGGGCCCAGGAGGCGGTGTCGATCCTGCGAGGGACGGCGTCGCGCAATCCCGCGGCGGCGACGGTGTTCGCCGCGGTGTTGAAGCTGAGCGACCAACTCGACTTCGAAGGCGCGCTGACCGTCGAGTCACTTGCCTATTCCGCGCTGCTGGGCGGCCGCGACTTCCGCGCCTGGCGCGCTTCGCGCCCGCCGCGGGCGCGCGCGGAGCCGGAAGGATCGCTGGTGCGGTTCGAGCGCGCCGAGGACGCCGCCGTGATCACCCTGGCCAGGCCCGCGGCCCGCAACGCCATCGGCGCGCGTCTGCGCGATGACCTCACCGCAGCTCTGCGTCTGGCGCGCCTGGACCCCTCCATCCTGCGCATCGAATTGCGCGGCGAGGGTCCCTGTTTCAGCGCCGGCGGCGACCTCGACGAGTTCGGCCAGGCGGAAGACCTGGCCATGGCCCATGTCATCCGGACCCAGCGCTCCCCGGTCCGGCTCGTGGATGAGCTTGGCGAGCGCCTCACCGTGTTCGTGCAGGGCGCGGCCGTCGGCGGCGGCATCGAGATCGCTTCGGCGGCGTCGCGCGTGATCGCCGAGCCGGGCGCCCTGTTCCGCCTGCCCGAGGTGGGCATGGGCCTGATCCCCGGCGCGGGGGGAACCGCCAGCCTGCCGCGCCGCATCGGCCGTCACCGCACCTGCTTCATGGGCCTGAGCGGCCTCGATATCGACGCCGCGACCGCCCTGGCCTGGGGCCTGGTCGACGCCGTGGGGCCGGTCCGTTGAAAACGGTCCTCGAGGGCCGACCCTCCGGCGATGACGGGGCGACGGCGTCCGCGCGCTGGGTCCGCTCCGGCCTGGCTTTGTTGACCGGAGGCGCCGCGCCCGTGCTGCCGGGCCGCGACTATGCCGGCCGGCTCGAGGAGCTGCTGGCGGCGGCGCGGCGGGCGGGCGCGCCTGAACTCGACATGCGGCTGTTCTCGGAACGCGCGGCGGAGCTTGGTCTGACGCGACGCGGCGGTGTCTCCGCCAACGGCGCCGCGCGCCTGCTGCGAACCGCCGACGGCTGGGCCGTCGTGAACCTGGCGCGGCCCGATGACCTGGGCGCGGTTCCCGCCTGGATCGGCTGCGATATCGGCGAGGATCCGTGGACCGCCCTCACGCAGGCCGGTCCGCTCTGGCAGGCCTCCGACCTGGCGGAGGCCGGTCAGGAACTCGGCATTCCAGTCGCCGCCGTCGGCGCCCGCGACGATGAACAGCAGCGCACACGCGGTCGCATCGAGGGCGCGCGCATGGTGCGCCTGGGGCGGGGGCGGCCGGGTCCAATTCGCCGGCCGCTGGTGATCGACCTGTCGGCCCTGTGGGCGGGTCCCCTATGCGCCCACGTTCTGGGCCTGGCCGGGGCGCGGGTCGTGAAGGTGGAAAGCTTGCGCCGCCCGGACGCCGCGCGCCAGGGGCCGGCCGCCTTCTTCGATCGCCTGCACACGGGTCATGAGTCCGTCGCCCTGGACCTCACCCAGCCGCAGGGCAGAACCCAGCTCGCCCGTCTCATCGGCCGCGCGGACGCGGTCATCGAGAGCAGCCGGCCCCGCGCCCTGGAGCAGCTGGGGATCGACCTCGAAGCAGCGTTTGCAGCCAACCCCGCCCTGGTCTGGGTCAGCATCACCGCCTTTGGCCGCACCGGCCCGTGGCGCAACCGTGTCGGCTTCGGCGACGACGCGGCCGCGGCGGGCGGGCTGCTGGTCTGGGACGCCGGCCAGCCGATGTTCGTCGGCGACGCCCTGGCCGACCCAGTCGCCGGCGTGACCGCGGCCGCCGCCGCCCTCGACTCCCTGGCGAACGGCGGGGGAATCCTGGTCGACGTGGCCCTGTGCGAGGCCGCGGCCTTCGTCGCCGGCGCCGATCCCGTAGCCGAGGACGACATCGACTCTGTAACCGGCCAGGACGGCGCCTGGCGCCTGCGCAGCGGCGCCGAACCCCTGGCGCCGCCGGGCATGCGCCCCGTCGCCGGCCATGCCGCGCCGATGGGCGCCCACACCGCGGCCGTCCTGGCGGAGCTCGCATGAACGGCGGCCTGCTGATCCGCAACGCCGAGGTCGAAGGCCGGGCCGGTCTCGACGTGCGCCTGGCGGGCGGACGCGTCGTGGAAATCGCCGCGGGACTGCGCGGGCCGGGGCCCGACCTCGACGCGCAGGGCGGCGCCTTGCTGCCTGGCCTGATCGACCATCACATCCACCTCTTCGGCCTGGCCGCCGCGGCCGCCTCCGTCCATCTGGCCGACGCCGCCGGGCCCCTGGCCATCGGGCGCGCCTTGAGCCGGGCGGGCGGCCGTCTGCCCCCCGGCGCGTGGCTGCGCGGCGTCGGCTACCACGAGGCCGGGGAGGACCTGCTGGACCGCTGGGCGCTCGACCGCATGGTCGCCGACCGGCCCGTGCGCGTTCAGCACCGGACCGGCGGCCTCTGGGTGCTGAACTCCGCAGGCCTCGAGCGCCTGGATCTGAGCGCCGATACCCCTGACTGCGTCGAGCGCGACGGCCAGGGCGCGCCGACGGGCCGGATCCGCCGGGGCGACGACTGGCTGCGCGCCAGGCTGGCTAAGGCGCCCCCCTCTCTGGCGGCCGTCAGCGCCGATCTGGCGCGCCGCGGCGTCACCGGCGTGACCGACGCCAGCGTCACCAACGATGAAGCCCAGGCCGGTGTCTTCGTCGGCGAGATCGACAGGGGCGCGTTGCGCCAGCGGCTGGTGCTGATGAGCGGCGGCGCCTTGGCGTGGCCCGAAGGCGACGCCTTCCAGGTCGGCGCGGTGAAGGTGATCCTCGACGACCACGATCTTCCCGACCTCGAGGCGACGGTCGGGACGGTGGTGCGGGCGCACGCCTCGGGCCGCACCGTGGCGGTCCACTGCGTCGCCGCCGGCGAACTGGCCTTCGCCCTGGCCGTGTTCGAGCAGGCCGGCTCGCGTCCGGGCGACCGGATCGAGCACGGCGGCGTCGTCCATCCCGCCGCGATGGCGCAGATCGCGGCGCTCGGCCTCACCGTCGTCACCCAGCCCGCCTTCGTCTTCGAACGCGGCGACCGCTACCTGGCCGAGGTCGACCCCCGCGACCTGGACGCCCTCTATCCCTGCGCCAGCCTGATGCGAGCCGGGATCAAGGTGGGCGGCGGCAGCGACGCGCCCTATGCCGACGCCGATCCCTGGGCGGCGATGTCGGCGGCCGTCAGCCGGACCACGCGGTCAGGCCGTCCCCTGGGCGAGCGGGAGCGGATCACGCCCCGCGCCGCCTTGAACCTGTTCCTAGGCCCCTTCGAAGACCCCGGCGGCGCGCCAAGGCGATTGGAGGTTGGGGCGCCGGCCGACCTGTGCCTGCTTCACGCCCCGCTCGAGACTGTCCTGGCGCGCCCGGACGCCTCGCACGTGGCCGCCACGCTGGTCGGCGGCGAATTCATCCACGGCGGCCTTTGACGCGAACTCCACTGATGGCATTGAAGTCGAACACATGCGGCGCGCCGGAGGAATGAAGCCATGGCTGGTCGGGTTCTGATCGTAACGGGCGCCCATGGCGCCCTCGGACGCGTCGTCGTCCAGTCCGCTCGGGATGCGGGCTACGACGTCGCCGCCGTGGACTTCGCCGCCAATCCCGCGGCGCCCTTCGACCCGGAGGTCCAGATCGTCGAGGGCGTCGACCTGACCGATCCGGCCCAGGCGCAATCGGCCGTGGCCAAGGTGGCCCAGCGGTTCGGCCGCGTGGACGCCCTGTTCAACATCGCCGGCGGATTCAGTTGGGAGACGGTGACGGACGGCTCCGTGGAAACCTGGGAAAAGCTGCACCGCCTCAACCTGATGACGGCGCTCAACACCACCAGGGCCGCGCTGCCGCACCTGCTGGCCAGCGGCGCCGGCCGGGTGGTCAACGTCGGCGCCAACGGGGCCCTTCAGGCTGCGGCCGGCATGGGGCCCTATGCGGCGTCCAAATCCGGCGTGCACCGGCTGACCGAGGCCCTGGCGGCCGAAACCAAGGGGCGCGGGGTCACCGTCAACGCCGTCCTGCCCTCGATCATCGACACGCCGGCCAACCGCGCGGACATGCCGGGCGCCGACTTTGGAACCTGGGTGAAACCGCAGGACCTGGCCGCCGTCATGCTGTTCCTGGCCAGTCCCGCCGCCGGCGCCGTCACCGGCGCCCTGATCCCCGTCATCGGCGCGGTCTAGAGCGCTTTCGATCGAGGCTGAATCGGTTGGAACGCCAGCACCCCTCTCTTCCCCCGACCCCGGAGAAGGCCGGCGCATTGGGGGAAGCACCCTCGGAGGGACCCCGAAGGGGGAAGGGGCTCCGGCTTGACGCAAGCGCCGGTTCTCCGCTGGAGCCCCCTTCGTCTCGCGCCCCATACTGTTGTTCCTGCCGGCCGACGGCTGGGGGGCGCGATCCACTTCCTCAAGCGCTTCGCTCGGGGGATTCCTGAGGGTCGATATCTTTCAAGCAACCTGCGAACTCCAAACGGCAACAGCGCCAAAGGGCTCCACCCACCGCTATTTCTGGTCCAGGGACGCTTGCGAATTGAAACGCCCCGACTGGCCCGGCATTCTTCGCGGAGTCCCTGACATCGGAGTCCCCAAGCCATGTCGTTGTCCGAGCCGTCCGACGTGTTGTCCACTCTGTCGCCTGCCGATCTGGCGATCGCGGAGTTGAAGGCGCTGCTGGGCGAGCCTGTGTCCAAGGGTGCGTTCTTTGATGTCGTGCGGGCGGCAGGCGCTGTCGCGTCCGATGGAACCGCCTGGTCGGGGCCGAAGGTGAATGAGAGCATCGCGCGGCTGGTGCAAAAGCGCTTGCTGAGCGGCGACGGTGTCGTCGCTCCTTCCTGGCGCGAACAGCTGACGCTGCAAGTGATCCGCCGGCCCGGCGGCGCGGCGCTGGTGGCCGCCGTTCGCGCGGCGGCCCCCAGGAGTTGGCGCGAACATGGAGGTTATGAGTATTGGCGGGGGGCCGTTTCGGCCTACGCCGACATCGACCTTGCGCGCTCGGTGAGGCTGCTGGCGCTGGCCAACGACGGGGCGGAGGTTGAGCGGCTGATCGGCATCGCCGAGCGGGCGGTGGCAGCAGATGATGGCGATCTGGCGATAGGGCCGCTGCTTCTGCGGGGTTGTCTGGCGGACCTCGGTTTCATCGACTCCCTAGGCCCGGCTCTGCGGGACCGCGTATCATCCGCGCACGTAGAGTTGTTGATCGATCACGCCATGGTTGACACGCGCGTGGAGGAGATGATCGAGGCGTTGCGGCAGCGTGATTGGGATTGGGCCGCTTCGCCGTTGCTCGACCGCGCCCTGATGCGGCTCGACCTGCTTGGTGAGCGCCCCGCGGACGCGCGCGCTCGGATCGAGCGAGTGCGCGCGTCCCACCCTGTAGCGGCCCTGGCGGCGGAAGCCTCAATGATGTTCCTGACAGGTCCGGCCGCCGCCAGCCTGCCGCGGTTTCGCGAAGCTTTGAAGCAGCACCGAAAGGCTGTCGGCCGGCGCAAGGTGGTCCTGCCGCGTGAGTTTGGCCTCTATCATCTGCTGGCGCTGTTCGCCGCGGGCGATGCGGGTCTGCACGATGAAATCTCAGCCTTGCTGAACATCCTCGCGGACTCAAGGCCTGGGGGCGCCTGGGCTCTCTCCGGCTTGGTCGAACTGGTGTCGGGACGTGACGGTCTGGCAAAGACCTGGTCCAGCCGCCTGGCCGCACTCCTCCCGTCAAGCCGCGCCCATGAAAGTCCGCTGGAAGCCGCCGTCGTCACCCTGGCGCTCGTCGTGATTGATGGCGCCAACGGGGCCTCGCGTGAAACCGAGGACTGGCGGGCCGTCGGTCGCTGGAGCCGACAGGCGCCTCTCGCCGCCCGTATCATTTCAGAGGCGCATGCCCGATTCTCGCGCAACCCGGAGCCATGGCGCAAGACGCTCGAGACGCTGGGTCCCGGATATGACCGCCAATTCCTGGAGATCGTCCCGATCCGACCTGCCTGGGATCGGGCCCTGGACAAGCTTCAAGCCTTTCTTGTCCCACCGGTGGCGGCCAAGCCCCAGACGTCCGCCAAGAGCCGACGGCTCATCTTCCTGTTCGACTCCGCGATCTTGGAGATCACGGCCCTTGAGCAGACTTCCACGCGCGACGGCTGGAGCGCGGGTCGGGCGGTCTCGCTGAAGCGCCTCTACAAGAGGGATCCCAAGCTCGACTATTTGACGGTCGAGGATCAGCGAGTGCTCAACGCCATCAAGAGCCACTCCGAATATTACAATGAGTCCTACGACTTCGACCGCCTCCGCGCGCCTTTGGCTCTGATCGGCCATCCCCGGGTGTTCGACGCCGATGCGCCTGATCGCCAGATCGAGGTGATCGGCTATCCGTTGGAACTGGTGGTGCGGGAAGAGGGTGACCGCATGCGGATCGACCTGTCGCATCGCGGCAGCGAACCCCAGGTGTTCGTCGAGCAGGAAACGCCGACCCGCTGGCGTGTGATCGAGATGACGGCGGCGCTGCTGGATCTGGCCTCCAGCCTTGGCCCAAAAGGCCTGGAAGCGCCCAGAGAGGCGCGCGAACGGGTCATAGCCCTGATCAAGACCGACAACCCGCGCCTGCCGGTGCGCTCCGAGCTTGCGGGCGTGATGACCGAGGTGCCCGAAGGCGATACGCGGCCGATCCTGCAGATCGCGCCGGAGGGCGAGGGCTTCACGATCCTGGCTCTGGTTCGTCCACTGGGCGAAGAGGGGCCCGCCTATACGCCCGGCCTGGGTTCACATTCGGTGCTCGTCCCCGCTGCTGGCGGCGCACACCGTCGCATCAACCGCGATCTCGAAGCCGAGGCGGCGACGCTGGAGGCCGTCGCCGACGCCTGTCCAGCGCTTTCGTCCTGGCGCGAGACCGACAACGCCTGGCGCATCGAGGCGCTCGACGCCGCGTTGGAGGCGCTCCAGCAGTTGCACGACTTTCCCGGTCCCTTGCGCCTGGAATGGCCGCGGGGCGCGGCGGTCCGGCCGACGCGGACCGTGGACGCCAAGGCCTTGTCACTGAACATCTCCTCGGGGCGGGACTGGTTCGAGGTGAAGGGCGAGATCCGGGTCGACGAGGATCTGGTGCTCGACATGGCCACGGTGTTGGCCCGGTTGGGGGCGGCCCGCGGGCGGTTCGTGGCCCTGGACGACGGGCGCTACCTGGCGTTGACTGAGGATCTCAGGCGCCGGCTTGACGCCTTCGCGGCGGTGACCGAGGCGGTCAAGGGCGGCCAACGGATCGGCGCGGCTGGAGCTATCGCCGTAGAGGATCTGGTGGAAGCGGCCGGTACGGTGAAGGCCGACAGGCGTTGGACCGAACTGATGGACAGGATCGCATCGGCGCAGGGCTACGATCCGGAGCTTCCACCTGGGTTGGAGGCGGATCTGCGCGACTACCAACTGCAGGGGTTCGTGTGGCTGGCCCGGCTGAGCCGCCTGGGATTGGGCGCCTGTCTTGCCGACGACATGGGCCTGGGCAAGACCGTTCAGACTCTGGCTCTGCTGCTGAACGACGCGGCGAAGGGGCCGAGCCTGGTCGTGGCCCCAACCTCGGTCTGCCACAATTGGATGCTCGAAGCGGCCCGCTTCGCGCCGGGGCTGCGGGTGCGGATGTTGTCCGCTGCTTCCGACCGCGCGGCGCTGGTCGAAGCGCTGGGTCCTGGGGACGTCCTGGTGGCGAGCTACGGCTTGCTGCACACGGAATCCGAGTTGCTGGCCTCGCGTCGCTTCGCCGTGGCCGTGTTCGACGAGGCGCAGAACCTGAAGAACGCCGATACTCGGCGCGCCCGGGCGAGCAAGCGCATCGAGGCCGACTTCCGCCTGGCCTTGTCCGGCACCCCCGTGGAGAACCGGCTGGAGGAGATATGGAGCCTCTACGACATGGTAACCCCCGGCTTGCTGGGTTCGCGCGAGAGCTTCCACCGTCGCTTCGCCGGTCCGATCGAAAAAGGCCACGCCGGTCCTGCGCGACAGGCGCTGAAGACCCTCGTGCGGCCCTACCTTCTGCGCCGAACCAAGGCGGCGGTGCTGGCGGAGCTGCCTTCGCGCACCGAGATCCTCTTGGAGATCGAGCCAGGGGACGAGGAGCGCGCCTTCTACGAGGCGCTCCGGCGCAAGGCGCTGGAGACTCTGGCGGGAGAAGGAGGGACGGGGGGCCAGAAGCGCATTCGCATCCTGGCCGAGATCACCCGGCTTCGGCGCGCCGCCTGTCATCCGGCGCTGATCGACCCCACCGCTGGACTGGAGAGCGCCAAACTGGCGGGCTTGCTGGAATTGACCGCCGAGCTCAGGGCAAACCGGCATCGCGCCCTCGTGTTCAGCCAATTCACCGGTCATCTCGATCTGGTGGAAGCCGCGCTGAGGGCCGCCGGCGTGCCCCTGATGCGCCTTGACGGCTCGACGCCCGTCAAGGACCGGGCGCGGCTGGTGGAGGCGTTCCAGGCAGGCGAGGGCGAACTGTTCCTGATCAGCCTGAAGGCCGGCGGAACCGGTCTCAATCTGACGGGAGCGGACTATGTCATCCACCTGGACCCCTGGTGGAATCC
>FTAI01001096.1_pt1 | contig 16365 bp, 11 predicted proteins | sample 1638941 | NCBI WGS metagenome assembly FTAI01 (sample SAMEA3914813, study PRJEB12502) | metagenome | biome: forest; material: soil | place: Canada | collected 2011-07-07 | depth 0.3 m | reverse complement strand
GATGTCTTCTACTGGCCCTCGTACAACGCCTACTTCGCCTCGATCGGCGACGCCGAGCACCGCGGCCACCAGGTCAGCGCGCGCGAGGCGATGGTGGCGACGGCCGGGATCGTCGCGCCGCTGTTGGGCGCCTGGGCGCTGGTGACACTGGGCCCAGGACCGATGTTCGCCGCCGCCGGCCTCGTGCAGGCGCTGTCGGCCATTCCGTTGCTGGGTGCGCCCAATGTGGCGGTGAGGGCGGCCGCGCCCGGCGCCCTTCGCGCGGCGCGGCTGGGCGCGGTCCTGGCGGTCACGGACGGCTGGTTCGACGCCTGGTTCATCGTTGTATGGCAGATCGTCCTCTTCATCTCGCTGGGGGAAAGCTTCGCGGCCTATGGCGGGGCCATGGCCCTGGCGGCGGCGGTGGGAGCGGCCTTCGGCCTGCTGCTGGGCCGTCACATCGACGCTGGGCACGGGCGCCGGGCCGTGGCCATCGCCTACGCCGTCGCTGCGGCGGCGGTGGTGCTGCGAGCCGTCAGCGTCGGCTCGCCGTGGCTGGCCGTGGCCGCCAACGCCGTTGGCCCGCTGGTGATGTCACTGATGCTGCCGGCGCACGCCACCGCCAGCTACAACCTGGCCAAGGCCTCGCCGTGCGCGATGCGGTTTCACATCGCCACCGAGGCGGGATGGGACGTCGGATGCGCCAGCGCCTGTCTGGCGGCCGCGGGGCTGGCCGCAGCGGGCGCGCCGCTGGCGCTGACCCTATTGCTGGCGCTGCCGGCGCTGGTCCTGGCCGCATGGCTGCTGCGCCGGTACTACGCCGCCAGCCTCCTCGTTCCGCCGTTGCAGCTGACGCCGACCTGAGCCTAGGCGCCGTAGCGAGGCGCAGCGCCTTCCCTGGGGGCGGCGTCCAGTTCCCGGGCGGCCCAGTCGAGGTCGTCCAGGTAGGTCTGCGCGACCTTCGCGTGGACCGGCGAGAGCATCAGGTGCAGGCCCGGCGGCTCCGACGTCGTGCTGGTGAACCAGCCGCGTTCGCGCAGCTTCAGCCACAGGGCAGGAGCGCTGGGCATGCCGGCGTAGGCAATGAGGCCCAGCTGCGGCCGGCCCTGGACGGCGTAGCCGCGTTCCCGCAGCCCCGCCTCGATGGACTCGCGCGCGTCGGTGACCTGCCTGTGGCGGGCGCGGTAGCCTTCGACGCCCAGATAGTTCATCACCGCATAGGCCGCCGCGATGGCGCCGCCGGGACGGGTGCCGGCCAGGGTCGGAGTGACCATGCGACCACCCGGCCAATCGCGGAAGTCGAAGATCATCTTCCTGTGTAGATCGACTGAGCGGAACAGCACCGTGGAGGCGCCCTTGGCGCAGAAGCCGTACTTGTGCAGGTCGGCGGACATCGAACGCACGGCCGGAACTTCGAAGTCGAAGGGCGGCATGTCGGCGCCGTTCATCCGAACGAACGGTGCGGCGTAACCCCCGACACAGGCGTCGACGTGCAGCCAGAGGTTCCTGGCCTGCGCCAGCGCGCCAAGCTCCGTGATCGGATCGATCAGGCCGTAGGGGAAGCAGGGCGCGGAGCCCACCATCATCATCGTCCGCTCGTCGGCGGCGGCGTCCATGACGGTGGGATCGGCCAGCAGGTCCTTCAGCGGGGTGCGGCGAACCTCGATCTCCATCAGGGCGGCGGCCTTGTCGAAGGCCAGGTGGGCCGAGCACGGCAGGACGATGTTGAGCGGACCCTTCGCGCCCCGCTCCTGGCGGGCGAAGTCGCGGGCGGCCTTCATGGCCATGGTGATGGAGTCGGTGCCGCCCGAGGTGATGGCGCCGGCGGCGTCATCCGGGGCGTGCAGCAGCGACAGGCCGTAGCCGATCACCGCATCCTCCATGGCCTTCAGGCTCGGAAAGGCCGAGGGGCCCAGGCCGTTCTCGGCCATGTAGAGGGTGTAGGCGCCCTTCTGGACCCGCTCGAGATCCTCGCCGGCGTTGAACACATAGACGGCGGCGCGGCCGTGGCGCCAGTCCACGTCCCCTCCCCCCATCGCCGCCATCCGCGCCTCCAGCTGCGGCCAGGGTTCGCCGACGGGGGGAAGGGAGGCTCTCATGTCAGACGGCCCGCTCTCGGTTTCGGGGTTCCTGCACCAGGGTCAGCATGACCAGAAGTCCTGCGACCAGGAAGCCCATGGAGACGCAGAACAACGGATTATAGCCCACGGCCGAGACTAGCAGGCCGCCCAGCAGGGGGCCGATGGCCGCGGTCAGGCCTTGCGCCGTCTGGGTGAACGCCAGGCGCATGGCCATGTCCTCCCGGGTGCCGAACTCCAGCACCATGGTGGAGGAACTCATCATCTGGCCGGACTGGGCGGCGCCAAGGCCCATGAAGCTTATGAAAATCCAGGCTACCGCGCCGACCGTGAAGCCGGCGACGTGGACGGTGGGCAGGTAGGGCGAGGCGATCAGGACGCCGGTGGCGGCGATCCACAGGATCAGGGCGCCGATGAAGGTGGTGCGGAAGCCGAATTTGTCGCCGGTATAGCCCCAGCCCATGTTGGTCAGGGTGTCCGCGCCCAGGAAGGCCAGGGACATCAGGCCCAGGGTCTTGCCGTCAAGATGGATCACCCGGCCCGCCGACAGGATGTAGAACGGCGCGGCGATGCGGGCGGCGGTGGAAAGCAGCTGGGCCAGCATGAAATACTTGAAGCTGCGATCCGACTGGATCAGGGCCGGAAAGTCCCTGATCCGCGCCATGACGGTGCTCTTGGCCCGCACCGTGGGCGGCTCGGGCTCCTTCATCAGCAGGGCCAGGGCGGTGAGGCCCGCGCTGGTCAGGATCACGGCCAGGAAGAAGGTGGTGGCGTAGCCGTTGCCCAACAGGTTGGGCTGGATGATGTAGCGCCCAGCCACCAGCGACAGCCCCGCCGCCACGACCCCGCCGATGACGTTGCGCAACGCCTGCAGGATGCCGCGCCGCTTGATCGGGATCACTTTGGCCAGCAACAGCTGGAAGGCCACGCCCTGGGCGCCCTGGAAGAAGCCCATCAGGAACAGGAACACCAGGGTGGTGACCAGCATGGCGCGCAGGTGTCCGGTCAGGAACCAGCCGGCCAGGGAGATGCCCAGCATCCCCACGCGCATCATGGTGCCCATCAGCATGGACACTGGCAGCACCCGTTTGCGGTGCTCGATGTGGGTGGCGCCCACGATCGGCGAGACCACGGCGCCGACCTGCTGCAGCGACTGGCCAAGGCCCACCATGAAGTCCGAGCCACCGGAAATCTGGTGCAGGTAGGCGGGCAGGAAGGTCGGGGCGTTGAACAGGCGGAAGCCCGTCATCCCCAGCATCCCGTGCATGAAATGGCCGGCGAAATTGCGCGGCAGGTTATCCCAGACAAATTTCTCGTAAGCGGCTTCGGCGTCCAATTCGCTCGCCGTAGGAGCCTCTTGTTCAATCACGGCATCTGACAAAGCGTTTCCTCTTCTATCCCGCCGTCCTAGCAGGAATCGGAAGACGCGAAAGCGTTTGTGATCGCCGTTAAGCGTGAGGCCTCGGCTTCGCCTTCGGTCGGGGTTTCGCCGCTGGCGGCGCCGGCGGGGCGGCCAGGGCGCATGGGAAGCTGGCGCGCGTGGGGTCGCGGACGGTGATCTGAGGATAGGGGCAAAGAAGCTGCGTCCGACCGTCCGCCGGCGCCGGCGCGAGCGGGGAGCCGGACGCGGCGACCACGGCCCGCGGGGCCTCGCCCGTGGTGACCCACCGGTCCAGCAAGCCCAGCCAGTCCACATTTCCAGGCCCCGGCCCATTGCCGCAGTGGAGCATGCCGGGGACCATGTAAAGACGATAGAAGGCGTCCGTCGATCCGAGCGTCCTGGCGACATCCTCGTAGTAGACGATGGACGAACGGGCCGGGATCGCGGGGTCGTTCCAGCCGTGGTACTGGATCAGCTTGCCGCCGTGGGCCTTGAACCGGCCAAGGTCGGGGTCGATGGCGTCGAGGTCCTTGGAGAGCTCGTCGCGAGCTCGGTCCAGGTCGGCGCCCAGATCCAGGCGCAGGATGTCGTAGGCGGGGTCCTCGAAGACGAAGTACTTGAAGAAGCCGTTGGCGAACTGGTTGCTGAGGGCGCCGGCGATCCGGTCTCGCGACGGGCCGGTGACCCAGTCGGCCCAGCCGCCGGGTTGCGCCTCGCCGCCGGGGGTAAGGCCCGGCATCACGACATTGCCCGACCGGGGGTCGCGCAGTCCGGCATAGAGGGCGCGGGCGGCGGCGACCTGTTCGGCGGTGAGGCAGGCGGATGGATCCTGGCCCGGCTTGCAGGCGACCTGGCCGGGATCGACGGCGCAGGCCAGCGGGTCGCGGACAAAGGCCTCGCCGCCGGCGCAGGCGCGCAACGCCGCAGCCTGCAGCAGCGCCAGTTGCGGCGGGCCGAGGTAGGCGCCCGGCGTGTTCATCAGCGCCTGGGCCTGCGACGCCATGTAGCCCAGCAGGTGGGTGATATCGTTGGCAGGAGCGCCGGCGACAATCCCGTCGAAGTCGTCGGGATAGCGCTGGGCCTCGATCAACGCCTCGCGACCGCCGTCGGAACAGCCCTCGAAGTAGGACTTGCCGGGCCCGACGCCCTTCTGGGCGGTGATCATGATCTTGCCGGTGTCGGTGGTCGCCTTCAGGGCGCGCCAGCCGAAGTCCCTGATCTTCTCGGGATGGCGCATGGCCCAGCGGGCGTCAGTGTCCTGACCGGCCTTGTGGCCGTCGTCGGTAGCAGCGGCGGCGTAGCCGCGGGCGGCCAGGGCCTGGAGGAACGGACTGGGGATCGAGCCGGCGAAGCCGCCGTTGCCGAACTGGACGAACTTGCCGTTCCAGGCCTCGCCGACGGGAATCCAGACCTCCATGCGGATGACCGAGTCAGAAGTGAGCTTGGCGGTCACACGGATCCGGCAGGCGCTGGCCTTGTCGCTCAAGGCTTCGGTGGTGATCTTGGTTACGGTGGCGCGGTCAAGGGCGATGTCGCGCAGGCTTGCGCACTTCAGTTCCCGAGCGCTCGCCGGGTGGGGCGCCAGCATCAGGAGCGCGCACGCCAACGCCGCCGCGAGACCGCAAACAATACGCATCGCCCACTCCCGACCCGGCCACGCGGTCCGCGTGCATCGACGTCAGTTTCCCTTGAGCCGCCGGCATGGTGCAAGAGGGCGAACACGGTCGCCCAGCCCACTTGCGCCGCCGCGTCAGCCCGGTCATCGTCTCGGCTTCTCTCGGAGGGGACCTTCATGCTCGTCTCGACCAGCAACGACATCGCCGGCCACCGCATCGTGCGCCACATCGGCCTGGTGCGCGGAATCACGGTCCGCTCGCGCAGCGTCATCGGCAACTTCGCCGGCGGCATCCAGAGTCTGTTCGGCGGCAAGCTGTCGGTGTTCGTCGGCCTGGCCGAGACCGCCCGCCAGGAGGCGTACGATCATCTGATCCAGCACGCCACCGAGGCGGGCGGCAACGCCATCATCGCGATGCGTTATGACGCCAACGAGATCATGGAGGGCATCACCGAGGTGCTGGCCTACGGGACGGCGGTGGTGGTGGAGCCGGTCGCCTAGACTTGCGGCGTTGCGGAGGGAGCCTAGGCCATCGCTGGCGTGGGCCAAAGGAACCATGCCCGACGCCGTGGCCGCCGCCGCGCCGCCCGAGGAGCCGCCGGAGATGTGCTCGGGGCTCCAGGGATTGCCGGAGGGGCCCAGCCGCTCGGAGTTGGTGACGCCGGGGATTCCGAACTCCGGCGTGTTGGTCCTACTCCACGAGGACCACGCCGGCGGCGCGGTGGCGGCGCACCAGCTCGCTGTCGGCCTCGTCGGCTGCCACCTGGGCGTAGTTGGAGCCGGAGGTGCGCGGCCAGCCCTTCACCTGGCCCCCAGGTCCTTGATCAGGCACGGGACGCCCTTGAAGGGCCCATCCAGAAGCGAGCCCGCCGCCGTCTTTCGCGCCTCGTCATAGGCTTTTTAGACCACGGCGTTCAGTACGCCGTTGTGCCGTTCGATGCGCTCGACGGCCGCCCCACCAGTTCGGAGGGCGCAGCCTCGCCCTTGCGGACAAGGTCGGCCAGGCCATGGCCGTCGTAGTTGGCGTAGTCGGCGAAGGCCACGGGGAATCCTGGTCTGCTGGCGTGAGCGGCGCCCAATATTCTCCGGCGCGCACGAGATCGCCAGCCCTGGCGGGCCTGGCCCATTCCTTACTGTTCGGCGCTTACGATGGTTCGGCGGCTGTCGGCGGAGGCGCCAAGTCCAGCCGCCGTGGAACGCGTGGCAGGCTCAGGCGCGGCGCTGGCCGGCGTTGCGGCGCGGGACTGCCATTCCGCGGCCGCCACATCCCTTGGCGGGACAGCCAATCCACGGCGGTACAGCACGGCCAGCTTGGTCCTCGCCTCTGCGTGGCCCTGGTCGGCCGCCTTGCGGTACCACTGCGCCGCCGACGCATAGTCCGGACGGTTCGCCCAACCTGCGGCGCGGCCCCCGCCCCCGTGTCGGGAAGCGGTGACGACATCGGCCATGAGCGGCTCGATATGGAGATGCGGACCCTGGGTTCCGCGTTCTTCCTCCACGAGAATCCGCGCCAGGCGCGCGCCGGAAGCCCTCAGACGCCGGGCGGCGACCGAGGCGGATGTGCCATCGACGACGATGTCATAGGCGCCGGGCGAGTCAGGCGTGCCCATGGAGTGGCGGGATCGCTCTCCTAGACCCACGGTCCCGGCGCCCTCGGCCCTCAGTTCGTTCTCGCGCCGGTTGCTGCGGTAGCCGCCGGTTTCGCGCCATCTCCCCCGGCCATAGACGCTGTCCATCAGGTCATGGAACCGTTCGCGCGGGCTGCGGGCCGGTGTGCTGTAGAGTTCGGCAAGGCAGAATTGGCCCTCGGCGTCCCCCTGATCGGCGGCCTTGGAGCACCAGGTGAAGGCCGCGGCCAGATCTTCGGGTTGGCCGGGGACCCCGGCCCTGAGCCGGCCGAGCGCTGCCTGCGCCGGCGAATAGCCCTGGCCAGCGGCCTTCTCCAACCACGTCTTGGCCGTCGCGGCGTCGGTGCGGGCGCCAAGCCCGTCGCGGTAGATCAATCCCAGGGCGTACTGGGCGCCTGGATTGCCCTGATCCGCCGCCTTGCGGTACCAGGCCAGCGCCTGGCTGGCGTCGCGAGGCGCACTGTCGCCTTGCTGGTACATCTGCGCCAAGCGGTATTGCGACCGGGCGTCGCCGCTGTCGGCGCCGTGATGAAAGAAGCTGACCGCGCCGTCGTGGTCGCCGCTCTGCAACGCGACCAGACCGTCCTGGAAGGCGTCGGCGCGGGCCGTCAGCGGGGCCGTCGCCAAGAGGCCGATGAGCCAGAAGTTTCGGATACTCTGTCCCATGAACCGGTCCACCCCATGGGTCTTGGCGGGCGCACAAGTGGCACAACGCGCAAGGCGAGGCGAGGTTCAGCAACTGCTGGGCGAATCGGCGGGAGCTGTCCGCCGAATAAAGAAGGGCCCGCTTGCGCGGGCCCTTCCAGGTTCAGCTTGCACTTGACCTCAGTAGACTTCGAACAGGCCTGCGCCGCCCATGCCGCCGCCAATGCACATCGAGACAACCGCGTGCTTGACGTTGCCGCGGCGCTTGGCTTCTTGCAGCACGTGGCCGGTGAGGCGCGCGCCGGTCATGCCGAAGGGGTGGCCGATGGCGATCGAGCCGCCGTTGACGTTGTACTTCTCCGGGTCGATGCCGAGGCGGTCGCGGCTGTAGAGGCACTGGGAGGCGAAGGCCTCGTTCAGTTCCCACAGGTCGATGTCCTGGACGTTGAGGCCATGGCGTTCCAGCAGACGCGGCACGGCGAAGACCGGGCCAATGCCCATTTCATCGGGCTCGCAGCCAGCGACGGCCCAGCCCATGAAACGACCCATGGGGGTCAGACCCCGGCGTTGGGCTTCCTTGGCTTCCATGATCACCACGGCGGCGGCGCCGTCGGAGAGCTGGGAAGCGTTGCCGGCGGTGATGAACTTGCCAGGGCCCTTGACCGGCTCGAGCTTGGCCAGGCCCTCGAGGGTGGTGTCAGGACGATTGCACTCGTCGCGATCGACCGTGTAGTCGACGATGCTCTCTTCCTTGGTCTCCTTGTTGACCGTCTTCATCTTGGTCTTCATCGGGACGATCTCGTCGCGGAACTTGCCGGCCTGCTGGGCGGCGGCCATGCGGCGCTGGGATTCCAGGGAGAACTCGTCCTGGGATTCACGGCTGACCTGGTAGCGCTCGGCGACGATGTCGGCGGTGTCGATCATCGGCATGTGGATGGCCGGGTACATCTCGGTGAGCTTGGGGTCGTTGTTCTCGCGCGCGCCGCCGCCGCCAGGGAAGCTGATCGACTCCACGCCGCCGGCCACCACGCACTCGGCGCCGTCATCCATGACGTAGCGCGAGGCCATGGCGATAGACTGCAGACCCGAGGAGCAGAAGCGGTTGATGGTGACGCCCGAGGTGGTGATCGGCAGGCCCGCCAGCAGGGCGGCGGTGCGGCCGAGGTTGCCGGCGCCGTGCGCCACATTGCCCATGAAGCAGTCTTCCACGGCGTCCTTCTCGACGCCGGCGCGTTCGACGGCGTGCTTCACCGCGTGCGCGGCCATGGACACGGTGGGGGTGATGTTGAAGCCGCCCCGGCCCGACTTGGCCAGACCCGTGCGGGCATAGGAAACGATAACCGCTTCACGCATGGTGCAAATTCCTCCCTGGAAGAGCTTTGTTTGAAATCTATCGATCCTTAGGGCGCTGGCTACCGAAAAGCGAATCACGCCTCGGGTTTGCGGACGTCCGAGCGCCTGGATTTGTAGCCGCTCAGGCCGCCTGGGCCACCGGCGGGCGGCCGATCCAGACCTGGTGGCTGCGGGCCAGAAGCTCGCCCCCGGCGGTGTAGAGCGCGGTGCCGGAGATGCGGCGCCGGCCCTGCTGCTCGATCGGCCAGGCCACCACGATGCAGGCCTCACCCGCCGCCGGACGGCGCAGGATCTCGCAGGTCATGGTGCCCAGCAGGCCGCCGCCGCCCTCGGTCACCACCCAGGCCACCGAGCCGGCGCAATCGAGCGCGGCCCAGACCACCTCGACGGGCGCCAGGCCCTCAGCGTCGGCAAAGACTGGATGCGCCGTCCACGGACCGGCGACCAGGCCGGGGTCTCGGCCCTCAACCTGCCCGGTGAAGACGCGCAGGCCATAGCCCTCGTCCAGCTTGTCGCCGCAGCTGAAGCAGATGGGATGGAAGGGCCGGTGCAGGCCGGGAAAGCCCGTGGAGGCCGCCGTCGCCTGGGCCAGGGTCGGCGGCGCGGGGGGCGGCGGAATGTCGGACGCAGCGCCCGCACGCCCCTCCCCGATCAGGTCGCCGTCGACGCTTTCAAGCCGCACGCCGTCGCCGAAGGCTCGCAGGAACAGCGGCGTGTCCAGCGGCGGCGGGGCGCGCAGCACAGCCGTCGCCACGCCGCCGACCGCGCGGGCGAGGATACCGCCGACGTAGCCGCCATTGCCGGAATTGGGGGGGCCGCAGAATTGCTGAGCAATCACGATCTGGGAAGCCGCATCTTTTGGCATCAATACCTCTGGCGCGAATAGCCGCGCGTCACATTCAAATGCAGTCGAACAATCAGAGCGCCGCGAGTCCGTCAAGGCTGGCCCAAAGCCCCTCCCCCGTGCGGACCCGTGCGGGGAGGGGTTGGGGTGTCAGGGCGAAGGCCCGTCCCGGCGCTTGTCCACACGCCGCCAATCGTCGGGCCTTCCGGCAAGGGCGAAGGGGTTCTTGGGCCGGAGTCATGCGGGGTCGTGTCACTCGGCGAGCAACTAGGCCGTGCGGACGACCCTTGACGGTCCGCGGTCGTTGATGGCCAAGGCCGCTCCTCCGAGGCGCTCCACCAGGGCGTGGTACTCGTCCCAGAGGCCTTGCGGCAGGCGATCGCCAAAACGGCTGTAGCCCGCGGGGATCAGCGCCGCCTCTTCGCGCCAGACGTCCTCGTCCACCGACAGCAGCAGGTCCAGCGCCTCGTCCGAGAGCGACAGGCCCGAGACATCCAGGGCGCCGGGAGTCGGCAGGCGACCGATGGGGGTGTCCTGGGCCTCCGCGGCGCCCTCCAGGCGCTGTGCGATCCACTTCAGGACGCGGCTGTTGTCACCGTATCCTGGCCAGACGAACTTGCCCTTGGCGTCCTTGCGGAACCAATTGACGAAGTAGATCCGCGGCAGCTTGTCGGCGTCGGCGCGCTCGCCCATGGCCAGCCAGTGGCCGAAGTAGTCGCCCATGTTGTAGCCGCAGAACGGCAGCATGGCGAAGGGGTCGCGGCGCAGCTCACCGACCTTGTTCTCAGCCGCGGCGGTGCCTTCTGAGGCCACGTTCGAGGCCAGGAAAACGCCGTGGCGCCAGTCGAAGGCTTCGGTGACCAGCGGCACGGCGCTGGCCCGGCGGCCGCCGAACAGGATGGCCGAGATCGGCACGCCCTTGGCGTCTTCCCACTCCGGCGCGATCACCGGGCACTGGCCGGCGGGGGCGGTGAAGCGGGCGTTGGGGTGGGCGGCCGGCTCGGCGTCGCCGGGCGTCCAGGGCTGGCCCTTCCAGTCGGTCATGCCTTCCGGCGGCGTGTCGGTCAGCCCCTCCCACCAGACGTCGCCGTCCGCGGTGAGCGCGACATTGGTGAAGATGGCGTTCTCCGCAAGGCCCGCGATGGCGTTGGGATTGGTGGCCATGCCGGTGCCCGGCGCGACGCCGAAGAAGCCGGCTTCCGGATTGATGGCGTAGAGGCGGCCGTCATCGCCAAAGCGCATCCAGCAGATGTCGTCGCCGATGGTCTCGGCTTTCCAGCCCGGCAGCGTCGGCTGCAGCATAGCCAGGTTGGTCTTACCGCAGGCGCTTGGGAAGGCCGCGGCCAGGTAGTGCGAGCGCCCTTCCGGCGAGGTCAGCTTGAGGATCAGCATGTGCTCGGCCAGCCACCCCTCGTCGCGGGCCATCACCGAGGCGATGCGCAGGGCGTAGCACTTCTTGCCCAGCAGGGCGTTGCCGCCATAGCCGGAGCCGTAGGACCAGATCTCACGGTCCTCGGGGAAGTGGACGATGTACTTGGTCTCGTTGCAGGGCCAGGCGCAGTCGGCCTCGCCGGGCGCCAGGGGCTTGCCCACCGTGTGCACGGCCGGGACGAAAAAGCCGTCGGCGCCCATCTGGTCCAGAGCGGCCCTGCCCATCCGGGTCATCACCCGCATCGAGACGACCACATAGGGGCTGTCGGTGATCTCCACGCCGAGCGCGCTGATCTTCGAGCCCAGCGGGCCCATGCAGAAGGGCACGACATACATCGTGCGGCCGCGCATCGAGCCGTCGAACAGGCTGGAGAGTTCGGCCCGCATTTCGGTGGGCTCGAGCCAGTTGTTGGTCGGGCCCGCGTCGGCCGGATCCTTGGAACAGATGAACGTGCGGCTCTCGACCCGGGCCACGTCCTTGGGATCCGAGCGGGCATAGAAGGAGTTCGGCCGCTTGGCGGGGTCCAGGCGGACCAGGGATCCGGCGTCCACAAGCCGCTGGGTCAGCGCATCCCACTCGGCCTGCGAACCATCGCACCAGTGGACCCGGTCCGGCTTGGTCAGGGCCGCGATCTCGCGCACCCAGGCCACCAGCCGCTTATGTTTCGTGGGCGCCGGGTCGAGCCCGGGAATGGAGGCCACTACTACTTCCCCATCGGGCATTGACGTCATCACCGTATCTATTTGGGTCAGGCAGAGCCCGACCTGCAAAGCCTGTTCCTACGGTCCAGAACTCCCGACCGCAATGAGTCGTTCAACGCAAAGAACGTCCAAACGTTACATCTTTGCAAGGCGCCGTGGCGTGAAGCAACGGATGTTGACCAGGTTCAATCTTACCGCGTTCGACATACTCTGTGCTCAGTTCTGGAGCGATAGTCGCGATTTTCACCGATGACAGCGCTGGCAATGCCTTTCGGCGAGCATATTTTGTCGGCAGACAGGTCAGGCGGTCTTCTTACGTTGCTCGGTCCCGGTAAAGTCGACGGGAACACCTGGCTTGACCGCCTTGCCCAGGGCGACGGCGTCCCAGTTGGTCAGGCGAACGCAGCCGTGCGATGCGGACTTGCCTACCTTGGTCGGATCGGGAGCGCCATGGATGCCATAGGTTGGCGCCGTAAGGTCGATCCAGGTGGCGCCGACGGGATTGTTCGGTCCGGGCGGAATGGTCAGCTTGCCCTGCTTCTTGTCGCCAAAGGTCAGGCGGCCGGGGTCGTAGGTGTAGTCCGGATGGGGCGCGACGCCCCGGACCGCCCATCGTCCGACGGGGGCCGGCCGCTCGGTGCTGCCGACCGTTGCGGGAAAGACGGCGACGATGTGGTCGGCGGCGTCAAAGGCGCGGACCTGATTGGCGGTCTTGTCCACCTCCACGCGCAATACGGCGGGGAGGGGATCGGTGGCCGGCCGAACGACGACGATGCTGGTTCCGGCCACCGCGAAGTCCGCATTAGGATTGAGGGCGTGCAGGAGGCTCTCGTCCATGTGGAACTTCTCGGCCAGGCCCTCTGCCGGCGTGGCGTATCCGACTTGAGAAAGCTTCGCCAGTTCGGCCAGGTCCGTGGGGACGGTTCCAAGGAACGGTCCCTTCACGTCGTCCGGTTTGATCACATAGTCCTGCGTGACGGGGGCGGCGTCGAAGCCGACGAGGGCCTGCCAGCCGGCGGGATCGAGGGCGCCTGGCCTGGCGACGGCGGGCGGCGCACGGGCCGGCGCCTGATGCGCCGCTTCGAAGGCGGCCAGGGCGCGGCGGAAGTTGCCGCCGTCGCGGCCGTCTATGACCCCCGGCGAGAAACGGGCGCGGTCCAGAATGACCTGGGCCCGGATCAGCGCGCGGCGTTGGTCGGCGGCGGCCTGGCCGGGGGCGAAGGCGGCGGCGTCGATGGCCCTGGCTTCCGGATCGGCCGAGCCGGCGGGAGGGCCCGCGGAGGGCGGCGGAATGACCACGGGGATGGCGGCCGATTGCGCGGCCTGGATGGCTGGCAGCGCCGCCGGAGCGGCCGCCGAAGTAGCCGTAGCGGGAGGCGATCCCTGGGTCTGGGACCTGTGTGGCTTGAAGTCGTCGCAGCCGGCGAGACCGATCCCCACGGCGCCGGCAAGCGTGGCGACCGCCCAAACCGTTCCAATAGGACGCAACCTCATCTGAATCTCCACGTTCGCTCGCCATGAGCAAACCGCGAAGGGCCGGCCGGTTCCCTGGCCCGATATCTACCTTCGCGGCGCTCGCCGTGCTGGCGGCGGTGGCTGTCTGCTGGTGGGCCATCTCTCCGTCGCCGGGTGGGCATCGCCGTCCGATTCGGAGTGAATCGGCGTTCGCCCCAACGGCGCAGCGGCCGGGCGTCGGCCTGCCCCTGGGCGCCGAGCACTGCGGCGAGGGCCTGGCCGACGCGGCGCGGCGCAATCGCGAGGGGCTGGAAGACCTGGCGTTTGCCCCCTTCCATCGGCTGGAAACCGGCTGGGCGACCTATGCGCCTCTGACCGTCCAGACCATCGGCGGGCCGTGCGCGGCGGACACCCCCGGTTTCGCCAGCCGCCTGGCCACCTGGCAATCCCAACGTGGGCTGCCGGCGAGCGGCGTGATGGACGCGGCAACATTCGACGTCCTGAAGGCGACCTGGCAGGGCCGGCGGACATTCGTCGCAGCCAGTGCGCCGGGCTGCCCAGAACCGCCGCCCGAAGCCAGCCTCTCCGTCGTGCCACTGGCGGACTCCTATGGCGGCGAAAGCCTGCTGCTGCGCCCCGCGGCGCTGGCGGCCTATGAACGGATGCTCGCCGCGGCCAGGGCGGAGACGCCCGAGCTGGCGGCGGACCTTGGGCTGATGACCATCTTCTCGGCCTATCGCAGCCCCGCCGCCGACGCGCTGCGCTGCCAGACCGAGGGCAATTGCCAGAACATCGTGCGCACCACCTGCTCGGCGCACCTTACCGGGCTGGCGGTCGACCTGAACCTGGGCGCGGCGCCCGGGTACAGGCCGGACTCGTCTGACGATGCGAACCGCCGCCACATCGTTCGCGGCTCGGCCTACCGCTGGATGGCGGCCAACGCCGGGCGGTTCGGTTTCGTCCCCTACGCGTTCGAGCCGTGGCATTGGGAATGGACCGGCGAGCCGGTCCGGGCGCCATCGCGGCGGTGAAAGCAGGAACCTACCGCAGCGAAGCGTTCAGGGCGTCCAGCGCCCCTGCGCCTGGTGTCAGGTCGCCGTCGCCGAGCTGATTGAGGGGCGTGTCCACCGTGCCGAGATAGTCGTGCAGGTCTTCGGCCTCGGGGTCGACGTAAAGCAGGCCGGTGACGATCTCGCCGCGGGCCTGGTGCTCCTGCAGGTTGGAGATGGCGGTGATCCGATCGGTGGGGTCATAGTGGCTGGCCAGCTTGCGCAGGCGCAGCACCGAGCCGTCATGCTGGGTGACCAGCTCAACGGCGCCCGGCGCATAGTCCACCTGGATCTCGTCGCGCGCGAGGATCACGTCCAGGCGGTTCACGGCGGCGTTGTGCTCGCGCACATAGTCGAAGCTCTTGGTGGAGCCGGCGTGGTTGTTGAACTGCACGCAAGGACTGATGACGTCGATGAAGGCGGCGCCCTTGTGCCGGATGGCGGCCTTGATCAGGGGCACCAGCTGGGCCTTGTCGCCCGAGAAGCTGCGCCCCACGAAACTGGCGCCCAGCTGCAGGGCCAGGCCCACCAGGTCGATGGGCTGGTCGTGGTTGACCACGCCCTTCTTGGACTTGGAGCCCTTGTCCGAGGTGGCCGAGAACTGGCCCTTGGTCAGCCCATACACGCCGTTGTTCTCGACGATGTAGGTCATGTTGACCCCGCGTCGGATCGAGTGGGCGAACTGGCCCAGACCGATGGAGGCCGAGTCCCCATCGCCGGATACGCCCAGATAGATGAGGTCGCGGTTGGCCAGGTTGGCGCCGGTGAGCACCGAGGGCATGCGCCCATGCACGCTGTTGAAGCCGTGGGAGTTGCCCAGGAAATAGTCCGGCGTCTTGGACGAGCAGCCGATGCCCGAAAGCTTGGCCAGGCGGTGCGGCGGCAGGTCGATCTCGTAGCAGGCCTGGATGATGGCGGCCGAGATCGAGTCGTGGCCGCAACCGGCGCAGAGGGTCGAGACCTTGCCCTCGTAGTCGCGCCGCGTGAAACCCAGGCCGTTGGGCTTGAGCAGCGGGTGATGCAGGCGGGGCTTGGTGATGTAGGTCATTCGGCAACCTGGGGAACGGGACGCACGGTAAAGTCGCCGGCGCGGCGCGAAATCTCTTCGGTGATGAACCGGGCGGTGATCGGCGAGCCGTCGTAGTTGAGGACGGACACGAGCTTAGCCGGATCGACGCCGCCCTCGTTCATGAGCAGGGCGCGCATCTGGGCGTCGCGGTTCTGTTCGATCACGAACACCGTCTCGTGGGCGGCAATGAAGTCGAACACCTGGTCGGCGAAGGGAAAGCCCCGCAGGCGCAGGGCGTCGAGGTGGATGCCCGCCGCTTCCAGCGAGTCCAGGGACTCGTACATGGCCGGGCTGGTGGAGCCGAAGTAGATCGCGCCGTAGGGCGTGCGGCGCTTGGCCTTGCGCTCCACCGGGGCCGGGACCAGCGCCTTGGCCGTCTCGAACTTCTCCAGCAGGCGCTGCATGTTGCCGACATAGACGGCCCCCTCCTCGCTGTAGCGGGCGTAGGGGTCGCGGCTGGTGCCGCGGGTGAAATAGCCGCCACGGTCGGGGTGCGTGCCGGGCAGGGTCCGGTAGGGGATACCGTCGCCATCGACGTCGAGGTAGCGGCCGAAGTCCTTGCCGGCGTCCAGCTCGTCGTAGGTCATCACCTTGCCGCGGTCGAGGCGGCGCTTTTCGTCCCACTGGAAAGGCCGGCACAGCCACTCGTTCATGCCGATGTCGAGATCCAGCATGACGAAGACGGTGGTCTGCAGCCGGTCGGCCAGGTCGAAAGCCAGGGAGCCGAACTCGAAACACTCAGCAGGGTCTTCGGGCAGCAGCAGCGGGTGCTTGGTGTCGCCATGGCTGGCATAGGCGGCCGACAGGATGTCCGACTGCTGGGTGCGGGTGGGCATGCCGGTGGAGGGGCCGCCGCGCTGGACGTCGAAGATCACCGCCGGGATCTCGGCGAAGTAGGACAGGCCCACGAACTCCTGCATCAGGCTGATGCCCGGACCCGAGGTGCAGGTGAAGGACCGGGCGCCGTTCCACCCTGCCCCGACCACAATGCCGATGGAGGCGATCTCGTCCTCGGCCTGGACGATGGCGAAGCGGTTCTCTCCCGTGGCCGGATCGACGCGGAACTTCTCGCAGTAGTCGGTGAAGGCTTCGGCAAGCGACGTAGAGGGCGTGATCGGATACCAGGCGCAGACCGT
>FTAI01001271.1_pt1 | contig 16419 bp, 12 predicted proteins | sample 1638941 | NCBI WGS metagenome assembly FTAI01 (sample SAMEA3914813, study PRJEB12502) | metagenome | biome: forest; material: soil | place: Canada | collected 2011-07-07 | depth 0.3 m | reverse complement strand
CCAGGGTCCGATCTCGGCCTATACCTGCATGGGATGCGACCACAACATTGTCACGATCAATGCGTCTTTGGATAATAAGAATCAGCAATACCCGAATGTAACTCGGCTATACAAGGATCTGACAAACGGCTCGGTCTATGGTTCAAACAACATCACGACCATCAACGAGACCGGCTGGCCGCAGGATTACGCTTCCAGCGTCTGGCAGTCCTTCTGGTTTGAAGGTCCTATGGATGTGTCAAATCGCTTCACCGTCAATGGCATCGACCGCATCCAACATAGCCAGCCTGATCCGGGGGGGGTGCTGGGATTTGCCACGAGCATGAATGGCTCGGCGGTTGGCGCCCTCGTCTTCGGCCCCAACAGCGGCAGTCCTGGGAAGGTCGCCGTACTCTGCCAGGGCGCCGGCGCGACAGGGTGCATCCTGCAAGGCTTTAGCGACTCCGCGGCCGCCGCCGCCGGCGCGCTGGTCACCGACCGAAACTTTGCAAACGGAGAGACGGTCAGGGTCGGTTCGATGACCTATACTCTGGACTCGGCGCTCCAGAACATTCCCAACCACGTTCACATCGGCCCCACCGAGGCGGCGACTTTGGATAACCTGAGCCACGCGATCAACGCCGAAGGGGGCGCCCCGGGGGCGGACTATTCGCGGATAACGGTTCCAAATGACGCGGTGACGGCGGCCCGCGGCGGCCCCCACGAACTTGTTGTAAAGGCCCGGGTCGCCGGCCTGACCGGCAACGCGATCGCCACGGCCAGCACCGGCGGCCACGCCAGGTGGCGCGGCGGAACCCTCGCCGGCGGGACGGTGGGCGTCCGCGCCTATACCCCGGCGGTCACCTGGGACCGGGACGGCAAGGTCGGCATGCCCAGTCTTCCCGGACCCTATCCCAATGACCCGGCGGCGGCCGCCGCCGGGGTGCATGTGGGCGAGCTCTATCGAGACGCGGCCTCGGTGGTGCATGTGCGGGTCTTGTGACCGCCTGGCGCTGGCGCAATCCTTTGTCGGGACTCGCTGGACCTTCAGCCGCCTGGGCGATCGAATCGTTCAACGCTATGCGGGTAGTATCGTCGCCGACAAAAGTCGGTCGCGGGGCCGACGCCGGGGCGGGGCCGGCGCGTGGGGGATAAATTGACCAGACTGTCCGAGCGCTTATCAGCCGTGGCGGCGCGTCCCTGGCCCGTCGTATGCACAACCGCCGCGTTCGTTGTGTTCATGGTCAACATCGTCGGCGCGCAGCTCAACGGCACGCTCTCTGTCGACGATGACGCCTTCTATTATCTCATAATCGCGAAGAATATAGCCGCGAGCGGCGTAAGCACATTCGACCATTTATCGCTGACAAACGGTTATCATCCGCTTTGGCTAGGCGTCCTTGTGCTGCAGGATCTCACGGTAGGCCCGTCGATTTTTGTTACGCTAAGCCTGAGCGCGCTTTTTTTGTGCGGTGGCCTCTATCTTTTCTTGCGCCTAGTCGCGGCGGCGCCCGGAATTCTGCAGGCGGCGCTTACGTTCTGCTTTATTCTGCTGTTCGAGCGCTTCGGGTTGGCCGGAATGGAGGTCGCGCTCCTGGTGTTTTGCGTGGGGCTGTTTGTAACCGCCCTTGACTGGGCGATGGCGGGAGGGCCGCGACGGGGCCTCGTCCTGGGCCTCGCCGCCGCGGCCTGTGTCGGCGCCAGGATCGATTCCGCCTTTTTCATCGCGCCCGCCCTTATCGCCGCGCCGATCAGCCGGCAGGGGCGAGGCTTGGCCTTCGCGGTCCTGGGTGGGTTGGGCGCGATCTATGCGGCCTGCAATCTCGCCGTATTCGGCGTTGCGATGCCGATTTCCAGCACGATCAAGTCCCTCGGCGGCCTCCAGCTCAATCATCGCCTGCTCGCGCAGCTGGGACTGGGCCACGACATCCAGCAGCGGCGTTCGCTGTTTTTCATGCTGACGACGGCGTTGTTGTTGGTCTCGCCGGTCTTGGTCATTCTGTCGAAACCCAAAACAATCGCGCGCGCCCTGGCGGTGGCGACGAGCGTCGGTGGCTGGATCTTCCTGGCGAAGCTGGTTTTTCTGTCCTCATGGGTGATCTGGGCCTGGTACAATTTCGCCATTCTGTTTCCGCTGATCAGCGTGTTCTACGTTGTGGTGCCCGCGTCGACGGCCTGGGTGGCCCAGCTTGAAGCCCGGGCCGGCGCCTTCGGCGCGCGGGCGGTGACCCTGGCCTTCGCCATCACCGGTTTCGGCGTGATCGCCGGCGCGGCGGCGACGTCGCTGGCGGTCCCGGCCGCGGGGCGGTTCACCTTCGCGTCGATCAACCACCTGGCCATTCAGCGCTACGCCAAGACCCTTGGCGGCGCCCCGGTGGCGATGGGGGACAGGGCGGGCTCGTTCGCGATGGAATACACCGGCGGCGTCGTTCAGTTGGAAGGCCTGGTGAACGACAAGGCGTACCTGAAGGTGCTCACGCAGCGCGGAGACGTCCGGAAGCTTTTATGCGGCCGGGGGGTTCGATTCGTCGTTGCCTATGACCGCGACCTGGGCGCCTACGACCACCTGCGCTTCGGCGTCTTCCGCCCCGCCCTTACGCAGTTCAACGGTCCCAACCTTGACGTCTGGCGGGCCGACGAGGTGGGCCATGTGGAGGACACGCGCCTGTTCGACAATCGGGCGAACGCGGGGATCGGCGACAACACCCTCTATATCTGGCGGTTGAGGTGCGCCTGATCCTGACCTTCGGGCTCCCGGACGTCCGCCAGGGTCAGCGTGATCCGGCGGCCACCGCCACGCCCCGCATCTGACGATCCGGCGCGAAGATCCACGCGGGGCCGGCATGATCGGTCCGCCAGACCCAGGCGGCGACAAAGATTGTGAGCATCGAAAAGCTGTTGCCGGTGTGGAAACCCGTGGGCTCAACCAGGCCGATGACGGCGAAGGCCGACAGAAACGCCGCGATGGCGATGCGGTCCCCCGTCGGTTCCTTCCAGGCCTGCAAAAGCGACCGACAAAGGGCGCCGAGAAAGAAGATCATGTAGCCGAGGAAACCGACAATACCCGTGTCGGCCAGGGCGGCGAGATAGGCGTTGTGGCCCGCAATCAGGGTGCTGAGATGGAAGGCGTGCTGTCCGTAGCCCACGCCCAGCCAGGGATGGCTCGCAAAGATTTCCCAGGTCTCCCGCCAAAGGTCGCTGCGCCCGGTGAAGCCGGTCCCGGCGCCCCGAAACGGATCGGACAGCCGAAACAGGTCGTTGGAGATGAAATTCATCCCCAGTCCGAAAGCGGCGACGAGTCCCAAGGCGGCGGCGAACCAGATCCAGACCCAACGATGAACCCGTGGGTGGCGGGTGAACAGGACCGCGGCGACGGACAGGCCAGCGGCGAGGGAGACGATGTCGCTCCGCGACTGGGTGCTGGCCATCACCGTCAGGCTGAGGGCGATCAGAAGGATCCGAACCACCCGGCCGCGCATGGCCAGGGTGGCCAAAATCGTGCTCAGCGCAAGATGTCCCCAGTAGTCGGGGGCGGTTCGCCCCATGAGCCGTCCCCAAACGACGTCCTGATCGATCAGCACGGCCACCATGGCCACTCCAAGGGTCAGGGCGACGGCGGAAAGGAGCGCGCGGATCAACGGCTCGCGATCCACATTGGTTGAAACCAGCAGGATCGCGCAGGCGATCGTGTAGTCGATCAGAACCACAAAATTGAAACAACTCAGGTCGCTCATGCTGAGGTAGCTAAGCGGTATAGACAGGGCGAACAGGAATATCGACGCGGCGAAAAACTTGGCGCGGCGAAAATCGACGCCGAGGATCACGACCCCGGCCAGAATAGGGAATATGCCCAACAACAGAATGGCCAACTGCGCCATGGCCAGGACTGGAGAAGTCTGGCCCGCCATGTAACCGGCGCCCCCGAACACGCCGATCTTGGGACGCACGGCCAGATCCGCGAACGGATAAAGGCCGATCCAGACACCGACCGCCGTCCCAAGCCGCGTCGCGTTCCATCGTGCGGCGCGGGCCGCCGGGACAAGCTCAGAAGCGGCGGCGGACTGATACATTGCGCCTCTATGGCGTCGGGCCCCGACGCGATGGCTAACGACCGGAGCACCGACGCGAGACGGCGCCGATGAGCTCAGCCGGCCCTTTGCTAGCAAAGGGCCGCGTACCAACATCACCCCATGCGGTCAAGGGTTTGTCCCGCCGAGGGACGCCGCTCAGTTTGGCGCGACATAGGCCAGAAGAACCAAGGCGCCGAGGTTGAAGGCCACCATGGCCAGGAGCTGTCGTGGCGTCAGAACTGTCCCGGAGGCGATGGGGCCGGCGGCGACGAACAGTAGCGGGTAGGACTCGACGAACAGGCGGGTAATGGTCAGCCCAAAGGCCGGACTCAGAAGGACCGCCGCGAGAAATACCGCCAACTCGCGGGCCGCGATGTCCGTCAGCATCGACCTGGGAAAACCCATCCGGAAGAGCCGGACCGCCGCGATGGACGGCAGGAGCCCGAATATGGACGCGTAGCAGAGCAGGGAGACGATCACTGGCTGATATTCGATCGGGCAGACACCAACCGTGTGAATGTTGCCCAGGCCCCGAATCTGTCCGATATCCGTCGACCAGACCGGCCGGATGCAATAAGGATAGGTGTTTGTGTACAGATGAACGCCGAATATATTCGCCATACCATTCACCGGCGTCTTGGCGATCATGTAGATGACCGATGACATTTGATGCTGATTACCAGCATTTCCATGGATCAGCGGCATCTTTATCAGAACTCCAACGACAAACATTGCCGCAATAATCGCCGCCATTCGGAGTCCGGTTTTGCGGAAGTCCGCCGCGAACTGGAGCGTCACCGCCAAAATTGACGACGTGCGGACAAAGGCCAGGACGAACGCGAGGGCGCCGGCGACCGCGCCTTTTCGCATCTCGAGCGCGATGAATATCGACAGGACAAGGCAGATGGCCCAGGCGTCCGGGACCAGGATAAATCGCGCGGAAAGAGCCGGAAAAGGAACGGTTGCGATGACGATCGCCCAGCCGAGCGGGAGTTTTCTGAGCCATAAATACGCCGCGCCCAGCACCGGCACGAGAGCCCAGCCGACCGCGCTAATGGCTCCGAGGACCGGCGCCGGCGCCCAGCCGGTGGCGACGACAACCAATCTGGCTATTTCCGGCGCGAGTATCCGGCCGGCGAATGGTTGATGGACGCTGGCCATCCGGCCCGCGACAATATCGATGTATTCATTGTAGTCGGGGTACTGAGTGACCATCGCCGTTGCGCCGGTCAAAGCCATAATCATCCAATATAGAAGGCAAAACACCAACAAATAGCGCCAAAATTCCGGCACTCTATAAATCAAAGATCCGAATCGAGATTTCAAATTCATCCGCCTGCGAGCATCCCACCCGGTCGCCTTCCGACGCGCGCCCCTGCCGCGCGAGATGGTGAAATCCCCGGTGATCCAGATCGTGCAGGCCTTGTGATAGGGTTGACGACTGAAATCGACCGTTAAATGCGCCGCCATTGACGATTGCCCGTCGTTGTCGCCGAGACCACCAGCCATGAGCGGCGTCCCCGCAGATGCGACAAGCGCCCCGCCCCCCGCTGTCTCGGCCGCGGCGCCCCTCTGCGAGACCCACCTGCACGTCGTGGTCCGGGCGGGTGGGGTCGCCCGGCGTCCGCCCGGCGCCTGCCAATCGGAAATCAGCTTCTCGGCGCGCGATCGCAGCTTCGATGCGCGCTTCCGAGGTCCGCGGCGGGGGTCAAGCCTCCCGCCCGCGGGTTGGACGACCCACTTCGCCCATGGCCCGCAGTCCGGACCGCGGGCATGGGACAGCCGCACCCTGCCGGGCAATCACGAACAGCAGATCTACGTCGACCCGGGTTTCGCGGGAACGGGCGCCGCGCCCCTGGGCCTCAGCCCCTTCCTAACCGACAGACACGGCCTGAGAATCCTCGCCCGCCCGACGCCGCGCGAATTTCGGACGCGCCTTTGGGACTATCGGTATGTGTCCGGGCTGATCACCAGCCGCGACAGCTTTGCCCAGCGCTACGGCTACTTTGAGGTCCGCGCGCGGCTGCCGGCCGGGCGCGGCCTTTGGCCGGCGGTCTGGCTGCTGCCGAGCGCCGGCGGCTGGCCGCCCGAGTTGGACCTTTTGGAGCAGACCGGCGGTGAGACGATCTATCAGACGGCCCACACGGCCGCGTCCGGCCGACCGTCGGAGCTGGACTTCACAACCCGTGTCCGCGGCGCCGCCAGCGGCCTGCACACCTACGGCGTGCTCTGGACCCCGGAACGGCTGGTCTGGTTCGTCGATCGCCGGCAGACCGCCGCCGCCGCGACGCCTGCCGACATGGACCAGCCGATGTACCTGCTGATCAACCTCGCGGTGGGCGGCGATTTCGCCGGCTCGCCCAGCCGGACGATCCGCTGGCCGGCGCGGTTTCGCATCGCCCGCGTGAGCGCCTATCGCTGGCCGCCGGAGCCCGTCGCCGAGACTCGATAGGATGGTCGAAACCTACTCTTGGGCGCCTGTTTCATGGGCAGCGAAAACCAAGGGTTGACCGACCGGTCCCATCTTTCCCCATCGCGGCTCGCGGCGTGGCTCAGGAGGCCTGGATCAACGCCCGCTCATAGCCCTTGAGCCGGACGGCGGTCAGGATCCCGGAGGCGTAGGCGCCGGTGTCGACGCCGATCCGCCATCGGCGCATGTGCGCCTCCCGCGTCGGGGTGTGGCCGTGAACGACGACGCGGCCCGGATAGGGGGTCTCGACCGTCAGAAAATCCTGCCGGATCCATAAGAGATCGGCGGCCGCCTGGCGCTCGATCGGCAGCCCCGGCCGCACGCCCGCGTGGACGAACAAATAGTCGTCCACTTCGAGCCACAATTTCATCTTTTGGATAAACTCCAGGTGTCTAACGGGAAACACCGGGAGAAACGCTTCCCGCACGCCCGCCCAGCCCTTGCCGACGCCCGCCTGAGAAATGTTCACCCCATAGGACTGCAAGGTGGCGTCGCCGCCGTGCTGGACCCAGTTCGGACCCACTTCGTGATCCTCGACGAACAACAGGATGGCTTCTTCGTGGTTGCCCTTGAGGGCGTGCACGTCGCACCAGCCCTCGGACTCCAGGGCGATGGCGCGCTCAATGCAGCCGGCGGATTCCGGGCCGCGGTCGATCAGATCGCCCAGCAGCACAAGGATGGGACGCTCGCCCGGCGCCAATTTCTCCGCGTCCCGGCGAATGCGCGACAGCAGCAGGTCGAACAGGTCGAGCCGCCCATGCACATCGCCGACGGCGTAGATGGTCGAGTCCGTGCGCGGGCGAGGAGCCTGCTGCGGCCTCACCGGATTTGGCGCGCGTCTACCGATCAACATGGATGCAACTCTACTATACCCCGCCGACCCCGGTCACTACGCTCGCGCCATCGAACGCGGAAGACCGCCGGCAGGCCGGTTCGATGAGGATCTATGCGCAATCCGCGCGAAGAATACGCGCCTCTCGTGAGCTCGATTTCACGGACCCCGAGAATCGCGCGTTTGTTGAACATATCCGTCGTTTATGCGACTCGTTGCGCGAAATCTGTTCGACCGTAGCCGAGGTTCGACTACGGGCGATCGGTGTCGAACGCGTGGGGGCGTTTTCCAAAGAGCTTTGCAATTCAGGTTTGAGTTTGAATGACCGATCTTCACTCTAACGAACGACCCCAGGGCGGAATCACCAACTGGATCGACCTGTCGGGGATCGTGGCGCGCTACCGCCGACACGCGCCGTTGGTGTTGGCCATCACCGGCGTCGTCCTGGCCGCCGACGTCGCCTACACCTTCGTCAAGACGCCGCTCTATACGGCGACGGCGACGGTGTTCTACGCGCCCAAGAAGCAGGAACTGGGACGCGACACCACCAACACCGCCAACGACGACGTGGCCCGCGACCAGGCGGTCGACACCCAGGTCGAGGTGGTCAAGTCGCCCAGCCTGGCCGACGAGGTCATCACCAGCCTTCACCTCGATCAGGACCCCGAGTACGCGCTGAAGGGCAAGGAGAAGACCCTCGAGCCCGAACTTCAGCGGGACGCCCTGCTCGACCACGTCATCCGCGACCTGAAGGTCAAACGCGTCGGCCAGACTCTGCTGCTCAGCATCGGCTACACCAACAAGAGCCCGACCAAGGCCTCGCGGATCGCCAACGCCTTCGCCGAGACCTACATCAAGCGCCAGATCGACGTGAAGGTGAACGGCGAGGGCAGCTCAAACGCCCTGCTCAACGCCCAGATCGACGACATGCGCCAGAAGGTGGAGACGGCGGAAGCGGCGGTTCAGCAATACAAGGCCGCCAACAACCTGCTCAGCTCCGACCAAGGCCCCCTGACTCAGCAGGAGATCACCTCGCTGGACTCCCAGCTTTCCACCGCCAAATCGAATCAGGCCGAGGCCGAGGCGCGTCTGCGCGCGGCGGAGAAGCAGCTGAAGAGCGGCGGCAACGGCGCTGATGTCGGCGCGGCCCTCGGATCCCAGACCATCACCGACCTGCGCCAACAGCGGGCACAGCTCAGCGCCACCGTGGCGGACCTGCAGGGCCGCTATGGACCCAAACACCCCGATCTGCTGATCGCCCAGCGCAAGTTGACCGACATCGACGCCCAGATTCAGGCCGAGATCACCCGGATCATCTCCAACCTGTCGGCCCAGGTGGAGGTCACCCATAGCCAGACCGCCTCGATCGAGGCCAGCATCAACCAGGCCAAGGGCCAGCTGGTCAGCGGCAACGCCGCCTCGGTGAAGCTGAACGAACTGCAGCGGGACGCCGACGCGGCGCGGACGCTGTATGAAAGCGTGCTGACCCGGGTCAAGGAAACCGCCGCCCAGCAGGCGGTCAGCCAGGCGGATTCGCGCATCGACTCCCCGGCGGCCCCGCCGTCGGAGCCCAGTTCGCCGAACAAGCCGCTGAACTTCCTGCTCGGCCTCGTCGGCGGCCTTGGCCTCGGCATCGCCGCCGCCTTTGTCGTCGAACGCTGGAACGCCAAGCTGACCTCGGTGGACGACGTGGAGGGCAAGCTCGGCCTGCCCTTCCTGGGCTCCATCCCGACCTCGGCCTCGTCCATCGACAAGCCGACCACCAAGAACCCCATCGACGCCGTCGTCGCCCACCCCCTCTCGGGCTTCGCCGAGGCCTTCCGAGGCCTGGGGACCACGCTGATTCACGGCAATACCGATACCCCGGTGCGGATCATCGCCGTGACCTCGGCGGTGCCCGAGGAAGGCAAGACGACGACCTCGATCTGCCTGATGCGGGTCCAGGCCCTGGGCGGAACCAAGACCGTGCTGGTCGACTGCGACCTGCGCCGCCGCTCGACGAATGTGATCTTCCCCAACGAGCCCGAAGCCGGGCTGATCGAGGTGCTCGAGGGCAAGGCGACCCTCGACGACGTATTGCGCCTCGACGAAAAATCCGGCGCCTATGTCGTGCCCCTGACCAAGGGCTCGCACCTGGCCAAGTCGCCGTTCAACAGCCCGGCGATGGACCAGTTCCTGGCCGACCTGAAGGCGCGGTTCGATCTGGTCATTCTCGACACCCCGCCGCTGTTGCCGGTGGTCGACACCCGCATTCTGGCGCAGAAGGTCGACGCCCTGGCTCTGTTGGTGCGCTGGCGGGTAACCCCCATGCGGGCGGTGCGGGCGGCGATCCACGAATTGGAGGCGGTGAACGCGCCGATCACCGGCGTCGCCCTGACCCTGGTGAACGTGCAGTCCCAGTCCTACTCGGGGTACGGCTACCAGGCCTACTACCATAAGGACTTTAAGAAGTACTATCTGGAGTAGGTGTCCAAACGGTTGGCGCGGACCCTTCCCATGGGCGTTCAAGGTCTCAAGGAAAGGTCCGCCGCCGCGCGCGCCTGGCTTGTTGGCTCCGCCCTGCCCCTGTGGTCGGACGCGGGGTTCGACGCCCAGACCGGCCTCTTTGAAGAAAAGCTCGATCTGGACGGCCGCCCGGTTCCGGGGCCGCGCCGGGTTCGGGTGCAAAACCGCCAGCTCTATGTCTTCGTCCAGGCCGGCCGCCTGGGCTGGACCGGGCCGTGGCGCGAGCGGGCCCTGGCGGCCCTCGCGACCGTGCTCGGCCCCGCCAAGGCCCCGGGCGGCGGGGTCGGCCACCTGCTGGACGAGCGGGGCCGGCTGATCGACCCCCGGCGCGACCTCTACGACCAGGCCTTCGGCCTCTTCGCCCTGGCCCAGGCCCGCGGCCTGGACGCCGCCCGCGCCGACGCCCGGATCGGCGAGGTCGTCGGCTACCTGGCCACCCAGCGCGGCCCGAACGGCGGCTTTCTGGAGGGGGAGATCAAGCCCGCCCCCCGCTGGCAGAACCCGCATATGCATCTGTTCGAGGCGGGCATCGCCCTGCACGAAGCCGGCTCGCCGCATGGCCTTGCCCTGGCCAGCGAAGTCGCCGGCCTCTTCGATCGCTACTTCTTCGACGCCCAGAACGGCGCCCTGGGGGAGTATTACAACGACGACCTCAGCCGCGCGCCAGGCAAGGTCGGGCGGCTGTGCGAGCCGGGCCACCATTTCGAATGGATCTGGCTGCTCGACCGCTGGCGCAAGGTCAGCGGCGAGGATCGCGACGCGGCCGCCCAGCGGCTGTGGTCGCACGCCGTGACCCACGGCCTTTCGGGTGGCGTGGCCATCGACGAGGTCTGGCGGGACGGCGGCGCGCGAACGGCCAGCGCCCGGCTCTGGCCGCAGACGGAGCGGCTGAAGGCCGCCCTGGTTCGCTTCGAGCGCGGCGGCGACGCGGCGGACGCCGGCGCCGCGGCGGCGGCCTATGACGGGCTGGAGACCTATTTCCACGGGCTCAAGCCCGGCCTTTGGCGCGATCGGCGGGACGCGGACGGCGGCTTCGCGGACGAACCCGCCCCGGCGAGCTCCTTCTACCACATCGTCCTGGCGCTCTCGGAGCTGTTCCGGGTCGCGGACGCGCTCTGACGCGGCCCTTGCGGCGCCGGCCGTCAGTCGAAACGACCGTCCGTCTCGTCGTTCCACTGCTTCAGGGCGCTCTCCAGGTCCGACCCGAAGCTATAACCCGACGCCAGGAGCCAGCCCGGGGTGATCCGGGTCGACTGCACCAGCTTGATCACCCGTTCCCGGTGGATGGTGTTCTTGATCCCAAGGGCGTTGGCGGCCTCGAACACCATCGCCGCCGCCAACAGCGGTGCGATCGGCAAGGTGAGCGGGCGCGAGCGGCGCCCGACGATACGTCCGAGAATGTCGACGATCGCCTCGGTGGTGCTGGGCTGGGGATAGGCGAAATTATAGAGGATCGACCGCTCGTTCCGCGACAGGGCGAACTCCATCGTCGAGAGCAGCTCGTCGACATAACCGCCGCTCTTGACCGTGTCGCGGCGGCCCGGGAAGAAGAAATATCCGCCCTTCAGCGCGCGGGCCAAGCGGGTGTAGTTGCCCACCTCGCCGGGGCCGAACACCACCCCGGGGCGCACGGTCACCAGCCGCCGGCCCTCGCCCCGATCCAGCCAGTCGCGGTGGATTCGCTCGGCCAGACGCTTGGAGCGGCCGTAGGCGCTGACCGGGCGCAGGGGCGAGGCCTCGTCCACCGCCTGTTCGCAGGGGCCGTAGACCGAGATCGAGCTGGTGAAGACGATGGTGCGGATGTCGCGGGCCTCGGCCAGGGCGGTCGCGTTCAGCGCGCCGGCGACGTTGGTTTCATAGTATTCGTGGTCGGGGTGACCCGGCGTGCGATGCACCGCGGCGAAATTATAGAGTATAGAGGCGCCATCGCCGAAACCCGCCGCCAGGGGATCGCGCACATCGGCGACCTGGTAGTCCACCCCCGGGAGCCGTTCGCGCGGCGGCAATATGTCCAGCGCCCGAACGGGTTCGCCGCGGGTGTGCAGGCGCCTGACCAGCCGGGTGCCGATGAATCCGCTCGCACCCAAGATTACACTGCCGGCGCCGCCCATGGCCTGTTGAATGCCTCGAATTTGGTCCAGCCCCGGAAATCATCATCCGTCTGACACGCCCCACTTGTATCGTGCAACAGGAAATCGCACAATAAGGTCGGTCTTGGAGCAGGCGTTCTTCGCTAAGTATAAACCGACCCCTAACCGCAAATCGAGGGTATCTTGAGTCAATCTGGAAAAGGAAAGGTCGCGTTGATCACGGGGGCGACTGGACAAGACGGCGCGTATTTGTCGGAACTCTTATTGGCCAAGGGATATACAGTTCACGGCGTCAAGCGGCGCTCGTCTTCATTCAATACCGGCCGCATCGAACATCTGTATCAGGACCCGCACGAGCCCGACCAGCGGTTTATCTTGCACTATGGCGACCTGACCGACAGCACCAATCTGATCCGCATCGTCCAGGAAGTTCAGCCGGACGAGGTCTATAATCTGGCCGCCCAGTCGCACGTCGCGGTCAGCTTCGAAACCCCCGAGTACACCGCCAACTCCGACGCCATCGGCACCCTGCGGCTGCTCGAAGCCATTCGCATCCTGGGCCTGGACCAGAAGAGCCGCTTCTATCAGGCCTCGACTTCGGAGCTCTACGGCAAGGTCCAGGAAGTCCCGCAAAGCGAGACCACCCCCTTCTATCCCCGCAGCCCCTATGCGGCGGCCAAACTCTACGCCTACTGGATCGTGGTGAACTACCGCGAGGCCTACGGCATGCACGCCTCCAACGGCATCCTGTTCAACCACGAGAGCCCCCTGCGCGGCGAGACCTTCGTCACCCGCAAGATCACCCGGGCCGCCGCCGCCATCCACCTGGGCTTCCAGCAGAAGCTGTTCCTGGGCAATCTGGACGCCAAGCGCGACTGGGGCCATGCCCGGGAATACGTCCGCGGCATGTGGCTGATGCTGCAGCAGGATGTGTCCGACGACTATGTGCTGGCCACCGGCGAGACGACCATGGTCCGCGATTTCGTCACCAAGGCCTTCTCCGAGGTCGGCATCGATCTCGCCTGGAAGGGCGCGGGCGTCGACGAAAAGGGCGTCTGCGCCAAGACCGGCAAGGTCATCGTCGAGGTCGACCCGCGCTATTTCCGGCCCACCGAGGTCGATCTGCTGATCGGCGATCCCACCAAGGCCCGCGACAAGCTCGGCTGGACGCACGAGACCAAGTGGGAGGCCCTGTGCGCGGAGATGGTCGCCGCCGACCTGGTGGCCGTGGCCAAGGAACAGCACCACCATGTCGACTGATACGGCTTACGATCTGGCCGGCAAGCGGGTCTGGGTCGCCGGTCACAAGGGCATGGTCGGCTCGGCCCTGACGCGGCGACTGGCGGCCGAGGGCTGCGAGGTCATCACCGCCGACCGCAAGGACGCGGATCTGAAGCGTCAGGCCGAGGTCGAGGCCTGGATGGCGGCCAACAAGCCGGACGCCGTTTTCCTGGCGGCGGCCAAGGTCGGCGGCATCCTCGCCAACGACACCTATCCGGCCGACTTCCTGTTCGACAACCTGATGATCCAGGCCAATGTGGTCGAGGCGGCGCGCCAGAGCGGCGTGGGCAAGCTGATGATCCTCGGCTCCAGCTGCATCTATCCGCGGCTCGCGCCCCAGCCGATCGAGGAGGCGTCGCTGCTGACCGGGCCCCTGGAGCCCACCAACGCGTGGTACGCCATCGCCAAGATCGCCGGCATCAAGCTGGGTCAGGCCTATCGGCTGCAGCACGGCTGCGATTTCGTCTCGGCCATGCCGACCAACCTCTATGGCCCCGGAGACAATTTCGACCTCAACTCCAGCCACGTGCTGCCGGCGCTGATCCGCAAGGCGCACCAGGCCAAGCTGGCGGGGGATTTAAGCTTCACCATCTGGGGCTCCGGCTCCCCCCGGCGGGAGTTCCTGCACGTGGACGACTGCGCCGACGCCCTGGTGCATTTGATGAAGACCTATTCGGGCCTGGAGCATGTGAACGTGGGCTCCGGCGAGGACGTCACCATCCTGGAGCTGGCCCGGCTGGTCGCCGAGGTGGTGGGTTTCACCGGCGAGATCGTCACCGACACCTCAAAGCCGGACGGAACCCCGCGCAAGCTGATGGCCGCGGACAAGCTGCGCGCCCAGGGCTGGGCGCCGAAGATCGCCCTGAAGGATGGGATCGCCAGCGTCTATGCCTGGTTCCTGGAAAACCAGGCGGCCATTGCGGCCTGATCAGCGCGGCCGGACGCTGAACTCTTCGCGCAGGGCGGCGAAGATGAACCTCGGCACCACATAGGCGTAGCGCGCGCCCAGGCGCCTGGGCTCGCGGACGGCGCGGGACAGCCACTCCAGCCCGAGGTTGCGCACCAGCATCGAGGCGCGGGGGATGCGGTCGGCGTGCATGTCGAAGGCCGCGCCGACCCCCATGCAGATCGCGCCCGGGATGCGCTCGGCGTAGTGGGACATCCAGATTTCCTGCTTCGGCGAGCCGATGCCGATCCAGACGAAATGCGGCTTGCTGGACCGGATGCGTTCGAGGTCAGCCTCGATCTCCACCTCGCTCAACGGCCGGAACGGCGGGGAGATGGCGCCCACGATCTGCACCCCGGGGGCGATCTTGCGCAGCTTTGCGGTCAGGTCGTCGAGCACGGCGGGGGTCGAGCCGTAGAGCACGTGGCGCCAGCCGCGGGCGACCCCGAATTTGCACACCGCCGGCAGCATGTCCGGCCCGCAGACCTGGCCCATGGAAAACCCCCGGCGCCGGCCCAGCCAGACCAGGGGCTTGCCGTCCGGTGCGTTCATCAGCGCCTTGCGGTGCGCATTGGCCAGGGCCGTATCCTCCCAGGCGCGCACCACCCCGTGCACATCGCGGAAATTGACGTAGCCGCCCTTGGCCGAGGCCTCGGGATCCAGATGCCAGGCGTCCAGGGCGGCGAGGAACCGGTCCTGATCCACGGCGGCGACCTCCACGCCCAGGGCGTCGAACGTCGGCGGGGGGACATAAGGAACAGGCGCGGACATTCAGGGTACTCGCTGGGGACGCCAAGGATCCAAAAAGGGGGATCGGGCCACTATAGCAGGGCGAGGCGGGGCTCGCACGACTTGCATTGCGGCTGTGGCGCCAGGGCGCGGGGCGCCCGATCGCCGGGCGCCGTCTGCCTGGGGAACCATCCGCCAAGGTGACGCTAGGTCAGGCTTTTCCGCGGCCGGCGCAGGCGTATGCTGGCCAAAACCTCCGGAGGAGCTCCCATGCCCGCCCAGCTGCGCTACAGCCGCGACGACCTGATGGCCAGCCACGCCTATGCGCGGCCGCATATCGAGGCGGGCTACACCCTGCACGGCGGCTTTACCGCGGATGGCGCCTATGTGTCCCCGCGCACCCTGCATCGCTGGCCGGCCGTGCGGGCCTGGGGCGAGGCGCTGGAGGCGCGCGGCTGGCCGCTGATCGACGCCACCGGCAAGCTCTTGGAGCGGGAAGGCTATCCGACCTTCGCCCAGCAGAAACTGCTGCTGCGGGAAGGCTTCGGTCAGACCCTTTGGAATTCCCTGACCATCACCGGGATCATCGAAAAGCGCGGCCAGGCGCTGTGCGACGTCACCGCGCCGGACATGCGGAAGATCATCGTCGAAGATATCGCCGATACGGCGACCGGCCATCTGAACGCCGGCCTGCTGCACGCCCACGGCATGGACGAGGGCGGCGATCCGGCGACGCCGGAGCTGGGCGCCCACGACGCCATGTGGTTCGCCAGCCGCGACCTGGTGTTCGGCAAGGACGCCTGGCCGATCCCCGTCCCCCCCGACAACATCAGCCGGCCGGTGGAAGACCGGGAGATGCCGGACCTGCCGCCGGAATACGAGCAGATGATCAAGCTCTTGATGAACGTGCTGATGATCGAGATCCGCGCGGAATCCTTCTTCGCCCATTGCTGCCGCACCTTCCGCGACCCGGACCTCTTCACCGACCGGCGGGCGGACGCCGAATTGGCCGCCACCATGATCGAGCGCATCCGCACCGACGAGGCCATCCATGTGGGCTATCTGCAGGCGGTGATTTCCGAGCTGCGCAGCTTCACGATCTGCACGACGGATGGCCGCGAGGTTTCCGGCGCCAGCATCATCGATCCGGTCTGGGCGAAGATGGTGGAATGGCATGGCCTGCTCGAGCGGGAAGCGGCGCGAGGCCGCAGCCGCGCCGAGCTGGAGCGGCAGATCATCGCCGCGCGCGGGGAGGCCGGCCGCGAGTTGCTGGCCCGCCTCGACGCCCTGGAGGACGGCGCCGCGGTCGCGGCCTGACCCCTCCCCTCGCAATTGCCCGCCCGGCTTCCTATCTGGGCCGCCGAAGGACGCCGCCCCTTTTGGGCCGGGCGTCGACAGAGAGGGTCCTATGATTGAACTGCGGACGTTCGACGGCCTTGGGGGCGCCGACCACGGCTGGCTGAAGGCCAAGCACCACTTTTCCTTCGCCAACTACTATGATCCCAAGCGCATGGGCT
>FTAI01001454.1_pt1 | contig 16536 bp, 11 predicted proteins | sample 1638941 | NCBI WGS metagenome assembly FTAI01 (sample SAMEA3914813, study PRJEB12502) | metagenome | biome: forest; material: soil | place: Canada | collected 2011-07-07 | depth 0.3 m | reverse complement strand
TGCTTCAGCTCCCCGGCCCGGGCCTTCTTGTAGAGGCCCTTGACGTCGCGCTGCTCGGCCACCGCCAGGGGCGTGTCGACATAGACCTCCAGGAACTCCCCGGCCGCCATCAGCTCCCGCGCCATCCGCCGTTCGGACCGGAACGGGCTGATGAAGGAGACCAGCACGATCAGCCCCGCGTCGGCCATCAGCTTGGCCACCTCGCCCACGCGGCGGATGTTCTCCACCCGGTCGGCGTCGGTGAACCCGAGGTCGCGGCTGAGGCCATGGCGGACGTTGTCGCCGTCCAGCAGGTAGGTGTGCCGGCCCATGGCCTGCAGCTTCTTCTCCACCAGGTTGGCGATGGTGGACTTGCCGCTCCCCGACAGGCCGGTGAACCACAGCACCGCCGGCCGCTGGCTCTTGGCGGCCGCGCGGGTGGCCTTGGAGACGTCCAGCGCCTGCCAGTGGATGTTCTGTGACCGGCGCAGGGCGAAGCGGATCATGCCGGCGCCGACGGTGGCGTTGGTGATCCGGTCGATCAGGATGAAGCCGCCCAGGTCGTGGTTCGCCTCGTAGGGGTCGAAGGCGATGGGCCGGTCCAGGCTGATGTTGCAGACCCCGATCTCGTTCAGTTCCAGCTGCTTGGCGGCCAGGTGTTCGAGGGTGTTGACGTGGATCTTGTACTTCGGCTCGGTGATGGTGGCCGAGACGGTGCGGGCCCCGATCTTCAGCCAGTAGGGCCGGCCCGGGAACATCGGCTCCTCGGCCATCCAGACCACGGTGGTCTCGAACTGGTCGGCGACTTCCGCCGGCTGCGCCGCCGCTGCAATCACGTCGCCGCGGGAGCAGTCCACCTCGTCGGTGAGCGTCAGGGTCACCGACTGGCCGGCCACGGCCTCTTCCAAGTCCCCGTCCTTGGTGACGATCCGCTCGACCCGGCTCTCGCGGCCGGACGGCAGCACGCGGACGGCGTCGCCCGGCCGCACCACGCCCGACGCGATCATGCCGGCGAAGCCGCGGAAATCGAGGTCGGGGCGGTTGACCCACTGCACGGGCAGGCGCAACGGCCCGGCCTGCAGCCGCGCCTCGTCGATCTCGACGGTCTCCAGATGCTGCATCAGCGTCGGGCCGCCGTACCAGGGGGTGGCTTCACTGGCGCTGGTGATGTTGTCGCCGCGCAGGCCCGAGATCGGGATGGCCAGGACATCGGTGATGCCGATCTCGGCGGCGAAGGCGCGGTAGTCCGCCACGATCCGCTCGAACACCGCCGGGTCATAGCCCACCAGGTCCATCTTGTTGACCGCCAGCACCACGTTCTTGATGCCGATCAGGCTGACCAGGAACGAATGCCGCCGCGTCTGGGTCAGCACCCCCTTGCGCGCATCGATCAGGATCACGGCCAGGTCGGCGGTCGAGGCGCCGGTGACCATGTTGCGGGTGTACTGCTCGTGGCCGGGCGTGTCGGCGACGATGAACTTGCGCCGGTCGGTGGAGAAGAACCGGTAGGCCACGTCGATGGTGATGCCCTGCTCGCGCTCGGCGGCCAGGCCGTCGACCAAGAGGGCGAAGTCGATCTCCCCGCCCTGGGTGCCGACCTTCTTGCTGTCCGCCTCCAGCGCCGCCAGCTGGTCCTCGAAGATCATCTTCGAATCGTACAGCAGCCGCCCGATCAGGGTCGACTTGCCGTCATCCACGCTGCCGCAGGTGATGAACCGCAACAGCGACTTGTGCTGGTGGGCCGTAAGATAGGCGTCGATGTCGCGCTCGATGAGGTCGCTGACGTGGGCCATCAGAAATACCCCTCGCGCTTCTTCTTCTCCATCGAGGCGCTCTGGTCGTGGTCGATCACCCGGCCCTGGCGCTCCGAGGTGGTGGTCAGCAGCATCTCCTGGATGATCTGGGGCAGGGTGTCGGCGTCGCTCTCCACCGCCCCGGTCAGGGGGTAGCAGCCCAGGGTGCGGAAGCGGACGTTCTTCATCATCGGCGTCTCGCCAGGCTTCAGCCGCATGCGCTCGTCGTCGACCATGATCAGCGCCCCGTCGCGCTCCACCACCGGGCGCCGCGCGGCGTAGTACAGCGGCACGATGGGGACGTTCTCCAGGTGGATGTATTGCCAGATGTCCAGCTCGGTCCAGTTGGAGATCGGGAACACCCGCAGGCTCTCGCCCTGGTGCTTGCGGGCGTTGTACAGCTTCCACAGCTCCGGCCGCTGGTTCTTGGGGTCCCAGACGTGCTGGGCCGAGCGGAACGAGAACACCCGCTCCTTGGCCCGGGCCTTCTCCTCGTCGCGCCGCGCGCCGCCGAAGGCCGCGTCGAAGCCGTACTTGTCCAGCGCCTGCTTCAGCCCCTCGGTCTTCCACAGGTCGGTGTGCAGACTGCCGTGGTCGAAGGGATTGATCCCCCGGGCGAGCGCCTCGGGGTTCTGATAGACGATCAGGTCGAAGCCCAGCTCCCGCGCCATGCGCTCGCGCATCTCGTACATCGCCTGGAACTTCCAGGTGGTGTCCACGTGCAGCAGGGGAAACGGCGGCTTGGACGGAAAGAACGCCTTGGCCGCCAGGTGCAGCATCACCGCGCTGTCCTTGCCCACCGAATAGAGCATCACCGGCCGCTCGCACTCGGCCACGACCTCGCGCATGATGTGGATGCTCTCGGCCTCCAGACGCTGAAGGTGAGTGAGCATGGCGTGCGGGTCCTTGGCGCGCCGTGAGGCAAGGGCAGGCGCGAGTTCGATCGACATCGGCGGGTCCGGAACAAACGAAAAAATCCGTCGCCGCAGCTATGCGGTCGACGGAGGGCCCTTTGAACGCTGACTTAGGGGACGGGGCGCGCAAGTGCAAGCGAACGCCCACGGCGAGGGGTGCGGCGCCTGGATGCCGTACGGCGGGGGGCACGACGTCACAGCTTAGGCGAAGCTGCTTTGCGCATTCGCCTTTCGCCGCTACCCTCAGAGCGTGCGCGAAGGGCCGGCGCGCGCGGCGAACAGTGTTCCGGCGCGGGGCTTTCAGTTCAGGACAGGGATGTCGAGTAACAAACGAACGCCGCTTGTCTTTCCTTCCATCAAGGTGGGGGCGATCCCGATGCCGGACCGTCCGGCCTCGGAGGGCGCGCGGCCGCTTACCGTCGAGTCGCCGCAGCCGTCTCCCGCACCCGTTCCAGAGCCGCGCGCTCCAGGGGCTCCGGCGGTCGCGGCGCCCGTCATCAACTCGGCCTTCATCCAGCCTCCCATCCTCCAGGCGACGACCTTCCAGGGTCCCGCCCCCCAGGGCTCCCCGTCCCAGGGGCCGGCGCGCCAGGCGCCTGTCCCCGAGACTCCCATCGCCGAGCCGCAACCCCCGCCGGTCCAACCCCCCGCGCCCTCGGCGGCCAATCCGGTGGCCAGGACCACGGACGCCCCGCCTGTCGCCCTGTTCCCGCCGAGCGCCGCCTTGCCCAGTCTCACCGCGCCCAAGCCCGAGCCGAACCGGGCGCCCTATGTGTTCGCCGCCGTCGCCTCGGTGCTCTGGGCCGGTGGCGTCGCCGCCTTAGCGGTCGGTTCCCAGCACAAGTCCGGGCTGCTGGGCGACGACGCCATCACCCTGGCGATGCTGGCCGCCCTGGTCCTCTCGCCGCTCGGGTTCATCTGGGCGGCCGCCTTCGCGGTCAGGCAGGCCCGCGCCATGGGCGGGGAGGTGCGCCGCGCCCGGCAGCTGACGGACCTCATGGTCGGCCCCGCCGCCCTGGCCGCCTCCGAGGCGGGCAGCGTGGTCGAAGCCCTCCGCCTGCAGGTGGACGCCGCCTCGCGCGCCGCCCTGGAAGCCTCCGAACGCCTCAGCGCCCTGCGCGAGCACCTGTCCCGCGAGACCAGTCAGCTGTCGGAGGCCGCCAACTCGGCGCACCGCACCGCCGTGGCCCTCACCGACGGCCTGGCCAAGGAACGCAACCAGATGCAGACCCTGGCGGTGACCCTCGATGCGCGCGCCGCCGCCGTCGCCGACGCCATCAACCGCCAGGTGGCCATGGTCTCGGAGGCTGCCGACCTGGCCGAGACCCAGCTGCGCGAGGCCGAGGCCACCCTGGCCGGCCGCGCCGCGGACCTGGCCGCCGCGGCCATGGAGGCCAGCGACGCCTCGCGCACCGCCGGCGACGACCTGGCTCGCCAGATCGCCCGGCTGGAGACCGCCGGCCTGGGGGTGGGGGACCAGGTTCGCGCCCTCGAGGACGGCCTGACCCACCAGCGCGCCTCCCTGGTCACCGTCGCCCACGCCTTGCGCGCCGATCAGGAGGACTTCGCCGCCATGGCCGAGAGCCGCACGGCGCAGCTCTCCACCTTCATCGCCGGCGCCAGCCGCGACGTGTCGGCGCTCAACGAGGTCACCACCATCGGCGCCCAGTCGCTCAGCGAGCTGATCGAGGCGGCGGCGTCGAAATTCCGCGAACTGGCCGAGGCGGCCAGCCACGAGCGCGACCTGTTCAGCGAATCCGCCATGGGTTCGCTCAATGCCCTCTCCGAGGCCGGCACGCGCGAGCGCCGGGCGCTGGAAGACCAGATGCGCTCCACCATCGAGGCGCTGTCCGGCGCGGCCGGCGAGGCGCGCGAGGCCGCCGATATCCACGCCGAGGCCGCCCGCGCGCGGGTGGAACAGCTCAACGAGGCCGCCTTCGCAGCCGGGCAAAAGGCCGACAACGTCTTCGAGGCCAGGCTTTCGGAGGCGCGCGGCCTGATCGAACAGTCGGCCAAGCTGATCGAGGAGGCCGGCGCCAAGACCTCCCAGCGCCTGGAGTCCGGCATCGGCGAGGCCCGCGCCGCCCTGGAATCCCTGCAGGGGGTGATCAAGTCCGTCGGCGACCAGGCCGCGCTGATGCCGGCGGAAGCGGAGAAACAGGCCCAGCAGGTTCGCGCCGCCATGGCCAGCGGCCTGGACGACATCCTGGCCGGCGCCCGCCGCGCCGCCGACGAGACCCAGGCCATCGACGCGGCCTTCCAGGATCGGGTCAAGCGCAACTACGAAATGCTCAGCGAAGCGGTCCAGTTGATGGGCGTGGTGGCCCAGAGCGGGCAGGGGGCCGACGTGCTGCGCCGCCCGCCGCCGTCACGGCCGCCCCGCGCTCCGGCCTCGCCGCGGGCCGACGCCGCGCTGGACGCGAACGGCTTCGCGCCCATCCCCGAGCCGGCCGAGCCGGCGCCCGCCCAACCGGCGTCCCCCCAACCGGCGCCCGAGGAACCGAAGCTGCGCCCGCGCCTTCGCCTGACGCCCACCGCCAGCGACGAGGAATTCAAGACCGTGTTCGAGACCGCGTCCGGCGGCGCCGCCCCGGCGGGCGACGGGGGCCTGTCCTGGAAGCAACTTCTGACCTCCATCGACGGCGACTCCGCCGGCCAGGACGCTGAACTGGGGCGCACCCTGTTCCGTGACATCGAAGGCATGGGCATCGACCCCACGGCCCTGCTGTCGCGCGGCCGGGTCGAGGAAATCGCCGCCGTGGTCCAGACCGACGATCCGGTGGGCGCCCGCGAGGTGGTGCGCACCCTGGCGCCGGCCGCCGTGCGGCGTCTCTCCCGCCGCCTGATCAGCGACACGCCCTTCCGCGCCAATGCCCAGACCTTCGTCGAGCGCTACTCGGCCATCCTCGCCGAAGCTGCCCGCCGCGACCACCAAGGCCTCCAGGCCGCCGCCCTCCTGACCTCCGACGCCGGCCGCGCCTACCTGCTGCTGGACGCCGCGGCGGGGGATTGAATCGCGGAGCGGTCGGGCTAAGGGTGAAGATGCTGGCTACGGCGCCAAAACCATTGGCGGCCCCAGTTCAGGAACAGCAAGGTGTGGAAGTGGCTCGGCCAAGGCGTAGCAGTCTTCGCAACTGTGAAGCCCTTCCCCGCCCGGCCCTTCGGGCGACCCTCCCCGTGAAGGACCATGAAGGGGAGGGAGGGAGCGGCTAGCGCTCCACCGTTCGCGTGGTTCGTGGACAAAACCCTTCGCCTGCAGCAGGCGCGGCCCAGCGAGCGGATCCACGCGCGTCTTCAGTCCACCCATCCCGCAACCGCCCTCCCACGAAAAGGGGAGGGCGGCAGAGCGTGCGCCTATTTGGCCTTCGCGGCCTTGGCCTTGGGGGCGGCTTTCGCCGGCTGTCGTCCGCCGTTGCCCAGGCCCATCTTCTTGGCCAGTTCAGACCGCGCCGCCGCATAGTTGGGCGCCACCATCGGGTAGTCCTTGGGAAGACCCCACTTGGCCCGGTATTCCTCCGGGCTGATGCCGTACTTGGTGCGCAGGTGGCGCTTCAGGGATTTGAACTTGCGGCCGTCTTCCAGGCAGATCAGGAAGTCGGGGGTGATGGAGCGACGGACCGGCACGGCAGGTTCGCGCTTTTCGACGACAGGTTCGGTGACCCCGGTGGAAACGCTGGTCAGGCTGTCATGCACCGTCTTGATGAAGGCGGGCAGGTCGGCCACCGCGATCCTGTTCTGACCAAGGTAGGCTGAAACAATTCCGGTCGTCATTTCAATGATCGCGGGCTTTTCGTCCATCGGATGTCCGAATCTCACTTCAGTTCTGGAGGGACCTAATAATCGACGTTCCCTTGCGCTTAGGCAAGCTTCAGTTGTTCGAATTGGCGGCCGGCCGACATAGTTTCCCGGTATGCTCGTAATACTGAGCAGGGCCAGCAATTCTGCCTTGTCCTGCGAGACAAAGCGATGGCGGGCTCTGCGTCCGGTGCGAACCAATTTGCATTCGCCGTGCCGACTGGCCGTTTTCGGGCCGCCTTGACCTGGAGGCCGGCGCGGGTTGACCTCCCGCCCTTCAACAACGACGGCCAAAGGGACGAAAGCGCCATGCGCAAGGATCTGTTCTCGCTGGAGGGCCGCGTGGCCCTGGTCACCGGCGGCTCCCGCGGGATCGGCAGGATGATCGCCGAGGGGTTCCTGGACGCGGGCGCCAAGGTCTACATCTCCTCGCGCAAGGCGGCGCAGTGCGACGCGGCCGCGCAGAAGCTGTCCAAGGGCGGCGGAACCTGCATCTCCCTGCCTCAGGACGTCTCGAGTGTGGAGGGCTGCAAGGCCCTGGCGGCGCGGATCACGGCCCTGGAGCCGAAGCTGGACATCCTGGTCAACAACGCCGGCGCCGCCTGGGGCGCGGACTTCGACGAATTTCCCGAGAGCGGCTGGGACAAGGTGATGAACCTGAACCTCAAGTCGCCGTTCTTCCTCACCCAGGCCCTGCACGGCGCCCTGACTGCCGCCGCCTCGGCCGACAAGCCGGCCAAGGTGATCATGATCGCCTCCATCGACGGGATGCGGCTCAATCCCCAGGACACCTATTCCTACCACGCCTCCAAGTCGGGGCTGATCTACCTGACCCGGCGGATGGCGGCGCGGCTGATCAAGGACTGGATCGTGGTCAGCTGCATCGCGCCGGGGGCCTTCGCCTCGGATATGAACCGCGACGCCCGCGACCACGGCGACGAGGTGGCCAAGCGGATTCCCATGCGCCGGATCGGGGCCGACGAGGACATGGCCGCGGCGGCCATCTACCTGGCCTCCCGGGCAGGGGACTATGTGGTGGGCGCCACCCTGCCGGTGGACGGCGGAGTCGCGCTTTTGACGTGACGTGGTTAAGTCGCGCTAACCGTTTGATTTTAGGTCGGCTTCACGAAGTTCAGCTAGTCCGGGGGCATGACCTTCCGCCCGCTGATCGCCGTTGGCCTGACCTTGCTCGTTCCGGGCGCCGCCTTTGCGGGCTCCGCGCCGGCGGCGTCCGTGTTTTCCGGCCCCGCCGCGCTGCTGGCGCCGGCGGTCTGGATGGTGGCCGCGCTCGCCGCGAGCGTGTTCGCCGTCGTGGCCGGAGCCTTCATCGTCATGGCCACCCGCCGGGCCAACCGGCTGGAGCGGGCCGTCGAGGCCCTCGGCGAGGCCATCGGCCAGGTGGAGAGGGGCGCCACGGCGCAGGTGGAGGTGTCCGGCAAGGGCCTGTCGGCGGATCTGGCGCAACGCTTCAACACCATGGCCCAGACCCTGTCGGACCGCGACCGACGCATCCGCCACACCGCCATGCACGACGCCGAGACGGGACTGCTCAACCGCTTCGCCCTCGAATGGCGCCTCTCCGAGCTTGGGCGCAAGGATACGCCCGGCGTGATGATGGCGGCGGTGGGTGTGGACCGGCTCAAGAGCCTGCACCTGGCCATCGGCTATGAGCCCGCCGGCAAGCTGGTCGAGGAGGTCGCCGCCCGCCTGTCGCGCGCCATGCCCAAATGGCCGATCGGCCGGCTCTCCAACGACTGCCTTGGGGTGATCTTCCGCACCCCCGACGAGGCCGCCGCGCGCAAGATCGCCGTTGCCATCACCGAGGCCCTGCGCGCGCCGGTGACGGTGTTGGGGGTCAGCTTCGACATCGACGTCACCGTCGGCATGGCCGGCCTCGGCGGCGGCGGGACCGGCGCGCGGACCACCGTGGAGCGGGCGCTATTCACTGTGGAGCAGGCTCGCAAGGCTCACCGGCGCGTCGGCCTGTTCGACCCCGGCGCTTACGGCGATCCGGCCGCCACCCTGGCCCTGATGAGCGAGATGGCCCAGGCGATCACCGCCAACGACCTGGTGCTGCACCTGCAGCCCCGCCACGACATGCGCCGCGGCCGCACCAGCGGGGTCGAGGCCCTGGTCCGCTGGCGCCACCCCCGCCTTGGCCTGCTGTCGCCGGACAAGTTCGTCGGCGTCGCCGAAGCCACCGGCCACATCCGGCCGATGACCGAGTGGGTGCTGCGCCAGGCGCTGGACCTGCAGGCGTCGCTGAAGGCCTCGCGCCACGACCTGGAGATGTCCATCAACGTCCCAGGCCGACTGCTCAGCGAGCCCGACTTCATCGAGTCGGCGATCACCCAGGCCGCCAAGGCCGCTGGCCGCATCTGCTTCGACGTCACCGAGGCGGCGGTGATGGACAACCCGCCCGCGGCGCTGACCACCATCGAGCGGTTCTCCGACGCCGGCATTGGCATCTCCATCGACGACTACGGCGCGGGCATGTCCTACCTGGCCCACCTCAAGCAGATTCGCGCCGACGAGCTGAAGATCGACAAGGCCTTCATCCTGGGCGTGGCCGACAGCCAGAAGGACGCCCTGGTGGTGCGCACCACCATCGCGCTCGCCCACAGCCTGGGTATGAAGGTCACCGCCGAGGGGGTGGAGACCGACGCCGCCTATTCCCTGCTCGCCGCCATGGGCTGCGACACCGCCCAGGGCTTCCTGATCGCCCGCCCCATGGCCTACGAGGACCTGGTCAGGTTCCTGCACGAGGATCGCACCGCCGCGCGCCGGTATGGGTAGGCTTGTCGCAGCCGGCAGGCTTTAGGGCCGGTTCACCAAATTCCCCTACGCTGAACGCCATGCGCCGACTCCTGCCGCTTGTGTTCGCCCTGTTGACCCCGGGCCTGGGCTGGGCGGGAGATCTCGTGGTCAGCGTCCGCACCGCGGCGGGCAAGCCGGTGGCCGACGCCGTCGTCTTCCTGCCCGACGCCAAGATCGGGCCGGCACGGCCGGCCGGGGCCTACCGCATGGCCCAGCACGACCTGCAGTTCGATCCCTTCGTGCTCGTGGCGCCGGTCGGCGCGGAAGTGGCCTTCCCGAACCTCGACCGGGTCCGCCACCATGTCTATTCCTTCTCCCCGGCCCACCCGTTCGAGCTGAAGCTCTACGGCCGCGATGAGAGCCGCAAGGTCCGCTTCGACAAGCCGGGCGTCATCGCCCTGGGCTGCAACATCCACGACAGCATGGTCGCCTTCATCCTGGTTGTGGACACGCCTTACGCCGCCAAGACCGACGCGTCGGGCCTGGCGGTGATCCACGACGCGCCGGCCGGCGAACTGACCGTGCGGCTGTGGCATCCCTACCTTCGCGCGCCCGGCAACACCTTGTCGGCAAGAGGGGTCGGCCGGATCGCCTTCACGGCCGATCTGCGCGCCCCGCCCGAGCACAAGAGCCTGTACTGACCATGGGCTTGCCGATGTTCCGACATCTGCGGACCAGGCTGACGGTGCTCTACGCCGCCCTGTTCGGCATCGCCTTGACCCTGATCTCGCTCTCCGTCTACGGCGCCATCACCAGCAACGCCGCGCGGGTGACGCGCCAAGAACTGGCGGCCAGCGGCACGGTCTTCGACCGCCTCTGGTCCCTGCGTACGCAGCAGCTGGACGACGACGCGGCGCTGCTGTCCCGCGACTTCGGCTTCCGCACCGCGGTCGCCACCCACGACAAGGCCACTATCCAGTCCGCGCTCGAGAACCTGCGCCAGCGCCTGGGCATAGACGTGGCGTTCATCGTCGGCGTCGACGGCGCCGTCACCGCCTCCAACGATCGGTCCATCGGCGACGCCGCCGCGGTCGTCAGCGCCGCGGTGCAGACCGACGACGCCCCGGCGGGGGTGATGGTGATCAACGGCCGCCCGTTCCAGGCCATCGCCGCCCCGATCCTGTCGCCGACCCTGACCGGCTGGGTGGTGTTCGCCGCCAAGCTGGACGACCACGAGATGAACGCCCTGGAGCGTCTGTCTGCCATCCCCCTGGACGCCGTCGTCGTCGGCCGCCGGCCCGATGGTCAGTGGGCCTCGTCCAGCGTCCCGTTCAAGGCTGGCGAGCAGGCGGCGGTGACGCGATTTGTCACCCGGTCGGCGGCCGGCAAGGGCGGACCGGGCGACCTGCAAACCGCCGAAGGGCCCGCCATCGCCCTGGCCAAGCCGCTGAAGTCCATGGGCGCCGACGCCCCGGCCGTGCTGCTGCTGCGCTATCCGCTGGCGCGGGCGCTGGCGCCATACCAGGCCCTGCCCGGCGTCATCTTGTTGACGGGCCTGCTGGGGCTGCTGCTGGTGGTGGCCGGAAGCTGGGCCCTGGCGCGCAGCGTCACCCGCCCGATCTCGGCCCTCGAAGCCGCCGCCCGCCGGCTGAAGGACGGCGAGAGCGCCACCGTGGTGGTCGAGACGCGCGACGAGATCGCCCGCCTGGCCGACAGTTTCAACGCCATGGCCGCCGAAATCGGCGAGCGCGAGCGCCGTATCACCCACCTGGCCACCCACGACGACGAGACCGAGCTTTCCAATCGCCTTGGCCTGGAGCGGCGGATCGCCGCCATGTCGGCGGAAGGCGCGCGCGATGTGGTCGTCGCCGCCATTGGCGTGGAGCGCTACGGCCACCTGCGCGCGGCTATCGGCTATGAGCAGGCCGGCGCCCTCATGCGCGAACTGGGCGTCCGGCTCGCCCGCCGGATGCCGGGCGCCGTGATCGCGCGCCTGTCCAGTGATGTCCTGGGCCTGGCCTTCCGCGCGGGCGATCGCCGCGAGGCGGCCGATGTGTTCGCCTCCGTGATCGCCGCCCTCGAAGCGCCGGTGCGCCTGACCGCCGCCACCGTCGACATCGGGGTGACGGTGGGCCTGTCGGAGTTGGCGGCGGAGGGCCCGATGGCGGCCTCCGCCGTCGAGCGAGCGAACATCGCTGTCGAGCAGGCCCGGGCCGCGCGCCAAAAGCTGACCTTCTTCGATCCCGTCGCCTACGGTGACCCCGCCAGCAACCTCTCCCTGATGAGCGAGATGGTCGATGGCCTGGCCGCCGGCCAGCTCGTGGTTCACCATCAGCCCAAACGCGACATCCGCGGCGGCAAGATCTGCGGCGTCGAGGCGCTCGTCCGCTGGCGACACCCCACGCGCGGGTTCCTGTCCCCAGACCGGTTCATCCCCCTGGCCGAGGAGACCGGTCACATCCGCGCCCTGACCGACTGGGTCCTGGCCCAGGCCATCGAACACCAGGCAGCCATGCGGCTGGCGCACCATGACCTGGAGATGTCGGTCAACATCTCCGGCCGGCTGCTCAGCGATCCGGATTTCGGCGACGTCGCTCTTGAACTGGCCAGCCGCGCCGAGGGCCGGCTGTGCTTCGAGGTCACCGAGACCGCCGTCATCGAGAACCCGGACATGGCGCTCAAGCTGATCGACCGGTTCTCCGGCGCCGGCCTGCACATCTCCATCGACGACTACGGCTCGGGCCTGTCGTCCCTGGCCTATCTCAAGCAGATCAAGGCCAACGAGCTGAAGATTGACAAGACCTTCGTGCTGAACATCGCCGACAGCCAGCGCGACGCCCTGCTGGTCCGTTCCACGGTGGACCTCGCCCACAGCCTGGGCCTGAAGGTGACCGCCGAAGGGGTGGAGACGGAGTCGGCCTACGCCATCCTGGCGGCCATGGGTTGCGATGTGGCTCAAGGCTACCTGATCGCACGGCCCATGCCCCTCAACGAACTTTTGACGTTCCTGCACGAAGATAGGCGCATCAGTTCAGCCACTTCCAGCGCGTGGTCCGCCACAGCGGGCGCCAACGCCAGGAGCGCTTAGGGAAAACGAGCCTGCCCCACTTGCGAGGGCTCCGCGCGCCAAGAGGGGAGGGTGCGCCATCATGCGGATAGCGATCCTGATCGCGCTCTTAACGACGGTCCTGGCGCCGGCCGGCGCGGTTTTCGCCCAGGCCGACATCATCTCCCCCGACACGCTGCATGGACTGGTCGACTTCCGGGTGTCCGCGGCGGATGGCGAGCCCTCGTTCACCGACGGAGGCTACGGCAAGGCCCGCTACGGCGGCGGCGCCGGAGGAGACTACCGGGCCCGCCTGCAGGTGGCCGAGGCGGCGCTGGAGTGGCGCCCGCGCCTGAGCTGGTCCTGGGGCGCGCTGGTCGATGTCACCGCCCAGCCGGGACAGTCCCACGCGGTCGACATCTCCCAGGCCTACATCACCTACAAGCCCCTGCCTTGGTCGGACACCCGGTTCTCGGCCAAGTTCGGCCTGTTCTATCCACCGATCTCGCTGGAGCACGACGCGCCGGTCTGGGGCGTGACCAACACCATCACGCCCTCCGCCATCAACAGCTGGGTCGGCGAGGAGGTGAAGGTGGTCGGCGCGGAGGCTCAGATCTCGCACGACTTCGGCGAGCAGCGGATCACCCTGACCGGCGCTGTATTCGGCTTCGACGACACCGCCGGCACCTTGCTGACCTATCGCGGCTGGGCGCTTGACGACCTGAAGTCCACCGCCAACGGCGCCTTCCCCCTGCCGCCGCTCACGCCCTTCGCCGCAACGGTCCAGTACGACGAGACCAGTTCCCAGCTCGAGATCGATCACCGCGTCGGCTTCTACGGCCGCGCCGAATGGCGGCCGACCGAGGCCTTCGCGGTGCACGTCTTCCACTACGACAACCGCGGCGACAAGGAGTCGGTGACGCCGGACGTCCAATGGGCCTGGGAGACCCGGTTCTCGGAGGTCGGCGCCCGCCTCGACGTGGACAGCCACACGCGGGTCCTGGTCCAGGCGCTGACGGGACGCACGAAGATGGGCTTTCCGGTCGGCGCCGAGGGCCTCTTCGCGGACGTGTCGTTCCACGCCGCCTATGGTTTGGTGTCGCACGACATCGGCAAGGCGACGCTGACCGCCCGCGTCGACGCCTTCGACGCCGTCGACCACAGCCTGCGGGACCTCGACAACAACGACGAGCACGGCTGGGCGCTGACGGGCGCCTACCGCCTGGAGCTGTCCAAGCACGCCGATCTGCGCTTCGAGGCGCTGAAGGTATGGAGCAGCCGCCCCTCGCGGGTGACCGCCGGCGAGGCGCCGCGCCAGGCCCAGACGGTGCTGCAGTCCTCCCTGCGCCTGTCGTTCTGACGCGCGCTGCTCGGCGGCGGGACTCGCGCCCCGGCGCGCTTTGTCGTAGGGCGCTGGCAAGCGAAACCCGAACGCAGACATGAGCCAGATCCAGAAGTTCTCCCTTGTGTACGACCCGCCCGAGGACCGGCTGGCGTGCGACACCGAGGCGACCGATGGGGTCACCACGCGCCTGTGGATGACCCGCAGGTTCTGCAAAGGCGTGGTCGAGGCGATCATCCCGCTGCTGGAGAAGAGCGTCGCGGTCGGCGCGTCGGAACATCAGGCTCTGGTCCAGTCCTGGGAGCAGGCCGCCGCCATGGCCGATTTCGGCGCCACTCCCGCTGTGCAGCCGACGGCTCAATCGGCCTCCGGCCTCGTCCAGGCCGTGCATCTGGCGCCCTGGGAGCAGGGCCTCAGCCTCACCTTCGACTTCGGCGCGGGGGATTCGCGGTCCATGGGATTGGGCTTCGCTGAAGTGCGTCAGATGCTGGCGGTCATGCACAAGTTGCACGTCGCCGCCGGCTGGCCCCTGGACTTCTGGCCGGCCTGGGTCAGCGATCCCGCCGCGGCGGCGGCGCCCACCGAGACGGTGAACTGAGGCCGCCATGGCCTGCGACGAGACCGCCTACACCTTCAGATCCGCGACCGCGGCGGACCTGCCGCTCCTGTCGCGGTGGCTGCGCACGCCGGAGGTGATCCGCTGGTGGGGCGATCCGGAAGAGCAGGAGGCGCTGCTGAGGGAAGACCTGGATGCGCCGGCCATGGTCATGCGCATCGTTTCCCACAGGGGGCGGCCCTTCGCCTACGTCCAGCACTATGCCGTCCAGGCCTGGCCGCAGCCGCATTTCGCGCATCTTCCGAGCGGCGCGCGGGCCATCGACGCCTTCATCGGCGAGCCTGACATGATCGGGCGCGGACATGGTTCGGCGTTCCTGCGGCTGTTGGCGCTCAGCCTGCAGGCCGATGGCGCGCCGCTCGTGGCCATCGATCCGGACGCCGGGAACCTGCGCGCCAGGCGCGCCTACGCCAAGGCGGGATTCAGGGGCGAGGCTGTGAGCCAAAGCGGGGAGGGGCCCGTGGTCGTCATGACCTTCGAGGGCTAGCCGGCGTTCAGATCTCCGCGCAGACGTCCAGCAACAGCGCGCACATCCAGGCGATCGGCGGCTCGGCCAGACGGTCGCGTCGATAGAGCACGGCGATGTCCAGGCTCGGCGATTCATACGGCGGCTCGATGAGCTGCAGGCGCCCGCTCTGAGTCGAGATCAGGGCCAGCCGCCGCGGGATCAGCGAGGCCATGTCGGAACGGGCGACGACGGCGAGGGCGGCATAGGTGTCGGGCACCGTGACACCGATGTTGCGAGCAAGGCCGCGCTTGGCCAGTTCGCTCTCGAAGGTTCCCACGTCTTCGTAGGTGGACCGCATGGTCAGTCCCCGTCGTCCGCCGCTCAGCGCCGCCCGGCGACTGGACACCTGGACGTGCGGCGCCTCGGCCAGGCGGGCGAAATTGACGTCGCCGACCGTGAGCGGGTGGCCGGCCCGCACGATCCAGGCTAGTTTCTCGTGCAGCAGATGCTCCTGGGCGAACCGTTCGGGGACGTCGTCGAAGCTGGCGATGACGAAGTCCAGGCGGCCCGCGTCCAGGGCTTCCACCAGATCGGGCGTGACCTCGCTGATCTCGAGCCGCGTCTGCGGCGCCACCGCGCCCATCCTGGCCACGACCGCCGGGACCAGGACCGAACAGGAGTAGGGGCCCGCCGCGATGGCGAAGCGTCGCTCAGAGGTCCCCGCATCGAAATCCGCAGGGGTGATCGCCGCCTGCAGGGACGCCAGCGCCGAATGCAGCCGCGGTCCGATCTCCATGGCCCTCGGTGTTGGGGTCATGCCCTGGGAGTCGCGTTGGAAGAGCTCATCGCCCAGCGCGTAGCGCAGGCGGTTGAGCGCATGGCTGACCGCCGACTGGCTGAGCCCCAGCCGAGCCCCGGCCCGGGTGACGCTCTTCTCTTCCAGGAGGGCGTCGAACACCCGGAGCAAATTGAGGTCGATCGACCCGATATGCACAGTCATCATTCATCCTTTGACGACTTTTCATTTCCATCATGCTGCGCCGCCGCGTACGCACAACCCTCAAAGCGCCCGTTTCGTCGGCCAAGGCGAAGCGATGGCGGCGCTTTGGTCGTCTCTGAAGTGTCGAAGGGAAGTCGTGCGTGAGTGACGCCGCGGGGCAGAATGGCGGTTTTTGGCGGCGCTGGCGCTGGCCGCTGATGATTGGCGGCCCCGTCGTGATCCTGGGTGTCGTGGCCTATTTCGTGCTGACCGGCGGGCGCTTCGAATCTACGGACGACGCCTATGTCCAGATCGCCAAGGCGCCGATCAGCCCCAGCATCGGCGGCCGGGTGGTCGAGATCGACGTCAAGGAGAACCAGACGGTCAGGGCCGGCCAGGTGCTCTTCAAGCTGGAAACCAGCGACATCAACGCCGAGCTGGACCGCGCGGCCGCGTCACTGGCCGCCGCCAACGTCCAGATCTCCACCCTCAAGGCCCAGGAGGCGCAGGCCGAGGTCGCGTTGGCGATGGCGTTGCAGACCCAGGCCTACGCCATCAAGGAAGCGGCCAGGCAGCATGCGCTGGCGGACGCCGGGGTGGCGTCAAAGCAGCAGGTGTCCGAGGCCGACCATGCCGCCGACATGGCGCGCCAGCAGGTGGCCACCGCCCGCCAGCAACTGGCGGCGGCTCAGGCGCAATTGGGCACCGGCGGGGGCGGCGCGCCGCCGGCGGTGCTGCAGGCGCAGGCGGCGCTTCGGACCGCGCGCACCAACCTTGGCCACACCGTGATCGTGGCCCCCCAGGACGGCATCGTCACCCGGGTGGATCAACTGCAGCTGGGCGCCTATCTCAATCCTTCCCAGGTGG
>FTAI01001081.1_pt1 | contig 16560 bp, 11 predicted proteins | sample 1638941 | NCBI WGS metagenome assembly FTAI01 (sample SAMEA3914813, study PRJEB12502) | metagenome | biome: forest; material: soil | place: Canada | collected 2011-07-07 | depth 0.3 m | reverse complement strand
GGTTCGGGTCGGTGGCGATGGATGAAGAGCATCTGCTGGCGGCGGTGCGGTATGTGGCGCTGAACCCGGTTCGGGCGGGGCTGGCGAAGCGGGCGCAGGACTGGGCGTGGTCGAGCGTCCGGGCGCATCTGGCAGGGAAGGATGACGGGGTGGTCGTGGTGGGGCCGGTTCTTGAACGGGTCAGCGACTTTGGCGCGTTCCTGGCCGAGGCGGTCGATGAGGCGGCGTTGTTCGCGCCGCTGCAGCTGTCGGAGACGACGGGGCGACCGCTCGGCGGGGCCGAGTGGATCAAGGGGCTGGAGACAGCCTCCGGGCGAACGTTGGCGCCGCGGAAGCGGGGGCGGAAGGCGGGGACCGTGGGGGGCGCTTAAGCGCGCCGCTTTCAGCCGCCCAGATGTTCGCCCACAGCTTCGATCGCCTCGACCAGGCTGACGCGTTCCAGCATCACGCCCTCCGGCAATCCCGAGAACAGGCGGGTCGGCGCCGCTGCGTCGAGCATGACGAAGACGCCCTTGTCGTCGGCGCGGCGGATCAGGCGGCCGAAGGCCTGGGCGATGCGGGCGCGGGCCAGGGCGTCGTCGTAGGCCATGCCGCCGAAGCGCCCGCGGCGGGCCTTGTGCAGGATATCGGGGCGGGGCCAGGGGACGCGGTCGAAGACCAGCAAGCGCAGGGAGCGGCCGGGGACGTCCACGCCGTCGCGGACAGCGTCGGTGCCCAGCAGGCAAGCGTCCTCCTCGGCGCGGAAGATGTCCACCAGGGCGCCGACGTCCAGGGAGTCGACGTGCTGGGCGTAGACCGCCAGGCCCTTGTCGGCCAGGGGCCCGGCGATCCGCTCGTGCACCGCGCGCAGGCGGCGGATGGCGGTGAAGAGGCCAAGGCCCCCGCCGCCGGACGCCAGGAAGAGCTCGCGCATCGCCGCGCCCACCTGGCGCGGGTCGTCGCGGCCGACGTCGGTGACCACCAGGCAGCGGGCGTTGGCGGCATAGTCGAAGGGCGAGGCCAGGCGGATGGTCTTGGGGCGGTCGGGCAGGCGCGCGGCGCCGGTGCGCATCTCCGCCAGGGCGAAGGGATCGGTAAGGGTGTTGTCGGCCAGCGTGGCGCTGGTCACCAGCACGCCGTGCGCGGGGGCGATGACGGCGGCGGTGAGGGGCTCGGTGGGGTCCACCCAGTGACGGCGGCAGGCGGCGTCGACGACGCGGCCGTAGAGGAAGGTGGCGTCGAACCAGTCGACGAAATCGGGGTCGTCCTCGGCGTTCTCGTCGATGGCGGTGAGCATGGAGCGCCAGGCGGGCAGCATCATCCGGGCGCGGCGGTCGAGGCCGCGCAGGGCGCCTTCGATGCGGGCGCGTTCAGGGGCGCCAAGGGTCTCGGCGTCTTCGTCCAGCACGTCCTCAAGGTGGCGGGCCAGGGCCAGCAGGGGCGCCTCGACGCCAGCCAGGGCGGCGGCGGCGGCGCGGGCGGTGTCGCGCACCAGGTCGAGCGCCGGGCGGGCCTGGCACTCCATGCCCAGCTCGGACGGGGCGGTGCGGGCGCGGAGCTGTTCGAGCATGGCCACCAGGAAGTGCTCGATGGGGCCCATGGGACTGACCTCGCCGTTGGGCGGGGCGATGCGGCCGGACCAGCCCTCGCCCGGCAGGGCGGCGGCGGCGCGGACGGCGTCCAGCAGGGCGCGGCGGCTGTCCTCGCGCTCGCCCAGCACCTCCATCAGGCGGGCCTCGAGGCCCCGGCCGCGGCGGCCACGGCCCTCGGGCCCGCGGATCCAGCGGCGCATCTCCGCCGACTCGGCGCCCGACAGGGCGGCGGCGAAGGCGCTGTCGGCGGCGTCGAACAGGTGGTGGCCTTCGTCGAAGATGATCCGCTTGAGGGACGAGGTTTCCACGTCGCCTTTGGAGCCGCGCGCGGCGCGGGCGCCGTCGAAGGCGGCCTGGGTAAGGACCAGAGCGTGGTTGGCGATCACCAGGTCGGCGCGCTTGGAGGCCCGCACGGCCTTTTCGATGAAGCAGGCGCGGTAGTGGGGGCAGCCGGCGTGAACGCACTCGCCCCGTCGGTCCACCAGGTTGGCGGCGCTGGCTTGGGCGACGGGGGCCATGGCGAACAGGGTTGGCAGCCAGGCGGGGAAGTCGCCGCCGGTCATGTCGCCGTCGCGGGTGGCGCGCAGCCAGCGGGCGGCCAGCGCCAGGCCGATGGTGTCGCCATTGCCCAGCGCCGAGCCGTTCACCGCGTCCTGGTAGTTGAGCAGGCAGAGGTAGTTCTCACGGCCCTTGCGCACCACCGCCTTCTTCGCCCGCACGGCGGGGTCGGGATAGAGGGCGTGGCTCTCGCGCTCAATCTGGCGCTGCAGGGCGCGGGTGAAGGTGGAGACCCAGACGGCCGGGCCGTTGGCCTCCGCCCAGAGGGAGGCGGGCGCCAGATAGCCCATGGTCTTGCCGACCCCGGTGCCCGCCTCGGCCAGCACCATGCGCGGCTCGCCCTCGCGAAGGCGGGGCTGGAAAGCCTCGGCGGTTTCCGCGGCGAAGGTCGCCTGGGTGGGGCGGGCCTCGTCCAGGCCGGCGCGGGCGAGGAGCTCGGCCAGGCGGGCGGCGGCCGCCTCGGGGGCGATCGGCTTGGAGCCCGACTCGCCGGGGGGCGCCTGGTCCTCCCATTCCGGAATGCGGCTCCAGACGTCCAGGCCGCCGCCGCGCCAGGGCCGCTCGATGGGGGCGGCGCGCAGGACGCCGATCAGCGGCGCGGCCCAGGGCCAGCCGGCGCGGCCCATGGTCTCGGCCTGGGCCAGGGCCTCGGCGCGGGCGTTCTGGCTCCAGGTCGCGCACTCGGCCAGCAGCAGCTGGGCGCTCTGGAGCACGGCGCGGGCCTGCTGCTCGACGCCCTTGGGCTCGGCCTGCGAGAGGGCCAGGGCCAGGCCGGCCGCCGAGGGAGCGCAGAACCGGGCGGGGCGCACGAAGGCGAAGAGCTCCAGCACATCGAAGATGCGGGGTGAACGGGGCGGGGTGTTGAGCGCCAGGCGCCGGGCGGTCATGCCGGCGTGGGCGACCGTCACCGGACCGGACTCGAACAGGTCCCGCGCCTGGGGCGGGCGCAGGGCGCGCGTCTCCCCCGCCCCCTCGGCCACCGCCGCGCGCGGCCCTGGAAGGACCACCAGGGCGGGGGCGAGATCGAGACTCGGGACAAGGGCGTTCACGCCGTCTTCGTAGCAAGCCTCTGGTCGAGTGGCACGGCGGAATTTCACCGCCGTGCTCTCCTAGAACCGTGCGTGAACCTCTCAGCTCACACGGCTCACGGTATCCGGCTGTTGGGCATATAGAAGCGGCCAGTGCGCGAAGAGCCCTGGGTTGGTCCTGATGATACGGGCGAGCCACTCGCGCGCGCCTTTCGGCTTTTGCTTGAAGCGCTTGAACTTGCGGCGCGCCCATTTTCTCAGATGGAAGTCGATCCGGCGCAAACTGTCGTACAGCGCCGACTTGTAGAAGTGACTGTAGTATTTGATCCATCCACGGACGTAGGGATTGATCCGCCGGGCGAGATCATCAAGGGCTGTGTCGGTCCGGTTCTGGAGACCCCATTGCCGAACTTCACGACGCATCGCCTTTAGCGCCCCTGGGGACGCCGCTGGCAAGAACGAGACGCCGTATGTCCCATTGGGCCACGCCGTAAACCTCGGCCGGAACGAGTAGCCGAGGAAGTCGAACTGGACCGTGGGATAGCGCCCGCTGCGGTTGGTGTCTGCGCAGTAGACGACTTTCGTCTTCTGCGGGTGAAGCGCCAACCCACACGTCGCGAACCGCTCCGCAAGAGCGGCGCGCAAGGCATCGGCCTCGGATTGGGTTCGGCAGTGGCAGATCACGTCATCCGCATACCGTTCAAATGGAACAGCCGGATGGGTCCGTGTCATCCACAGGTCGAACGCGTAATGCAGGAACAGATTCGCCAAGATCGGACTCACGACCGATCCCTGCGGGGTGCCCGCATCCCGTGGGTCGATGCAGCCATCTTCCCTTTGCACCGGCGCCCCAAGCCGTCCGCGAGGCCTTCAAGGGCGAAGTGGACTATGCGCAACTCGTGAAGATGTACGGCACTCCGCCGGGCGTTGGGCCGGAACGGCGCTACAGCCCGGCGGAGGTTACAGCCATCAAGAAAAATGCTCTGGTCGGATCACCCTCCGACGCTGGTATCAGCACTTCTTTCGTTGAGCGTCAGAACCTCACGATGCGGATGCACATGCGCCGGTTCACGCGCCTGACGAACGGCTTCTCCAAGAAGGTTGAGAACCACGTCAACGCCATCAGCCTTCACTTCGCCTACTACAATTTCGTGCGCATCCATAAGACTCTGCCCATGACCCCGGCCATGGCCGGGGGCGTGACGGGTCGGCTTTGGGAAATGGCCGATCTCGTGGCGATCGTGGAAGCGGCTGACGCGACGCCCGCCAAGCGGGGTCCCTATAAGAAGCGTTCGGCCTAATAGGCTATGCCTTTTGCTTCATAACGCTCCGATACATCGGCATAACAACAATTCCACCGCAGTAAATGAGAGCTATGTCTGTCAGTGGATTTGCCGGAACATTCAAAGACCACCACGGTAAACTTGATGCCACTAATGCCCCAAGCACTACTATTGTGCCAACATTCAAGGCGTCTTCAAGCCACTGTCGCGCAATATGATCTAAGCCTCGGCCGAGGCGCGCAAGCATCAGAAGCGTTGCTACAGCGGCCGCCGCAAGCACGGTAATCGTATCGAACGTGCTGAGATGGGTTCCGCCGTAGGTGGGCAACGCGTGCGGTCTTCAGTGAGCCTTGGCGCCTGTGCGAACCCGATTCTCCCGGGCAACCACGAGCAACGCCAGCAAACCGCCTACAGCGGCTCCCCCGGTCTCGATGATGTCGGCAACGGTTAGGGCCGGAACAACAGACGACATATGCAGGGTGGAGGCCCAGGCAGCATGAGTCAGGGCGCCAAATGCACCCGCACCCAAAAAAGCACCCGCCAGGAAGGTCTTCAGAATATGCATGATGCCGTTAACATCGTGGTAGTTGCACGGTTGTCAACCGTAGAGCCCGTTGACAAAAGTCAAAATGTGTGGCACGAGCAAACGCTCTGTTCGTTTGATCGCTTGCCCGCGTAGGGCATACGGTCGGGATTCCGAGAATTTCCCTGCATAGTGGCTATTGGCCCACCTTACCAAGTGGTGGACACGTTGTGCACTCCGTGAACATGCTGAGAACGCGAATCCATGCGGAGGGTGGGGCGGAATGGTCGCGTTTCTAGTCGCACTTGGCTTGTTCGTGGCGTTCTGCGCCGCGCTCCTGAACCCATACGGGCGCAAGCTGCTGGGGACCATGGCGGCGGTCGCCGGCGTGATTGCGGCAATCGTTCTCATTGTCATCGGCATGAATGACGCCGAGACGAAGCGCCAAGAGAGGGCGCAAGCCGCCGCGCAAGCTACGCAGCGACCCGGAATGACGGATCAGGAATTGTTCGCCGCCACCGACGCGGCGACCCCAGCAGGGCGTTAGTTGTCAAGGATGGGAAAATTCAAACTGACCCACTACCAAGCCTCTTGCCGAAACGAAACAGGAACATGCTATAGAACGCCAACCGCCTTGATCACAACGGCCTTTCGCCTCGCATGCCGCACGACGACGCCGGCGCCCTCTCTGTCCTGCCGCCCCGGTTCGCGGACTGGTTCGCGGCGCGCGGCTGGAGCGCGCGGCCGCACCAGCTGGCGATGGTGGAGAAGGGGCTCAGCGGTCGCCACAGCCTGCTGATCGCGCCCACGGGCGGGGGCAAGACCCTGTCGGGGTTCCTTCCGACCCTGATCGAGCTGGCCGAGCGGCCGGCGCCCAACACGCCGCGCGGCATCCACACCCTCTACATCTCGCCGCTGAAGGCCCTGGCGGTGGACGTGGAGCGCAACCTGATGGCGCCGATCGCGCAGATGGGGCTGAAGGTGGTGGCGGAGTCGCGCACCGGCGACACCGGCGAGGCGCGCAAGCAGCGCCAGCGGATCAAGCCGCCGGACATCCTGCTGACCACGCCCGAACAGCTGGCGCTGTTCTGCGCCTGGGAGGGGGCGAGGCGGTATTTCGAGGACCTGAAGTGCGTGATCCTGGACGAGATCCACTCGATCTGGCCGTCCAAGCGCGGGGACCTCCTGAGCCTGGACCTGGCGCGCCTGCAGACCTTCGCGCCGGGACTTCGGCGGGTGGGCCTATCGGCGACGGTGGAGGATCCCGATCAGATCCGCCGCTGGCTGACGCCCACCGTGCCCCAGGACGTGGAGCTGGTCCGCGGCTCGGGCGGCGCGGCGCCGGTGGTGGAGATCCTGTTGTCCGAGGGCCAGGTGCCCTGGGCCGGGCACACCGCCCACCACGCCATGCCCGAGGTCTATGACGCCATCGGGAAGGCGCGCACGGCGCTGGTCTTCGTCAACACGCGGTTCCAGGCGGAGTTCGCGTTCCAGGAGCTGTGGAAGCTCAACGACGACGACCTGCCCATCGCGCTGCACCACGGCTCCCTGTCGGCCGAGCAGCGGCGCAAAGTGGAGGCGGCGATGGCGCGGGGCGAGCTGCGGGCGGTGGTCTGCACCTCGACCCTGGACCTGGGGATAGACTGGGGCGACGTGGACCTGGTGATCCAGCTGGCCTCGCCCAAGGGCGCCTCGCGCATGGTGCAGCGGATCGGCCGCGCCAACCATCGCCTGGACGAGCCCAGCCGCGCCCTCTTCGTGCCCGCCAACCGCTTCGAGATGCTGGAATGCCAGGCGGCGCGCGAGGCCATCGCCGAGAACGCCTTCGACGCCGAGCCCTGGCGCGAGGGGGCGCTGGACGTCCTGGCCCAGCACATCATGGGCTGCGCCTGTTCGGAGCCCTTCGACCTGGCAGCGCTGTACGAGGAGGTGACCACCGCCGGGGTGTTCCGGGACCTGACCTGGGAGGACTACGAGCAGGTGGTCGATTTCGTCTCCACCGGCGGCTACGCGCTCAGGTCCTACGACAAGTACCGGCGGATCGTGAAAGGCCTGGACGGGCTGTGGCGGGCGCGGAACGAAGAGACGGTGCGGCGCCACCGGATGAACGTGGGCGCCATCGTCTCGCCGGCCATGCTGTCGGTGCGGATATCGAGCGGCCGCCGTGCGACGCCGGGGCGCAAGATCGGCGAGGTCGAGGAGGGCTACCTTGAGGTGCTGGAAGTGGGCGACACCTTCGTCTTTGCCGGGCGCGTGTGGCGGCTGGTGGGGGTGACGGGACTGGACGTGCTGGTGACGCCCGCGCCCGGCGAAGACGCCAAGATGCCGTCCTGGGGCGGGTCGAAGTTCGCCCTGTCCACCTTCCTGGCCCGGCGGGTGCGCCAGCTGATGTCGGACGGCGAGCACTGGAAGGTGCTGCCCATGGACGTGCGCGAATGGCTGGAGATCCAGAAGGACCGCTCGGCCATCCCCGCCGAGGACGAGATGCTGCTGGAGACCTTTCCCAAGGGCTCGCGGCATTTCCTGGTCTGCTACCCCTTCGAGGGGCGGCTGGCGCACACCACCCTGGCGATGCTGTTGACCCGGCGGCTGGAGCGGCTGGGGGTGGGGCCGATGGGGTTCGTGTGCAACGACTACGCCCTGACCATCTGGTCGCTCAAGCCCATGGACGGACTTGATTTCGCCGACCTCTACGCCGAGGACATGCTGGGGGACGATCTCGAAGCCTGGCTGGCGGAAAGCACGATGATGAAGGCCGCATTCAAGGCCTGCGCGCTGATCGGCGGGCTGATCGAGCGGCGTTTCCCAGGCGAGCAGAAGTCCGGACGCCAGATCACCTTTTCCACAGACCTGGTCTACGACGTGCTGCGCCGCCACCAGCCCGACCATCTGTTGTTGCGCTGCGCCAGGGCGGACGCGGCAAAGGGTTTGGTGGACGTGGCGCGCCTGGGCCTGATGCTCAGCCGCATCAAGGGCAAGATCCTGCACCGGGCGCTGGACCACCTGTCGCCCTTCGCCGTGCCGATGATCCTGGAGATCGGGCGACAGCAGTCGCCCGGCGCGTTTGGCGAGCTGATCCTGACCGAGGCGGCCGAGGACCTGATCGCGCAGGCGGTGGCATGAGAGCCGTCGCATGAGCCTGGCCCAAGAAAGCTTCCGCTACGCCTTCGCCGACCATGGGGGCGGCGCCCTGGCGCTGATGGTGGCGGAGACGCAGGTGGTGCTGCGGCCCTCCGGCGCCCTGTGGCTGGAGCGCGACGGCGTGCTGGTGGTCGCCGACCTGCACCTGGAGAAGGGCTCGTCCTACGCCCGCCGCGGGCAGATGCTGCCGCCCTACGACACGCGCGAGACGCTGGGGCGGCTGGAGGCCGAGGTGCGGGCCCTGTCGCCGCGCGCCGTGGCGCTGCTGGGCGACACCTTCCACGACGGCGAGGCGGAGACCCGGCTGGCGGAAGACGACGTGGCGCGGCTGACGGCATTGGCTGTGGGGCGGACCCTGGTCTGGGTGGTGGGCAACCACGACGAGGCGGGGCCGGCGAGCCTGCCGGGCGAGACGGTTTTGGATCTTTCCATGGCGGGCCTGAGCCTGATCCATGAGCCATCGGCGCGGCCCGTGCGCGGCGAGGTGGCCGGCCACCTGCATCCCTGCGCCCGCGTCGCGGCCAAGGCGGCCAGCGTGCGGCGCCGCTGTTTCGTCACCGACGGCGAACGGCTGATCCTGCCGGCCTTCGGGGCCTATGCCGGCGGCCTGAACATCCTGGACGCCGCCTTCCATCCGCTGCTGGCGAGAGCTCCCCTGGCGGCCGCTCTGGGCCGGGGGCGGGTGCACGCGGTGGGCTGGCGCTCCCTGCGGCCGGACTGAGGCGGACAGGGTCTTGCGAACGCCACCGGTTGCGTCCCAATGACCAGGATGACTTCGCCGCTGCCCCGCGCCCTGGCGCCCGCCCTCCTCTGCTGCCTACTGAGCCTGGCCTCGGCGCGGGCCCAGCAGGCCCGTCCCAACGAGGTCGAGGGCCTGGTGGTGCCCGGCGGGCCAAGCCCGGCTGTCACCGCCACCTATCCCGCCAACGGCGCCAGCGCGCCGGCCGGGGTGCTGGTGCTGAAGATCACCTTCGACCAGCCGATGACGGCGGACGCCTGGGCCTACGGCAAGTCCGACACCGGCGCCTTTCCAAGCTGCCTGGCCCATCCGCGCCTGCTGAACGACAAGCACAGCTTCGCCCTGCTGTGCACCGTGGCGACGGGGCAGACCTACGCCATATCGATCAATCCGGCGCCCCGCTTCGCCAGCGACGCGGGCCGGGCGGCCAAGCCCTATGTGCTGCGCTTCACCACCGTCGACCCGGAGACCCGCGACATGCACGCGGCCCTGACCCAGGCGGGGCTGACGGACATCGACGAGCCGGTGATGGACTGGAACGACCAGGGCAAGGGCGTCTCCCAGTCGGCCCCGCCGCCTCCGTAGGGGGCGAGCGGTGCGGCCGCCCTGCGCCCGCGCCATCGGCCCGCTGGCGGGCCTGCCACGGCGCCCTGACCAAGGCCGCCGTCTTCGATTGACGCTTCCGGTCTGGCGCGAGGGGACTATGGTTTTTGGCCAAATCCACAAGAGCAAGGGCGCAGATCATGGCCTACGAGCAGATCCTGTATCGGGTTGAAGACGGCGTGGCGGTGATCACGCTGAACCGGCCGGATAAGCTGAACGCCTGGACCGGGCACATGCACCACGAGGTCCGGTCCGCCATGCGCGCCGCCAGCGACGACGAAGCGGTGCGGGCCATCGTGCTCACCGGCGCGGGACGCGGTTTCTGCGCCGGGGCCGACATGAACACCTTGCAGGACATCCAGCAGGGGACGGCCAGCTCCGCCCCGCGCGAAGAGGCCTTCGATCCGGGGTCCGACCCCAATTTCCAGAAGGTCTATTCCTACTTCCCGGCCGTGCCCAAGCCGATCATCGCGGCGGTGAACGGCGCCTGCGCGGGCCTCGGGTTCGTGATCGCCCTCTATGCCGACATCCGCTTCGCCTCGGACGCGGCGGTCTTCACCACTTCGTTCTCGCGCCGGGGGCTGGTGGCCGAACATGGCGCCAGCTGGCTCCTGCCCCGCCTGATCGGCCTGGCGCGGGCGGCGGACCTGCTGTTTTCGGCCCGCAAGATCAGCGGCGCCGAAGCGGCCCAGATGGGCCTGGTCAACCGCGTCATCCCCTTCGACCTGTTCGAGGGCGAGGTGATGGCCTACGCCCGGATGCTGGCGCGCGAGGTCTCGCCGCGGTCGTTGCGGGAAATGAAGCGGGAGATGTGGAACGCCCAGTTCCAGACCCTCGGCGAGTCCATCGAGGCGGCCGACCTCGACATGGCCGCCAGCTTCCTGTCGGAAGACTTCAAGGAGGGGGTCGACCATTTCCTTGAGAAGCGGGCGGCGGCGTTCACGGGGCGGTAGGGCCCGCAGTGGGGTGGAGGAGCCCCGCCCCTAGCGCACGTAGGTCGCCAGGCGGGTGACGGTGGCCGGGTCGGGGGCGCCGGTGGCGGGGAGGCCCTGGTCGTGCTGGTAGGCGGACAGGGCCAGGCGCAGCGCCGGCGAGGGTGAGCCGTCGGTGGGGCCCTGGTAGTAGCCCAGGGCCGACAGAGCCTTCTGGGCCGTCACCATCTCATTGGCCGCGGCGGTGACCGGTCCGGCCGCCGCAGTGGTCGCAGCGGCCGCCAGGGCGGCGGCCTGCACGGACGGCAGGGTCGAGGCGTTGGGGGCGGTGGAGCGGAAGGCCGCCGCGGCGCGCTCGGCCGCCGAACGGGCGTCGGCCGACAGGGTGTCGCGGACGCGGGTGGCGCTGGTGCGCGATTCGCTGTCGCCCAGCTTGCCGGCGATCAGGTACCACTTGTAGGCCTCGGCGCCGTTCTGGGGCACGCCGAAGCCGCCCTCGTAGATCCGCGCCAGGTTCACCTGGCTGTCGATGACGCCCAGTTCGGCCGCCTTCTGGAACCATTGCACGGCGATGGCGCGGTTCTGGGGACCGGCGGTCCCTTCGAAATAGGCCAGGCCGAGGTTGTGCATGGCCTTGCGGTCACCGCCCTCGGCGGCGCGCTCGGTCCAGCGGCGGGCTTCGACGGGGTCCTTCTTCAGGCCCGCGGAGCCGGCGTCATAGAGCTTGCCGAGGTAGAACTGGGCCGGGGCGTAGCCGAGGTTGGCGACGCGGCGCAGGTCAGCCAGGCCCGTGTTGTCCTTGGCTTCGATGCGCGCGACGGCCGCGGAATAGGCCAGGGCCAGATCGCTGGAGGCGCCGTCCATCTTCAGCGGCGGCACGCCGGCGCCTTGCTGGTCGATCGGCTTGGGGGCCAGGGCGACCGCCAGTTGCGGACCGGCGAGGGGACCCTGGAGTCCGGCGCTATTGCCGCCCAGGCCGCGCCTGGCGGCGTCCAGGGCGTCGGCGAGGGACTTGGGCATGGACGACTGAGGACGGTCCTGCAGCAGGACATAGCCCCCGAACGCGGCGACCACGAAGGTGGCGGCGATGCTGAGGCCGATGATCGGGCCGGCGTTGGAGCGCGCCGCGGCGCGGCGGCCGAAGGCGGCGCCGGTGAACACGGTATCGTCGCCCTGGCCGGGCGCGGGTTCGCGGACCGGTTTGGCCGGCTGGGCGGCGGCGCGGGCCGCGGCGCGGGCGCGCTCGACGGCCTCACGCGTCGAAAGAATGGCGGGTTCCGCCGCAGTGAGGGGATCGGGACGCGCCATCGCCGGGATGGAAAGGCGCGTATCGGTCTCTTCGGCCGTCTCGCCGGCGGTCAGGTAGGGGGCCGCGGTCGGTGTCGGGGCCGGCTCGGCCGCCTCCAGCAGCGGCTCTTCGAAGATCGAGTCCAGCTCCGACGCGGCGGTCGTGACCGGCTCCTCGTCGCCGAAGTCGAAGGGCGCCGCAGGCTCCACAGGCTGGACGGTCACGGAGGTAAGGACCGGGGCTTCGAGAACGACCGCTGCGGTGATGGCCGGCGCGGCGATGGCCGTTTCGGCGACGGCCGGTTCCAGGGCGGCGGACCCGGCGGCCTCCACCTCGTCCGGCGTCAGAAGGAAGTCATCGGCCGGTCCGGCGCTCAGCGGGCCATGGACGATGAAGTCGGAGGCGGCTTCGGGCGCGAAGGCGTCGGCGGCCACGAAGTCTTCTTCGCTGAAACCTGTTTCGCTGAAGCCAGTCGCCTCCGGCTCACGGAGCCAGTCCTGGGCGATCGCGACGCTGTCCGCCGTGGCCGCGGACGCCGTCATCGGCGCCGGCGAGTAGGCGACCTGGCTGCTCACCGTCTGGCGATAGGTGGGCGCCGCATAGGCCGTCTCGGCGGGAGGGGGCGGCTGGAAGGCGGGGAAGTCGTCGTCGACGAACAGCCCCTCGTCGGCGTCGAAGGCGTTGCGCCGAAGGTCGGGCGTGCGGCGCTGGGACTCGGCGGTCAGCCTGTCCAGCTTCTCGCGAGCTTCTTCCAGCAGCTTGGCGGTGCGCTCTTCGCTCTGGCGGATGCGGTCGGCCAGTTCGCCGCTGGTGCGTTCGTGGCGCTGGCTGATGCGCTCGGTGACGCGCGCGACCTGCTCGCCGACATCGTCGATGGCCTGGGCCGAGCGGCGCTCGGAATTGGAGATGCGTTCAGCCAGGCGCTCGGAGATGCGCGCAATCTCGCCCCCGAGTTTCTCCAGGGCCTGGGCCTGAATGGTGTCAGCCCGACCAAGCTTGGCCTCCATGGCCTGAGCGATCCTGGCCACCTCCCCGCCCACCTGCTCGATGGCGTCGGCGCTGCGATGCTCGACGCTCTGAACACGACGGCCAAGGTTCTCGGCCATGTCAATGACTTCCCGGCCCATCTTCTCGATCGCCTGGGCGGAGCGGTGTTCGGCGGCGCGCACGTGTTCGGACATTTCCGCCAGCGTGCGGTCCATGCGGTCGAAGCGGGTGTCGGCCGAGATCTTCAGCCGCTCGGCCATTTCCGAGCGCGCCGCTTCCATGCGGCTGGTGAGATTGGCCGCCAGGGTCTCGAGCCTGGCCTCGGCGTTGACGCTGGGCGATTTCTCCACCGAGTTGAGGCGGTCGTCCAGGGCGGCGAAGGATTGGCGCAGATCGCTCAGGGCGCCGGAGGTCTTGGCCTCGGCCTGTTCCAGGCGCTGGCCCAGGCGGCTGACCACGGCCTCGACGACGCTCTCGCCGCGGTCGGATTCGAAGCGGTCGACGCGGGCGCGCATCTCGGCCAGGACTTCGCGGGTGCGGCCTTCGCCGTCATAGAGATGGGTGGCGACCTTGCCGAGGGCGTTTTCCAGCGAGCGCAGGGCTTCGGCGGAGCGAGGGCCGTTGGCCTCGCCCTCGATGCGGCGCAGGCGATCGGCGGCGCGGGCCTGCTCGGACTGAACGTCCTGGACGGCGCCTTCGAAGCGGGCGGCGACGGCGGTCTGTTCGCGTTCGGCGTTTTCCAGGCGCGAGAGGACTCCGCGCACAGTCTGGTCGACGCCGCTGATGGCCAGGGTGGAGCGCTGTTCGGCAGCCTCGATGCGCTGGGACAGGCGGTCCAGCGCCTGGGCCACGCGGCCGACCTCGTCGGCGGGATGCTCGGGGACCTCGATGCGCGAGGGCGCGGCCCGATCGCGGCGCGGCGTCTCGACATAGGCGGTGTCGCCCGTGGCGGCGAAATAGTCTTGAGAGATGGCGTCCTCCGGTCCGTCGTCGGCCAGCAGACGGTCCACCCACTCAGCCAGGGACAGGCCTGAACTCCGCGCGAGGTCTTGGGCGACCTCCCGGGATTTCGGATCCAGTCCCTTGTGATGTTTGGGCGCCCCCGCGCTCATCCGAATCGCTCCGCATACCCTCCGCCATGACGGTAACGACCGTTCCCTGGTGTGTAAACGCAGCGACACCGCTAAATATAGCGTTGCAACGCAGACTAGGTTTCAGGTACGGCGTCCCTTGCGAAGACAGCCTCTTTCTCCGATTAGTACGGTTAACGATGTCTTACCGGGCCGCGGGGAGCCACTAACAGCATGGGGCTTGGACTGACCGCCGCCCTCATCGCCGCGGCCCTGGCGACCACCGTGCTGCTGGGCTGGCTGGGCGCCCGGCCGGTCAAGGTGATGAGCGCCCCACGCCTTGTGCCTTATAGGATTCTGATGCTCTTCACCTTCAGCCTGACGGTGGTGCTGGTGGCCCATCTGGTGGGAATCTTCAAGGGCGCGTGAGGCGGACGGGGCGCTCTGGAGGCATTTGCAACCATCGGTTCAGCCCAGCTTCCGCAGGGCGCGCTGCGTCGTCGCGCCACAGCGTCCCTCAGCCCGCCACCCTCCGAAAGCTTCCTCAGGGCTGTAATCGCGGCCCTGATCTCGGCGTCCGACAGTAGAAAACCGATTCTGGCGTGTTGCTTCCGGCCTGCTGATTCTGCCCTAGGCTGCGGCCTTGGGCGCCTCGGCGGGGCGGTCAGGCGCCTTGGCGGGGCGGCGGGTGAGGCCCGCCACGCCGCCGGAGGAGAGCAGGCCCACGTCCGCCAGCAGGATCGGGATGGCCCATTTGTGCGGCGCGGCCAGGTAGCGGGGCTGCCAGACCGGGTCGTACTTGTCCTTGTACCGGCGCACGCCGCGGAAGTTGTAGATCTCCTCGCCGCGCTCGAAGAGCAGGTTGCCCACGCGCGACATGATCGGCGCCAGGGGCCGGTCCTCCAGCCCCGCCAGCGGCGCCATGCCGAACTCGAAGGCCACGAAGCCCTGGTCGCGGCCCCACTGCAGCAGCTCGACGAACAGGAAGTCCATGACGTTCTTGGGTGCGGCGTTGGAGTAGCGCATCAGGTCCATGGAGAAGCTGGTGCGCTTGGCGGTCAGCCACAGGGTGGCGAAGGCCACGATCCGGCCCTCGCAGCGCACCAGGCCGATGGGGAACTCCGCCACATAGGCTGGCAGGAAACCGCCCATGGAAAAGGCCTTCTCGCCGCCGGCGTGATGGCCCAGCCACTCGTCGGAGATCGCCTGCAGCTCGGCCATGAGCTCGGGCGAGGCGCCCGGCGGGATGACCTCGAAGGCCGCGCCGCCCTCCCCGGTCTTGCGCCAGTTGCGGCGCAGGGTCTCGCGCCGGCGTCCCTCCAGCGAAAAACTGTCCAGCGGCACGGCGGCCGACTCCCCGGTCTTCTGGATGGAGAAGCCCAACTCGACGAGGTCGGGCAGGTCTTCGGGGCCCACGCCATAGATGCCCGGCCGCGCCGCGTGGGCGTCGGCCAGTTCGCGGAACCGCCAGAGCAGGTCCAGGCGCTCGTCACGGCGGCCCACGGGGGCGCCCAGGGCGATCCAGGACCGGCCGCGAACGCCGAACATCAAAAAGCTCTTGCCGCTCTCGGAAAAGATGAAGCGCTTGTCGCCCAGCAGGGCCAGGTTGGACGCCGGCTCGCCGCAGTCGCCGTCGGCCAGGATCGCCCGCACGCGGGAGAAGTCCGGGTCGTCCTCGCCCATCACCCGCGGGGTGGCGGGGGTGGCCAGCAGACGCCAGATGCCCACCGCCAGCAGCAGGATCGCGGCGCCGGCGAAGGCGCGGATGGCGCGCTCGGCGTCGGCGTCCGCCATCATCCGCACCCAGGAGACATTGGCGTAGTCGGCGTGCTTGAACGACCAGTATCCCACCAGCCCCGCCCCGACCACGGCGGTCACGCTGGAGAGCAGCCAGCCTGGGGTGATCTCCATGCGGCTAAGCGCCGCCTGGCGTGGGAAGGCCTCGTGGCAGGGCAGCAGCAGGGCCTGGATCGCCAGCAGCGCGACCGACTCTTCCCAGTTGAAGCCCTTGAACAAGGCCAGGGCGGCGGCCAGGGGCAGGACCACGGCGGTGACCATCCAGGCGCCGTCGAGGCGCCGCGACAGGCCGAACGCCAGCAGCACCAGCACCAGGCCCAGGATGGAGGACAGGAAGTGGCTGATTTCGATCAGCACCAGCGGCGCCCACTGCGCCAGCCACAGGAACCGCATCGGATCGGACGGGGTCGCGCCGGACGCCAGCAGCATCACCCCGGCCGCCGCGGTGAGCAGCGCCAGGAAGGTGGGCGCGCCAGCCAGGATCGCGGGGCGGAACTCGCTCAGCCAGCGCATCGGGCCCCTTGGGGAGTCAACTGTCGGGAAGTCATCGCCCCCTTATAGCGTCTTTGCATTGAACTTACGACGCTCGGCGCCCTCGGAAAGGCGAGGCAGGGGTCCTGACGCCCGCCTTGGCCCTTGCTCGCGCGGCGCCGGGCGCTAAGGTGCCGGCAAATTCGAACGCGTGTTTGGAGGACGCTCCCATGGCTGATTTCGGCGCCGCCGAACTGGAGACCTTCCGCGCCGAGACGCGCGCCTGGCTGGAGGCGAACTATCCCGCCGGCCTGAAAGACCCTGAGGCCAAAGTCGATCCCGAGGCCATATGGGGCGGCCGCGCCTTCGCCGGCAGCGATGATCTCCAGATCCAATGGATGCGCAGGGCGGCCGAGAAGGGCCTGACCGCTCCCACTTGGCCCAAACAGTACGGCGGCGGCGGGCTGAGCCCCGAACAGGCGCGCATCGTCGAGCAGGAACTGTCCCGCGGCCGCTACCGCCAGCCCTTGGCGTCGTTCGGCGTCTGGATGCTGGGGCCGGTCCTGCTG
>FTAI01000710.1_pt1 | contig 16581 bp, 16 predicted proteins | sample 1638941 | NCBI WGS metagenome assembly FTAI01 (sample SAMEA3914813, study PRJEB12502) | metagenome | biome: forest; material: soil | place: Canada | collected 2011-07-07 | depth 0.3 m | reverse complement strand
GCGGAACGGTCACGTCCACGGGCGGTGGCGGCGAAGACGCTTTCGCCGTCACGCTGTCCGCCGGCCTGGCCCCCGCCGCGGGCGATCAGATCGCCTACTTCGGCGGCAGCGGCAACGACAAGGTGACCGGCATGGCGGTCTCCGGCAATCAGGTCTGGCTCACCGGCCAGGCAGGTTCGGGCCTGCCGGGCCTGCCCGCCGTTGGGAAAAAGGACGGCTTCCTGGTCAACCTGAACGTGGCCGCCGGCTCCGTGGACTTCGCGCGCCGGTTCACCAGCAACGACGGCCAGGACATCCCCACCAGCGTCGCCGTGGCCCCCGGCGGCGCCAGCGTTCTCGACCATCTGGGCCTTCCCCAGGGTGTGATGAACGCCGCCCAGTCCACGCGGTTGATCGACAACTCTTCGGCGCGTCCCGGAGACACCTTCTACGTCAAGACGTCGGAGGGCGGGAACCAGATCAAGATCACGATCGACGCCAGCGACACCCTCGACACCCTGGCCACCAAGATCCAGCGCGCGTCCGGATTCCAGATCACGGCCACCAAGATGACGATCAACGGCAAGCGTCAGCTCACGCTCGCGCCATTCTCGCCCAGCAGCACCGTGGAGCTGGTCGAGGGGCCGGCGGGCCACGACGCCTTGACGGCGCTGGGCCTACAGGCCGGCGTGTTGCGCAACACCACCGTCAACAGCAGTGGCCAGGTGGTCTCGGCGGACGGCAAGGGCACGGTCTACGGCCTGAAGATCGACACCAGCCTGAACCTGAACTCCAAGGCCTCCATCGCCACGGCGGCGACGGCGTTGAAGACGGCGATGAACGTGGTGGTCACCGCGTACGGCGACATGAAGCGGGCCGCGATGCCCAAGTCGAAGACCCCGCCCACCACCAATCCCACCGGCAAGGTGCCGACCTATCTGACCAGCCAAATCGCCAATTACCAGGCCGCCCTCAGCCGCCTGACGAGCGGCGCCAGCTCCGGCACCGGGACGGCCAGCCTGTTCGGCGCTTGAAACCCGGCGGGCCGCGGGCTAGCCAGGACGGACGATGGCAGGCTCCCCCACTGATCTTCTGAAGGACCGGCGTGTGCTGCTGGGCGGCGGCGCCGTTCTGGCGCTCATCGCTGGTCTGGCGATCGCCTTCGCATTGGCGGGCCGCGGCCACGCGCCGCCGACCGCGCCGCCGGCCTCGCAAGGGGGTCTGGTGGTCCAGACAGGCCGTGACGACGACATCAAGCTCGATCCCAAGCGCCCCCTGCGCTGCTTTGTGAACGGCCAGTTCGTGGGCGAGCTGACCCTCGACGAGTGCGCCAAACGCAACGGCGTGGCCACCGGCGCCCTGGACGTCGGCGTCGACACCTCCGGCGCCCTGGCGGCGTCCAACGGCAGCTCCAGCGACATTACGCCGCTTCCGCCCCAGCCGGTGACGCCGCTCAGCCCGCCCGCCGGCGCCGCCCCTGCCGCCGGGTCGGAAGCGCCGCCCGGCCAGGTCCAGGGCGCCTCTCCGGCCGCCGTGCACGCCGCGACGCCGACGCACGGGGTCATCGGCGCCTGCTGGCGACGCGCCGGAGGCGGCTGGCAGAAGCTGCCCAGCGAGCTGAGCCTGACCGCCTGCGTCCAGGCCCTCTATGCCGGGCGCTGCGAGCGCCAGGGCGGCGCAACCTATGGGCGCTGGGTGGACCAGACGCTGCGATCGGTTCCGGGACGCATCGAAGTCAGCGGCGACAACCACGACTTCCGCACCCTGGTGGAGCAGGGCCCCGGTTGCGCGATCCCGGCCATCGGCTGATCCGGTCCGCTTCAGCGACGTTTCGCGCGCCGCGTGATCGCGTTAGGGTGAAGCCATGAGATCTCAGTTCGGCGCCGCCCTGGCCATCCTGCTCCTCACCCTGCCCCTCGCCGGCTGCGGCAAGCACATAGATGCGCCCGCCGACCGGGGGGTCTGCTGGCACATGGCCGTCACGCGGGACGGCAAGGTGAAGTTCAACCGCCTGGCCGAGAACGTGCCCGACCTGGAGCATTGCGCGGCCCAGCTGGAGGCCATGCGGATCAAGTTCATGAGCCTGGGCGGCACAAAGTCCGAGATCGTCGGCGACTACCAGGGCACGTTCCTGTTCCTGCAGCGGGAAGGCGTCTTCACCGCCCAGACGTTCGAGGGCACGCGCTATCCGTTCATGGTCCGCACCGGCGACGGCCGGCTGGCGGTGCCGGGCGCCATGCCGCAGCAATAGCGGCGCCTGCTGCAAAGTCGGCTTGGGTCGGTGCGGGGTCTTGCGCCCCTCCGTCGGGTCCTGCTGCGCATGCCGCGCCACCTCCCCCGTTCAGCCGCGCTGCACCGGGGAGGAGGACAGTCCGCCGTCCTTTCTCCTCCCAGGCGGGGCCTTCAGGCCGAGGCCGGGGAGGTGGCAGACCGCCAAGCGGGCCGAGGGCGCGCGCGCCACTGCACCGACGATCTGGCCATGACTATGCCCCAGAGAACTGTGGACGAGTTGGAACGTAACTAGAACATCTGGTTGCCAAGGTCGTCGGCGGACGTTAACGTTTCGCCCAGATTCCGGCGCGTTGGGTCGCCGGGCGAGCCTGGGAGCAAGGCAATGGCGGGCAGCGTCAACAAGGTCATTCTGGTGGGCAACCTGGGGCGAGACCCCGAAATCCGCACCCTCAGCTCCGGCGACCGCGTCGCCAATCTCAACCTCGCCACCTCGGAAACCTGGCGCGACCGCACCTCCGGCGAGCGCAAGGAAAAGACCGAGTGGCACCGGGTGGTGATCTTCAACGACAACCTGGTGAAGGTGGCCGAGAATTACCTGAAAAAGGGCTCGAAGGTTTACATCGAAGGCGCGATCCAGACGCGCAAGTACCAGGACGCCTCCGGCGCGGAGAAGTTCTCCACCGAGATCGTGCTGCAGAAATTCCGCGGCGAACTGACCATGCTCGACGGCAAGGGCGAGGGCGGCGCCGCCTCGGAAGGCGACTTCGGCGGCTACTCCAGCGGCGGCCGCGCCTCCGGCTCGCGCTCAGGTCCCAGCGAAACCTTCAGCGCCGACCTGGACGACGAAATCCCGTTCTGAGTGCGCCGTTTCGTTCCTCCCTCCCCATGAAGGGGAGGGAGGGCCGGCTACTGCAGAAATTCCCCAACCACCTTGACCGTATCGGTCGGGTTCTCCTCCATGAGCCAGTGTCCGGAGTGGGCGATCACCGCGCCCTGGACGTTGGTGGCGGCGGCGTGCATGACGACCGCCATGGTCGGGCCGAAGGACTTCTCGCCGCCGATCGCCAGCACCGGCATCGTCAGCGGCCCCTTGGCCAGGAAGGCCTTGTTATCGATGGCGTCCTGGTCGAAGGCGTGGAACTGCTCGAAGCCGGAATGCATGGCGCCGGGGCGAGCGTAGAGCGCCGCATAGTGCTGGCGCGAGGCTTCGTCGAACGTCTTGGGATCGGCCGAGAATTCGTTCCAGAAGCGGTCGAGGTAGATTCGCTCGCGCCCCTTCACCAGCCGCTCCATGTCCGGACCGCCGAAGCGGAAATGCCAGAGCAGGGGGTTCTTCAGGATCTCTTCCCAGGGCCCCACGCCCGGAACCGGCGCGTCCATGAGCACCAGCTTGGTGACCCGGTCAGGATGCTCGGCGGCGAAGGCGAAGGCGACCATGTTGCCGATGTCGTGGCCGACCACATCGACCTTTTCCACCTTCAGCGCGTCCAGTACGCCGGCGACATCGCCGCCCTGGGTCTTCTTGTCGTACCCGCCGGCCGGATGCGACGACAGGCCCATGCCGCGCAGGTCCGGCACGATCACGGTGTGGTCACGCGCCAGCCGTGCGGCCAGCGGCGCCCACATGTCGCCCGACTCGCCATAGCCGTGTAGCAGGATGACCGCCGGCCCGTGCCCGCCGATCCGCACGAAGATCTGGGCGCCGTTGCTGGAAATCGTCTGGGTCCTGAACGACGCCGGATAGGGCGGAACCTGCGCCAGACCCGGGGTCATCAGCATCAGCGTCGCCGCGGCGACGAAGGCGAGCAGTCTCATTTGGCCCCCCAAAGGTTGGCGGCCACATCGGCCGCGCGCGACGGTCGCATGAAATCATCGGTCGCGCCCGCGATCTTGCACGTTGCCATAAAAGCCCGCCCCAACGCGGCCGCTTGGGCATGAGCGCATCTTGAAAATCGGTCGTCCCATCAGAATCTGAGAGACGCTGGCGCAACACGTCCTCTCGCCTTGCAGCGAAGGTGGCCTTCGCAGGAGGTCGGATGAGGGGTCGGCGAGGCCTATCGGGCTACGTGGCCGCCGCTATTGCCCGTGCGACCCCTCATCCGTGGGCATCGCCGACACCTTCTCCCGCAAGGGGGAAGGACACTTCAGCGCAGGGTGAGCGCTACCTGACCCGCACCAGCGCGGGGCTGACGCGGGCGCAGGGCTCGTAGGCGGGGCGGGGCGCCTTGTCGGACGGTCCGGTCCTAAACCGAAATCGTGACGGCGGCGCCGACGCCGGGGCGTCGATGCGGATCACATAGGCGGGGGGCAGGTCGCCGAGCGGGGTGATCCGCGCCGGCGGGCCCTCCGGCGCCCAGTCCTGGGGCTGATGGCCGGCGCACAAACCCGGCGGCATGGGCGCGAATTGATAGACGCCCGGATGGCGATCTGCGCCGGCGAAGGCTGCTCCGGCGGCGAAGGTGGCGGGCAGGGCGGCAGCGAGTGGAATCAGCCGCTTGATCATGGCCGTGGACCCTCCCATGCCGTATGCGGGGCGCCCCCTTCGGGTGGCGTCAGCAGCGCCTGGATGCTAACACGGTCACGGACGTTTGGTGTCCGATTCATTAAGTCTGAAATCCCCCTTTGACCGACGAAACAACCCTACCGCCCGACGACGGACGCCGCGGGCATGTGTCCCCGATCCACATCGAGGACGAGCTCAAGAAATCCTACCTCGACTACGCCATGAGCGTGATCGTGAGCCGGGCGCTGCCGGACGTGCGCGACGGGCTCAAGCCGGTGCACCGGCGCATCCTCTACTCCATGCACGACCTTGGCATGGCCTCGGACCGGTCCTATTCGAAGTCGGCGCGGGTCGTGGGCGACGTCCTGGCCCGCTTCCACCCGCACGGCGACCAGTCGGTCTATGACGCCCTGGTGCGCATGGCGCAGGACTTCTCCATGGGCCTGTTGCTGGTGGACGGCCAGGGCAACTTCGGCTCCATCGACAACGATCCGCCGGCCCAGATGCGCTACACCGAGTGCCGCATGACCAAGGCCTCCGAGGCCTTGATGGCGGACATCGACCTGGACACGGTCGACTTCAAGGAAAACTACGACGGCAAGGACACCGAGCCGACGGTGATGCCGGCGCGGATTCCCAACCTGCTGGTCAACGGCTCGGGCGGCATCGCCGTGGGCATGGCGACGAACATACCCCCCCACAATCTGGGCGAGATCGTCGACGCCTGCCTGGCCATGATCGACGACCCGGACGTGGGCCTGGACAAGCTGCTGGAGATCGTTCCCGGCCCCGACTTCCCCACCGGCGGCGAAATCATCGGCCGCACCGGCGCGCGCCAGGCCCTGATGACCGGCCGCGGCAGCGTGATCATGCGCGGCGTGGCCACCATCGAGGAACTGCGCAAGGACCGCGAGGCGATCATCATCACCTCGGTGCCCTTTCAGGTGAACAAGGCCGCCATGGTCGAGCGGATCGCCGAGCTGGTGCGCGAAAAGCGGATTGAAGGGATCAGCGACCTGCGCGACGAGAGCGACCGCCAGGGCATGCGGGTCGTGGTCGAACTCAAGCGTGACGCCAGCGCCGAGGTGGTGCTTAACCAGCTCTACCGCTTCACCCCGCTGCAGAGCTCCTTCGGCGTCAACGCCCTGGCGCTGAACCGCGGCCGGCCCCAGCAGATGGGCCTGCGCGACATGCTGACCGCCTTCATCGACTTCCGCGAGGAAGTGGTGGTGCGGCGCACGCGCTTCCAGCTGAACAAGGCCCGCGACCGCGGCCACGTGCTGGTGGGCCTGGCCATCGCGGTGGTGAACATCGACGAGGTGATCCACATCATCCGCTCGTCCAAGGATCCGGCCGAGGCGCGTGAGCGCCTGGTGGGCCGCGATTGGCCGGTGGGGGACATGATGCCCCTGATCGAGCTGATCGCCGACCCGCGCACGGCCCTGATCGAGGGCGCGCGGGTGCGCCTGACAGACGAGCAGGCCCGCGCCATCCTGGGCCTGACCCTGGCGCGCCTGACGGGCCTGGGCCGCGAGGAGATCTTCGGCGAGGCCAATGAACTGGCTTCGACCATCAGCGCCCTGCTGGAGCTGCTGTCGTCGCGGACCAACATCATGGCCGTGGTGCGCGAGGAACTGGCGGAGGTGCGAACAAGCTTCGCCGTGCCGCGCCGCAGCCAGATCGTGGAAGGCGACGCCGACCTCGAAGATGAGGACCTGATCGTCCGCGAGGACATGGTCATCACCGTCACCCACGGCGGCTATGTGAAGCGCACGCCGCTGTCGACCTACCGCACCCAGCACCGCGGTGGGCGCGGACGCTCCGGCATGTCGACCAAGAGCGAGGACGCCGTCACCCGCGTGTTCTCCGCCTCGACCCACGCGCCGATGCTGTTCTTCTCCTCCGGCGGCAAGGCCTACAAGCTCAAGGTCTGGCGCCTGCCGGTGGGCACGCCGACCTCGCGCGGCAAGGCCTTCATCAACCTGTTCCCGATCGAGCCGGGCGAGACCATGACCTCGATCCTCACCCTGCCGGAGGACGAGGCGACGTGGGACCGGCTGGACGTGATGTTCGCCACCCGCTCCGGATCGGTGCGCCGCAACAAGCTCAGCGATTTCGTTCAGGTGAACCGCAACGGCAAGATCGCCATGAAGCTGGACGCGGGCGATTCGATCATCGGCGTGGCCCTGTGCACCGCCAGTGATGACGTCCTGCTGACCACCGCCGCGGCGCGCTGTATCCGCTTTCCGGTGGACGACGTGCGGGTGTTCGCGGGCCGCGAGTCCACCGGCGTTCGCGGCATCCGCCTTGGCGGCGGCGATACGGTGATTTCCATGGCCGTGCTCCGCTCTGTGGACGCCACGCCGGCCGAGCGGGCCGCCTATCTGAAGCACGCCGCGGCCATGCGCGCGGCGGCCAACGGCGATGAGGCGGACGCGGCGCCCGTAACCGAGGACGAGGACGAGGCCGGCGAACAGGTCAGCCTGTCGATCGAGCGCATCGCCGAACTGGGCGCCGCCGAGCAGCACATCCTGACCGTCTCGTCCGAAGGCTTCGGCAAGCGCACCTCGGCCTACGACTATCGCCGCACGGGGCGGGGCGGGCAGGGCCTCATCGCCCACGACCTCACCAAGCGGGGCGGGCGGCTGGTGGCCTCCTTCCCGATGGAGGACGCCGATGAGATCCTGCTGGTCACCGACCAGGGCCAGCTCATCCGCGTGCGCGTCAGCCAGATCCGCATCGCCGGCCGCAACACCCAGGGCGTCACCATCTTCCGCACCGGCGAAAACGAACACGTCGTGTCGGTGGAACGTCTGGAAGGCGAAGCCGACGCGGACGTGGAGGACGCGCCCGAAGACGTGGGGCCGCCAAAGGAATAGGCGGCGCCTTAGCCACCCTTCCGACGCCTAAATCCCCCACCCTTCCATCTGCTTCGCGATCGGGCCTCCCTCTCCCTCCGGAAGGGCTGTTCCCAGTTCGACTGGATAGAAATCTCGCCGGCTGAAGCACGGATCTCTTGCGTAGGCCCGCGGCGCAGCCGTGGCGGGGTGAGGGGGCAGGCCGACGAGATTGTCCCCTTGGCGCAGGGTGGGGGAGCCAGGCCCGCGAGGGACCAAGACCTGCGCGCCCCGCCGCACCCTCCGCCGCGGCATGGTTGACAGCGGGCGGATTTCCTCGTCTTGGGGCGGGGGCTTGAAGTTTCACCCTAGGCTTCGGGGGACGGCATGGCGCGTGTAGGCCTTTATCCGGGCACCTTCGATCCGGTGCACAACGGTCACCTCGACATCATCAGCCGCGCCGTGAAGCTGGTGGACAAGCTGGTGATCGGCGTGGCGGGCAACCCGGGCAAGGGGCCGCTGTTCTCCCTGGAGGAGCGGGTCGAGATCATCCGCCAGGAGACCACCGCCTGCGCCAGGATCGCCGAGATCGAGGTGATCTCCTACGACGACAAGCTGACCATCCAGTTGGCCCGCGAGGTGGGCGCCCAGATCATCATCCGATCGCTGCGCGCCGTGGCCGACTTCGAGTTCGAATACCAGATGACGGCCATGAACCAGCAACTCGACCGCGACATCGAGACCGTGTTCCTGATGGCTGATCCGCGCCACCAGGCCATCGCGTCCAGCCTGGTCAAGGTCATCGTCCAGATGGGCGGCGATCCCGGCCGCTTCGTCCCGGCCGGCGTCAAGGATCGGCTCACGGCCAAGTTCGTCGGCTGACCTGCGAACCTGACAAAACGGCTATGGCGCGCTCGGCGGTTTCCCTCTAGGGCATGGCGACATGAGATCAGCCCTTGCTACGCTCGTCTGCGTCGCCGCCCTGACCGCTGGCCCCGCGCTGGCCAAGTCCAAGCCCAAGCCGCCCGAGACCCCGGCCGCGCCCGCCGCCCCGCCTGCCCCCACCGGTCCCACCGACGCCGACTGGCGCGCGCCCGATCCCCAGAATGTCCTGGTGATCGACACCACAAAGGGCCGCATCATCGTCGAACTGGCGCCCGACGCCGCGCCTGCCCACGCCCAGCGGGTGCGCGAACTGGCGCGCGCGGGCTTCTACAATGGCCGCAGCTTCTTCCGGGTGCTGGACGGTTTCATGGACCAGACCGGCGATCCCAAGGACGACGGCACCGGCCAGTCCGACAAACCCAACCTGGCGCCCGAGTTCATCTTCCGGCGCGGGTCCGAGACCCCCGTCGTCGTGGTCGACAAGGTGAACGGCCTGGAGTGGGGATATCTTGGCAGCCTGCCCGTCGTCAGCCAGACCATGGATCTTGGCCTGCTGACCGCTGACCACAAGGTCAACGCCTGGGGCATCTATTGTCCCGGAACCCTCGGCGCCGCGAGGGCGGAGGACCCGGGCAGCGCCAACAGCCAGTTCTTCCTGATGCGCAACACCACCCACGCGCTCGACAGGAACTACACCGCGTTCGGCGCCGTTGTCAGCGGGCTGGACGTGGTGCGCGCGATCAAGACGGGCCCATCTCCGTCCGGCGTCGTGGTTGAGCCGCGGGACAAGATGACCACCGTGCGCGTCCTGGCTGACATCCCCGAGGCCGAACGGCCCAAGGTGCGAATACTCGATCCGCGCGGTTCCTGGTTCCACGTCCTGGCCGACCGCGCCCGCCAGCAGAAGGTGGTGGATTTCGGCGTCTGCGACGTCGACCTCATCGCCGACGTGAAGTGATTCAAGGAAAAGCCTGAATGTCCGACTCCGAAAACACCCTGATCATGACCTTGGAGACAGGGCCGGTGACCATCGCGCTGCGCCCCGACCTGGCGCCCGGCCACGTGGCGCGGATCAAGGAACTGGCGCGCGAAGGGTTCTACGACGGCGTCGTCTTCCACCGGGTGATCCCGGGGTTCATGGCCCAGGGCGGCGATCCCACCGGCACCGGCGGCGGCGGCTCCGACAAGCCCAACCTGACGGCCGAGTTCTCGGAGACGCCGCATGTGCGGGGGGTCTGCTCCATGGCCCGCACCCCCAACCCGAACTCCGCCAACAGCCAGTTCTTCATCTGCTTCGACGACGCCACCTTCCTGGATGGTCAGTACACGGTCTGGGGCGAGGTCACCGACGGCATGGAGCACGTCGACGAACTGCCGGCCGGCGAGCCGCCGCGCAGTCCGGGCAAGATCGTCTCCTTGAAGGTGGCGGCGGACGCCTGAGGCGCACTCCGCGATGACGCCGGCGCTGGAGGCGGCCTACGCCCAGCCGCACCGGCGCTATCACGCACGCGCCCATATCGACGATTGCCTGGCCAAGCTTGATGCCGTCTCCGACCTGTCCGACTCTGATCGGCGGCTGCTGACCTGGGCGATCTGGTGGCATGACGCCGTCTACGACCCCACGCGCGGCGACAACGAGGACGCCAGCGCTGACCTGGCGCAGCGGGACCTGCCGGCCCTGGGCGCCACGGCGGCGCAGATCGGCGAAGTCTGTCGCCTTGTCCTGCTGACCAAGGGCCATACGGTCGGGGCGGGTGACCGCCTTGGCGCCCTGATGGTGTCCATCGACCTGTCGATCCTGGGCGCGGCACCGGCCGACTACGACGCCTATGCGGCGGCCGTGCGCGAGGAGTATGCACACGTGGCCGACGCGGCGTTCCGAGCCGGACGACTGGGCGTGCTGCTCGGGTTCATCGAAGCGCCCGCGATCTTTCCCGATCCGGACTTTCGCGCCCTCTACGAGGCGACGGCGAGGGCGAACCTTACGCGAGAGATAGCGGCGCTCGCGGAATGACGCCTACTGCGCGCGCCGCAACACCACCATCACTGGCAGGTGGTCCGACGCCTGCCTGGGGCCGGCCGCCACGCTGACTGTCTTCCAGTCGCTGCCGGCATAGACCTGGTCGATGGCCAGGAACGGAAAGGGAGACTTCAGCCGCAGGTCGGTGAACGGCGCGACCGGCCAGGTGAAGAGGGCGCGGGTCCGGCGCTCGAGGCCAAAGCGGACGTCCTGGCGGCGCAGGGCGAAGGACCAGGGCGTGGAGTTCATGTCCCCGGCGATGATCAGGGTCTTGCGGTCGAAGCCGGCGAGGGCGCCGGACAGCCGCATCGACTGCCGCACCTGGGCGCCCGAGGGCGTTGGCCAGGTGTAGTGCGCGCCGGCCACGGTGAAGGCCCGATCGCCGCTCCCCATGGTGACCCAGGCGCCCGGCACGCTGGTTGGCGGCGGCATCAGTCCCGCCGCGGCCGTGGGCTTGTCCTTCGTCAGGATGACGGTGGAACAGGCTTGCGGCGGCTCGCAGGTGGTCTGGAACGGATAGTGCGCCTTGAGCAGGGCGGGGATCTTGCCGGCGCGCCCGGTGACCTCCTCCAGCACGACGATGTCGGCGTCCTGGTCGGCGATCCAGCGAGCCGTGCGATCGGGGTCGAAGTTGCGCTCCCACAGATTGAACTGCAGCAGCTTGATGGTCTGGCCCGTCGGTAGAGGCGCCGGCCGGTTCATCATGGCGAGCAGTTCCGGCGCCATCAGCACGCCGGCGAAGGCCATGGCCGCCAGTCCCAGCGTCACCGCCGGCCTGGACCCTTCCAACCCGGTCAGCAGGGTGATCGCTACGGCGATGGCGCCCCCGGCCAGGTACAGGGGGGCGAAATGCGTGAAAACATCCAGCCAGCGGCTGACGACGCCGCCCAGCGCGGCCAGGCTGAACGCCGCCGCGCCCAGGGCGAGCATGAAGGCCGCGAACCGAACCGGCCCGACGATGAACTGAGTAATCGCCGTGCTCCCACGCTGCCGGCGCTCCGCCGCGATATGAGGAGATACGGAATTGGGAGCTTGAGCACAACCATGCGCCCGCCGGCCGAACGCCGGGCGGGCGATGGAGGATCAGTTGGCGAACTTGCCGGCCATCTGCGACATCAGCTGTTGCTTGCGGGCCTGCAGGCGCCGGCCCATCTCCTCCAGGTCCTCGTCGCCCTTCTTGGCCTGGGCGAACAGGCCGCCAGGCTGTTCCTCTTCCTTGACGTGGTGCTTGATGTACTCGCCGAGCACCTTGACCTTGGCGTCGTAGTACTCGTCCGACGGACGCATCGCCTCGATCTCGGCGATCAGCTTCTTGGCGCCGTCGTGTTCGACGTAGGCCTCGTCCAGCATATCGTCTTCGATATCGCCGCGTTCTTCCGGATAGAAGATCTCCTCCTCGATCGTGGTGTGGACCTTCAGGGCCATGGCGATCTTGCCGAACAGGGCCAGCTTTTCGGCGTCGTCCTCGAGCTGTTCATACTCGTCAAACCAGCCTTCGACCTCGCGATGGTCCTGTTTCAACAGGGTGATGGCCAGGGGGTCGCGGCGGCCGGTGCGGCGCGTGCGGCGCGCCCTGGCGGTTTTGGAAGACGTGGATTGTGCGGTCGTGGCCATGGGTCGTGCTCCTCTTGTTCGTGGCTCGAGGCAGACAACAGATGGCCGCCGGCCCGGTTCCGTCGGTGCGAAGTCCTGACAAAACAATGTTCTCTCTGCGTCGGGCGGGCGACGATCCTCTCGGATCGTTCCGGCGACCCCGGCGTTTCCGATCAAGGCCCACGATCAAGGGCTGCTGGAGGAGGCAAGCGACGTGGACATGGCATCCGAACGACTGCCTGATCGCACCGGCCTGTCCGGCGGCATTTCCTGCGTGGTTTGCGCCTACAACGAAGAGCACCGCATCACCCACATTCTGGACGCCATCGTCGGCCACCCGCTGCTGAGCGAGATCATCGTCGTCAACGACGGCTCCACGGACGCCACCCTGAGCCTGTTGCGGGGCTATCCGTCGGTGCGCACGATCTCCTACGGCGCCAATCGCGGCAAGACCTACGCCATGAGCCAGGGCGTGGCGGCGGCCACCGGCGCGCACATCATGCTGCTCGACGCCGACCTGACCGGCGTCAGCTCCCGGGATATCGACGCCCTGGCCGCGCCGGTTGTCTCCGGGCGCGCCGACGTCAGCATCAGCCTTCGCCGCAACAGCCTGTGGGTCTATCGCGTGTTCGGCCTGGACTTCGTTTCCGGGGAGCGTGTGCTGCCCGCCGCGCTGCTGGAGGAGGCGGCGGAGGCCTTGGGGCGTCTGCCGCGGTGGGGCGCGGAGGCCTATCTGAACGAGGCGGTGGTGCGCCGGCGTCTGCGCATCGCGGTGGTGGACTGGCCGAGCGTCTTCAACATCCGCAAGCACCAGAAGGTCGGCCTGGTCCGCGGCGCGCTCGAGGAGATGCGCATGTCCGCCGACGCCATGCGCGTGCTCTCGCCGCTGGGCGTGGCGCGGCAATATCTCGCGATGCTCGACCTGGTGGCCCTGCCGGCCCGGCCGCGCATCGCGCTTCTGCCGCGGTTGAGCGAGCTGCGGCGCAGTCCCGCGGCTTGACGCTGGGCCGGGCGGCGCCTACGCGACGCCCATGAGACTGCCCATGAGACTGGATGAGTTCGACTTTCCACTGCCGGAGGACCGGATCGCCCTTCGCCCCGCGGTTCCGCGCGATGCGGCGCGGTTGCTGGCGGTGGGCCAGGGCGGCGCCTTCACCGACCTGCAGGTCAGCGACCTGCCCTCGCTCCTGCGCGAGGGAGACGCCCTGGTGTTCAATCAGACCCGGGTGATCCCGGCGCGGCTCTCCGGCCGACGCGAGCGCGAGGATTCCATCGTCGCTGTCGAGGCGACCCTGCACCGGCGCCTGGACCCCAGCCGGTGGACCGCCTTCATGCGACCGGGCAAGCGGCTCAGGGTCGGCGACCGCGTCAGCTTCGGCGAGTCGAGCGACCGCGCCTGCCTGCTCTCGGCCCTCCACGCCACCGTGACGGACAAGGCCGAGGACGGGGAGGTGACCCTGGCCTTCGATCTGGCCGGCCCGGACCTGGACATCGCCATCGTCGAGCGCGGCGTCATGCCCCTGCCGCCCTACATCGCGGCGCGCCGGGCCGAGGACGAGCAGGACCGGACCGATTACCAGACCGTCTACGCCCGCGACGACGGCTCCGTGGCCGCGCCGACCGCCGGACTGCACTTCACCTCCAAGCTGCTGGCGCGATTGGCCGCCGTGGGCGTCTCGGAGCACTTCGTCACCCTGCACGTGGGCGCCGGCACCTTCCTGCCGGTGAAGACGGACAAGGTTATGGACCATCGCATGCATCCCGAGTACGGCGAGGTGCCGGCGCAGGTCGCCGCGGCGCTGAACGCGGTGCGCGGCCGGGGCGGGCGCATCGTCTGCGTCGGCACGACCTCCCTTCGCCTGCTGGAGAGCGCCGCCACCGAGCAGGGCGTCATCCAGCCCTACGCCGGCGAGACCTCGATCTTCATCACCCCGGGCTACCGCTTCCGCGCCGCCGACGGGCTGATGACCAACTTCCACCTGCCCAAATCCACTCTGTTCATGCTGGTCAGCGCCTTCGCGGGCGTCGGGGTGATGCGCTCGGCCTACGCCCACGCGGTGCAGGCAGGCTACCGGTTCTATTCCTACGGTGACGCCTCCCTGCTCTGGCGCGCGGCGGCATGAGCATCTTTCCTTTCGAGATCTCGGCCACCGACGGCGCCGCGCGCACGGGTGTGCTTCGGACCCCCCGCGGCGACATCCAGACCCCGGCCTTCATGCCCGTGGGCACCGCCGGCACGGTGAAGGCCCTGACCGTCGACCAGGTGAGGGCCTCCGGCGCCGGCATCCTGCTTGGCAACACCTATCACCTGATGCTCAGGCCCACCGCCGAACGGGTCAAGCGCCTGGGCGGGCTGCACAAATTCATGCGCTGGGACGGGCCGATCCTGACCGACAGCGGCGGCTTCCAGGTCATGTCCCTGGCCAAGATCGCCAAGGTCACCGAGGAGTCCGTGACCTTCCAGAGCCACCTGGACGGTTCGCGCCACACCCTGTCGCCCGAGCGCTCCATCGAGATCCAGGCCGACCTGCTGGGCTCCGACATCGTCATGCAGCTGGACGAACTGGTGGCCTGGCCGGCCGAGGCGCCGAGGTCCGCCGAGGCCCTGCGCCGTTCCGCCCGCTGGGGCGCGCGGTCCAAGGCCGCGTTCGGGGCGCGCGACGCCCAGGCCCTGTTCGGCATCCAGCAGGGCTCGACTTTCGAGGCGCTGCGCCGGGAGTCGTCCGAGCGGCTGCTGGAAATCGGCTTCGACGGCTACGCCATCGGCGGCCTGGCGGTGGGCGAGGGGCATGACGGAATGTGCCAGGTGCTGGACTATGCGCCCGGCCTGCTGCCCGCGGACCGGCCGCGCTATCTGATGGGCGTGGGCAAGCCCATCGATCTGGTGGAGGCGGTGGCGCGGGGGGTGGACATGTTCGACTGCGTCCTTCCCACCCGCTCAGGGCGGCACGGCCAGGCCTGGACCTGGGAAGGCTCCATGAACCTGAAAAACGCGCGCTTCGCCGAGGATGAGGAGGCCCTGGCCCCCGATGTCGATTGCCCTGCCAGCCGCGACTATTCCAAGGCCTACCTGCACCACCTGGTGAAGTCCGATGAGATCCTGGCCCAGGTGCTGCTCTCCTGGCACAACATCGCCTTCTTCCAACACCTGTTGCGCGAGATCGGCGCCGCGATCGGCGAAGGCCGGCTGGAGGCGTTTCGGCGCGAGTTCAAGGCGCGCCAGATTCGCTCTCCCGCGGAGGCCTGAACCCCTCACCCTCCCAATCGCCGGGCGGTCGGCCGCCTAGTGGATCGGATACTTCGGCTTGCGCGGCCCGCTGTCTTCCTCCGGTAGGACGATCGGGTGGGTCAGGTGCTTGGGCGTGGCCGGCGGCGGGCATCCGCGGGCCTCGCCCAGGCCCTTCAGGTAGGCGCGGCGAACGTCGCCGGAGGTGATAGCGTCAAGCACCAGCTTGTCATGCTGTTCGGCGCCGGAGAGCTTTCGCACGAAGCCGGAGAAGGGCAGCAGCGCTTCCGACCCCGCATGCAGTCCCTCGCGCGTCATCCGGGCGCGCTTGGCCTTGGTGCTGTCGTCATCATCGGCGATCACGTCCAGATCGTCGCCGAGCGCGACGGTGAGTTCGTTCACCAGGGCCGTCAGGTTGCGGCACGTGGCGGGCGTGGGGCGGGCGTAGGGGTCGGCCATGGCCGCCAGCAGCAGCGGCGGGATCTTCTGGCGCATCAGGTTCATATCGTACATCGGCGCCGCGGCGGCCTGGCCCATGGTGCTCTGGCTGGCCTGGTTGGGAGTCTGGATCTGACCAGGCGGCGGCGGATCGGCGGCGACGATGGCGGGAACCGCAAGGGCGGCGGCGAGGGCGGCAGCGAGGACATGGGTGCGCATGACGCTGTTCTAACTTGCCCCGGGCGCGCACGCCAAGCGTCCCCTCGCCCGATTGGCGACTTGCGGCGAGGGTAGGCGCCCGACTATGGTCCGCGCCGCTTTGATCGGCGCCCGGGACCACCGGTCGCGCCGTCAAGGGGGCCGGTAGCTCAGCGGTAGAGCATTCGACTTTTAATCGAATGGTCGAGGGTTCGATCCCCTCCCGGCCTACCATCCTGCTTCGCCCTCCGGGCTTTGCGGGATAAGTCCTGCCTTCGTGCAGGCAGGGACAGAATCAGCTGTCCAAGGTTCTAAGAGCGGCGCCTGCGGACCTTCGAACGATACGCGGATCGCGGCGTCCTAGGAGTTCGCCTTCTTTGACGGTTTCGACTTGCAGGAGCTGTTGAGGGCGGCCGCTTCGCGAACGAGCGCCTTGAAGGCGGACTCGTCGACTGCTTGCCCCTCACGGATATCGATCGCGCGGCGTACGTTTCCGTCGAGACTGGAGTTGAAGAGACCGGCCCGATCCTCCAGAGACGCGCCCTTGGCGAAGGTGAGCTTCACGACCTTCTTGTAGGACTCGCCAGTGCAGATGATGCCGTCGTGCGACCAGACTGGCGTGCCCATCCACTTCCACTCCTCGACGACGTCCGGGTCTGCTTCCTTGATG
>FTAI01001665.1_pt1 | contig 16760 bp, 14 predicted proteins | sample 1638941 | NCBI WGS metagenome assembly FTAI01 (sample SAMEA3914813, study PRJEB12502) | metagenome | biome: forest; material: soil | place: Canada | collected 2011-07-07 | depth 0.3 m | reverse complement strand
GTCACCTCGTGGATCAGGTGCAGGTCGATGTACAGGATGGTCTCGCCATTGGGGTCGACGTCGACCACGTGGGCGTCCCAGATCTTGTCGTAGAGGGTTTTGCCGGACATGCGCGGGATGTAAGGCGTCGACCCCCGCGGCGTCCAGTTTTGCGGCGCGAAAATCGGACGTGCGGTCGGGATACGTCGGCTGCGGAAGGTCCCCTCACCCGTCCATCCGCCATACGGCCGTCCGACCTTTCCCCGCAAGCGGGGCGAGGTAGAGACGCCAGAGCCTTCGCCGCACGAACGTGGGGAAAGGGTTGGCTGAGGGCCCCCAGCGGCGAGCCAGCGGTCAGGCCGCCACGGCCCTTGCGCCCACCGGGGCCGATCCCTCCTCCAGACACCCCATGTCCGAGAGCGTCGTGCGGACGGCGGCATCGAGGGGAGTGTGGGGCTCCTCGCCCAGGAAGGCGACCAGCTTGACGTTGGACAGGCCGATGGGCTGGCGCCAGAGGTAGCGCATTTCCAGGAGCTCGCGGAACATCTCCACGAAGGGCGAGAGGGCGTAGATCAGCGGATAGGGGAAGGGGCGGATCGGCAGGCGCGGCTGGCCGGAGACACGGCGGATGGCCTCGGCCACGCCCTGCGCGCCCCGGGTGAAGTGGCCCTTGAAGTGGAAGACCTCGAAGGGCGCCAGGTCGGCTTGCCGCTCCAGCAGGCGCGCGGTGGTCTCGCCCAGGTCCGGCAGGTAGGCCCAGGCGTGGCCGACGTTGGCGGGTCCGGGGGCATAGACCCCCGTGATCCGGCCCTTGCCGCGGGTGGTGAGCCAGCCCAGCGCGCTGTTGGGGGCGGCGGGGCCGTAGAAGTCGCCGGCGCGGACCACCAGGGCGTGGGCGCCCTCATGTGTCGCATCGCGCAGCATCTCCTCCATTTCCACGCGGATCTTGCCCTTGCGCGTGAGGGGGCGTTGAGGCGCGTCCTCGCCGATGGCGCCGCCGGAGTCCGGGGCGAAGTTGTAGACGTTGCCGGGCAGGACGACGCGGGCGCCGTGGGCCTTGGCCGCGGCGATGGTGGCGGCCAGCATGGGCACGGCCAGGCCCCGCCAGTTCCTGTACCCGGGCGGATTGGCGCCGTGGACGATGACCCCAAAGCCCCTGGCGGCGGCGGTGACGTCGGCGGCGTTCATGGCGTCGCCCTTGATCCACTCGATGGGCATGCGCGGGCCGGCCTTCCTCGCGGCGGCGGCGGGGTCGCGGGCCAGGGCGCGGATGGTCCAGCCGCGCTTGATCAGGGCCATCATGGCGTGGCCGCCGAAGGATCCGGTGGCGCCGATGATGAGGGCTGTGCGGGAGGGGGAAGAGGACATTGCGGTTCGCTCCAGTGGATGGGGCGAAGATGCGTCCGGCGACGGCTATTCGGAATTGTCGAAAGTCGTGCGGTCGATATACGATTGCGTATGGGCAGTCCGGACTGGGATCTCTACCGCACCTTCCTGGCCGTGCTGGACGCCGGCAGCCTGTCGGGCGCGGCTCGTGCGCTCGGCATCGCCCAGCCGACGGTGGGGCGGCACGTCGAGGCGCTGGAGGCGGCGCTGGGGGGCGATCCCCTGTTCACCCGCTCGCCCGGCGGGCTCCGTCCGACGGAAGCCGCCCTGGCCCTGCAACCCCATGCCCAGGCCATGGCCCTGGCCGCCGAGGCGCTGCTGCGCTCGGTGTCGGGGCCGTCCGGGGCGGTGAGCGGCACGGTGCGGGTCACCGCCAGCGAGGTCATGGGGGGCGAGGTTCTCCCCGCCATCCTCACCGATTTCCACGAACAGCATCCGGGCGTGGCCATCGAGCTGGCGCTTTCGAACCGGCCGGAGGACCTGCTGCGGCGCGAGGCGGACATCGCCGTGCGCATGGTCCGCCCGACCCAGGACGCCCTGCTGGCGCGGCGGATCGGGACCGTGGCGGTCGGCCTCTTCGCCCATCGCCGCTATCTGCAACGCCATGGCGAGCCTCGCAGCATCGACGAGGCGGGTCACGTGGCTGTGGGCTTCGACCGCGATCCGTCCGTGGCCCGGGCGATCCGGGCCCTGAACCTGCCGCTGGACCGCGACTTCTTCGACTTCAGGAGCGACAGCGACCTGGCGCAGCTGGCGGCGCTCCGAGCCGGCTTCGGGATCGGCGGCTGCATGTACGGCCTCGCCCGGCGCGACCCGAACCTGGTCCACGTGCTGCCGGGCGTCGGGTTCGAGATGGAGATGTGGGTGGTGATGCACGAGGACCTGAAGTCCAGCCGCCGCATGCGCCTGATGTTTGACCACCTGGTGGAGGCGCTGAGCGCCTACGCGGCGACGAGCCAGGCGCCGGCCTAGACACGTTCCAGCGTCGGGAGCCGTCGAAGCTCGTCGGGCCTGACCGCTTCTGCGCCCACCCTGCTCCGCGTTCCACACAAGGGTCGGAATGGGAACATCGCTGAAGCGCGGTTCGTCAGAGCTCCGTCCGATTCCCATGCATTGCTTGGTTCAGAGGAGAACGAATTGCCAACGAAGAAAGTTAAAATATGGTTAACGCGCCGCCAGTCGCGCTTCAAGCTCGGCCATGTCGGCCATGAACATTGTCTGACCGCGGCGGTTGGATTCAGTGATGAAGTCACGCAGGGGCTGGCTTTGGAGGCGTCGGCGGGGAGTTCACCAATCACGGCCAGCCGGAGGCGATAGTTGGTGATCTTCTGGAGCATGGCGCCGGCCAGCCCGGTCTTGAGGCGGTAGAAGTCGAGCGCCAGGCGCTGGGCCGGGATGGCGATGAGGCTCGCGCCGGCGCCCAGCGCCTCGCCGACCAGGTCGACGGCGTCGCTTTCCGATCCGAGCACGGGACCCATGCCGGCCGCCAGCAGGATGCGGCGGCCGTCAAGCTCCATGAGGCTGTGGGCAGCGATGTTGTAGGATATGGGCGTCCTCCGGCAGCGGGCGCGGCCCGCGGTCAGGAGGCGCCCGGATAGGTCCTACTCTTCGGTCTCGGCGTCCACGCGGTCGCCGGCGCCGGCGGCGCGTTCGGCGATGCGGGCGGACTTACCGCGGCGATCGCGCAGGTAGTAGAGCTTGGCCCGGCGCACGGCGCCGCGGCGGCGCACTTCGATGCTCTCGATCATCGGGCTCATCACCGGGAACACCCGCTCCACGCCTTCGCCGAAGCTGATCTTGCGGACGGTGAAGTTCTCCATCAGGCCAGCGCCGGAGCGGCCGATGCAGACGCCTTCATAGGCCTGCACGCGCTCACGCTCGCCTTCCTTGATGCGCACGTTCACGCGGACGGTGTCGCCCGGCTGGAACGGGGGGATCTTCTTGCCGGCGAGGAGGCGGGCGGCCTCTTCCTTCTCGAGCTCGGCGATGATGTCGGCCATGGTCTTAAATTCCTTTTCCGTACTGGGCTTTACTCGCCCTTTGGCTGTTGATTGGCGGTTCGCTTGGCCCAGAGATCCGGGCGCCGCTCCCGCGTCGCTAGTTCCCGTTGCGCCTTGCGCCATTTGGCCACCTCTGCGTGGTGGCCCGACAGCAGCACCTCGGGGATATCGTGGCCTTCGAACGTCCGCGGTCGCGTGTATTGCGGATGCTCGAGGAGACCGTCCTCGAAACTCTCTTCACTCAGGCTTTCAGCAGACCCGAGCACTCCGGGCGCGAGCCTTACGCAAGCCTCGATCACCACCAGGGCCGCCGCCTCGCCGCCGGCGAGCACCGCGTCCCCTACGGAGACCTCCTCGAACCCGCGGGCGTCGATCACCCGCTGGTCCACCCCCTCGAACCGGCCGCAGAGGACGATCAGGCCGCTGGCCTTGGACCACTCCGCCACGCGCGCCTGGGTCAAGGGCCGACCCCGGGCGCTCATATACAAAAGCGGCCGCCCCGCCACCTCCACGCTGTCCAGCGCGGCGGCGATCACGTCCGCCCTCATTACCTGTCCCGGACCGCCACCCGCGGGGGTGTCGTCGAGGAAGCCGCGCTTATCCTTGGAAAACCCCCGAATGTCCAGCGTTTCCAATCGCCACAGGTCCTGCTCGCGCCAGGCCGCGCCGATCAGCGAAACCCCCAGCGGGCCGGGGAAGGCCTCGGGAAACATGGTCAGGACGGTGGCGGTGAAGGGCATGGGCAAGCCCCTAGTCCCGAAGACACCCTCTCCGCAACGCCCCTGGGCCGCGCCTCAGACAACGCAAGTGTGACTGCGATCGGTGAGTCCAGCCTTCCACTCGTCTGGGCCGGTCCGAACAACGGAGAAGACGTCGAGGTTGCGCTGGTCCCCGAGCACGGCCGTCACTCGGTCGCCTGATGGCCCATGGATCAGCTCCCTGTCCCAATCCGCGGATTCTCACCGAGCCCTGAAGCTCCCAAATGCCGGATCTTCGCGGGCAGCAAGGCGAGCGAGGAGCACGAGTTCAGCGCTGCCGGCTTCTGGCCCACCGATCCGTCCGCCTCGGACGGATCGATCCACACAGCGGGGACAGCAAAATCGTTGACCCTCATCCTGGTGGAGAAGTGTCGAGCCTGCGAGCCAATGACCGCAGCCGCTATCTGGCATTCCGTGGCCGAGGCTTGCTCGATCGGCTGAGAAGGCTTGACCTCGGCGCAGCCGCCAAGAGCGGAGATTGTCACTATGGCCGCAACGGCGACGCCGAACCGCCAGTAGGTGACGAGATGCAAATCACGACAACGACGCGTTCACTCGCCAGCCGCCGCCTTAGCCGACGATTCCTGCTCTCGCCGGCGTGCAGCGTGCTCCAGCAGTGTCTCCAAGGCGTTGGTTTCGCCCTGGTTTCGCCCGTCTCCGCCTTGACCTTGGAACATCTTGGCCGGTAGCCGGACGGCGACCTTCCGCATTTCTTCCATGCGAGAAACAATACCGCAAACAAGGATGCCGAGGGAGGATGCAACCGTGACCGTGAGTGAAAAACGCTTGCGCTACGAAGGCGCCGACGGCACGGGGCTCGCCGGCTTCACGTGGCGCGTCGCCGCCACGCCCAAGGCGATGCTGCAGCTGGCGCACGGGGCCGGGGAACATTCTGGCCGCTATCTCGAGCCGCTGACGCCCATCGTCGACGCCGGCTACCTCGTCTATGCCGCCGACCACCGCGGCCACGGCCTCACCTCCGGCATGACGGGCCTCGGCGACTTCGGTCCAGGCGGGGCGCCGGCGGCGGTGGACGACATGGCGGTGCTCAGCCGCCGGGCGCGGGCGGAGAATCCGGGACTGCCGCTGATCCTGATGGGCCATTCCATGGGGGCGATGTTCTCCCAGGCCTACGTCCTGGACCACTCGGACCTGATCGACGCCCTGGTGCTGTCGGGGACGGCGGGGCCGGGGCGGATCGAGCCCGGGACCCTCAACAGCGGTTATGCCAACCCGCGCACCGAGTACGACTGGCTCAGCCGCGACGCGGCGCAGGTCGACAGGTACATCGCCGACCCCTTCTGCGGCATCCGCTTCAAGCCGGAGTCGGCGGCCTCATTCATGACCCTGCGGGAGCGGGACATGGGGCCGGCGGCGCTGGCGAGGATCAAGACCGGACTGCCGACCTATGTCGTCGTGGGCGACGACGATCCGATCAACGCCAAGCTGACCCGGCTCATGCCCCTGGTGGACGGGTACCGCGCCGCGGGCCTGGACGTGACCCTGAAGGTCTATCCCCGCGGGCGGCACGAGATGCTGAACGAGACCAACCGCGACGAGGTCGTGGCCGACCTGCTGGCCTGGCTGGACGGGGCCGTGGCGAAGGTCACGGCATAGGCTGTCCACGCGGTTCTCTTCCCCCGAGCGCCACGGGGGGGGAAGTAGATCGGCGCTAGCAGCGGCCAGACGACCGGGGCTCAAGCGGAGAACCGACCGTTCCGTGTCAAGCTGGAGCCCTTCCCCCATGGCCCCGGCCTTCGCCGGGGCTGGGGGAAGAGAGCGCTGCCGAATTCCGCGCCAGGCGCAACAGCGAGCACCCGGTCGCCCGGGCGCTCCTTCGCCGGAAGCACTGTGGTCTGAAGACTAAAGCCGCTCGACGATGGTCACATTGGCCAGGCCGCCGCCTTCGCACATGGTCTGCAGGCCATAGCGCTTGTTCCTGGCCTTCAGGGCGCCCAGCAAGGTGGTCATCAGCTTGGTGCCCGACGCGCCCAGCGGGTGGCCCAGCGCAATGGCGCCGCCGTTGACGTTGAGCCGGTCCGGATCGGCGCCGGTCTGCTGCAGCCAGGCCACCGGCACCGAAGCGAAGGCCTCGTTGACTTCGAACAGGTCGATGTCGTCGATCTTCATGCCGGCCCGCTCCAGGGCGCGCTTGGTCCCCGGCAACGGGGCTTCGAGCATGATCACCGGGTCGCCGCCGACCAGGGTCAGGTTGTGGATGCGGGCGATCGGCTCGACGCCCAGGTCCTTGAGGCCCTTGGCCGAGACCACCATGACGCCGGACGCGCCGTCGCAGATCTGGCTGGAGGTGGCGGCGGTGATGCGGCCGCCTTCACGCAGCAGCTTCACGGCCCGCATGCCTTCGAGCGTGGAGTCGAAGCGGATGCCTTCATCGGCCGTGTGCAAGGTCTCGTTACCCTCGGCGTCGGTGATCTTGACCGCGACGATCTCGTCCTTGAAGGCGCCGCTCTGGGTGGCGGCGATGGCCTTCTGGTGGCTGCGATAGCCGAACTCGTCGAGCTGGTCCTTCGTCAGGCCATACTTCTCGGCCATCATCTCGGCGCCCATGAACTGGGAGAACTGGATGTTGGGGTAGCGTTGCTTCTGGGCCGGGCTCATGGGCGTGCCCAGGCCCTCCTTGGCCGGCAGGATCACCGGCGTGCCCATGGGCACGCGGGTCATGCTCTCGACGCCCGCGGCGATGACCACGTCCATGGTCCCGCTCATCACCGCCTGGGCGGCGAAGTGCAGCGCCTGCTGGGACGAGCCGCACTGGCGGTCGACGCTGGTGGCCGGCACGCTCTCGGGCAGGCGGGAGGACAGCACCGCGCCGCGGGCGACATTGTTGCCCTGCTCGCCGGCCTGGCCGACGCAGCCCATGATGACGTCCTCGATCAGGGCCGGATCGGCGCCGGTGCGGTCGAGCAGGCTGTTGAGCACCTGGCCCGCGAGGTCCGTGGGATGCCAGCCGGCCAGTTTGCCGCCCTTTCGCCCGCCGGCGGTGCGGGCGGCGGCGACGATGTAAGCTTCGGCCATGAGGAGGTTCCTTCGAAAGATAGGCCAAGTGGGATGATGGCCGTCATTATCCAAGGCGACGCCGCGTCAGCCAATGGCGGATTTGGGCTCGCGCCAGACCCGTCACCCCGGACGGAGCCGCGCAGCGGATCAGACCGGGGCCGGACGGGCCGGCTCCTCGCCGGATCTCGACTTGGGAACGGCCCTTCCGCTCCGGCTCTTCGCTACGCTACGGCCGGGGTGACGGTCGAGGCCGGAGCAGCCGCCCCAGCCGCTCGCCGTCCAAGCGGAAGCTGGCGGGTAGGACCTTGGGGTTGGGCTTGTGCAGCTTCAGGGCCTTGGCGGCGCGGGCGACGGCGAGCTTGGCCAGGGCGGGCGGCGCGAAGCCGGCGTGGATCCGTGGCCGCGCGCCCAGGCGCCGCCGCATCACGCCATTGGCGTAGATGACGTTGGCGCGCAGCAGGGCCTGGGGGGTCATGAACTCCACGGACAGCGAAACGTTCAACATTGAACCATTTTCGATCCGGTGCGGGGCGTTCTGGCGCCAGGTGACCATCGTGCCGGGCGTCAGGTCATGGACCTCGGCCCCCGCGTCCCAGTCCGGCCAGTAGTCGAACTGCTCGGCGGTCTCGCGCAGGACGATGCGTTCGAGCTGTTCGTCGGACACGTAGGGCGCCTCGACCGGATAGACCCAGACCCGCTTGTGGCCGCGGATCTGCCATAGCGACACCAGCGGCACGTCCAGGTGATAGAAGACCTGGGCGTCCGCCGATGAGATCAGCAGGCCCAGGTCGCGCTTGCAGGTCTTCATCCCCGGGGCGTGGGCGGCCTTGTCGGCGAAGATCTCGTCGCAGAGGGCGGCGTAGGCGGGAATATGCTGGTTGGCCCCGCGCAGGTTCAACCAGATGCGGCCAGCCTTGGCGGCTGCCAGAAGCTGCGCGCCGGTGAGATCGCCGGCTGCGCCGCGCCGCCAGGTGCCCCAGGCCACCGGATCCTGGCCCATCGTGAAGACGCCCAGCGCCTGGCGCGGATAGCGGTCCAGCGCATCGGCCAGGCCTTCGTCGGTGAACATCGGCCGTTCGTGCAGGTCGTGCTGGAAGGTCAGGTTCTCGCGGGTGAACGCCCTGGCCTTGTCCGCCGTCCAATCGGTGATGACGCTCATGCGGCGGCGCCTCCAGCCGTGCGGCCATAGAAGTGGATCTTGAACGGCCCCCACCACAGGGTCTTGCCCAGGCCCCGGGCGGCGCGGTCCAGGGCCGCGGCGCGGTCGGGGGCCCCGAACAGCCACTTGATCGCGGCGATCAGGCCGAACACGCCGGCCTGGGCGAGGCCGATCGCCATCCAGCGGACGATGCCCACACGGTCGGGCGGCGAGGCCATGGCGCAGGCGCTGGTCGGGCCCTGGCCATAGGCGAAGGCGCGGGGAATGGCATAGGCCAGGGTCAGCCGCTCCGGGACGGGGTCTTCCCAGACCCAGGCGTCGGGGGCCCAGGCGAAGCGCGCGCCGGCGGCCTGCATCTGGCCGAACAGCAGGTCGTCCTCGCCGCCGATATGGTTGCGCACGGCGGAGAAGGGCGACACCGGGTCGGGCATGGCGGACCGGCGCACCAGGCTGTCGCCGCAGCCGTAGTAGTGATCGATCAGGCCTTCCTGGGCCGGCCCCTCGCGGGAAAAGAAGCGTTCGAAATAGGGGCGGTGCTCGCGCACATGGCCCGGCGCGCGGGCGCGGACGGGGCCGAACACGGCGTCGGCGTCGTACCTGGCCTGGGCGGCCAGCAGGGCGGCCAGCCAGCCGGCCGGCGCCTCCTCGTCGTCGTCCAGGAAGGCGATGGTGTCGCCCTCGGCCTTGGCCAGGGCGGCGTTGCGGGCGCTGGCGACGCCGGCCCGCGGCTCGTGGACATAGTGGACGGCGAAGGGCGCTTCGGCGGCGAGGTCGGCGACCATCGCCTGGGCCGAGGGGACCTGGTCGTTGTCGACGATGATCAGTTCGAGCGAGGCGAGGTCCACGCCGGTCTGGCCGAACAGGGAGCGCGCGGCCGTTTCAAGGCCCTTGGGTCGGCGCTGGGTCGGGACGATCAGGCTGATCATGTTCACTCCGTCGGGGCCGGGGACCGTCGGCGGGTCTGGTCGGTGAGGGCCTGGGCGAACCCGAGGGCCCGGCCGCCGAGGCCCAGCTCCACGGTGGCGATGATGTCGAGCCGGCGGCGCAGCTTGCCGGCCAGGCCCGCGCCGTGCGCGCCCGCGGCGGCCCAGGCCTGCTCGCGGCTCCGGGCTGCTCGGCCGGCCGACGACGCGGCGGCGGACAGGCCCTCGCCAAGGGACAGCTGCGTCAGGGCGTAGGGGCGCTTGTAGTGGTCATGGCCGGGGCCGAGGTCGAAGGTCGTCAGGCCCAGCGCCGGCAGCATCTCGATGGCGCGCCACAGGAACAGCTGGCCCGGCGAATAGGCGCCGAGGTCCGGGTCCGCGGAGGCCAGCCACGGATGGAACACTGCCCCCTGACGCACGCCGAACTGGCCGGCCACCAGGCGGTCGCCGGCGTAGAGACCAACCATCAGGCCCTGGAAATCGCCGTCCCGCTGTTCGAAGAAGCCCTCGAGCAGAGCCTGGATCCAGGCGGGGCCGAGGAAGTCGTGCGTGCCGGTGCGGCGCAGCTGTTCGCGCTTCCAGGCGATCAGCAGGTCGAAGGCGGCGCGGGAATGGTCGGGGCCGACCATGCTCAGCTCCCCAAGGTCGCGGCCGAGCTTGTGGTCCAGGCGTCGCCAGTTCTTGAACTTCTTGGCCCCCAGGGCGCGTACGGTCTCCAGATAGGCGTCCGGTCCGTCGGTCAGCTGGACGACGTGAGACTCCTGCCGTGCGGCGACGTCGCTCTCGAACACGCCGAAGGGGTCGACGAGGCCGGTGAAGCGATAGGCCGCCAGGTCCGCGGCCGCCAGCAGCCAGGGTCCGCGAACGTCGGCGTCAGGCCGACAGACCAGGCCGTGATAGTCGGCCAGCGGCGCGCCGATGGGCCTGGCCAGGCGGCCGGGGCGGCGGTGATAGGCCAGGTAGCCGATCGTCTCGCCGGCCCGCTGAAAGATCGAGACCCGCGCGTCGTCGCGAAGTTCGCCCACCGCCTGTGCGAAATCGGGACCCAGCAAGGGGCTTGCGAACGCCGAATGCGTCGCCGCCATGGCGCGCCAATCCGCTGCCTGATCGGCGGAAAGCTCTTTGGGATGAAACGTTTGAGCGTTCAACATGGCCCCGGATGCGCCTTTCACTGCGCCCGCTACCCCTATCGGTCGCGGGTTTAGGAATGGTTCGTCAGCAATGGGTGTGCCGAACCGCGCCGACGCGGCGTGACGCCCGGCGCGTCTGGCGCTAGAGGACAGGCCCTCAACCGTTCAAGGATGTCCGTTTCGTGCGACTGCCCCAGGCCCGGCTCGATCAGGTGCTCGACCGCTTCCGCGAGGTGGAGGCGCGCATGGCCGCCGCCAGCGAAGGCGCCGAGATCGTGCGCCTGTCCAAGGAGCACGCCGAGATGCGGCCCGTGGCCGACGCGGTGACGGCCCTGGAGAAGGTGTGGGCCGAACGCGCCGACCTCGAGGAGATGGCCAAGGCCGAGGACGCCGAAATAGCCCAGATGGCCCGGGACGAACTCGAGGCCCTGGACGAGAAGACGCCGGATCTGGAGCGGGCGGTGGCCCTGCTGCTGGCGCCGGGCGACGCCGACGAGAACGCCTCGGCGATCCTGGAAGTGCGCGCCGGCACCGGCGGCGACGAGGCGGCCCTGTTCGCCGGCGACCTCTTCCGCATGTACAGCCGCTACGCCGCCACGCGCGGCTGGCGGGTGGAGGTGGAAAGCGTCTCCGAGGGCGAGGCCGGCGGCTACAAGGAAGTCATCGCCTCGATCACCGGCGACGGCGTGTTCGGCCGCCTGAAGTTCGAAAGCGGCGTGCACCGCGTGCAGCGGGTGCCCGACACCGAAACGCAAGGGCGCATCCACACCTCCGCCGCCACGGTGGCCGTGCTGCCCGAGGTGGAGGACGTGGAGATCGAGGTCCGCGACGAGGACATCCGCATCGACACCTACCGCTCCAGCGGCGCCGGCGGCCAGCACGTCAACAAGACCGACTCCGCCGTCCGCATCACCCATCTGCCCAGCGGCATCGTGGTCACCAGCTCCGAAAAGTCGCAGCACCAGAACCGGGCGCGGGCCATGAAGGTGCTCAAGGCCAAGCTCTATGAGCAGAAGCGCGAGGCGCTGGACTCGGCCCGCTCGGAGTCCCGCAAGAGCCAGGTCGGCTCCGGCGACCGCTCCGAACGCATCCGCACCTACAACTTCCCCCAGGGCCGGGTCACCGACCACCGCATCAACCTGACCCTCTACAACCTCCCCAAGGTGATCGAGGGCGAGGCCCTGGACGACGTCATCGACCCCCTGATCGCCGAAGACCAGGCGGCCAGGCTGGCGACGCTGGAAGACAGCCTGAACTGAAATCCCTCCCCCGCGCGGCGGAAGTGTCGCCCATGCCGAGGCGGGCGACGATGGGCGAAGCGATGTCGCAAACCAGCGGCCCCGCGCTCGGACGCCGTCATCGACGCCGCGCTTGGCCCTGCGACGCCTGAACCCCTCACCATCCTCCTTCGCCTACGGCTACGGCTACGGCTACGGAGGACGGGCCTCCCTCTCCCTCCGGAAACCCGCCTGGTGGAATGCGCCTGCCCGCCAAGTGCGCCACGGCAGCGCCACGGCGGCCCCCCATTGCGTCCGCCGCCAATCCTGAGCACCTTGCGCGGCCTAAGCCTGTGCGGGGGACTTTGTGGCGCTAGCGGAAGAGACTTCGGTGGGTACTCCAGTTCTGGCGGCGCATCGGCCGCTGATCCCGGCGGCGGCGGCGATGCGGGAGCTGACGCCCCTGCCCCTGATCCTGGGGGTGCTGCTGGGCGTGGTGTTCGGGGCCTCGTCGCTCTACCTGGTGCTGAAGGTGGGCCTGACGGTCAGCGCCTCGATCCCGGTGGCGGTGATCTCGCTGACCCTGTTCCGGATCCTGAAACGCTTCGGCTTGCGCGGCGCCACGATCCTGGAGAACAACATCGTCCAGACGGCCGGTTCGGCCGGGGAGTCCATCGCCTTCGGCATCGGCGTGACCATGCCGGCGATCATGATCCTGGGCTTCGACCTGGAGATCACCCGGGTGATCCTGGTGGCGGTGCTGGGCGGCCTCTTGGGCATTCTAATGATGATCCCGCTGCGCCGGGCGCTGATTGTCCAGCAGCACAGGGTGCTGAAGTATCCCGAGGGCACCGCCTGCGCCGAAGTGCTGAAGGCCGGCGCGACGCCGGAAGAACGGGCCATGGGCGTGGATCTGCCGCAGGACCAGGCGGACAAGGCCGCCGCCGCCTCGGGCGCCGGGGTGATCTTCGCCGGTTTCGGGATCGGAGTGATCTACAAGCTGGCCATGGAGGCCTTCAAGCTGTGGAAGGACACCCCGGAAAAGGTCTTCGGCGCGCCCCTGGCGGCCGGGTCCCTGTCGGCCGAAATCTCGCCTGAGCTGCTGGGCGTCGGCTACATCATCGGGCCGAAGATCGCGACCACCATGGCCGCCGGCGGGGTGCTGGCCTACATGGTGCTGATCCCGGCCATCAAGTTCTTCGGCGCCGCCGGCGGGCTGATCCTGCCGCCCGGGACCATGCCCATCAGCCAGATGGGCCCCGACGACATCCGCGGCGCCTATGTGCTCTATATCGGCGCCGGGGCGGTGGCGACGGGGGGCATCATCAGCCTGGTCCGCTCCCTGCCGATGATCTGGCGGGGTCTGAGTGGCGGGCTGGCCGACATGCAGGCCAGGCGTGCGGAGGCCGCCAACGGGACCGTGGCGGCGGCGACCGCGCGCACCGACCGGGACCTGCCCACCAGCTTCGTGGTCGGCGGCGTCATCGTGCTGCTGGTGGCGATCATGGCGGCGCGGACCCTGCATATGAACTTCCTAGGCGCGGTGCTGATCGTGCTGTTCGGCTTCCTGTTCGTGACCGTGTCGTCGCGCCTGACAGGGGAGATCGGATCGTCGTCCAACCCCATTTCCGGCATGACGGTGGCGACCCTGCTGCTGACCTGCCTGATCTTCCTGGCGCTGGGCTGGACGGGGCCGACCTACTACGTCACCGCGCTCTCGGTGGGGGGGATCGTCTGCATCGCCGCCTCCAACGGCGGGACCACCTCGCAGGACCTCAAGACCGGCTTCCTCTTGGGGGCGACGCCGCGCTCGCAGCAGATCGCCATCCTGGCCGGCGCCGCGGCCTCGGCCCTGCTGCTGGGGCCGATCCTGCTGAAGCTGAACGACACGGCCACGGTCTATGTGCCGGTGGCCGCTTCCGCCCAGCCGAACACGGTGACCGCCGCCTGGCGCGCCCCGGCCGCGTCCCTTGCGAGCCTCAAGCATGAAGGCCTGCGCGGACCCCAGGCGTCCGGCGACGCGGCGACCTACGCCGTCTATCAGAAGACCGACGATGTGGGCGGCCCGCCGGGGCGGTACCTGGTGAACGCCCAGGGCGCGCCGGTCTATCTGGTCGATCCGGGTATCAACGGCGTCCACAAGACCCGCCCCGACGGCACCAAGGTCGAGAAGTTCAACGCCCCCAAGGCCACCCTGATGAGCTACATCATCAAGGGCATCCTCAATCAGCAGCTGCCGTGGACCCTGGTGATCCTGGGGGCGATGATCGCGGCGGTGCTGGAGATGTGCGGCATCGCCTCCCTGGCCTTCGCGGTGGGGGTCTATCTGCCGATCTCGTCCTCGGCGCCGGTGTTCATCGGCGGCGCTGTGCGGTGGCTGGTGGACCGGCACATCAAGCGCCGGACGCGTCACCTGAACCTGACGCAGGAGGAGCTGACGGCGGAGGGCGACAAGAGTCCCGGCGTGCTGATGGCCAGCGGCTACATCGCCGGAGGCGCCATAGCTGGCATCGGCATCGCCTTCATCTCCGGCGCGCTGGTGAGCTTCAACCAGAAGATCACGGACGTGATGACCGCCAGCAACCCGTTCTTCAACGGACCCTGGTCGGACGCCCTGGCCCTGCTGCCGTTCGCGGCGATCATGCTGGCGCTGTATCTGGCGGGAAGGGCGGAGAGGGCGGAGTAGGCCCTCAACCCACTCTCTCCCACCTTCGGCGGGAGAGGGCTTCTAGGTCTAGGCGCGAGCCTGCGCCGCCCCGCTTGCAGGGTTGGGTGAGGGGCTCCAGCGGAGAACCGACGCCCTAGCTAAGCCGGCCGCCGCGCCCGCATCGCCTGGGCTATCGTTCCGTCGTCGAGCCAGTCCAGGTCGCCGCCGACGGGCACGCCCCTGGCCAGCATGGTGACCTGCACGCCGGCGCCGGCCAGGCGGTCGGCGACGTAGTGGGCGGTAGTCTGGCCGTCGACCGTGGCGGGCAGCGCCAGCACCACCTCGCGCACGGCCTCGTCGGTGGCGCGGGCGACCAGGCCGCCCACGCGCAGGGCGTCCGGGCCGACCCCGTCCAGGGCCGAAAGCAGGCCACCCAGCACATGGTAGCGGCCGCGGAAGGCGCCGGCCCGTTCCATGGCCCAGATCGACCCCACTTCCTCGACCACGCAGATCAGCGCCCCGTCGCGGCCGCGGTCGGCGCAGATGGCGCAGGGGTCGGAGGTGTCGAGCGCCCCGCAGGTCTGGCAGACCCGCACCTTCTCCGCCGCGGCGGTCAGCGCGTCGGCCAGGGGGGTGAGCAGGGCGTCGCGCTTCTTGAGCAATTGCAGCGCCGCGCGCCGGGCCGAGCGAGGGCCCAGCCCGGGCAACTTGGCCAGCAGGCTGATCAGGCGCTCGATCTCGGGTCCGGCGGAGGAAGCCATGGCTCCTAGATAGGGCTTTTCTTCAAGCGCGGCCAAGGGCTGAGCGGCGGAGAGAGCCCTCACCCCACCCTCTTCCACCTTCGGCGGGAGAGGGTTTGAAGGGGCGAGGCTTGCGCGATCAAGCCCTCGCGCCGCTTGCGGGGTTGGGGGAAAGCGCCCCGGCGGAGAACCACCCTTAGAACTTCGGCATCCCCGGCATCCCCGCCAGCGGACCGGCCACCTCGCGCATCATCTCCGACTGAGTGGCTTCGAGCTTGCGCTTGGCGTCGGCGTGGGCGGCGACGATCAGGTCGGCGACGATCTCGCCTTCGCCAGGGGCCATCAGACTTTCGTCTATGGCCACGCGGGCGAGGTCGCCCGAGCCCTTTAGGGTGACGCGGACCAGGCCGCCGCCGGCGGCGCCGTCCACCTCGGTCTCGGCCAGGCGAGCCTGGGCGGCCTGCAGCTTTTCCTGCATGGCCTGGGCCTGTTTCATCAGCGATCCGAGATCTTTCACCGGGCGCTACTCCTCAATCAGTCGTCCCATCAATCGTCGTCATCGTCGTCGGGCTCGTCGTCGGCCCGGGCCACCGGTTCGGGGGCGGCCAGCTGGCGGACTTCCAGCAGTTCGGTCCCCGGGAAGGCGCTCATCACCGCCTGGATGAAGGGCTCGGCCAGGGCGTCCTCGCGGGCCTTGGAGCGCTCGCGCCGTTCCCGTTCCAGCAGGGTCTCGGCCCCGCCGCTGCCCTCGGCGGCCACGAGCCAGGGCGCGCCGGTCCATTCCTTCAGACGCCCGACCAGGCGCTGGGCGAGGTTGGACGGGGCGCCGGGCGCCGGCTCGAAGGTGATGGCGCCCATGCGGAAGCTGATCGGGCGGACGTATTTCTCCACGTCCAGCTTCAGGCCGATGTCGCGCTTGGCGTCGATGAGGCGCACCACGTCCTCGAAGGACTGCAGGGTGGGCTGGGCGGCGACCGCCTCGGCCCGAGGCGCGGACTGGAACGATGGGGCGCGCGCGTTCAGGCCGCCCCCGCCACCGGAGGGAGACTGGCCTGCCCCGCCGCCGCGCGGAGCGCCGCCGCCTCCAGGCAAGGGATCGCCCGCCTGCAAGGCCCTCAGCGCGTCTTCGGGACCGGGCAGATCGGCGGCGTAGGCCAGGCGGATCAGGGCCATCTCCACCGCCGCGGCGGGGTCCGGCGCGCGGCGCACCTCGTCGTGGGCCTTGAGCAGCATCTGCCACAGCCGCGACAGGCTGCCGGCGGACAGGGCCGCGCCCAGGGCGGCCAGGCTGGCCGCCTGGTCCTTGGGCAGGGTCAGGACGTCGGGCCCCAGCGCCTTGGCCACGGAAGCGCCGTGGCAGTGCTCGAGAAGGTCGCCCATGATCGTCGCCGGGTCGGCGCCGAAGCCGTAGAGGGTGCGGAAGGCCTCGATGGCGGGGCCGGCCTCGCCGCGCACGGTCTTTTCGAACAGGCCGATGGTCTGGGCGCGGTCGGCCAGGCCCAGCATGTCGCGCACGGTGGCGGCGTCCACGGTCTGGCCCGCCTCGCCCTGGACGATGGCCTGGTCCAGCAGCGACAGGGAATCGCGCACCGAGCCCTCGGCGGCGCGGGCGATCAGGGTCAGGGCCTCGGCGTCGATCCTCGCGCCCTCGTCGGCGGCGATCTTGGTCAGGTGCTTGATCAGCACATCCGGCTCGACCCGGCGCAGGTCGAAGCGCTGGCAGCGCGACAGGATGGTCACCGGCACCTTGCGGATCTCGGTGGTGGCGAAGATGAACTTGGCGTGCGGCGGCGGCTCTTCCAG
>FTAI01001027.1_pt1 | contig 16806 bp, 17 predicted proteins | sample 1638941 | NCBI WGS metagenome assembly FTAI01 (sample SAMEA3914813, study PRJEB12502) | metagenome | biome: forest; material: soil | place: Canada | collected 2011-07-07 | depth 0.3 m | reverse complement strand
GCCTTCTTGAGAATGACATTCGTCGCGCCGCCGGGCAGGGCGCAGAGGGCGAGGACGCCCGCCGCATGCGTCATTGGTCCGGCGACCAGATGCACCGGCGGCGTTTCACTGGGCAGGCATTGCCAGAAGGTGGAGATCAACGTTTCCCAGGTCTGGAGCGTCCATTCCGCGGCCTTGGAGAGGCCGGTGGTGCCGCCGGTGGGGAAGACGCTCGCCAGGACTTCGTCGCCATCGGGCGGCTCGGGAGCCGCGGGCGCGTCGCAGGTCAAGAACGCTTCCAGCGAGGGGATGCCGCCTGGACCTTCGCGGTCGAGGCAGATCAGGATGGCTGGTCCCTGCAACAGCGCGCCCAGCTCCAGCGCCTCGGATTCCAGGCTGCTGTGATAGATCAGGGCATGGCAACCCATCAGCCGCAGCCAGTGACGATTGGCCTCCAGGGTGTTCCTGGCGTTGATGGGGGCCCAGACCGCTCCTAGCCGGAAGCTGGCCAGGATGGCGGTGAAGGCCATGGCGTCATTGGGACTGTAGACGCCCACCCGCGACGTGGCGCTAAGGCCCGCCGCGGCCAGGGCGCCCGCCAGGCGCTCGACATTCCCCGCCGCCTCGCCCCAGGTGACGACCCGTTCGCCCTCGATGAAGGCGGGACGGCCTGGTCCGCGGCGAAGGCCTTGGTTGAAATAGTCGATGATGCGCACGGCGGGCTGGTCTCCGGCGGCCTTAGATGGCCGGGTGGGCGTCGACGAGGATGGCCGCCATCACGCAAGGAGCGTTGCTGCGGTTGACCCAGGCATGTTTCGTCCCACGTTGCACGATGCAGTCGCCCGCCTTGAGCAGGATTTCCCCTTCTTCCATGAGCATGTGCATCTCACCGGAGATCACCACCAGATAGTCGACCGAATCCGTGGCGTGCATGCTCGGGTGCCTGGCCGAATCCTCCGCCGTCGGCACCCTGGTGCTGCCGATGTCGGCAAAGGCCGCGGCCGTGTCGATCGTGGTCTTCGACTCAGGCGGGATCTCCACCACCCGGAAGATCGTGCCGCCGGGGCCAGGGTCGTGCTGGATGGGACGCGCGCCACGGTCCGTATCGCCGGTGTTGTCGACGGGAATCTCTTGGGTGACCCACAGCTCGGTGACGCGTGACCCCGGCCAGGCGGGGCTGTCCAGCACGTTGGTCGCCTCGCCCGCGAAGGTGATGTTGGAGCGTCCCAGGGCGTTGTGGCCGGTGACGATGCGGCGGATGTTCTGCATGACTGTTTGCCTTCGAAAAAAGGGAGATTTGAGCGGTTAGGCGTTCAGCGCCGCACGACGCGGTTGCGCAGGATGCCGATGCCTTCGATCTCAAGCTCGACCACGTCGTTGGCGGAGAGCTGGCGGCCAAGCTCGAAGCCGCAGCCGCTCAGCACGGTGCCCGAGCCGATCACCTCGCCGGCGTGCAGGGTCTTGGCGCGGCTGAACTGGACAACGGCGTCGTCGAAGGTGTGGTGCATGGTCGAGGTGGAGCCCCGTGACCATTCCTCACCGTTGATCCTGGCGGTCATGGTCAGATCATAGGGATCGGGAAATTCGTCGGGGGTGGCGATGCAGGGCCCCAGCCCGTTGCCGAGCTCGAAGTCCTTGCCCTCGCCCGGGCCCAGCCTGGCTTCCATGATCGGCAGCTGAACATCGCGGGCCGACCAGTCGTTGAAGATCGTGTAGCCGAAGATATGGCTGCGGGCCTCGGACGGCTTGGCGTCGCGAGCCGGCTTGCCGATGACGCAGGCCCACTCCAGCTCGAAATCGATCCAGTCGGAGTAGGGCGGCCAGACGATCTCGTCCTCCGGGCCGCTGACTGCCAGGTGGTCGGAGTTGTAGTAGACGATCTGGTTCTTGAAGATGGGCTTGAGGCTGTAGTCCCCGGAGGCGACCAGCCGCTCGTAGGCCGCCTTGGGATCAGGCTCCGCCTCGGCCAGGTTGGACGCCATCTTCAGCAGCGCCTTCTCCATGTGCTGCAGGAACAGGCTGCAGTCTCGCAGGCGGATGGGCCGGGGCAGCGGCGCCAGGAGCCGCGTGTCGGCCGCTGTGCGGACGGCCTCGGCGGGAGACGCCTCGATCAGGCGCCGGGCGCCGTCCCAGGCCCGCTCGCCCCCTTCGATCAAGGCTTGCATTGAGGTCAGGGCGGCGCTGTCGGCGCCGGTTCGGCCGGCCGCGGCGGCGAGGTCCAGGACATCGCCATTGGCCAGCAGCGCGCCGAGGCGCTGGCTGTCCGCGGCGTCGAAAGTCACCAATTTCATCGAATTGAACTCCTTTGAGCGATAGTGCGCGAATCAGGATTCCGCCTCGGATGGGCCGCGAATCTCTGCATGGGATGACGAGCGCCGCCGACTGGCGCGGGAGGTGAAATGGCCAAGGCGGTCTCGATCGAAGCGCTGATGACAAGCGCTCTGGAGCTGTTCGCCGAGCAGGGGTTCGAGGGCGCGTCCCTTCGCGACATAGCCGCCAAGGCCAAGGTGCCGCTCAGCACCATCCACATGTATTTCGGTTCCAAGGCGGAGCTGTTCATCGCCGTGTATCTGGGCGTGTGGCGCGACCTGAACGATGAACGGCGGGGCCATCTGGCCAAGGCGCTGGCCGCCCCTGACGGGGTCGTCAGCCTGCGCGATGTCCTGCATGCGCTGATTGAGCCGGTCGCCACGCGGGCGCGCAGCACCTCGCCGCGATTTCGGTTGGGCGCCAAGATGCTGGGAACCTGGCCGACGCCGCCTGGCCTTGACCAGGAACTCCTGCGGTCGATCAAGTGGGACACGTTCCTGCCCGATTGGATCGACGCCATGATGGCGGCTTGTCCGACCCTGTCGCGGCCACAGGCGGTGTGGGCCTTCTCCTTCGTCGTGGGGTCTCTGTATTCGTGGCAATTGCTCGACGACCGGTACAACCGCATCCTCGGTCTGGAGGAGAGCATGGGCGCCGAGGAGATCACGCGCCTGTTGGTGGAATTCTCCGTCGGCGGCGTGAACGCCATGGTCGAGAGCATCGCAAGGGCGCGGGATGCGTAGTGTTCGTCATCCTTGGTGGCGGCTCTCGTCGAAAGTTTGACGCAATAGTTCATGATCCACTGCCAGAATTGGCAGTAAATTTGCCATCATGGATTCCCGACACGGCCAAAATATCTCCCCACCGCAGTCTGATCGACACCGCGATTTCTATTTTCCTGAAGCGAATACGCGAGTGTTATTCCGCGCATGCAGACATCGCCTTGATATGTGGGGGCAATGTATTTGCCGCGGCGCCGGTGGCAACTCGGAAAGCCGGACGAGCGTCCAGCTTGCAGGCGTTGCGCCGGATCTAGTCGGCCGCTTCGCCGCGGATCAACGCCCCGGCCAACTCGGCGGTCTCGGTCACGGCCTTTCGCGCGATGGAGGAGACGTGGGTCAGATTGGCCCAGCCGTGGGGCAGCAGGGGGTATTCGCGCATCACCACCTTGACGCCCTGCGCCCTGATCTTCTGCGCGTAGAGTTTGGCGTCGGGGGACACCGGGTCCATCACCCCGCCCAGGACGATCAGGGTCGGCGGCGCCGTGGGCAGGTCCTGGTCCAGCAGGGAGGGCGCGTTGATTTCACCGTCCGCCAGCTGGCTGCGGATGTAGGCCACCGCGGCCCGGCCGACGACCCGCGAATTCTGGAACACCGTCGTCGACCAGATCGCATCGTCGATGTGCATCAAAGGGTACACCAGGATCTGCGATCCTACCGTGTCCGGCCGCTCCGCGTTCAGCCGCGCCGTCACGGCGATCGCCAGGTAGGCTCCCGCGGAGTCGCCGCACAGAGCCAGGCCCTGGTCCAGGACGCCCAGCGCGCCGGCGTGGTCGATCACCCAGCGTGTGGCGGCCAGGGCGTCGTCGAACTGGGCGGGGAACTTGGCTTCCGGCGCCAGGCGGTAGTTGGCCGAGATCACCGTGACCTCCGACGCCGCCGCCAGCCGCCGGCAGAAGGCGTCGTTGGTGTCCAGGTCGCCGATCACGAAGCCGCCGCCGTGGATGAAGATCAGCGCCGGCCCGCCGTCCCGCACGCCCAGGGGCCGATAGAGCCGGCCGGCCAGGGAGCCAACGGCGCCGTCGATCTCCAGTTCGCGCACCTCGGCCACGGGCGGGCAGCGTTTGTCGCGGCCCGCGATGGCGCCCCGGATGGCGGCGCGGGTCTGCTGCAGGCCAAGGCGGTGATAGGCCTCCGCCTTCTCGATCAGATGGGTCTTCAGGTCCATCGTCGCCCCTGTGCGCTTCAACCGGACTTTCGCCGCCGCACCCAGGCCTGGCTCTGGGTGTACACATGGCCCGCCCCTTCGGTCAGCTTGGGATGCATCACCAAGAGCTTGTTGAGGACGGCCATTGCGGGCGAGTGGGCTTTGGAGCGTTGCCGTAGACCCCAACCTCCGACGCGGCCCGCCGCCTGTCGAGTGAATTGCGTGCAATGGCGGCCTAGAACTCCGCCCGCACCGTGGCGCCGAAGGTTCTTGGCGCGCCAAGCTGGCCGGAGAAGCCGTAGGCCGCCGCGCCGACGATCGAGGCGGAACCGAGGGTCTGGAAGTAGCGCTTGTCGAAGGCGTTGTTGACCCAGACGGCGACGTCATAGCGCTCGCCGACCTTGGTCCCCAGGCGGGCGTTGACCAGGCCGTAGGCGGGGATCAGCGCGCCGGGGCTGTCCTGCACGTCGCCATAGACGCTGGAGCGGTAGGAGTACTGGGCCTGGATGTAGGGTCTCAGCGATCCGCGGGCGGGCAATTCGTAGCGGGCGGCGGCGTTCACCACCCACTTGGGCGCCTCATAGACCGGCCGGTCGGTCAGGCTGGCGACGGTCCCCGCCGGCAGGACCACGCCGACCGGCGCGGGCGGGTTGGCGTAGCTGATGTAGCGGGTGTCGTTGTAGGAGGCGTTGGCCGACAGATCGAGGCTGTCGGTGACGTGCCAGGCGACCTCGCCCTCCACGCCCTTGGCCCGGATGTCGCCGACGTTGGCCAGGTACGAGCGCACGCCGGGCGGGGCGATGTTGGCCTGCAGGCCGTTCAGCCGCGTGGTGAAGGCGTTGATGTTGAAGTCGACGCGGTGATGGAACAGCGACGACTTCAACCCCGCCTCCCAGTCGCCGACGGTCTCTGGTTCAAGCACAAGCGGAATGCCGGGCGACACCGCCGCGTTGAGGTTCAACCCCGCCGCCTTGTAGCCGGTGGAATAGGAGACATAGACCATGGCGTCGTCGGTGATCTTGTAGGCGCCGCTGACCAGGTACGACCAGTTCGCGTTCGTCACCGTGACATCGTAGTTGAAGGGGATCGAGGTGGCGGCGTAGGGCGTGCCGACCGTCGAAGTGTTGGTGATCCCGTGGCGCTGGTCGTGGGTGTAACGCACACCCGCGGTCAGGGTCAGGCGGTCGGTGAGCTTGAAGTTGGCCTGGCCGAACACCGCCTGGCTGTCGGTCACCGCCAGGGTGTCGCCGATGTACTGCGAGCCTGGCGCAATGGTCACCGCCGCGGCGTTCGGGTTCGCGAGCCTCAGGTAGGTCGTGTAGAAGGCGCTGGCGTCGTAGCCGAACTGGTTGAGGATGTAGTGGTCCCTCAGCCGCTGATGGAACAGGTAGACGCCGCCCTGCCAGGTCAGCCGGCCGGGCTTCGACGCCAGGCGGAACTCCTGGGAATACTGGCTGTCCTTGGTCTGGGCGACGTTGACCTGGATGATGTCCAGGGGCGTGCCGTCGCTGTCCTGCAGCGGATGGAAATGCCAGTAGCGGTAGGCGCTGATCGAGGTCAGGTCCGCGAAACCCAGGTCGTACTTGGCCTGCGCCGAGAAGGCGTGCTGGTCCGTCATCATCTCCTGGGGGGCGTTGTTCTGGGTGTAGTCCAGGCTGGCTGTCGGCGTGTAGCCCAGCACCGTCAGCGCCGCCTTGGTCCGCGCCGTCGCGGCCCCGGCGCTGTCGGGCAGGACCGACTTCAGGACGCTGACGCAGCAGGTATCGTCCTCCACCGAGTACTCGCCGCTGAGCCGCAGGGAGAACTTCTCCGAAGGGGTGATCAGCAACTGCAGCCGCGCGCCGCTGCGCCCGACGCTGTTGGCCGCCGCGCCGGTCTTGATGTTGGGCAGGACGCCGTCGCGGTGGGTGGTGAAGGCGGTCAGGCGCGCGGCCACCTTGTCGTCGATCAGGGGGCCGGTGAGGCTCAGGCGGACCTGGCCGTAGTTGTAGTCGCCGTAGGAGGCTTCGACGACGGCGGCGGGCTGGAAGCTGGGCGCCCTGGTGGTGATGTTCAGCACCCCGGCGGAGCTGTTGCGGCCAAAGAGCGTGCCCTGGGGGCCGCGGAGCACTTCCACCTGGTCGATGTCGATCAGGTCGGCCAGGGCCATGCCTGGGCGGCCGAGGTAGACGCCGTCGACGTAGACGCCGACCGAGGTGTCCAGACCGTCGGAGGCGGTGGAGACGCCGATGCCGCGGATGCCGACCGAGGAATTGCGGGGGTTGGAGTTGAAGGCGACCAGGCTGGGGACCTGGTTCTGGACGTCGGCCAGGGTGTAGGCGCCGGTCTTGGCCAGGCTGTCGCCGGACAGCGCGGTCAGGGGGATGGGGACGTCCAGGGCCCGCTCGGACTGGCGGCGGGCGGTGACGATCAGTTCGTTGACGGCGACTGCGGTGTCGGCGTCGGCGTCCGCGCCGAAGGCGGCGGCGGGCGCGGCCAGGGCGAGGCAGGAGAGCAGGGCGGTCTTGAGAGACGGTCGCATTGTTGTTTTTTCCGGCAGCCGGGGGACGGGGCCCGCGCCGGTTTCTGGTCGCTCAAATCATATCAAGTCAATATGATATAACCCGCATTCCTTCTCGGTCTAGCTATAGTTTTTCTGTGCCATGGCCAGGCTTGGCGGAGGCGAGTCGGCGGAAAAATCCCACGCAGCTCAAAGGCTTGGGGTGGGCGTCGTCATGGGGAGGGGGATCCACTATCTATGCAGTGGATTCGGTGGTCCAGGAACGTTCGATGCTGTCGCAAAGGTGCCGCTACGCGCTGAAGGCCATGATCAACCTGGCCAGGGCGGACGGCGTGTCGCGGCAGGTGAGCGCGATTGCGGCAGAGGAGAGCATCCCGCGCAAGTTCCTGGAGGCGATCATGTCGGACCTGCGCCGCGGAGAGCTGGTGGACAGCGCGCGGGGCAAGACCGGCGGCTATCGGCTGGCCAGGCCGTCGGACCTGATCACCTTCGGCCAGATCATCCGCCTGACGGACGGCCCGCTGGCGCTGCTGCCCTGCGCCAGCCGCAATTTCTACAAGCGCTGCGACGACTGCCCGGACGAGACCGCGTGCGTGCTGCGCCGGATCATGGCGGACGTGCGCAACGAGGTCTCCGAGATCCTCGACCGCACGACCCTGGCCGACGCGCTGAGGCCTGGCGGCGCGGAGCTGTTGCTGGCCCAGGGGGGCGCAACGGCGGCGCAATAGGGGGGGTGCGGAGGCGAAAAGGGGTGAAGGCGGCGTCAAATGTGGGCTTGTGCGGGCGCATTGGAGGGCCCGTCGTCGACATCGGGGGGTGGGCCGCCGCAGGACGTCTGGCAGGCTGGATAGAATTTCTGGCGGCTTCAGCGGAACGAACCCGCGTTGACAAACATATCAATCCAATAGGAATTAAACAGGAGCCCGCCAGCGACGGCCGGGCCCTGGGGGGCGGCGTCGGCCGCAACCGTCTTCGTTTGGAAGGATATCGCATGAGCAGCGCCGCCACCTTGCTTCGCCCGCAAGCCGGGTCCCTGAGCCAGCCGGGGGCCAAGTCCGCTCCCAGGCGCATCACTGTTGAACCGGTCACGCCGATTATCGGGGCCGAGATTTCCGGCGTCGACCTGCGAGGGCCGCTGGACGCCGAGACGGCGGACGAGATCCGCGCCGCCATCCGCGACTGGCGGGTGGTGTTCTTCCGCGACCAGGACATCAGCAACGACCAGCTCAAGGCGTTCGGCCGCACCCTGGGTCCGCTGACGCCGGCGCACCCGATCTCGGAGGGGTTGGACGACCACCCGGAGATCTGGGAGCGGGCTATAGAGGAATACCGCGTCCGCCGCACCGAGGATGAGACGCGCGCCATCGGCCGCCGCCCGCCGCGCGACTACAAGGGCTGGCACATCGACATCACCTTCGTGGCCAACCCGAACCGCTATTCGATCCTGCATGGGGTGGAGATCCCCGCCTACGGCGGCGACACCCTGTTTTCCAACCTGATCGCCGCCTACGAGGGCCTGTCGCCCAAGATCAAGGGCCTGGTCGACGAGCTGAACGCTGTCCACCAGACATCGGGCTATGACACCGGCGGCCGCAAGCCGCGCAAGGATGGGCGCAGCACGGGCCCGTTCGTCTCCCTGCATCCCCTGGTGCGGCTGCATCCGGAGACTGGCGAGCGGGTGCTGTTCTTCAACGCCGGCACGGTCACCCACTTCGAAGGCCTAAAGGAGCGCGAGAGCGCCTTCCTGATCGACCTGCTGTACAACGAGATCACCCGGCCGGAGTACCAGGTGCGGTTCCGCTGGGGCCCCAAGTCCCTGGTGGTCTGGGACAACGCCGCGGTCTCCCACGCCGGGCCCATCGACTACGCCCAGTTCGACCTGCCGCGCGTCGTGCGCCGCATCACCGTGGCGGGGGATCTGCCGGAGGGCCTGAACGGCTTCCGCTCGCGGCCGATCGAGGGCGAGCTGTTCAACGTTCTTGGGTGAGGGGGCTAGCGGCGGTGTGGGGCGCCGTCACCTTGGCGGCGGCGCCCGACGTCCTTCGTCGCACCTAACCTCAACAGACGAGCCCCATGGTCCATCTCCCGCAAGGGGGGAAGGCAGAGCGGGGCGGCTTCACCAATCACCTTCGAGGCGCACCCCCGTGGCTTCCACCGCAACCGGCATGATGACGATCGTCGGCGTGGCGCTGGCGATTTCGGCGGTGACGCTGCTGGGCGCCGCGCGGGACCATCGCGGGGTGTTCGCACGGGCGGGGCAGGACGTCGCCGGCGGCCTGCCGTTGGACGCGCCGATCCCGGACACGGTCCCGCCCGGGGTCAAGCTGGTGATCGGCGATCCGGTCACCGAGCGGGTGCTGAAGCACACCGGCTGGATCAAGGACCTGACGTTCCAGGTGCAGTGGGCCCAGATCACCGGCGGGCCGGCGGTGACTGAAGCCTTCCACGCCAAGGCGCTGGACGTGGGATCGGTGGCCAACATTCCGCCGATCCACGCCACCTGGGTGGGCATACCGGTGAAGATGATCGCGGTCCGCTTCCGCCACGACCCCTTGAACCATCCCCTGTTCGTGCTGGCGGTGGCGCCAGGCTCGAACATCCGTGGCCTGGCCGACCTGAAGGGCAAGCGCATCGCCTACAGTCCCGGCCAGGTGCAGGGCGAGATCGTGCTGCGCTCGCTGGAGGCGGCGCATCTGACCACCGCCGAGGTGACGCTGGTGGAACTGCCCAGCACCGGCGGCGACCTCTACATCAACGCCCTGGTCGGCCGCCTGGTGGATGTGGCGCCGATCGGCGCGGGCGCGGCGGCCAAGCACTATGTGGACGGCTATGGTCGCCAAGGGGCGCGGCTGATCCGTCACAGCGACGTGCGCGACGACCTCACCGACCTCTATGTGCGCACCGAGACCCTGCGCGAGCCGGGCAAGGCCGCGGCGTTGCGGCAGTACGTGACTGCGTGGGCGAGGGCGACGGCGTGGATCGCGGCGCACCCCGACGAGTGGGCGGCTCTGTACTACGAGAAGGACCAGGGGCTGTCGGCGGCCGACGCGGCTTACGTGACGCAGGCCAATGGCCGGCCGGACATCCCCCGCGACTGGAAAGAGGCCATCGCCCTGCAGCAGGCGTCCATCGACCTCATGGCGCGTGAGACGCATCGCAAGGCCTTTGACGCCGCGAGCCTGTTCGACCGGAGGTTTGAGAGGGTGGCGTGGGAGGCGGTGGGGGTTGGACCCAGTGGCGGCCCTGCGCGCCCTGCGTCACGTCGGGCTGACGCCTGCCGCGCCAGCTCCCCTCCGCTACGCTTCACCGGTGAGGAGAACACCACTTCGCCCTTTCTCCTCACCCGCCTGGCGGCGGAGGGGCCCCGTCCGGCGAAGTCGGATGGTGCAGGGGGCGCAAGACCGCCAGCTTCGTCTTTGACCAATCTGGCCCTGGCGCGTCGCTAGAGGAGACATCCCCATGAACGCGCTTGTTGGCGTCCGCCTGGACCTTTCCGAGGAGCTCCCCGGGGATGCGCCGTTCCAGACCGGGATCTTAGTTCCCGCGCCTCGGCGCAGGAGCCGCCGGCTGGGTCCGGGGGAGCCGGTTCGCATGGGCTGGCTGCTGGGGCCTTTGCTGTTGCTGCTGTTCTGGGCGACGGGATCGGCGGCGGGTTTGATCGATGCGCGGGTCCTGCCGGCGCCGTGGGTGGCGGTTACCACGGCGGTTGACCTGGTTCGTGACGGGCGGCTGCAGGCGAACCTGGCGGTCTCGGCGTTGCGGGCGGGGCAGGGGCTGGTCTGGGGCGTTCTGGCGGGGGTTGCAGTCGCCCTGGTCTCGGGGCTGAGCCAACTGGGCGACTATGCCCTCGACAGCCTGGTGCAGATCAAGCGGTCGATCCCGACTCTGGCGCTGATCCCCCTGCTGGTGCTGTGGTTCGGCATAGGCGAAGGGATGAAGGTGACGGTGATCGCGCTCTCCGTCTTCGTGCCGATCTACATCCAGACCCACGCCGCCCTGCGGGGCATGGATCTCAAGCATCTGGAGCTGGCCCAGACCCTGGGCCTGAGCCGGCTGGAGTTCATCTGCCATGTCGTGCTGCCCGGCGCCCTGCCGGGATTCATGACCGGACTTCGGTTCGGGGTGATGGGCGCGTGGCTGGCCCTGGTGGTGGTCGAGCAGCTGAACGCCACCAGCGGCATCGGCTACATGATCAACCTGGCCCGCACCTACGCCCAGTCCGACGTGATCCTGGTGGGGCTGGTGGTGTACGCCCTGTTGGGGCTGGCCAGCGACGCCGTCGTGCGGCTGGCCGAGCGGCGGCTGCTGTCCTGGCGCAGGACCTTCGCCCGATGAGCGCCTCGCATGCCGCTGTCGTCCGCGTCCGCGACCTGGTCCGCCGTTTCACCGCGCGCGGGGTGCTTAACGGCCTGGACCTGGACATCCGCCGCGGCGAGTTCGTCGCCCTGCTGGGGCGCAGCGGCTCGGGCAAGAGCACCCTGCTGCGCGCCCTGGCCGACCTGGACCACGAGGCGCAGGGGTCCGGCGAGGTGCAGGTTCCAAGGTTACTGTCGGTGGTCTTCCAGGACGCCCGGCTGCTGCCCTGGAAACGGGTGCTGGACAATGTGATCCTGGGTCTGGAGGGGCCGGACGTCCGCGCGCGGGGCCTGGCCGCCCTGCAAGAGGTTGAACTGGCCGGCCGGGCGCTGTCCTGGCCGTACGAGCTCTCGGGCGGCGAACAGCAGCGGGTCGCCCTGGCCCGGTCCCTGGCGCGCGAGCCCGAACTGCTGCTGGCGGACGAGCCCTTCGGCGCCCTGGACGCCTTGACCCGTATCCGGATGCACGCCCTGCTGAGGCGGCTGTCGGCGATCCACAAGCCGGCGGTGCTTCTGGTCACCCACGATGTCGACGAGGCCATCGCTCTGGCCGACCGGGTGGTCGTGCTGGAGGGTGGCAAGCTGGCCGCCGACATCGCCATGCCCAAGGGGGCGGACGGCCGGGTCGAGCCCACCGACGCGGGCCGTCTGAAGGTGCGCCTGCTGAGCCTGCTGGGGGTGAGCGAGGCCTTCGACGATCCCAAGCCCCTGCCGCCGCGCGATTATCTGCCGCCGCCGGTCACGCCGCTGGACCGGGGTCTGTGAGAGAAGCCGGCCGCACGCGGGCTGATTGTCCCCGGCTGAGGCGCTCTGCGGAGATTGGCTGTGTCAATCTCCGCAGAATGAGCGTCAGATAGACTCTGACGGGTGTCCTACCCCCCTGAGTTTGTCTGCGGCCTGAGCGATTATGCGGGAGTTCGCCGCGCCTGGGCCTGTTTACGACAATGCAAATCATGAGCCAGTATGATGCGTCGATGATGGTTCAGGGGGCCTTGATCGCGCATGGCGTCGCAGTTCGCACAGTACCTCACGGGGTTGCGGGAACGGGCCAACGGCGCGGTCGCTTCCGAAGTTGAGGAAGACAAGTCCGTGTCCCTACCCCAGTCCGTGCCGCCCGCGTCGGAGCTTTCCCTGAACGTGGCCGTGCGTGAGGGCAATGTCCTGATCCTGGGCCTGACGGGCGAGCCGCTGGCGCTGACCGCCCGCACGGCGGAACGCCTGGCGCGCCGGCTCCTGGACGCCGTGGCGCTGGCCCGCGGACAGCATCCAGGAACGGCGTCGGCTTAGGGCCTGGTCGCGTTCATTTGAATCGTCGGTGTGGCGGCCTTGCGCGCCCTGCGTCGCGGCATGCTGCGCACGCCGCGCCACCTCACCCGGTCGCTTCGCTATGCGGGGGAGGAGAGGTGTTGCGCCCGCCTTTTCCTCACCCTGTGAAACGGATGTGAAACGGGGGAGGGGCACCCTCCTTCGGAGCCGAAGGCGAAGGAGCATGGTGGAGGGGGCGCAAGGCTTGCGCCTCAAGGCGTGTGCGCCAGCCGCCGAAGGGTTTCCGGATCGGGCTGGCCGGCGAAGTAGCGGTCCAGCGCCTGACCGAACAGCCGCTCGCCCGGCGCGGCCTGGGCGAACAGGGTCATCGAGGAGCGGAACTTCAGGTCGTCGGGCGGGCCGAAGACCTCACCGGCTGTGCGGTGAGGAACGGCGAGGGCCAAGGCCGTGAATTCGCGCAGGCGCGGCCCTAACAGAGGATGGTCCAGGTAGGCGCGGGCCTCCGGCAATCCGGTAATGCCATAGGCTTGGGCCATGGCGCTGCCACCCAGGCCAAGCAACTGGGGGAAGACGAACCACATCCAGTGGCTGGTCTTGCGACCGGCGGCCAGTTCGGCGTGCGCCTGGCCGACCACGGGCTCCTGCGCTTCGACGAACCGTTCCAGGTCGTGAGGATCGCTTGTTTCGGCCATTGGGGGATTGGCGTCTCTGGTCAGGCGCGCAACGCTGTAGCCCGTGGATGTGGCGCTGGCCATCGCGGCGTGTTGAGGACCCCCAATTCGGGTAACGGCGTTATTTATTATGTTTCGCGTAACAGTGTTCATTAACCTTGTGCCGGCAGGCTGGGGCCGTTCCATGTAAGACCATGGGACAACTCCCCAAGGACGGGCGGTGGCAACTGTGCTGCCGCCCGAACCTAGGCCCCCGAACCTGCATTTTCGAGGCCACCGTGAATCGCGCCAGACGAGACCGTTTCCAGGTGCGAGACGATGCGCAGGGATACACCGTCTTCGACATCTGGACCGGCGCCGCGGTGGTGGTCGACGCGGTTCCACAGACAGGACGCGACATCGAGGACGCCGGGAGCCTTGCCGCCTTGTTGAGCCAACGGGCCCGCCAGGGGGCGTTGAAGGTGTTCGTGTAGCGCACGCGTTCTTCCGCGGGCGGCCTTGCCGTAAAATGTGAGCCCAGGCGCCCCCAACAGCCTAGTCGCCCCCAACAGCCTAGTCGCCCTAGCCCTGCATGCCGTTCGCGAGCCGGGTGCCGATCAGGGCGCTGCGGTGGGCCGGGGCTACGGAGGCGACGAAGGCGGGAATGAAGGTTTCCACCGTGGCCAGGCCCGCTGAGGTGTCCGAGGACAGGATCGAGAACCGGGCGAGGACGCCGTCGGCGATGTAGCCGGAGAAGGCGGTGCGAAGGCGGTCCACGCGCTGTTCGTCGTTGTCGATCGGCAGGAACTCGCCCAGGCGCGACCAATAGACGATGCACTCGCGGCGGCCGGGGGCGTCGGCCACCAGCCGCCGGGCCGGCAAGCCAACACCGCCGGCCAGGGGCAGGCGGGCGGGCTTGTTGGCGGAGAGTTGGAAGCCGAAGGCCGGGTAGCAGGTCTCGGGACGGTGCAGCTGGAGGTCGTTGGTTTCGCTGTCGCCGTAGGCCAGCAGCATCATGATCTCCGCCCCGGTCTGGGCGTGCTGATAGACCCGCTCGACGACCTCGCCATAGAGCTGGGCCATCAGGCTGCCTTCCTGGCGCGGCGCGACCAGGTCGCTGACATCGCGGGAGTTCCAGGCGCCGACCTGGACGGGCACGATGTCGGCCATCTTGACCGACCCCAGCAGGGAGACATGCCGCCGCGGCTTGAGCTGATAGGCCGCGCCTGCCGCGCCCAGGCAGGCTGCAGCGATGATGAGGTCGCGCCGGCCGATCATCGGGCCCTGCTGACGGCCGGCCATGCCAACGCCAGGCCACGGTCGAGGGCGAAGACCAGCATCAGGGCGGTGGCGAACAGCACGATGCCGGCGGTGAAGTGCAGGAACCCCTGGGCCACGGCGTCACCGCCGTAATAGGTCAGCAGGATGAGGATCACGATGCGCACGATGTTGGCGGCCACTGCTATGGGGATCACGAACGCTGTCAGCACCAGCGAATAGACCAGCGACGAGCCGCGGGTGAGGTAGATGTAGAGCAGGCTGATCGCCGTCAGGCCGATCAGGGAATTCATCCCTGAGCAGGCGTCCTCTACCAAGAGCTGGTACTGGGCCACGAAGATGGTGACGCCCTGGCGGGCGACGGGAAGGCCGACGGCCGCGAGTCCGCCGGCCGAAACGAAGGAGACGAACTCCTTCAGCGGGGCGGTGAGGCCGTCGATGATCCAATGCGGCGGGGGGATCGCGAAGCTGAGGAAGACGAACGGGAACCAGGCCTTGAGCATGGCGCGCACGCCAAGGCGCGTGTGGAGCATGGCCAGGCCGATGCCGTAGAGGCCGGCGGCTTCGAGGGTCAGAAAGTCGTAGGCGCGGCCGAACACATAGAGCAGCAGCGAGAGGATCAGCACCGCGAAGCTAAGGGCCGGACGGCCCGGTACGGCCTGCTTGGCGAACTCCGGACGCTGGCGCCACAGCAGCCAGCCCCCGGCGGCCAGGATGATCGGGCCGTGGGCGCCGGCGTCCTGGGACCACTGCTGCTTCATCAGGGTGAACGTCGTCGGGACCGCCAGGGCGGCGAAGGCGACCACGAGCGGGATGACGCCAAGGGTCCGGACCGCGGAAGTGGGAGCGCGCTGGGCCGCGGTGGTCATGCAGTCAGGCTTCGTTCAGCACCGTGCCAACAACGCGGGCATGGTCTCCCTGAAGCTGGGCGATCAGGGTCTTGACGTCGTTCACGTAGGTCTTGTTCCGGCGCGTCACGATCAGGCTGTAGCCGACCACGGTGCTGATCCGGCGTCCGTCGGCGCAGGTGTTGGCCGGGGGCGTGTCGACGATGGTGGCCTCGAAGTCGCGCAGGCAAAAATCCATAAAGGACCGGAACCGATCGCCGGCCAGGAGTTCCTGCGGATTGGAGACCGAGCCGCCGGAGTACATCACCGACAGCGATGGCAGGATCTCCGGCTCGATGAAGTCGGCAAAGCCCGCTTCGGGCGTGGCCAGGCATTGGGCCAGACCGTCCCGCGCCCGGTGCGGACGGACGATGAGGTCGACGCTGGGACGGCGAAGGTCGGCGTCGATCAGCAACGTCTTCACGCCGATCTGCGAGAGGGCGACCGCCAGGTTGGCGGCGACGAAGGTGCAGCCGGTCCCGAGGTTGGTGGCGCAGACCGCCAGCGCCCGGCGGCCCTCGTGGACGTGCTGGGCCATGATGTGGGTGCGCAGGGTGCGGATGGACTCGGCCGCCCGGCTGACGGGGCTGGACACCATCACCAGCGACGGCGAGGCGTCGCGTGGGGGCTCCATCGTCACCGGGGCGAGGCTGATGGCCGGAACGTTGTTGGTCTGGGTTTGAGTCATGGGACCTTAAGCCTGCGCCATCTTGGGCCGCGCCGTCAGGCGCTTGTCGCGCGGCGCCTTCGCGCTCGCCGACCTTTCATGCGTCTTGCGGGGCGCCGGGATGGCGGCCAGGAAGGGCGCGCCGGCCAGGTGTTCCAGGTCTTCGTAGCCCCGCACGCGGCGGGCGAAGAGTTCGATCAGCAAGCCCAGCAGGGCGCCGCCGCCCAGGCCCAGGCCGATCGATCCGAAGATGATCAGCGGCATGTTCGGGAAGGCGGGCTGCTGCGGCGTCGCGGCGACGCCCAGCACGGTGAGCCCGGCCTCGGAGGCCATCGCCTGCTGGTGCAGGTCGGCGGCGCGGGCGGCGGTCTTGTTGAACTGCTCGCGCCGCAGGTCGACTTCCGCCTGGAGCTGCCGCAGGTGTTCGAGCTTGTCGCTCTGCTGGATGACGCGGGATTTCTGGGCGGCGACGGCGCGGTCGAGCGCGCCCACGCCGGCGCCGGCGGCGCTGGCGGTGGCGCCGGCCGAGGCCCTGGCGATGGCCCGCTCCTGGGCGATCTGGGCCTGGATGGCCGCGCGCCGGGACTTCATGGCCTGCAGTTCGGGGTGGTTGGGTCCGAGGCTCTGCGAGGCCTGGGCGATGGCCGCTTCGATCTGGGCCAGTTCGGCGGTGGTGGACGCCGAGGCGGTGACCGGGGGGCCGACCATGGGCATGGCGGCGGACGCCTGGGCGGAGAGGGCGCGCAGGCGGGCGCTGTCGACGTCGATCTTGTCGTCCTGCAGGACGATGCCGTTCTCGCGCTGATAGGCGTTCACGGACGCCACGGCGGAGTCCAGGGAGGCCTTGGCCTTGTCGGCCTGGGTGTCGAACCAGGTGGCGTTGCGGCTGGCTTCCTCGCGCCGGAAGGCCAGGCTGGAGTCGATGTAGGCCTTCATCAGGGCGTCGGCCACGCCCCTGGCGGTGCTCGGCGTCGAGGCTGTGTAGGTG
>FTAI01000760.1_pt1 | contig 16809 bp, 14 predicted proteins | sample 1638941 | NCBI WGS metagenome assembly FTAI01 (sample SAMEA3914813, study PRJEB12502) | metagenome | biome: forest; material: soil | place: Canada | collected 2011-07-07 | depth 0.3 m | reverse complement strand
GTGCGGTGGACCATGATCTCGGCGACATCCATGTCCGACAGGTCCAGCACCCCGCCCAGCATGCGCCGATCCCGGCTCTCCACCGCGCCTTCGGAGTGGTGATACTCCACCGCGCCGCGGATCTCTTCGTGCGCGGCCAGCACATCCGTCTCCATGTCCAGCCGCACGCCGAACAGGCCCAGGGTCCGCCGCACGATCCACTGGATGGCGTACATCACCGGGCCCAGCAGCCTCACCAGGACCAGGATCGGGGCGGAAAGCGCGCGCGCCACGTCGTCGGCGCGCACGATGGCCAGGGTCTTGGGCAGCACCTCCACGAACACCACCACCAGCACGGTCATCACCACCGTGGCCAGGAAGGTGCCCAGGATGCCCGGAACGGCGTGGGTGATCACCTCGGTGGCCATCACCGAGGCGGCGATGTTGAAGGCGTTGTAAGCCACCAGCAGGGCGCCGATCATGGTCTCCTGGTCGGCGGTGAGTTGGTTGACGCGCTTGGCGCCCTGATCGCCCTCGCGCTCGAGCTGGTGCATGCGGCCGCGGCTGGCGCGGGTGAGGGCGGTCTCAGCGGCCGACAGGATCCCCGACACGACCAGCATGATCGCGATGATCGGCACCAGCCCGGCAAACAGCGCGGCGATCATGCCAGGGCTCCTTCGGCGATCAGGAAGTCGCGCAACGGGACGGGATCGACGCCCCTGGCCACGAAGGCCTCGCCGATCCGGCGGGCGAGGATGAACGTCAGGGCGCCGCCCTGCGCCTTCTTGTCCTGGGCCATGTGCTCGATCAGGGCGTCGGCCTTGAACGGGTGGGCGCTCAGTTCCTGCAGGCGCGCCGGCAGGCCGGCGGCGGCCACGGCCCGCTCGGCCCGGACCGAGTCCTGGCTGGGGCAGAAGCCGAGCGCCGCGGAAAAGCGGAAGGCCATGGCGCAACCGATGCCCACCGCCTCGCCATGCTTCAGCGCCTCGCCAAAGCCGGTCTCGGCCTCCAGCGCATGGGCGAAGGTGTGGCCAAGGTTCAGGAGCGCCCGGCGTCCGGCCTCCTTCTCGTCCTCCGCGACGATTTCGGCCTTCATCTCGATGGAGCGGGTGACCGCGCGCGCCAGGGCCGCCGGCTCCCGCGCCAGCACGCCTGCGCCGTTCGCCTCCAGCCAGTCGAAGAAGGCGGCGTCGCCCAGCAGGCCGTATTTCAGCACCTCGGCGTAGCCGCAGACCATCTCACGCTGAGGCAGGGTGGCCAGCAGCCCCAGGTCCGCCAGCACCAGCCGCGGCTGATGGAAGGCGCCGATCAGGTTCTTGCCGTGCGGCGAGTCGATAGCCGTCTTGCCCCCCACCGACGAATCCACCTGCGCCAGCAGGGTGGTGGGAATCTGCACGAAGTCGATGCCGCGCTTGTAGATCGAGGCGGCGAACCCGGCCAGGTCGCCGACCACACCCCCGCCGAAGGCGATGATCAGGTCGCCGCGCTCCAGCTCCAGCGCCAGCAGCCGTTCGCTGACATCCTCCAGCCCGGCCCAGCTCTTGGCCTCCTCGCCCGGCGGCACGACGACGGCGTGTGTCGTGATTCCGGCCGCTTCCAGGGCGCCGATCAGGCGCGGGCTGTGCAGGCCGCTGACGGTGTCGTCCATGACGATGGCCGCCACGGGACGTTTCAGCAGAGGCTTGATGTAGTCCGCCGCCGCATCGGTCAGGCCGGCGCCGATCAGGACGTCATAGGCGCGGCCTTCCAGGCCGACTTTCAGTGTTTCGATCACTCGGCGGCTTCCTCGGGGCAGCCCTCTGGGGCGCAGCCGCCGCCGGCGTCGCTGTTGGGGATACGGGCGCGCAGGGCCTGCAGGATGGCGTCCACCGCCACATGGTGCGGGGTGTCGCCGGTCTCGACAATGATGTCCGCCTCGCCATAGGCGTCGTAGCGATCGGCCGCGTGCTGGCGAAGGACGTCGATGGGATCGCGGCCGACCAGCAAAGGACGGGTCTCCTTGCGCGCCACGCGGCGGGCCAGGATCTCCAGGTCGGCCTTCAGCCAGACCGAGATCGCCTTTTCCCTGATCAGCCGCCGCGTGCTGGGGTTGACGAAGGCGCCGCCGCCGGTGGCCAGCACGTGCGGCGGCTCCTCCAGCAGCCTGGCGATCACCCGCCGCTCGCCGTCGCGGAACGCCGGCTCGCCGAACTGCTCGAAGATCTCCGGGATGCTTCGCCCCGCCGCCGCCTCGACTTCGACATCGGCGTCCCGGAAAGGCATGCCCAGGACCGTGGCCAGGCGGCGGCCGACGCTGCTCTTGCCGACGCCCATGAGGCCGACGAGGGCAATGGTTTTCTGGTTCAGGGCAGGGAAGGCGGACATGACCATTTGCGGCTTTACACGACCCCCGGCATGCGCGCCAACTTTGCCCATGCCGCCTCGCCCCATCTCGCCGTCCCGCGCCCGCACCATCGTCAGCGGCCGGAGCAGGGCCGGGCGCCGGGTGCTCCTCCTGGCGGCGTTGCTAGGTCTGGCCGCCCCGGCGGCGGCCCAGATCGAGGTCAAGCCCTTGGCGACCCTGGATGCCTTCACCACTGGGGCCGGCGGGGCGGGCCTGGGCGCCGATCTGTGGCAAGGCGCCTCCACGCCCCTGGTCCGCCAGATACTGCCGACCCTGGGAGCGCGGCCGATGTCGCCGGCCGCCATGATGCTGGCCCGCCACGTCGTGGCGACCGGGGCCACCGCGCCGGACGGCGCCGGCACGGACTACGACCTGGCCGGCCAGAGGGCGCTGGCCCTGCTGGCGCTGGGCGACGTCCGCGGCGTCGACGCCATCGTCCGCGCCGCGCCCAGCCTCGCCGACAGCGCGCCCCTCGCCCAGGCGGCGGCGGAGTCGGCGCTCATCCTGCGCCAGGACGACCGGGCCTGCGCCATCGCCAAGGGCCTGAGCGTCGGCCGCGACGGGGTCTACTGGCTGAAGCTCCGCGCCTACTGCCAGGCCATGGCCGGCGACGCGGACGCCGCCCAGACCACCCTGAGCCTGGCCAACGACGCCGCCAAGGACCCGATCTTTCGACGCCTCATGGCCGCCAAGCTGCAGGGCGCCGGACCTCCTGGCGCGCCCTCCCTGCGCGATGGCCTGGACCTGGCGCTGACCCGGGCGCTCGGGATCGACCCATCGCCGGCCCTGGACAACGCCAGCCCCGCCGTCGCCGCCGAGATCGCCCGCGACGCCAGCCAGACACCTGACGCCCGGCTGGCCGCCGCCGCCAGGGCGGTGCGCGGCGCCCTGACCCTGGACGACCTCTTCGATGAGGGCGCGCCGCCCATTCCCCCGCCGCCGGCGCCGCTGCCGCCCGGCGCGCCAGATCCCCGCGCGGCGGACACGTCGGTTCCGGCCACAACCGTGATCCACGACCTGGCCGCCAGGCCTGGCGTCGCGGCCGAAGCAGCACTGGTCTTCCTCGCCCTGCGCCAGCCCGATCCCGCCCTCGCCTTCCAGGCCATCGAAACCCTGCTCGGCCGCGCCAAGACCCCCGCCGACTTCACCGCCCTCTCCCGCCTCGCCCGGCCTGCGGTACGCGCCCTCGCCAAGCCCGATACGCCTTTGAGCGCACCGTTCATCCTGGCCCGCGCGGCCGTGGCCGCCGGCGATGTCGACACCGCCAAGGCCCTTCGCGCCCGCATCAAGGTCGAGACCCCGGGCGGCGGCGCCTCGGACCTCGCCATCCTCGACGCCGCCATCGCGGCGCTGGGCGGCGCGGCCAACGCCCAGACCCTGGACCGTCTGGCCGGGCGCGGCGCGCACGACGGCGCCAAATCGTCCACCCAGCCGGCCGCGGTCATCTTCCTGGCCCTCGGTGAGCCGCTCTCGGCCGACGCCCGGGCGGAGGTCGCCGGCTTCGACATCGCCAAGGGAACTGCGGCCCCGGCCAGGCTCGCCCTGATGGACGCCGCCGCGACCGCCCACGCCAAGGGCGAGGCGGCGATAATGGCCCTGTCGCTGGCCGCCGACGCCGGGACTGTGGGCCCCGTGCCCGCCGATCGCACCCGCATCGCGGAGGCGCTGCGCCGGGCCGGCCTGGCGGCAGACGCCCGCGCCTACGTCGCCGAAGGGCTGCTCAGCCTCAAATGAGCGTCCCCAAATGAGCGCCGCCGGCTGGATCGAGGCCTTCCTGGAGATGATGGCCGCCGAGCGCGCCGCCGCGCGCAACACCCTGACCGCCTACGGCAAGGACCTGGCCGACGCCCAGGGTTTCCTGGCCGGGCAGGGGGCCGACCTCTCCAGCGCCTCCGCCGAGGCGATTGAGGCTTATTTCGCCGATATCGGCGCGCGGGGCCTCTCCCCCGCCACCGCCGCCCGCCGCCGCGCCTCGGTGCGGCAGTTCTATCGCTTCGTCCTGGGCGAGGGCTGGCGCGCCGACGATCCCTCCCGCCGCGTGGACGCGCCCAAGAAGGGCCGGCCGCTGCCCAAGATCCTCAGCCGCGCCGAGGTGGACCGCCTGATTGCGGCCGCCGCCGCCAGGGACGGGGCGCCCAATGGGCCTCATGCCCTGCGCCTGGCCTGCATGGTGGAGCTGATCTACGCCTCGGGCCTGCGCATCTCCGAACTGATCGCCCTGCCACTGGCCGCCCTGGCGCGCGACCCGGCCTACCTGATCGTCAAGGGGAAGGGCGGCAAGGAGCGCCTGGCGCCGCTGAACCAACCCGCCCGCGACGCCGTGAAGGCCTATCTGCCCGTGCGCCCCGCCTTTTTCGCCAAGGGGACCAAGGACAGTCCCTGGCTCTTCCCCTCCCGCGGCCAGGGCGGGCGCCTCACCAGCCGGCGCTTCGCCCAACTATTGGACGAGGCAGCCGTGGACGCCGGCGTCGACCCGGCCAAGGTCAGCCCCCACGTCCTGCGCCACGCCTTCGCCACCCACCTGCTGGAAGGCGGCGCCGACCTGCGCGTGGTCCAGACCCTGCTCGGCCACGCCGACATCGCCACCACGCAGATCTACACCCACGTCGCCCAGGACCGGCTGCGGGAGGTGGTGGAGACAAAGCATCCGCTGGGGCGGAAGCGCTAGGGACGCTACCCCAACCCCCGCAATGTCGTCCCGCAAAGCGCGCAGCGCCTGTCCGGGACCGCCGCAGGCGCCGATGGATCGTATTGCCCAATGCGCCAGCGGTCCCGGATCTGCGCGGTTGCGCCGCTCAGTTCCGCGATGACGGGGGAAGGGGAGGGCCTACCCCCAGCCCAGCACTCGCGACACGCCAAACAGCGCCAGCCCCACCAGCCCGCCGACGATCGTGCCGTTGAGCCGGATGTATTGCAGGTCGCGGCCGAACTGCAGTTCCAGGCGGTCGACGACGTCGCGAGTCTCCCAGCCGGACACCACTGCGGCCACGAAGCCGCCGATGTCGTGGCGGCGGGGCGCGATGAGGCGCAGGGCGATGAGGCGGGCGGCGTCGTTGAGCCGGCGTTGGACGGCCTCGTCCTTGTCCAGCCAGGCGCCCAGGGCGGTGAGCCAGGTTTCCAGGCGCGCGGCGATGGCGGCGTTGGCGGCGGCCGGGTCGGCCAGCATCCGCGCCTCCACCCGCGCCCAGGCGGTGTTGATCTCGGCCAGCAGGGCGGGGTGGGTGAGCAGGCGCAGCTTCAGCTCGTCGGCCCGGGCCTGCAGCTCCGGGTCGCTGTCCAGCCGCTCAACATAGCCCTGCACCGCCGCGGCAAGCTCCAGCCGCCAGGGATGGTCGGGCGCGCGCATCTCCTGAGCGGCCTTGACCAGGCCCTGGGTCAGCCGCCCCGCGATGATCTTGTCGATCCATTTGGGCAGCCACTTGAACGACTGCTCGGAAACCTTCTGGCGGACGTAGTCCTCGTGGCTGGTGAGATAGGCGCTGGCGCCCTCCACCAGGCTGTCCAGCAGCGGCTGGGCGCGGCCGTCGCGCCAGGCGAGATCGATGATCCGCGCCGCCGCCGGCCCAGCCGGGACCGCCTTGATCGCGGCCAGCGCGACGGCGCCAAGCAACTCCTCCCGCGTCTCCCTGGGGATCGCCCGCAGCAGGGCCGGGACCAGCGGCGCCAGCCGCCGCGCCAGACTGGCCGCACGCCCCTCCTGGGCCAGCCACGCGGCCCCCCACCGCGCCAGCTCCAGCTTGCGCACCTGGGCGTCCAGCACCTTGGCGGTGAGGAAGTTGTCGGCGATGAACTTGCCCAGGCCCTGGCCGATGCGGTCCTTGTTGCGCGGGATCACCGCCGTATGCGGGATCGGCAGGCCGAGCGGGCGGCGGAAGAGGGCGGTCACCGCGAACCAGTCGGCGCAGGCGCCCACCGTGCCCGCCTCCGCGAACGCCCGCACCCAGGCCAGCCACACCGCCAGAGCCGGCCACCGGGACGCGGCGACGCTGGCGGCCACGAACACCACAGCCATCAGCGCCAACAGCCCCGTCGCCAGGGCCCGCATGCGCTGCAGGGCCGCCACGCGCGGATCGGCGGTCGTCTGGGACAGGGCGGGCAGGGCGGTGGTCAAGCGCCAAGACATAAGGCCCCACGCGGGGCGCGGCGAGCCTTAGGGACCTCAAAGGTTAATTCAGCGGACACCGCGCTTCCGAACCGGGGCTTAACCGAGCCGCTCTAACAGGGCCCAACCCCTGTCCAGCTTTGGTATCGGAGCGGGCCCGTGCTGTTCCTGCTCAACGATGTGGTGCTCGAACTCGAGCCGGCCAAGCTGGTGCGGCCGGTGGTGGCCGGCCACCTCGCCAGGCTTTCCATGAGCCAGGTCACCACGCTGGTGCGCGAGGTCTTCGCGCAGAACCCGCGCATGCCCAACGGACACCTCATGCTGGCCAGGCGCGCCGCCGTCATGATGCTGATGAAGGACCCGGAGCTGAACGCCGCCCTGTTCCTCACCCCCGGCCGGGTCTGCGCGCCGGGCGATATCAGCGTCCGTTTCGCCAGCTTGGCGGTCGAGGTGATGTTCCAGCTCAAGCACATCCAGGACCAGGGCCGGCTCACCCCCGGCGCCGTCAACGCCCTGGTCTGGTCCCGCGCCGGCCCGCGCAGCGCCGCCGGCTGAGCGCTCGGAGCCGATCTCGCGCCTCCGGCGTTTTGGTCGCGGCGCGTGAAATTTGGCCGCCCTTGCTCCCCCAACCCTAAGCTCCTAGTTTCCCGCACTTTCCCGAACGGCTTCGCTTAAGGATCCCATGGCCGCTCACTATCTCGAGTTCGAACGTCCGATCGCGGAGCTCGAGGCCAAGATCGAAGAGCTGCACAAGCTCTCGGAGTCCGCCGGACCTGGCGCCTTCGACGCCGAGATCGCCGCCCTGCGCGACCGCGTGGGCGAGATGCGCCGTGACGCCTACGAGAATCTCGACCCCTGGCAGAAGACCCAGATCGCCCGCCATCCCCAGCGGCCACACTTCGTCGACTACATGGCCAACCTGATCGACGAGTTCGTCGAACTGCGCGGCGACCGCACCTTCGCCGATGACCAGGCCATGATGGGCGGCCTCGGCCGCTTCCGGGGCCAGCCGGTGGTGGTGATCGGCCAGGAGCGCGGCCACGACATCACCACCCGCATCAAGCACGGCTTCGGCTCCGCCCGGCCGGAAGGCTATCGCAAGGCCGTGCGTCTGATGGACCTGGCCGAGCAGTTCAACCTGCCGGTCCTCTCCTTCGTCGACACCGGCGGCGCCTATCCAGGCATCGATTCGGAGGAGCGCGGCGTCGCCGAGGCCATCGCCCGGGGCACCGAGCGGTGCCTCACCCTGGGCGTGCCCATGATCGCCACCATCACCGGCGAGGGCATGAGCGGCGGAGCCATCGGCATCGCCGCCGCCAACCGGGTTCTGATCCTGGAGCACTCCATCTATGCGGTGATCACGCCCGAAGGCTGCGCCTCGATCCTGCTGCGCGACTCCGCCCTGGCCGAGGGCGCGGCCAAGGCCATGAAGATCACCGCCGAGGACCTGATCAAGGTGAAGGTGGTGGACCGCATCATCGAGGAGCCGGTGGGCGGCGCCCATTCCGATCCGGCTCTGGCCATGAGCCGCGTGGGCGACGCCATCGAGGAAGAGCTGAAGGCGCTCATGCCGCTGTCCCCCGACCAGCTTCGCACCCAGCGCGCCGAGCGCTTCTACGCCATCAGCCGCAGCTGATCCGCACCGAGACCGTGGCGAGGACTATCCGCCGGGGACGTGAGCTCCTGTCATTATCCGTCACCCCGGCCGAAGCGCAGCGCAAAGCCGGGGCCGGCGCATCAAGCGCCCAGACAACACCTGCGAGGATCCGGACCAGCTTGCCCCGGGTCTGCGCCGCTTCGCGCCTCCGCCCTGGGGTGACGGGTGTGGGAGGGCGGGTCCGCCCGTGCATCCCGCTCTTGCCTGACGCCGGGAAAGCCGCCTTAACTGGTTTCAAACACCCGTTGGGAGGATGGCCATGGCCTTGAAGACGCGTTTCACCGAGATGTTCGGTGTCGAACACCCCGTGGTCCAGGGCGGCATGCAGTGGGTCGGTCGCGCCCAGCTGGTGGCGGCCGTGGCCAACGGCGGGGGCCTGGGCTTCATCACCGCGCTTACCCAGCCGACGCCCGAGGATCTCACCAAGGAGATCGCGCGCTGCCGCGAGCTCACCGACAAGCCCTTCGGTGTGAACCTGACCATCCTGCCGGCGATCAAGCCGCCGCCCTATGCCGAATACCGCCAGGCGATCATCGAGGCCGGCATCAAGATCGTCGAGACCGCCGGCAATAAGCCGCAGGAACACGTCGACGAGTTCAAGAAGCACGGCGTCAAGGTGCTGCATAAATGCACCTCCGTCCGTCACGGCCTGTCGGCCGAGCGCATGGGCGTGGACGCCATCTCCATCGACGGCTTCGAGTGCGCCGGCCACCCGGGCGAGGACGACGTGCCCGGCTTGATCCTGATCCCCGCCGCGGCTGACAAGATCAAGATCCCGATGATCGCCTCGGGCGGCTTTGGCGATGCGCGCGGCCTGGTGGCGGCCCTGGCGCTGGGCGCCGAGGGGGTCAACATGGGCACGCGTTTCATGTGCACGAAGGAGAGCCCGATCCACGAGAACGTGAAGCAGCAGATGGTCATCAACGACGAGCGGGCCACCGAGCTGATCTTCCGCACCATGCGCAACACCAGCCGCGTGGCCAAGAACCTGATCTCCACCAAGGTCGTGGAGATGGAGCGCGAGGGCGCCAAGTTCGAAGACGTGCGCGAGCTGGTGGCCGGCACCCGCGGCAAGGTGGTCTATGAGACCGGCGATCCGGACCACGGCATCTGGTCGGCCGGCCAGGTCCAGGGCCTGATCCACGACATCCCCAGCTGCGCCGAACTGATCCACCGCATGGTCAGCGGCGCTGAGGAGATCATCCAGGCGCGGCTGGAGGGCATGATCGCCGGCCGCATGGCGGTCGCCGCGGAGTAGTTTTCTTCAAGCGCTCTGCGCTTCTGGCCCCCGCGACGGGGTTGGGTGAGGGGCTGTTTCAGCCTGCACGAGCTTCCGGGATGTTCCGTCACGCCGGCGGACCCCTCACCCAAACCCTCTCCCACCTTCGGCGGGGCGAGGGCCTAGCCCGACTTCGCGGGGCTAGGGCTCGCGCACTGTGGCCAACGCCGCGCCGAGTTCCTCGACCGCCTCCACCGTTGTCGCCCACGAACACATGAACCGCACCGTGCCGTCGATGAAGCGGTAGACGAACCAGCCGGATTGATGCAGGCGCTTCAGCGTCGGCTCGTCCATTTCCACGAAGACTGCATTGGCCTCCACAGGGTGCATGACCTTGAAGGGCGAGAGCGCCGCGAGCCGCCTGGCCATGGCGTTGGCGTGGGCGGCGCGCGTGGACCACGCGCCGGTCTCCAGCATGCCGATCCAGGGCGCCGCCAGGAAGCGGGCCTTGGAGACCAGTTGGCCGCCGTGCTTCAGGCGCGCGCCGAACCTGCGCTCCAGGCCCTTGTCCAGGAGGACGATGGCTTCGGTGGGGGTCGAACCGGCCTTGGTCCCGCCCAGGACGACGACGTCGACGCCCAGCCGCTTGATCGCCTTGACGTCGAACCCGGCCGCCGCGGCGTTGGCTAGCCGCGCGCCGTCCAGGTGCACCTTCAGTCCCTTGGCCTTGGCCGGGCCGATCAGATCGCCCAGGGCGGCCTCCGAATAGACGCAGCCGTATTCCGTGGCGTTGGTGACCGACAGGGCGGCGGCCGACTGCCAGTGCGGCTCGTCGGGCCGGTCCAGCGCCTGGGCCAGGGCGCCCGGGTCGATGCGGCCGGAGGCGCCGGGCAGGCTGATCATGCCCACCCCAGAGCCGAAGAACCCCGGCGCGCCGGTCTCGTCCGTCGCCACGTGCGAGTGCTCATGGCACGCCACCGCTTCATGCGGCGCCGCCAGGGCCGCCAGGATCAGGGCGTTGGCGGCGGTGCCGGAGGCGGCGAACCGAACCTCGGCGTCCACGTCCAGCAGGGCGCCGATCAGGTCGCCGGCCTGCCGGCTGACGTCGTCGCCGCCGTAACCGGCCGCAAAACCACCGTTAAAACGGCTCAGGGCCTCGATGACCTCGGGCATGGCGCCGGCGGTATTGTCCGAGGCGAAGTCGTAGCGGGCCATCAGGCGATCAGGCTCATCAGGCGGATGCGCGGGGGAAGGGCGTCGTTGAGCTGCACAGGCACGATGAACCCTATACTCCAGTGTTGGTCACGCACGGTCCGGCGCTGATGGCCCGTCCGTGAGGCGACGTTTCGACGCCCGGCTGGCCGTGGTCAAGTTCCTGGTTAGCCGGGGTTCCCCGGCACCTGGAAGGCGCCCTCGTGCGCCACGTGCCAGGGCTGGGCGGCCTGCATCCAGATGTCGGCCTGGACCTTGAAGTCCGACGGGTCGTCCAGGCTGCCGACCTTGATCACCGCGATGTCGCCGGAATTCGGCTCGGAGAACACCGGCGAGCCGCAGACCTCGCAGAAGCTGCGGCCGACCTTGCGCCCGCTGTCGCCCTCGGTCCAGTAGGTGCGCGGCTGGCCCTTGGTGATCTTCAGGGCCGCGCGGGGCACGATCACCGCCAGCGCCGGCGCGCCGCCCGAGGCGTACTGGCAGGCGCGGCAATGGCAGGCGATCTGGAACACCGGGTCGGCGGCGAGCTCATATCGGATGGCGCCGCAGAAGCAGCCCCCGGTGCGTGTGGTCATCAGTTCGCTCCTCCTATCAAGATGGCAGAGGCCTGAACCCAGCCTCCCACGCCGTTCAGGCGCGGGCCCCTCCTTTTCCCCATGGGAGAAGTAAGAGTCCCAGCCGCTCGCGCGCGCCGATGTTCAACCCGCCTCCGCCGCCCATGCCCGCACATCGGTGACGAACGCGTCCGGTTGTTCCATCGCCGCGAAGTGGCCGCCGTCCTTCTGGTCGGTCCAGCGGACGATGTTGTAGGCCCGTTCGGCCCAGGACCTGGGCGGGGCGGTGTAGAGCATCTCGCCGGGGAAGTTGGCGAAGGCGGTGGGGACCTCGCAACGCTCGCCTTCCTTCAGCGCCACGCCGCCCTCTTCCAGCAGGGCTCGATAGTACCAGGATCCGGTCGTGAAGCTGCCGGTCATCACATAGATCATGACGTTGGTCAGGAGCTGGTCGCGGGTGAAGACCTTCTCGAACTTCACGCTGCGCCGGTCGCACCAGTCGTAGAACCGTTCGATGATCCAGGCCGCCTGGCCCACCGGGTTGCCGGCCCCCAGCCAGGCCAGGGACTGCGGCTTGGACGCCTGCAGGCGGAAATAGGCGCCCATGACGTCCATCATGGCGTTCTGGCGGGTGATCCAGGCAACCTCGGCCTCGCTGGTCGGCCCGCCGTGCGGGCGGAACCCGATCATGTTCAGGTGGATGGCCTTGACGTGCGCGCCGTAGTCGAAGCCCAGGCACGAGGTCACCAGCGCGCCCCAGTCGCCCCCCTGGGCCAGGTAGCGGTCGTAGCCCAGCACCTGGGTCATCAGCTTGTTGAACAGCCGCGCCGTGGCCCTCTGGCCGAAGGGCTTCTTCGGCTTGGACGAGAAACCAAAGCCGGGCAGGGACGGGATCACCAGGTCGAAGGCGTCCCGCGCACTGCCGCCGTGCCTGGACGGCCAGGCCAGTTTCTCGATCGAGTCCCAGAACTCATAGTGGCTGCCGGGCCAGCCGTGGCTCAGCAACAGCGGCCGCTTGCCGCCCGCCTCGCCGACCACGTGGACGAAGTGGATGTCGAAGTCCTCGACCCCGGCGGTGAACTGCGGATAGCGGTTCAGGTCCGACTCGGCCGCGCGCCAGTCGTAGCCGTCCAGCCAGTAGTCGCAGATATCCTTCAGGAACGCCCCATCGCAGCCGTAGGCCCAGCCGTCCGCAACCTCCGGCGCCGGTGGCCAAGGATAGGCTCGGACTTTTTCCAGTACGTCGCCGATGTCGGCGGCATGCCAGTCGACCGTGAAGGGCTTGATCTCGGCCACGCGTGTCTCCCGTTGTTTCCCGGCGGCGAACCTGGGCGCGTGACGCAGCGAGCGTCAAGCGCCGGAAGGAGGGGCCGTAATCAGGCCCGGCGCAGGCCCTTCCACAACGTTTCGACCGTCTCCACGATGACCGCCGGCGCGTCGTAGGGCGGCGCCAGCATGTCGGCCATCTGCAGCTGGATGGCGCCGTGGATGGCGCTCCAGAACATGTGCCCGATCATGCCTGGATCGCCCTCCAGCTCGCGGGCCTCGATCATCTCCTGGACATGGGCGGTCATGGTCCGTTTCGAGCGGATGCCGGCCCGCACCAGGTCGGGATAGTTGTCGGCGCTGGGCTGCTTGACGTCGAACATCAGCTTGTAGGCCTCGGGATTGGCCAGGGCGAAGCGCACATAGGCCTCGCCGACCGCGTTGGCCCGGGCCTGCAGGTCGCCGGACGTGGCGTAGGCCGCCTCCAGCGCGGTCGCGTGCCGATCGAACGCCCGGGCCCGCACCGCCGCCAGGATCGCGTCCTTGTCCTTGAAGTAGCGATAGGGGGTCATGGGACTGACCCCCAGATCCTGAGCCAGCTGGCGCATGGTCACCGCCTCCAGGCCGTGCTCGGCGAACTGCCGCTCGGCGGCGTCGCACAGCCGCTCGCGGAACTCTGCCACGTCCTGATCGGATAAGGCCTTGGGCAATGCGATGCCTCTCACGAAAACTTCACTTGCCAAAGTGTATAGCGTACGCCATAAATTTACAACGTAAGACATAGCCCCAGCAGACCGAACCCAGGTCAGGAGAGCGTCATGGACGGTTCCCAGCCGATCAACCCCTATCTCGCCGGCAATTTCGCTCCCGTGCGGAGCGAGGACGACTTCGACCTGAAGATCACGGGGGAGATGCCCAGGGGCCTGAGCGGCGCCTACTACCGCAACGGACCCAATCCACAGTTTGAGCCCCGCGGCGAATACCACTGGTTCGGCGGCGACGGGATGATCCACGGCTTCTTCGTGGAGGACGGCAAGGTCCGCTACCGCAATCGCTATGTGCGCACCAACAAGTACGTCACCGAGCATGCCGCCGGCCGGTCGCTGTTCGGGACCTTCGGCAATCCCATGGAGACCGACCCCTCGGTGCTGGGCCAGGACTCCGGCGTGGCCAACACCAACATCGTCTGGCACGCCGGCAAGCTGTTGGCCCTGGAAGAGGGCCACAAGCCCATGGAGATGGACCCCGTCACTCTCGAGACCAAGGGCTACGTGGACCAGTACGCCGGCCGGGTCACCGCCCACCCCAAGACGGATCCCGAGACCGGTGAGATGGTCTGGTTCGGCTACTCCGTCGGCGACATGCCGTTCAGCAAGACCGTCTCCTATGGCGTCACCGACCCGACCGGAAAGGTCGTCCGCCGCGACAACTTCGAGGCGCCCTATTCGAGCATGGTGCACGACTTCCTGGTCACCCGGAACTACGCCCTGTTCCCGATCCTGCCACTGACCGGCGATCTGCAGCGGGTGATGACCGGCGGGCCCGCCTACGCCTGGGAGCCGGAGAAGGGCGCCTTCGTCGGCGTGATGAAGCGAAACGCCTCCGTCGACACCGTCCGCTGGTTCCAGATTGAGCCGAACTACGTGTTCCACCCCATGAACGCCTGGGAAGAAGGCGACCTGATCCACGCCGACGTCATGGAATATCCCCAGGCGCCGCTGTTCCCTAACGCCGACGGCAGCCGCGGAAACAACACCGCCGCCACCCTGGTTCGCTGGACCTTCGACCTGGCCGGCGACAGCGACGTCATCAAGCGCACGCGCCTGGACGACCTGGCCGGCGAGTTCCCTCGCTTCGACGAGCGCCACGCGGGCCTGGCCTACCGCCACGGCTGGTTCGCGGCCAACTCGCGCAAGCCGGGCGAAGTGCGCTTCAACGCCATCGCCCACGTCGACCACAAGAGCGGCAAGCGGGTCACCTACGACCTGCCGGGGTCGGACTCCGCGGGCGAACCGGTCTTCGTTCCCCGCACGGCGAATGCCGACGAGGGCGACGGCTGGGTGATCGCGACGATCTTCCGCGGCAATGAGGACCTCGCCGACCTCGCCGTCTTCGACGCCGCCGACATCGCTGCGGGCCCCATCGGTACGGCGTCCGTGCCCCGCCGCGTGCCGTTTGGCTTCCACGGGAATTGGCGAGGGGCGTAGGAGGGGACGAGCGCCTGCCATCAAGCCCTCGCCCCGTGAAGCGGGGAGAGGGTGGAGTGAGGAGGCGCGGCCACCCGCTTGAACCCATCCGGAGAGGGATCTATCCGGTTGCACGAGAGTCACGTCACGCGGACGGACCCCTCACCCAACCCCATCCCTTGGACGGGGCGAGGGCTTAAGTCGGTCGACGCTCACCCCTCCGTCTTCTCCCCCGTGCGGTAGTCGCCGAACGCCTTGTCCCGCTGGGTGAGCGCCTGGGTCACGCCCTTGCGCAGCTGCGTCATGTATTCCCGAGACGCCGGCGTGTGCCAGCCCAGCGCATGCAGGTCCGTCCCGGCGCGGATGCCGGCGCGCATGCCCATGGCCTCCATCTGGCGATGGACCAGACGCTTGTTCAGCTGGGCCAGGTCCGGGTCGACCTTGGCGATGCGCTGCGCCATGGCCAGCACCGCGGCCTCGAGCTCGTCGGCCTTGAACGCGCGGTTGGCGAAGCCCAGCCGCACCGCCTCCAGGCCTGAGATCGAGTCCCCAGTCAGCATCAGCTCCATGGCCGCCCGCATGCCCACGATCCAGGCGTGGTACTGGTTGTCTGGAGGCGACATGGTGCGCACAGCCGGGTAGCCGATCTGCGCATCCTCGGCCACGTAGACCAGGTCGCAGGCCACCGCGAGCTCGGACCCGCCGGCCAGGCACCAGCCGTGCACCTGGGCGATCACCGGCTTGGCCAGGTCCCACATGCGAAAGCAGCCTTCCACCACGTGCCTGGCCCACTGCCCCTGGCCGCCGGCGGTGTAGAACGGCAGCTCGCCCAGGCCCGCCAGGTCATAGCCCGAAGAAAAGCAGGTTCCGGCGCCGCGAAGAACCATCACCCGCACCGCCGGATCGCGATCCCCCGCCTCCAGCGCCGCGAACAGCTCGCCGCGCAAGGCGTTGGACAGGGCGTTGCGCTTGGCGGGGCGGTTCAGGGTGATCCGACGCACGAAGGGCGCCGGGTCGTCGGTTGCGAGGATGGGCTCGTCGGTCATGGCGTTGTCTCCCAAGGTGGCATCTAGGGACGGGTTTTTGGGCTGGTCTAGTGTGACGCCGCGTGAGCTTCCCCTCTGGCGGTCAGGGCGTGACGATCGCGAAGAAGAAGTCGAAGCGGTCGAGAAGGGCGAGAAACTGGATGAAGGGGGCTGTGTCGCCTTCGACGTGGACCGTCCCCGCGTCGAGCGCCGCGTCCAGCGTCGTTTCTCCAATGACCAGGTCCACCAGCGTCGCGCGGCTCATGCCGACGCCCGGCGCGCCGGGCGCACTGCCGTCCGCAGTGTGGTGCAGGACGGCGTTCTCCACCCACACCAGGAAGCTTTCATCCACGTCGGTAAGGTGGAGGATCAGTCTCAGCTCCGCCGCCCCCGCCTTCTCACCGTTGAGCCGCACCGACAGGCTCTCCAGCAGCTTGTCCCCCGGCAGGCCGCGAAGCTGACCCAGCTGTCCCTGCCTGGCCGTTGGCGACGGCGAGATGGGATGGCGCAGCTCCTGCGCGCCGGTCAGGTAGAACGCGCGCCAGGGTCCGGACTCGGCCTGGTAGCCCAGCTGTTCAAGAGCGTCGGCCTGGAGATGGCGGGCCGCCTCGTTTTCCGGGTCGGCGAACACCAGGTGGTTCACCACCTCCGCCACCCAGCGGTAGTCCCCCGCCTCGAACGCCGTTCGCGCCTTGGTCAGCAAGGCGTCGGCGCCGCCGGCCAGGTCGACGTAGCGCTGGCCGGCCTCAGCCGGCGGAAGCTTGTGCAAGTTGGCCGGATTGCCGTCGAACCAGCCCAGATAGCGCTGATAGACGGCCTTGGCGTTGTGGTTCAGCGTTCCGTAGTAGCCCCGCGTATGCCACTCCGAGGCCAGCGTTGGCGGCAGGGCCAGCACCTCGGCGATCTCCAGCGGCGTCATGCCGTGGTTGGCCATCCGCAGCGTCTGGTCGTGGATGTACTTGTAGAGGTCGCGCTGCTTCCTCAGGAATCCCACCGACCGGTCGCGCCCCCACTTGGGCCAGTGGTGGCTGGCGAACAGCACGTCAGTCCCGGCGCCGAACAGGCTGATCGCCTCCTCGATGTAGCGGCTCCAGGCGCTGGCGTCGCGCACCTGCGCCCCGCGCGGGGTGTAGAGGTTGTGGAGATGGCAGGTGCAGTTCTCCGCCATGCACAGCGCCTTGTGGCGGGGGGACATGAAGGTTATCTCCCCCGGCGCCCCGGTGTCG
>FTAI01000213.1_pt1 | contig 16919 bp, 14 predicted proteins | sample 1638941 | NCBI WGS metagenome assembly FTAI01 (sample SAMEA3914813, study PRJEB12502) | metagenome | biome: forest; material: soil | place: Canada | collected 2011-07-07 | depth 0.3 m | reverse complement strand
GTCGGAGGTCTCCGGCGTGTTGGCGGTGATCCACCAGCGCCAGTAGTCGGCGGGCAGCAGCTCCAGCGCGTGGTCCATGAAGACGCCGCGCTTCTGCGAAGTGGAGAACTTGCCGCCGTAGTAGTCGAGCCAGTTGAACCCCTTCAGCTGATCGACCAGCTTCCAGGGCGCGTTGTTGGATGGCGACCATTTGCCGTCGGCGCCCAGGCGCTCGTTCAAGCCGAACAGGGTGACCGGGAAGCCCACGGTGTGGAAGGGCACGTTGTCCTTGCCCATGAACTCAACGTAGGTGACGTCGGCGGCGGCCGGCTCGCGCCACCAGCGCTCCCATTCCGCGTCGTCGGCCGGACCCTTTCCGGCCTCGGCGGCGCGCGCGTCGGCCCATTCCCAGGTGGCGGCGATATATTCGATGGGGGCGTCGAACCAGACGTAGAACACCTTGCCGGCCAGGCCCTCGATGTCCGGCGTCTGGCCATCGGGGTTCGGTCCCCATTCGAAGGCGTTGACCGGCACGCCCCACTCGAGGTCGCGGGTGATGCCGCGGTCCTGCAGGCCCTCGTCGAGCCATTTGAGGGCGATGGAGGTGACCAGCAGCGGCCAGCGGTCGCGCTTGCCCTCGATCCAGGCGCGCAGCTTCGGTGCGAACAGGCTCTGCCGCAGGAAGAGGTGCTTGGACCCGCGGATCTCGATGTCGGTGGAGCCCGAGATCGCCGAGCGCGGGTGCAGAAGGTCGGCAGGGTCCAGCACCCGGGTGCAGTTCTCGCACTGGTCGCCGCGGGCCGCCTCGTAGCCGCAGTGCGGACAGGTCCCGATCACGTAGCGGTCCGGCAGGAAGCGCTTGTCGGCGTTGGAATAGACCTGCTGGGTCACCCGCTCCTCGATGAAGCCGGCCTCCCAGAGATGCTGGGCGAAACGCTGGGTGAGCTTGTGGTTCTGCGGCGAGGACGAGCGGCCGAAATGGTCCCACGAGAGGCCGAAGGCGCGGCCGAGGTCGTGCTGCACCTGGTGCTGCTCGGCGCAGAAGGTCGCCGGGTCCTGGTCGGCCTCGGCGGCGGCGAGCTCGGTCGGGGTGCCGTGCTCGTCGGTGGCGCAGATGTAGAGGGTCTCGCGGCCCCGCGAACGCTGGAAGCGCGCATAGACGTCGGCCGGCAGCATCGAGCCCGCCAGCGTCCCCAGGTGCTTGATCCCATTGATGTAGGGCAGCGCGGACGTGATCAGGATGCGGGACATGACTTCGCGGGGTCGGCGGGGTGGACGGAAGCGGGGCTTATAGGCCGGGCGCCGCGGTTCGCCAAAGCGGCGGCATCAAGAAAAGCTCGCCAAACGTCGGTATCGGGATGACTCTCCGGCGGGGGCGAAGGCGGCGGCCCTTGAGTCGTCAAGAGAAACACGCCGCTCGCATAGGGAGAAATCGCATGTTGACGGGCGTCAACTGGATCGCCGTACTCATCGCATTCGTTCTTCTCGAGGTCCTTGGCTACCTCTGGTACGGCCTGATCTTCAGCTCGGCCTGGCTGGCCGAAATGAACGCGATCGGACTGAAGCCCGACATGTCGAGCGCGGCCCAGACCAAGTCGATCGCCGAGGGCGCGGTGCTGATCCTCGTCCAGGTGATCGGGCTGGCGTGGCTGTTGCGACGGCTGGGGGCCTCGAGCCTGCAGGCCGGCCTGATGGCGGCCCTGGCGGCCTGGGTCTTCTTCGGCCTGACCACCCAGGGCATGGAGTACGTCTACATGGGCTTCACGCCGAAGCTCATGGCGATCAACTGCGGCCAGCTGGCGATCTCATATCTGCTCGCCGGCGCCGTGCTGGGCGCCGTCAAGTTCGGCGCGTCCGCGGCGGCGCCAGCCGCGGCTTGAGGCCAACAACGGGCGCGCTCCGCCCCGTCGGGGCGCCCCCTTCCTCAGAACGGCCCCTTGAAGACGAAGAACGCTCCCAGGGCGATCAAGGCGAAGCCGACGGCGTGGTTGAGCGTGAACGGCTCGCGCAGCCAGGTCACCGAGAAGACGGCGAAGACCGCCAGGGTGATCACCTCCTGCATCGCTTTCAGTTCGGCCGGATCGTAGACCGCGCGGCCGATGCGGTTGGCCGGAACCGCCAGGCAGTATTCGAAGAAGGCGATCCCCCAACTGATCAGCACGATCAGCCACATCGCCCGATGCTCCACCTTCAGCTGGCCATACCAGGCGAAGGTCATGAACACATTCGAGGCGACCAGCATGAGGATCGGGGCAACCGCCGTCCAGTTGATCGGCATCGAAAGCCTCCAATGGTTTGGCGTTGAGGGGATCATCCCTCGCCTTTAAACCTTGCGCCAACAAGAGGGGGACCGTGGGCATGCCGACCGCAAGCGGCCATGCCCGGCATCGCCGGCGCGATGGAAGCTAGGCCTGAAGCTGAAGGCCCTTGCGACGCTGGATGCGCAGGACCGAGCCGAGGGCCCCGAAGCCCAGGATCAGCATCATCCACGCCGCGGGTTCAGGCACGGCCGAGCTCAGCGGCGTGTCGCCGCCAGCGCCGCCCTCGCCGGGACCGCCCGGCGGATCGCGGTCGGGCCAGCCGTCGCCGCCAGGCTGGCCGCAGTTCACGACGCAGCCCTTGCCGCCATCGCCTCCGTCGCCCGGGAAGGTCGGCCCGCCGGAACCGCCCGCGCCAGGACCGCCTGTGCCAGGACCGCCTGCACCGGGACCGTCGCCGCCCTTGCCCCCATTGCCGCCGGGACCGCCACCGCCGCCCCCAAAACCGCCGCCACCGCCACCGGTGTAGCCGCCGCTGCCGGTGAAGCCGCTGTCATGCGGACCATCGGACCCGACGTGGGCGGACGGATCGCCGGGATCCCCGCCGGGACCGGGCTTGCCGTCCCAGCCGTGCTGCGTCCCCTGGTTGGGATTGTTGCCGCCATCGTGCCCATGCACGAAGTCGGCAAGCGTCATCAGGCCGTCTTCGCCGTTCGGCATGTAGCCGCCCCATTCCGATCGGGCATCGCCCTCGCCAGGCCCGTAGGCCGGGCGTTGGGCCCCGGTCGTTCCATTTTGGGACCCAGCTGCGCCGCCACCCGCGCCGGACTTCGCCCGCCAGTGGCCGAAGCCGCCGTCAGAGCCACCGCCGGAGCCGCCGTCATCGCCGCCGCCGCCAAGCGCCATCTCGATGCGGGGCGGGCCTGAGTTCAAGTGCCGATAGCCGCCTGAGCCCGCCGAATAGACGCTGGCCGAGGCCGCGACGCTCAGCAGGAGGCCCGCTGTCCACAGCCTGCGATGTTTCGAACTGGAACGGTTCTGGGTCATGAGGGGCACGTTGCAAAGATCGTGCGCCCCCGGGCCCCCGGGGCGGTCCGGGCAAAGGTGGTTTTCGCGCGGTCCTACAGAGGGGCGATCCTGTCGAACCAGGGCCTGGCCTGCTCCAGTTGACCGGCCAGGCGGAAGAGCGTCGCCTCGCCGCCCATCCGGGCCACGAACTGCATGCCGATCGGCAGCCCGGCCTTGCTCCACGCAAGCGGCACGGTCATCGCCGGCTGGCCCGTGTTGTTGAACGCCTGGGTGTTGGGCATGAAGGCGAACAAGCGCTCGGCGATCTGCTTGGGATCCTCCAGGATCCAGCCGATCGGGATGGCCGGACTGCCGAGGGTCGAGAGCAGCAGGACGTCGTAGGTCTCGAAGAGCTGCGCCTCGGCCCGTGCATAGGCGTGCAGCGCCTGCAGGCCGCGGACATAGGCCGACGCGGAGACCGCGCCGCCGCGCCGGTAGGTGGCCATGGTCGGAGCTTCGATCTCGCCCGCTTCGACCGGCCGTCCCCGGCGCTCGGCCTCCGCGTCGAGGTTCGCCGCGATGCTGGCCGCAATGACCGCGCCCGCCGCCGCCTGCATGACCGCGGCGTCGCCGGGGATCCTGGCTTCCTCCACCTCGTGGCCAAGTTGTTCGCACAGGCGCGCGGTCTCGCGGACCGCCGCCTCGCACTCGGGATCGAGGCCGGGCGCCTGCATGGCGCCGGCCATGAAGGCGATCCGCAGGCGCCCGGGGTCGCGCGCGGCTTCCTCGGCGAAGGGCCGCTCCGGGGGGCTGAGGAAATAGGGATCGCCAGGCTGCGGACGGCAGGCGACGTCGAGCAGGGCCGCGGAGTCGCGCACCGAGCGGGTGACCGCGTGTTGGATCGAGGCGCCCGCCCAGCCCTCGCCCGCAGGCGCGAAGGAAACCCGCCCACGCGACGGCTTCATGCCGAACAACCCACAACAGGAGGCCGGCGTGCGGATCGAGCCGCCGCCGTCGCTGGCATGGGCCGCCGGCGCGATGCCCGCCGCGACGGCCGCCGCCGCGCCGCCGGAGGATCCGCCTGGGGTCCGGGACAGGTCCCAGGGGTTGCGGCAGATCCCGAGGAATTCCGATTCCGTGAAGGGCCACAGGCCGAACTCCGGCGTGTTCGTCTTGCCGAAGATCGACAGGCCCGCGCCCTTGTAGGCCGTGGTCAGCGCGCTGTCGGCGACCGCCACATTGTCCGCGAACAGGCGCGATCCCATCGTGGTGGGCGTCCCGGCGAGCGTCGCGCCGAGGTCTTTCAGGAGGAACGGCACGCCGCAGAACGGACCGGAATCCGGAGATTCCGACCGCGCGCGCTCGGTGAGGTCCAGGGTCACGGCGTTGATCTTCGGATTGACCTCGGCCATCCGCGCGGCGGCGACATCCAGGAGCTCGCCGGCGCTGACCTCGCGGCGCGCCACGAGTTCGGCCAGGCCCACCGCGTCCCGGCGGCGATAGTCCTCGAAATTCATACGCGCGATCCTGTCCTGCTGTCGCGACACGCAAGCACAGGCGGCGCGGCGAACCAAGCCACGCCCTTGCGTCAGCTTGGCGCTTCGCTTCATAAGCGCGGCATCGGCCGCCGGATTAGCTCAGCTGGTAGAGCAGCGGTTTTGTAAACCGAAGGTCGCGGGTTCGAGTCCTGCATCCGGCACCACTTCCTGAAGAGCCCGCCATGCGCATCTTCATCGACGCCGACGCCTGTCCGGTGAAGGACGAGACCTACAGGGTGGCGGCGCGCTATGGGCTGGTGACCACCGTGGTCTCCAACAGCTTCATCGCCATCCCGCCCTCGAAGCTGATCGAGCGGATGATCGTCGACGCCGGCCCCGACGTCGCCGACGACTGGATCGCCGAGCGGACCGAGCCTGGGGACATCGTGGTCACCAACGACATCCCCCTGGCCGACCGCGTGCTGAAGGCGGGCGGGGCGGCGATCGCGCCGAACGGTCGGCTGTTCACGCCGGACTCCATCGGCTCGGCGCTGGCCCAGCGTTCGATCATGGAGCACATCCGCTCGACCGGGGAGATCACCGGCGGGCCGAGGCCCTTCGCGCCCGCCGACCGCTCGCGCTTCCTGCAGGCCCTGGACGAGGCCGTGAACCGGGAGAAGCGGAGACGCCGCTAGGTTTCATGGCGGCAAGCCGGCTTGCGCCGGCCCGTCCCGTACAGGTATGGGCGTGACCCTGATCGCCGTTCCGTTCGAGGAGACCTCCCGCATGCGCCACCTGGCCTTGACGCTCGCCACCGCGGCCGTCGCCGTCACCCTTTCCGGATGCGGCAAGACCGGAGGCGGCTCGCAGCCGAGCGGCGGTCAGGAAGCCTCGTCCCAGCAGGCCGCGCCGGCCCCGCTCAGCGACGCGGAAAAGGCGGCGCTGCTGGCCAAGCTGCCGGCGCCCTACAACACCGCCGACCTCGCCAATGGCGAGTCGAAGTTCGCGCTCTGCTCGACCTGCCACACCCTCCCCGCCGGCGGGCCCAACATGACCGGGCCGAACCTGCACGGCGTCTTCGGACGCAAGGCCGGCACATCGCCCGGCTTCACCTATTCGGACGCGCTCAAGGCCACGGGCTGGACCTGGGACGCCGCCCACATCGACACCTGGATCACCGACCCGAAGGTGGCGGCGTCCGGCACCAAGATGACCTTCGCCGGCCTCAAGGACCCCAAGGACCGCACCGACGTGATCGCCTATCTGATGGTCAACACCGGCTACCAACCGTAGGCGGTTCATCCGAAACGGGTACTACCAGCTGTGGCGCAACCTTGACGGGTGCGTAGTTCTGGTCTCATCTTCGGCCCGTCGTCCGGCAACGCGATCCCGGTCGGGCGACACAACCGCCCGGCGGCTTCCCCCAAGCCGCCGGTTGCGCCTAGGCCTGACGTCCCCACGTCCGCTGTCGGCGCGTTCCTGTGGCCTTCCCCGGAAACGGGGGAGGCCATTTTACGATGAGGCGGCGGGCCTATTCGGCGGCGTTGGCGACGCGGGCCTTCTCGGCCTCTTCGAAGCTCTCGATCCGGCGGGCGGTGGCCTGCGGCGACTTCGTGAACCGCGCGAGCAGGTTGTAGAACACCGGCACGACGAACAGCGTGACCATGGTGGCGAAGATCGCCCCGAAGAAGATGGTCACCCCGATGGTCTTGCGGCTCTCGCCGCCGGCGCCGCCCCAGACGATCAGCGGGATCGCGCCGGCCGCCGCCGAGATCGAGGTCATGATGATCGGGCGAAGCCTGAGCGAGGCGCTCTCGATCACCGCCTCGCGGATTGACAGTCCATCGTCGCGCAGCTGGTTGGCGAACTCGACGATCAGGATGCCGTTCTTGGCGGCGATCCCCACCAGGATGATCAGCCCGATCTGGCTGTAGGTGTTCATCGTCGAACCGGCGATCAGCAGGCCGAACAGGCCGCCCACCGCGGCGATCGGCACCGTCAGCATGATCACCGCCGGATGGATCCAGCTCTCGAACTGCGCGGCCAGGACCAGGAACACCAACAACAGCGCCAACCCGAACGCCAGGCCGATAGACCCGCCGGCCTCGAGGTAGTCGCGCGCCGTGCCGCCCCACTTGTAGGCGAGGCCGGAATGCTCCTTGGCGATCTCGTCCTGGAAGAACTTGACCGCCTGGCCGACCGTGTAGCCGGGGTTGAGCTGCACCGAGAGGGTGATGGCCCGCAGGCGATCCACCCGCGCCCGGCTGGGCGTGTCGCCGCTCACCTTGCTGGTGGTCACCGCCGACAGCGGAACCGAGGCGCCGGAGCTGGTGCGCACATAGACGTTGGCCAGGTCCTGTTCACTCTCCCGCTGCGGCCGGTCGGTCTGCAGGATGACATCGTATTCCTGGCCGGACTTGATGTAGGTCGTGACCTTCTCCGATCCGAACAGGGCCTGGAGGGCCGTGCCGACCGACTGCGCCGAGACCCCGAGGGAGGCCGCCTTCTGCTGGTCGATGTTGACCAGGAGGCGCGGGCTGGTGGGCTCATAGTCCAGCCGGGCCCGGGCCATGCCGGGGTTGGTCTGCGCAGCGATCAGCAGGGGCTGAACCGCGGCGCTGATCTGCGGATATTCATCGCCCAGCAGGATCAGGTCGAGGTTGCTGCCGCCGCCACCGCCGCCCCGCTGGATGCTGGGCCGCACGGCCGCGATCACCCGAGCTCCGGTGATCGAGGACAGCTCGCGGTTCAACTGCGCGGCCATGTCCTGCGAGCTGATCTTGCTCGCTCCGGTGTCAGGCAGCACGACGTTGACGTTGCCGGAGTTGTACTGGTTGCCGCCAAAGCCCGGCAGGGACATCGTGTACCGCACGATGGTGTTGTCCCTGAGCAGCCGCGTCATCCGCGCCTCGACCTGCTTGGCGGTGCGCAGCGTGTAGTCGAAGCCGGCGCCCTCGGGGGCCTGGATGGCGACGTCCACCCGCCTGCGGTCCTCGTTCGGCACCAGTTCCCTCGGCAGGGTCGTGAACAGCAGTACCGCCGCCAAGCCCAGCAGCACCACGAGGGCGGCCGCCGCGACGCTCGCCGAGCGCCGGCCCAGCAGGGCTTCGAGCGTCGCGTGATAGGACGCGCGCAGCGCGTTCATGCCCGCGTTGACCCGGCAGGCGATGAAGCCCTCGCCCTGCGCCGGGCGGAGCAGCTTGGAGGCGAGCATCGGCGAAAGGCTGAGGGCCAGGAGCGCCGAGAAGCCCACGGCCGAGGCCACCGCCACCGCCAGCTCCACGAAGAGACGGCCGATGTATCCCGGCATGAACATCAGCGGCGCGAAGACCGAGATCAGCACGATGGTCGTGGCGACCACCGCGAAGAACACCTGCCGCGCGCCGCGCTGGGCCGCGACGATGGGCGGTTCGCCCTCGTCCACCCGCCTCTGGATGTTCTCGACCACCACGATGGCGTCGTCGACGACGAGCCCGATGGCCAGCACCAGGGCGAGCAGGGTCAGGAGATTGATCGAGAAGCCCAACGGCGCGAGGACGATGAAGGTCGACAGAATGCAGATCGGGGCCACGACCGCCGGGATCAGCGCCGCACGCCAGGTGCCCAGGAAGAGGAAGTTCACCAGAGCCACGAGCACCAGGGAAATGGACATGGTGATCCAGACCTCCTGGATCGCGTGGCGGGTGAAGACCGTGTAGTCGATCGCCACCTCCATCCGCGTGCCCTTGGGAAGGGTCTTGTTGATCTCGTCCACGGCCTTGCGCACGCCGTCGGAGATCTGCAGGTCGTTGGCCTGCGACTGTCGGATGATCGCCATGCCGACGCGATCTTCGCCGTTGGAGCGGAACAGGCGTCGCCGTTCGTCAGGCCCCTCCTCGATCCGCGCAATGTCCCCCAGGCGGGTGACGTAGGCGCCGGAGGTGGCGCCGCTCGACATGGTGTTGGTCGCACCTTGGGCGGCGCCGGCGGTGGCCGAGGCTCCTCCCACCGCCGCGGCGCCGGCAGCCGCCACGCGGTTCGCGGCGCCCAGCGGCACGATCGGCATCTTCGCGAACTGGGCAGGCGTGGAATAGGCGCGCGCGACCCGGATCGTGAAGTCCTTGGATTGCGCTTCCAGCGCGCCGGCCGGCAGCTCGATGTTCTGGCTGCTCAGGGCGGCCGCGACGTCGTCGACGGTGATCCCGCGCGCGGCCATGGCGCTGGGATCGAGCCAGATGCGCATGGAATAGAGTTGCTGGCCGGCCAGCCCCACCTGCGCCACGCCAGGCACGGTCGCCAGGCGCTGGACCAGATAGCGGCTGGCGTAGTCCGACAGCTGGACGCGGTTTAGCGTGGAGGAGGTCAGGCCGATGAGGATGATCGGCTGGGCGTCGGCGTTGGCCTTGGCGATCTGTGGCGGATCGGCCTGCAGGGGCAGGCTCGCCGTCACGCGGCTCACGGCGTCCCGCACGTCGTTGGCCGCCTCATCCAGATTGCGGTCCAGCGTGAAGGAGATGCCGATCCGAGACTGGCCGTCGCGCGAGGAGGAAGTCACCCGGTCGATGCCCTGGATGCCGGCCACCTGGCCTTCGATAACCTGGGTGATCCGCTCCTCGACCACCTCAGCAGACGCGCCGCGATAGACAGTCGAGACCGAGACCACCGGCGGGTCGACGCTCGGCAACTCGCGCACCGGCAGGACGGTGAAGGCCGCGAGGCCCACGACGCACAGTATGATCGCCGCCACCGCGGCGAACACCGGCCGCCGGACGGAAAGGTCGGAGAGCGTCATGGCGCGGGCCGCCGATGCGCGGCGTCCGGACCGCCTGCGCCGAGAGGACCGCCGGGGCCGCCCTGGCCGACGACGCGCACCGGCTGGCCGGACTGGATCTTGTTCAGGCCGTCAGCGACGATCTGCTCGCCGGCGGTGGCGCCCTCGGTCAGTTCGACGACGTTGTTCTGACGCAGCCCGGTGATCACCGGGCGCTGCTCGGTGACCATGCGCGGCCCCTGGGGATGCAGCACGTAGATGAACGCGAAATCGCCCTGCACCGCGACGGCCGTCTCCGGCGCGCCAAGCCCCTGACGCCGGCCGTGCGAGATGGCCACGCGGATCATCATGCCGGGCTTCAGCTTGCGGTCCGGGTTGGGGAATTCGGCGCGCGCCGTGATCGCCCGGGTGCGCTCGTCCACCCGGGTGTCCAGCTTGGCGATCCGGCCGGCGAAGGACTGCCCAGGATAGGCGTCGACGCGGGCCGTGATCTCCTGGCCTTCCCGCAGTTGCGCCAGATAGCGCTCCGGCACGGGGAAATCGACGCGCATGGCCGAGATGTCATCCAGGGTGACGATCGGCGAGCCGGGATTCACCAGAGCGCCGGGCGCCACATCCGAGAGGCCGACCACGCCGGAGAACGGCGCCCGGATCGTACGGTCAGCCTGCCGGGCCTTGGCCGCGGCGACGTCAGCCTCGGCGGAAAGGTAGGCCGCACGGTACTGATCGACCGAGGTCTGGGCGGCGAAGCCCTTCTGGTTCAGCATGACCCACCGGTCATATTCCTGTTTCGCCTGGGCCAGTTTCGCCTCCGCCTGGGCGAGGCCCGCGTTCTGTTCGGTGTTCTTCAGCTCGATCAGCACCGCACCGCGGGCCACGGTCTGGCCGTCGCTGAACCGCACGCGCTCCACCAGCTGGGTGGTGGCGGCCGTCAGCGTCACCGACTGCTTGCCCTTGGCCACGCCCAGCACCTCGATCTCGTCCTGGAAGGCGTGTGGCTGCACCGTCGCCACGGAGACCTGTGGCGGGCCGCCGCCGAATGCGCCTCGCCCGCCGCCCGGCGCGCCCCCGCGCGAGCCGCCGCCGGGTCCGCCGGCGCTCGCCTGCCCGCCCGGGCCCCCCTGGCCCTTGGCGCCGGCAGCCATCTTCAGCCCGCCGGCCACGACCATGACGATCAGGACCACCAGGGCTCCAACAAGAAAGAAGTGACGTCGCAACAATTCGGTAAGCTCCGTCGCCTGGGTGAAATCCCCGGCGCGTGAAATCAGGTAGAGGCGCTCTTAGGCGGCTCGCATATACGCCGTCCAGTACAGAACAATGCCGAAGCGTTTCAGTCTTGAAACAGCGCGCGGCAGCAAGACGGACGCCTTCCCATGAAGGCGTCCGTGCTAAGTCAGCCGAAATTGTGACAGTTTACGCGTCGTAACCGGGCAGCTCACGGTCGAGCTTGCGCAGGCAGCCCGGCCAGGCCAGGCCCCCGCCGATCCCGCGGCTGACCTGATTGCGGACTTCGGTCTGCGAAGCGTCCGGCGCGATCAGCACGCCCTCGCGGCCGGCGGACAGCGCCGCCACCTGCATGGTGCAGGCCCGTTCCAGGTAGTACATCCCGACCCAGCAGTTCGCGGCGGTGTCGCCAACCGCCAGCGTTCCGTGATTGCGCAGCAACATCAGGGTCTTGTCGCCGATATCCGCGACCAGCCGCTCGCGCTCGTCGTGGTTCAGCGCGATCCCTTCGTAGTCGTGGTAGGCCAGCCTTGGCAGCACGATCAGGGCGTGCTGCGAGAGCGGCATCAGCCCGTCCGACTGGGCGGCCACCGCCACTCCGTTGTCAGAGTGCAGGTGCATGACGAATTTGGCGTCCTCGCGGGCATGGTGGATCGCCGAGTGGATGGTGAAGCCCGCCGGATTGATGAAGTAGGGCGTCTCCTGGAGGATGTTCCCCTCGAGGTCGATCTTCACCAGCGAGGAGGCGGTGATCTCCTCGAACAGCATCCCATAGGGATTGATCAGGAAATGATGCTCCGGCCCCGGGATGCGCGCCGAGATGTGGGTATAGATCAGGTCGTCCCACCCGTAGAGCGCCACCAGCCGATAGAGCGCCGCAAGGTCCACACGGGCCTGCCACTCCTCGGCGCTGACCTTGCCCTGCAACGAGACCACGCCCGCAACCGATCCGTCCGCCATGGGGCGTCTCCCGTTCTGTCTGTCGCCTCCAGCGTCCTCCCGGCCACGACCAGCGTCAAGCGGGGCGATGCGGCGCGCACAAGCGAACATCGTTCGCCGACTTGACTCCAAGCCCGGGGCGCGCAACCTCCAGATGTCCGAGCCGGGGCCGCTTACCGCCATGGGCGTCAGTGCGACTGACGGCCTTGTGGTGGGGATTCTCCGGGAGGCCTCATGCTGCGCTCACTCATCGCATCCTTGGCCGGCGCCGCTTTGCTGTTCGCCGCGGGAGCCGCCCAATCCGCTGTTCTGATCTTCACGGCCGACATGAACGGCGCGACGGAAGTGCCGTCGAACCCTAGCACGGCCTTCGGGTTCATCCAGGTGACGGTCAACGCCGACACCTTGCAAGTCGATCTCACCTACGCTGGCCTCACGGGCGGGCCTCCGGCTGCGGCCCATATCCATTGCTGCGCAGCCCCTGGGACAAACGTGGGCGTGGCCGTGGGCTTCTCGGGTTTCCCCACCACGACGAGCGGCGCCTATTCCCACCTCTTCAATCTCCTGGACCCCTCGATCTACACCGCCACCTTCCTCACCTTCGGCGGGGGCACGGCCGCGGGCGCCGAGGCCGCCCTGTTGAAGGGTTTCGTGGACGGCGAGGCCTATTCGAACATCCACAACGCCACCTTCCCGGGCGGTGAAATCCGCGGCCAGCTGCACGCCATCCCAGAACCCGCGACCTGGACGCTGATGATCCTGGGCTTTGGCCTGGCGGGGGCCGCCATGCGCCGTCGTTGGCCGGCCCTGGCCTAGCTGCGGATCCGGGCCACGGCGTCGAGCCATCGGGCGTAGGCGGCCTCACGGCGGTGAGCGTCCATGGCCGGCGCGAACGGCTCGGTGTCCGGCCGCGCGGCGGCGGCCTCCTCGACGTCGCGATAGATTCCGGAGCCGACGCCTGCGAACAGCGCGGCGCCCAGCGCCGTGGTTTCCCCGTAGGTCGCCCGGCTTACGGAAATCCCGGTGAGGTCGGCGAGGCGCTGGCTGAACCAGGCGCTCCGCGACATGCCCCCGTCGATCCGCATTTCGAGCTTTTCGTGGAAAGCCTCGGGCGCGTCCGCGCGCATGGCTTCGATCAGGTCGCGCGTCTGCAGCGCCGAGGCGTCGAAGGCCGCGCGCGAGATTTCCGCCAGGCCCGCGTCGCGTGTCAGGCCAATGATGGCGCCGCGCGCGTTCGCGTCCCACCAGGGCGCGCCCAGGCCCGTGAAGGCCGGCGCCAGCACCACGCCCAGATCGTCCCGGGCGTCCATGGCCAGCTTCTCGACGCCTTGCGGGCCGCCGCCGACCTTCAGCCCCTCGTTCATCCACTGGATGGCCGCGCCGGCGATGAAGATCGCGCCTTCCAGCGCGTAGGTGGTCCTTCCCGCGATCCGCGCCGCCACGGTGGTCAGCAGCCGGGCGCGCGAGACCGGCGCCGTCTCACCGGTGTTCAGCAGCATGAAGCAGCCCGTGCCGTAGGTGGCCTTCATCTCGCCCGGCGCGATGCAGCCCTGCCCCATCAGCGCCGCCTGCTGATCGCCCGCCACGCCGCGGATCGGAATGGCGCGGCCGAGCAGGCCCGCCTCGGTCTCTCCGAAGTCGCCGGCGCAGTCGCGCACATCGGGCATCAGGCCCAGCGGGACGCCCAGCATCTCGCCCATCTCGGCTGACCAGGCCTGTTTGCGGATGTCGAACAGGAGAGTGCGCGAGGCGTTGGTGGCGTCGGTGGCGTGGACCTTGCCCCCCGTCAGCTTCCAGATCGCCCAGGCGTCGATGGTCCCGGCCAGCAGCTCGCCCGCCTCCGCGCGGGCCCGGGCGCCCTCCACGTGGTCCAGCAGCCAGGCGATCTTGGTTCCCGAGAAATAGGGGTCGAGCAGCAGACCGGAGATCTCGGTCACCCGCGCCTCCAGGCCCGCGGCGCGCAGGCGTTCGCAGGTGTCGGCGGTGCGGCGATCCTGCCAGACGATGGCCCTGTGGATCGGCCGGCCGGTGGCCTTTTCCCAGATCACCACCGTCTCGCGCTGATTTGTCACGCCGATCGCGGCGACCTCGTCCATCGACCGGGCCGCCTTGCGGACCACCTCCGCCAGCACCTCGACAGAGGCCTGGAAGATCGCGTCGGCGTCGTGTTCCACCCACCCGTCCGCCGGGTAGAATTGCTCCAGCGGCCGGCCCGCCTCGGCGAGCGCGCGCCCCGTGGCGTCGAACAGGATGGCCCGCGTGCTGGTCGTCCCCTGATCGAGCGCGAGGATCAGCGGATCGGCCATGTCGTCCCTCCCGAGTCGCGCCCCGGTGAAATCAAGGGACGGAGTTTCGGCGGTTTAAACATGTTTTCATTCGGATCGCGCAATTTCACCGATCTAGGCCGACCTACAGAATGGAGGGGCAGGCTTGAGCGTCGCGTTGAGCAGCGAAAGCCTGCTGGAACTCGCCAAGAGCCGCGCACCCGCGGACCGCGAGCGGTTGCTGCTGGGTATTGTCGAACTCTGCGACGCTGACGACGGCGCGGCGGCCATCGCCTCACCGCAGGTCCAGGCGCTGCTGAACTCCATCTTCCTGGGGTTGGTCGCTGGCGCGGAGCGGGAAATCCGCCAGCGGTTGGCCAACAAGCTCTCCACCACCGAATGGGCCCCCCCGGCGCTGGTCAATGTGCTGGCGCTCGACGAGATCGAGATCGCCCGACCGGTGATCGCGGCCAGCCCGGTGCTGAAGGACCCCGACCTCATCCGCCTCCTGGTCGAGGCGACCATCGAGCACCAGATCGAGGTGGCCCGGCGGCCGAACCTCGGCCCTACGGTGGTGGCCGCGATCCTGCGGGCCGGCGAGCCTGCGGTCATGACGGCGCTCGCCGGCAACCCCTCGGCCGAACTCGCCCCGGCGGACATGAAGCGACTGGTGGAGGCGGCGCGCGAGATCGCCGCCCTGCGCTCGCCCCTGTCGCGGCATCCGAAGCTCACCGGCGATCTGGCGCTGCAGCTCTACATCTGGGTCGGTCAGGCGCTGCGCCAGTCGCTGGCCGACCGCTTCCGGCTCGACCCCAAGCTGATCGAGGCCGCCCTCGCCCAGTCCGTGCAGGAGGCCCACACCGCCGCGCCCGCCGGCCATGGAATCGTCGTCCTGGCCCGCGACGGCGAACGCGAGGCCATGGAGCAACGGCTCATCGAAAAGCTGCATGCCGCCGGCCAGCTTCGCCCGGGCTATCTGGTCCGCGCCCTGCAGGAGGGCCGGCTGTCGCTGTTCGCCATCGCGCTGGCGATGCTGGGCCGCTTCGAGGCCGACCAGGTGCAGAGGGTGATCGATTCCGACCGGCCCGAACTGCTGGGCCTGGCGTGTGCGGCGGTCGGCATCGACCGCAGCGTCTTCCCGAGCATCCTGCAGATGATCCGCGCCTTGAACGGCGGCCGCCCCGGCGGCGGTCCGGAGGCCGCGCGCCGCGCCATCGGCGCGTTCGGCCCGGTGAGCCCGCAGATCGCCGCCACCGCCTTCCGCCAGGCCGCCCTTTCGGTCTGACGCCCGCCGGTTTGACAAGCCGCCGCCCTTGCCCGCTTCTGCCCGGCGTCGCTTAACCTCCGAGCCCGTCGTGACGCGCATAGCCTTTACCGCCAGCGAACGCCCCGAGGCGCAGGAAGCGCTGGCCCGCCTGGCCGCCCGCTATGGCGACGTCCCCATCGAAAGGGCGGAAGTGATCGTGGCGCTGGGCGGCGACGGCTTCATGCTGGAATGCTTCCACGATCACATGGCCACCGGCCTGCCGGTCTACGGCATGAACCGCGGCTCGGTCGGCTTCCTGATGAACGACTACAGCGAGACCGGCCTCGAAGAGCGCATCGCCGCCGCCGAGCGCGCGGTCATCCATCCCCTGCGCATGACCGCCATCGACGCCCATGGCGAGACGCACGATGCGCTGGCCATCAACGAGGTCAGCTTGCTCCGCCAGACCCGCCAGACGGCCAAGCTGCGCATTTCCATCGATGGCAAGCTCAGGCTGAGCGAACTCTCTTGCGACGGCGCGCTCGTCTCCACGCCGGCCGGCTCGACCGCCTACAATCTCTCCGCCCACGGCCCGATCATCCCCCTCGACGCCCGCGTCCTGGCGCTGACCCCGATCAGCGCGTTCAGGCCCCGGCGCTGGCGCGGCGCGCTCCTGGCGCACACCGCCAAGGTGACCTTCGAGATCCTCGAAGCCCCCAAGCGGCCGGTCAGCGCCGTCGCCGACAATATCGAGGTGCGCGACGTCGTGACGGTGCATGTCGCCGAGCACCGCGAGGTGGCGCTGAACATGCTGTTCGACGAGGGCCGCAGCCTCGAGGAACGCGTGCTGGCCGAGCAGTTCTCCGCCTGATCCGCGCTTCCGGCGACCCCAGCCTGCGACCTCCTGAAGCATGCTGGAAAGTCAGTCAAAACCGTGGCTTGGCTCTCATTGGTTATTAACAGGTTGGAGCTAGGGTTTGGGGATATTCAGCTAGAGGCCCTTCCCATGAGCCAGCAAAATCCCGGTCAGATGATCCAGCCGACCAACGCGCTTCGCCTGAAAGTGGGCGGCGGGCGGCTGGGCGCCATCGACCCGGCGGCGATCGCCAAGGCGGAGGCCGCGCTGAAGAGCCTGGCCAGCAATTTCACCCAATGGCTCGCCGACGAGGTCTCCAAGCTCGACGCCGCGCGCCAGCAGGTGCGCGCCGAGGGCGCCACGTCCGAAACCATGGAAAACCTCTACCTGCGCGCCCACGACCTGAAGGGCCTCGGCACGACCTATGGCTACCAGCTGATCACCCGCATCGCGGGCTCGCTCTGCAGGCTGATCGACGACAAGGAAAAGCGCGCCACGACGTCGCTCGAGCTGGTCGACGCCCACATCGACGCGATCAAGGCCGCCATCCGGGACGACATCAAGTCGGACGAACATCCCGTCGGCCGGGCCCTGGTCGAGGAACTCGAGCGCCGCGTGAAGGCGACGGTGGCTTAGGAGCCACCTCCAACCACCTGATCTACATCACGTTTTCCAAAGGTTCTTCCACGGCGCCGTAGCCGGCGTCGGAGGGCAGCACGAGCACGCGGCCTGACGGCCGTTCCTGGATCTGCGGCTGGACGGCGACCAGGGTCCGGGCCGCGGCGCGCGCCACGGCGTCCTCCGCCCCGCCAGCTTCAGCCAGCAGCTTGAGGTTCATCCGGGTCGGGAAGATCACCTTGCGCTCGCCGGCTGCGGCCAGCCTCAGCGCCTCGGAGGGCGCGATCCATTCGGCGTCC
>FTAI01000199.1_pt1 | contig 16992 bp, 15 predicted proteins | sample 1638941 | NCBI WGS metagenome assembly FTAI01 (sample SAMEA3914813, study PRJEB12502) | metagenome | biome: forest; material: soil | place: Canada | collected 2011-07-07 | depth 0.3 m | reverse complement strand
GCGCCGCACCCCTTGATGCTGGCGCAGGCGGAGGCGCCCGCTTGGCGGTAGGCGGACAGGAGGCGGCCAAGGGACCACGCTGGTCAGGCGCAGGTCGCTGGGTCGCGTTCTGCGCCGACCACGCATTGTTGGTGACAATCGTCGGAATGCTCGTGGGCGCGGCGGCGGCGGTCTATGCCGCCAGCCACTTCGCCATCAGCACGAACACCAACGACCTCATCTCCAAATCCCTGCCCTGGCGCCAGCAGGAGGCGGCCTTCGACAGGGCCTTCCCGCAGAACAGCGCCCAGATCGTCATCGTCATCGACGGCAAGACCCCGGAGCTGGCCGAACAGGCGACCAACGCCATGGCCGAGAAGCTCCAGGCCGACCCAAAGTTGTTCCCCAGCGTCCGCTTTGCGGATTCGGGCCCCTTCTGGTCCAGGAACGGCCTGCTTTACGCGCCCCTGGCCGATGTGAAGTCCGACATGGACAAGCTGATCGCCGCGCAGCCTTTCCTGGGCCCGGTGGCCGCCGATCCCAGCTTGCGCGGCGTGGCAGACACGCTGAACACCACGCTGCAAGGGGTGAGCTCGGGCCAGGCCTCCTTGAAGGACCTGAACAGGCCGATCCACAGCCTGGCCGACACCCTGGAAGCCTTGAAGAAGGGCAGGCCGGCCTACTTCTCCTGGCGCGCCATGATCGCCGGGGGAAAGCCCGACCCGCGCGAGTTGCGCCACCTTATCCTGGTGGACCCCAAGCTCAACTTCGACGAGCTGGAACCGGGCGCGCAGGCGTCCGACGCCATCCGGGCTACGGCCAGGAGCCTGAAGCTGGATGCGGCCCACGGCGTGAGCGTGCGCCTCACCGGCGAGACGCCTCTGCAGGACGACGAGTTCGGCACCCTGGCCGATCGCGCCGTGTTGATCGCCTTCCTGTCGCTGGGAGCCATCGTGCTGATGCTGTGGCTGGCGGTGAAGTCGGTGCGGCTGATCCTGGCCATCCTGATCACCACCCTGACCGGCCTGGTCATGGCGGCGGCCTGGGGCCTGCTGGTCTATGACCGCTTCAACGTCATCTCGGTGGCCTTCATCCCGCTCTTCGTGGGCCTGGGCATAGATTTCGGCATCCAGTTCAGCGTCCGCTTCCGCGCCGAGCGGGCCCTGGGCGAGGAGGAGCGCGAGGCCCTGGTGGCGTCGGGCCGGGGCATCGGGCGCCAGCTGACCCTCGCCGCGCTCGCCATCGCCTCCGGCTTCCTGGCCTTCGCGCCCACCGACTACCATGGCCTCTCGCAGCTGGGCGTCGTGGCGGGCCTTGGGATGTTCATCGCCCTGGCCCTGAATCTGACCCTGCTGCCGGCGCTCATCCGCCTGATGCATCCGAAGGCCCCGCCGGAAACCGGCGCCCATCCCCTGCTGGAAAAACTCGACACCTTCATCCTGGACCACCGTCGGCGGGTGGTGGCGACGGCGGGGATCGCGGCCCTGGTCTCGGCGGCGCTGCTGCCGCTGCTGCACTTCGACTTCAATCCCCTGCATCTGCGCAGCCCAAAGGTGGAGTCGGTGGCGGCGCTGCTGGACCTGCTCAAGGACCCCAACCTGTCGCCCAACACCCTGGAGGTGGTCCGCCCGAACCTGCCGGCGGCCAACGCCCTGGCGGGCAGGCTGAAGGCCCTGCCCGAGGTCTCCGAGGCCCGCACCCTGTCGGACCTGGTCCCGGCGCAGCAGGACGAGAAGCTGGCGATCATCCGCGACGCCGCCAACCTGTTGGACCTCACCCTCAATCCCATCGTGACCCTGCCCCCGCCCAGCGACGCGGAAGTCATCGCCAGCCTTCGTCAGGCCGCGGCGTCCCTGCGCAGCACGGCGGCCGGCGCCGGCGATCCTGGCGCCGTCGACGCGCGCCGGCTGGCGGCCGATTTCGAGGCCCTGGCGTCGGGCCCTCCGGCCGCCAGGACCCGGGCCGAGCAAACCATCGTGCCGGGCCTCACGGTGGTGCTGGGCGACATCCTAGCCTCGTTCCAGGCCCAGGCGGTGACACTTCAGAACCTGCCGCCGTCTCTGGTCCGCGACTGGACGACGCCGGACGGGCGCGCGCGCGTCTCCGTCGTTCCCAAGGGCGACGCCAACAGCAACAAGGTGCTACGCCGCTTCATCGCCGCCGTGACCGCCCTGGCCCCGGACGCCGCCGGCCCCCTGTTCAGCATCAGCAAGAGCGGCGAGACGGTGCTGAAGGCCTTCATCCAGGCGGGCGTGGTCTCGTTCATCGCCATCACCACGCTGCTGTTCCTGGTCCTGCGGCGGCCGCGCGACGTGGCCATCACCATGGCGCCGATCATCCTGACCGGCCTGCTGACCCTAGGCAGCTGCGTGGTCATCGGCCAGCCGCTGAACTTCGCCAACATCATCGCCCTGCCCCTGCTGTTCGGCATCGGCGTGGCGTTCCACATCTACTTCGTGATGTCCTGGCGCTCGGGCGGGTCGCACCTGCTGACTTCAAGCCTGGCGCGGGCGGTGTTCTTCAGCGCCCTGGCCACCGCCACCGGCTTTGGCAGCCTGTGGATGTCCACCCACCCCGGCACCGCCAGCATGGGCAAGCTGCTGATGATCTCGCTGGTCTGGACCCTGGTGTCCGCCCTGATCTTCCAGCCGGCCCTGATGGGCGCCCCGGACAAGGCGCCCACTCAGCCCTAGGCTCAGGTCTTCAAAAGATTGTCTGTCAGCTGGTTCAGGTGCGCCACAAGGCCGGCCGCGCCGCCGGACGCCACCGGACCGGCGAAGTCGGACCGCCGGGTCGTGAGCTGGCTGATGGCGCCGTAGTAGACGTCGATGATCTTCCAGGAGCCGCCGACCTGGCGCATGCGAAAGATCAGGCTGACCGGATCGCCGCCGGGCCGGGTCAGCTTGGTCTGGACGATCTTGTCGGTCCCGCGGGTCTGGACGTTGGGGTCGATGACGAACTGCTCGCCGCTGTAGCTGTCGAAGTTGTGCGCCCAGCTGGCCACCGACAGGCGCGTGAAGGCGTCGATCACCTGCTGCTTCTGGGCCGGGGTGAACTGCGACCAGGCGGGCCCGACGGCGAAGCTGGTCATGGACGGCAGGTCGAAGGCGCGTTGGACAGCCGGCGCCAGCTGGCGCGCGCGGCCCTTGGCGCCTAGCGCCTTGCCGGCCTTCATGGCCGCCAGCAGGCTGTTGTCGAACGTCTCCACCTGGGCGGCCGCGGGGTCGGCCTGGGCGGCGACGGCGGCCTGACCTCCCAGCGACAGCAGGATCAGAGCGGCCGCGGCAAGGCTTAGGGTCGTTTTCTTCATGGGGCGTCCTCTGCGGCGTGATCGCGGCGTCATTTGGGCGCCGACCGACGCCTCACGGGCAATGCTCGCCTAGTCAAGATGAACCTGGGCTTACAAGCGACGGCAGGCGCAGACCGAGCGCTGGGGCCAGGAACGCACGGCGCGGAGGTCCGTTGCACCCCGGCCGGGCGGTCAGTCGTTGGCGGCGTCAGCGCCTATGGTGTCGCCGCGGCGACGCAGGGTCAGCAGGCGATGGGTCAGTTCCTCGCCCAGGTCCCAGCTGGTGATCAACGCCTGTTGAGCACGGATCATGGCGCGTTGCAGGTGCGCCGGCGTCTTGGCCAGCAGCACCTCATTGCGCGAGCGCACCACCTCCTGGGCCATCAGGAAGCGCGCCCAGCCGGTCTCGGTCAGGCACAGCATGATCTGGCGACGGTCGGACTTGGCATGGCGACGGTCCGCCAGGCCGCGGGTCACGAGCTGGTCGACGGTGCGGGTCAGGGTGGTGCGGTCGATCATGCTGAACTCCGCCAGTTCGGTCATCGTGCACGGCGCGAAATGGGCCAGCACGCCCATGGCCCGGTAGTAGGACAGGTTCAGGCCCAGCGGCCGCACGGCCCGTTCCAGATCGTCGTCCCGGTGGCGGCTGACCGCGACCAGCAGGTGGAACAGATAGTCGGCCTCGCCGTAGGGAGACGCCTCCGGAAGTTCCGAGGGCGGGAGGGCCGGCTTGTAGATGTTGGCCATGGTGCGCATCCCCTCGCCACGCCGACTCAGGCGTGACCCATGGCTAGCGCAGGCGCCGCGGCGACGATCCCCTCAATTGGGGGGGAAATCGGCCGGCCAGGAGCCATGCCGCACGGGCCGTTGAACGGGCCGGGCTTGCGTGCGAGACGGTCAGACATCCACCGGATGAACCCATGAACGCCAATCTCTACGCCCTCCTGGCCTCGCGCTTTCCCGACGACCGCTCGGCGCGCGCCCTGCTGCTGCCGGACGGCGGGGTGATCAGCTACGGCGACCTGGAACTGGGGATCGCGCGGCTGGCGGCGTTGCTTAAGGCCAGGGGTGTCGAACCGGGGGACCGGGTGGCCGTACAGGCGCCCAAGACCCCAGAATCCCTGATGCTCTACCTGGCGACCCTGAAGGTCGGCGGCGTCTTCCTGCCCCTCAATACGGCCTACACGGAGGCGGAAGTCCGCTACTTCCTGGACGACGCCGAGCCAAGGCTGTTCGTCACCGACGCGGCCGCCCTGGCGCGGGAGGCGGCCGGACTGACGCCCCTGGAGAGGGTGCACGAGGCCGCCAGCGGCGACCTGGCGGCGATCATCTACACCAGCGGCACCACCGGCCGGTCCAAGGGCGCCATGCTCAGCCACGGCAATCTGGCGGCCAACGCCCTGGCGCTGCACGAGGCCTGGGGGTTCAAGCCGGGGGACGTGCTGCTGCACGCCCTGCCGATCTTCCACGTGCACGGGCTGTTCATCGCCCTGCACTGCATCCTGCTGAACGGCGGGCCGATGGTCTGGCTGGCGCGGTTCGACGACGACGAAGTGATCCGCCTGCTGCCCAGGGCCACGGTGCTCATGGGCGTGCCGACCTTCTACACGCGCCTGCTGGCCAACCCCGGCTTCACCCGCCGGGCGGCGGAACACATGCGGCTGTTCATCTGCGGTTCGGCGCCCCTGCTGGAGAGCACCTTCGCCGAGTTCGAGGCGCGCACCGGCATGCGCATCCTGGAGCGCTACGGCATGAGCGAGGCGGCGATCATCACCACCAACCCCCTGCACGGCGCGCGCATCCCCGGCAGCGTCGGCTATCGCCTGCCCGGCGTGGACCTGCGCATCGGCGGGGCCTCGGCGGCGGGCGAGACCGGGGTCATCGAGATCAAGGGGCCCAGCGTCTTCTCCGGCTATTGGCGCACGCCCGAGAAGACGGCCGAGGACTTCACCGCCGACGGCTACTTCATCACCGGCGACGTCGGCCGGCTGGATCCGGACGGGCGGGTGTGGATCTCCGGGCGGGCCAAGGACCTGATCATCTCGGGCGGCTACAACGTCTATCCCAAGGAGATCGAGCTGATCCTGGACGAGCTGCCGGGGGTCAGCGAGAGCGCCGTGATCGGCTGTCCGCACCCGCACTTCGGCGAGGCGGTGGTGGCGGTGATCGCCGGGGCCGGCGACGAGGCGCAGATCATCGCCACGGCGCGGCAAAGCCTGGCGGCCTACAAGGCCCCCAAGAAGGTGTTCTTCGTCGACGACCTGCCGCGCAACGCCATGGGCAAGGTGCAGAAGAACGTCCTGCGCGACCGGTTCAGGGCGGCGTTCGAGACGTAGAGGGCCTCGCCGCCAACGGCAGGGTGACGCGGGCGATCAGGCCGGTGGGCAGGTTCGAGACCAGGACGATGTCGCCGCCGTGGGCTCGGGCGATGGAGCGGGAGACGGCCAGGCCCAGGCCCACGCCGTCGGTGGTCAGGGTCCGCGCCGGGTCGGAGCGGTAGAAGGGGTCGAACACCCGCTCCAGTTCGCGGCCGGGCAGACCAGGACCGCTGTCGAGGATCTGGACCACCGCATGGTCGTCGGCCTGGAACACGACAGCCTCGGCGCTCTTGCCGTATTTCAGCGCATTGTCGACCAGGTTGCCGAACAGGCGCGTCAGGGCGGTGGGGTCGCCGTCGACGATGATCGGCCGATCCTCGCCGTTGACCGGCACCTCGTCGCCCATGGCCGCGGCGTCGTCAGCCACCACCTCGACCAGGGAGCGCAGGTCCAGACGCTCGCGGTGCGAGGGCTCGCTGGCGTCGCGGATGAAGGCCAGGACCGCGCCGATCATGTTCTCCATGCGCTCGATGTCGCGGATGACGGCGATCTTGATCTCCTCCGGCGCGTCCTCGACCTTGAAGCGGATCCGGGCCAGCGGCGTGCGCAGGTCGTGGGAGATGGCCGCCACCATGGCGGTGCGGTCGTCCACGTAGCGCTTGAGGCGGTCCTGCATGCGGTTGAAGGCGCCCGCCGCCTTGCCGATCTCGGCCGACCCGGAGAGCGGGATGGCTCCTTGGCGCGGGTCGCGGCCCAGGCGCTCGGCGGCGTCGGCGAAGGCGATGATCGGGGCGGTGATCCGGCGGCTGAACAGGAAGCCGGCGGCGCCGATCACCACCAGGCAGGCCGCCAGCCGCAGCAGGACGCGAAACTGCCAGGCGTTGGGAAAGGGCTCGCGGGGCGAGGACACCACCAGCCAGCGGCCGTCGGGCATCTGGGCGCCGGCGGTGAAGTCGCCGATCAGCGGCATGCGGTCGAAGGCCCGGAAGCCGCCAGCGTCGCCGAACATGAACGGGCCGGGGCCTGGACCGTGATCGTGATCTCCGTCCCGCGGTCCGCCGCCCAAGCCCGGGCCACGGCCTCCAGGAGCCAGTGGTCCACGGAGCGGATCGTCCAGCCTGCCTCGGCCGTGGCGATGGAATTCCCCGGGGCCGAACCCGGTCAGGCCGCCCAGCCATTCGGGGCCGAACCGCTGCAGCGGGTGGGATTCCACCAGACTGACCTTCTCCGGCGGCATCGCCAGGTCCTGGGCCAGCAGCAGGTGCTGCGGACCCGATTGCCAGGTGGCGTCCGGCGCGCGCGGCGGACGCGGCTCAATCCTCCGGCTCAGGGACTTGCCCTCGCGGGTCTGCAGGGGCCCGCCCTTCAGGGCGGCGGCGACATCGGCGACGCGCCAGATGGCGGGCCGCGGCGGGGGCACCAGCACAACGACCAGGAAGCTTAGGCCGTTGGCCACCACGACGGCGGCCAGCAGCAAGGCCATGATCTGCAGGGCGATCGGTGCGCCCGTCATTTGAAAGCGGCGGAGTTTCAGTTCCACCGTCTCTTCGCCTCGCCAATCAGGCCCAAGGCCGCATGACCTGAGCGTTCAAAAGATAGCCCGCGCCGCGGTAGGTGGCGATGACTTCCTCCGGATCGCTGTCGGCGGCGCCGGCCTGGAGTTTCCGGCGCAGGCGGCTGATCTGGACGTCGACCGAGCGGTCGAAGACCTCGGCCTCCGGACCGCGGGCCAGGGTGAGCAGCTTTTCGCGCGAGAGGATCTGGCGGGGGTGTTCCAGGAAGGCGCTGAGCAGGGAGAACTCGCCGGCCGTGAGCAGGATGGTCTCGCCGTTGGGCGCACGCAGGCGGCGGCGCACGGCGTCCAGGGTGAAGCCGCGGAACTGGACCTGGCCGCCGCGGCGGGGACGCCCCTCGCCTTCCTCGTGGCGGCGCAGGACGGCCTTGACCCGGGCCAGCAGCTCGCGCGGATTGCAGGGCTTGCCCAGATAGTCGTCGGCGCCCAGTTCGAGACCGACGATGCGGTCGACCTCGTCGCCCATGGCGCTGAGCATGATCACGGCGGGGCCGTGGGCGTCGACGATGCGCCGGCAGAGCGAAAGGCCGTCCTCGCCGGGCATCATGACGTCGAGGACCACCAGATCGACGTCGCCGCCGGCCAGGTGGCCGTCGGCCTCGGCAGCGCCGCCCGCCTGGACCACCGTCAGGCCGTGTTGCTGCAGATAGGCCGCCACATTGGCGCGGAGCTCGGAGTCGTCATCGACGATCAGGATACGGGCTGTGGTGTTGGACATTCGGGTCACCTCAGAAGACAGCCCCGCTTGTCACCCAACTGTGGCGTGCGGATCGCAGAGCCGCCACATTCCGACACGCGGATACTCATTCGCCGGGCACGTTTCACCGCCGGTTTGCGATCTGATCGCGTCATTAACTCGGATTTCAAGGGCTTGAGCGCAATTTGTCCCCTGAACGGGGAGATCCACCGCCTTGGCTCGATGGCTCGACGATGGCCTGGACGAAATGGCGGCCAGCGCCCACCAGGGATTCGCGCTGCGATTCCTGATCATGCTCGGCATCGGCGCCCTCGCTTCGCGGATCGTGGCCCCCGCGGTGGCGGCCGACTGGGCGATCCTGGTCGGCGGCCTCGAATGCTGGGGCTGGTTCGTCACCCGCGCCCAGTTCCACGGCCAGAAGACCAGCACCGGCCTGCGCCTGCACCACCTCGTCAACGTGGCGATCACCACCACAGCATGGACCGGGATCGCCTGGCTGATGTGGGGCGCGGGCTCGCGCGAAGGCGCGATCTGCGCGGTGGTGCTGTGGTTGAGCGTAATCTTCTTCGCCCAGTCGCACGCCTACCAGTCGCCGGCCGGGTTCGTGGCCGCCGGCATAGTCCCGGCCCTGGCCATGCTCGCCGGCCTGATCGCCACCCCCAATCCGATGGGGCTGGACCTGCTGCCGGTCTGGGGCACGCTGTTCCTGGCGGTGACCTTCGCGGCCGACGGCGTGCGGCGGATGCTCAGCGCGCGCACCCGCTACCTGGCGGCCGAGGCGCAGACCCGTGACAGCGAGGCCCGCTACCGGGTGCTGGCCAACAACATCACCGACGTCATCGCCCTGCAGGGCATTGATGGCAGCCGCGGATACATCTCGCCTTCGGTCGAGCGCGCGCTGGGCTACAGCGCCGAATTCCTGCTGACCACGCCCAACTACACCTTCATCCACGAGGATGACCGCGAACGGGTGAAGGAGGCCGTGAGCGGGCTGAGCGAGCCCGGCGAGCAGATCATCACGGAGTATCGGGTGGTCCGGGCCGACGGTACGATCACCTGGGCGGAGACCAGTTTCTGCCTGGCCGAAAGCGTCCAGCCCGGCGGGCGGCGGCAGGTGGTCTCGGTGTCCCGCGTCGTCGACGCGCGCAAGGCCATGGAGCGCGAACTGATCGACGCGCGGGAACGGGCCGAGAGCGCGGCCGCCGCCAAGTCCGACTTCCTGGCCAACATGACGCACGAGCTGCGCACGCCGCTGAACGCGATCATCGGCTTTTCGGGGCTGCTGAGGGCCTCGCCGGCTCTGAACGCCGTCGACGCGCGCCACGCCCACCTGATCCGCCAGGCCAGCTCCACCCTGCTGGAGATCGTCAACACGGTGCTTGATTTCTCCAAGCTGGAGGCCGGCGCCGTCGAACTGGATCCCCAGCCCTTCCAGGCGATGGACGAGGCCGAGGCCGTGGCGGCCCTGATCCGGGAACACGCCGAAGACAAGGGCCTGAAGGTCGAGGTGATCGCCGAGGGCGAGACGGCGCCGCTGGTGGGGGACGCGCCGCGCCTGCGCCAGGTGCTGCTCAACTTCCTGTCCAACGCGGTGAAGTTCACCAGCGCCGGGGCGGTGACCGTGACCATCAGCCAGCGGCCGGACGGCGAGGGCCAGCGCCTGCGCATGGCGGTGCGTGACACCGGCATCGGCGTGCCGGCCGACCAGCTGGCGCATGTGTTCGAACGCTTCACCCAGGGCGACGTCTCGGTCTCCCGGCGATTCGGCGGCACCGGGCTGGGGCTGGCGATCTGCACCCGCACCATCGAGATGATGGGCGGAGACATCGGGGCCGACAGCGTCGAGGGCGAAGGGTCGACCTTCTGGTTCGAGGTCACCCTGCCGGTCGCCAACGTGGCTGTGGCCGCGCCGCACGCGGAGCCGGAAGCCGTCGAGCTGAACCGCCCCGTGCGCCTGCTGCTGGTGGAGGACGTGGCGGTGAACCGCGAGCTGGTCCAGGCGCTGCTGCGGCCCTTCGAGATCGAGATCGACACGGCCTGCGACGGCGTCGAGGCGATCCACGCGGTGGAACACAAGGCCTACGACCTGATCCTGATGGACGTGCAGATGCCGGTGATGGACGGCCTGACCGCCGCGCACCGCCTGCGCTCGGCCGGTACGATGACGCCGATCATCGCCATGACCGCCAACGTCCTGCCCGAACAGGTTGGCAAGTGCCGCGAGGCGGGCATGAACGACCACATCGGCAAGCCGATCAGCCCGGCGCGCCTGCTCGAGGTCATCGCCCAGTGGACGGCGCCGGAGGTTCAGGCGGAGCTGGAGCAGCGGGCGTCGGCCTAGGCTATCGCCGGACCGAACTGACTTTCCTTGCACACGTTCCCGTGCAAGCGCTCAGGTAGGCGGTCGGCCTGGTCCGCCCTGTCGGCGAGCCGCTGAACGTGTCCTTCTCCCCTTGCGGGAGAAGGACGAACTCCGCCGCCCGCTCGGGGCATACCGGCGATCTGATTTCGCGTACGTTTCATCCGATATTGCGCGGGCGCCTCTTCTCGGCAGCGCCCGCCATTGCAACGCTGTCACCATGTTCGCCTAGTTTTCGCCCTCGATCGCGCCCACATAGGGTTGAAGAAGGTCTGCCCAGTGGAGTTTCCCATGTACCGCGCTCTGAGCCTGGGCCTGTGCCTCAGTCTGGTTGTCGGCGCCGCGGCGCTGGCGCAAGAGGCGATCCCGACGGCCGGCGGCGCCAATCCGAATTCTGCCCCCAAGACCACTGCCGCTCCCGCCGACCTCGGCGCGCCCGAGCAGTTCGCCGACGGCCCCGAGGGCCCGCGGATGGGGCCTTGCGGACCGGTGGAAACCGCCGACGGCAAGCCCGACCGCAGCCCGCATGGCTATGTGGACGTCGGCGTGGGCACCAACGGCTATCGGCATATCGGCGGCGCGGTCTGCAAGCCCATCGGCGAGAACGGCGCCATCGCCATCGCCATCGACAAGACCGACGGCAACTACGGGTATTACGGGCGCCGGTACCGGTAGGGTCATTCGGTCGGGAATTGCGCCGCGAACCACACGAACCGGTCAGCCCAAACCCCGCTCATCCCGACCTTCGCTGTTGGGTTGCGCATACCTGTCTGCGCCAGTTGCTAGGCCCTTTCCCGGAAGCCGTGAGCTCTCTTGACGCGTGAAAGCGCGTGAGGCGCGATCTACATTGCCAATCGGTGTCGCGGCGGGACAGAAATGCTTGTCACAGCGCTAGGACAATCCCGATGATCGAAGCATCCTGCCACTGCGGCGCAATCCAGTTCGCGGTCGAGACCGGGCCTGACACCGTGAACGCCTGCAATTGCTCGATCTGCCGTCGCTACGGCGCGCTCTGGGCCTACTACCAGCGGCCACAGGTGCGGTTCGCGGCCGAGAACGGACCTACCGACCTCTACATGTGGGGCGACAGGGAACTGGAGTTCCACCGCTGCAGCACCTGCGGCTGCGTCACCCACTGGTCGGCGGTGGATCGGACACACGAGCGCATGGGAGTCAACGCGCGCCTGATGCCCCCTGAGGTGCTCGCCGCCATCCCGGTGTTCCACGGGGATGGCGCCTCGATGTAGGGCCGCAGGGGGCGAGGAGTCCCGAGCGGCAAGAGAGTGGAAGCGGCCAACCTCCGCTGTGGGTCGTGAGCCTGCCTGCCGCATTTCGCGGTGATCACGACGGCGTTCGTGCTGATCTACCTGTTCGACTCCCACTCCGCGTGCCGGGTGAAGATCGATCGGCTGCCGCAGGGCCGACTGGCCGAAAGCGCCGAGGTCTGTCGCGGCGTGCTGCAGGCCAAGGGCTGCAAGATCATCAGCGAGCGTCTTCTTCGTCAAGCGGCGGGTCGAGTTCGTGTGCCGCCTGCCCAGGGCACGCGGGACGCCGTGCACGCGGCGCTGTGCGTGGTGCGGGCCGATATGCGCGGCAAGGTCGACTGGGAAGTCGAGTAGTCCAGAGGCCGCGAAAATACGCGCCGGCTGTCGATTCGCCCTCCAGCCGTTCGTCTTAGGTGCAGTGGCCCCGCGGAAGCAATCGCGCGGGTCGACGCCGGACGATCACTCAAAGGAGCAAGTCCATGATCACCATCTCCGCATTTCACTGGGTTCCGCCGTTTGCGCAGGGCCAGGTGCGCGACCTGCGCGTGCGCTGGGCGCTCGAGGAAGCCGGCCTGCCCTATCGGACACGCCTGCTGGAGCAGGGCGACCAGGACAAGGTCGACTATCGCGCGCTCCAGCCCTTCGGCCAGGTGCCGATCTTCGAGGAGGACGACGCCGTGCTGTTCGAAAGCGGGGCCATCGTCCTGCGCATCGGTGAACGCTGCGAGGCGCTGCTGCCCAAAGACGCCGACGCCCGCGCCCGCGCGACACAGTGGCTGATCGCAGCGCTCAATTCCATCGAGCCCTACATCATGAACGTGGCGGTGCTGGGCCTGTTCTTTGCCGACCAGGAGTGGGCCAAGCTGCGGCGGCCGGGCGCCACAGACTTCGCCCGCCATCGCCTGGACTGCCTGGCCAAGGCGCTGGGCGACAAGCCCTACCTCGACGGCGAGCGCTTCACCGCCGGCGACCTGATGATGACCACCGTGCTGCGGATCATGCCCGAACTGGTCACCGACGAGCGCCTCGCCGCCTTCGTCGAGCGCTGCACCGCACGCCCGGCGTTCAAGCGGGCGTTGGCCGCGCAGATGGGGGATTTCAGGCAGGCCGCGTGACGTGACGGGGCGGCGGGCCGGTGACAGTGCATTGGATTGACGCGTCCGCGGCGCCCGTCGTCAGGGGCTGCGGAGAAAAACGCACTGTCACCATCGTCCGCTCAAAATCCCCGACCCACGCCTGTGATCAGGCAGCCCGCGAACACCAACCAAGCGCCGCTCGCGACGAAGCCGAGGAGCCGTAACCGAGTGGTTCTTCGGCAAGATCAGCGGCTGACGGGTCGCGGGAGCGGGCCTGCCGACCGGGCGCCGGTTGCGGACATTTCCGCCAGGATTAAGCTAACCGTGGATTAGCACGCGGAGCCTTGCGAGATTTGTCGCCGCTCTGGGACCAGCCGCGCGGATCGCCGGTGGAGATTCACGTCACGGCCCGGATGTCGGTCACCCCTTCGACTGGGACACAGAGCCACGATGACATCTCCAGCGCGCTTGCAGTGGAAAGTCACGGCAGCGCTGCTGCCCGTGGCGACCGGCGCAGTCGCGACCGGAATCTTCGTCACCGACATTCTTACTCCACCCAGCGTCGCGGTCGCGGGGCTCTACGTGGCCGTTGTGCTGATGGCGACCCGTTTCTGCCGGCCGCGCGATGTCGTGCTCGTGGCCGTGGGATGCGCGGTCCTCACCTTGGTGGCTGAACTCGCCGCATTTCCCGGCGCCGAGGGCGCCGAGGGCATCGTCAACGCGTTGACCGCCATCGCGGCCATCGGGGTGACGACCTTTCTCGCCTTGCGAGGCCAATCGGCGGAAGTGAGGCTGCGCGACCAGGCCAGCCTTCTCGATCTCACCCACGATACGATCTTCGTGCGCGGCATGGACGACGTCATCACCTACTGGAATCGCGGAGCCGAGGAACTGTACGGATGGCCGACGGAGGAGGCGGTCGGCAAGGTCAGTCATCAGTTGATGGAGACCGTCTTTCCCGCGCCGCTCGAGGAGATCAATGCGGAGCTGCTGCGCGCGGGCCGTTGGGAAGGCGAGCTGGTCCATACCAAGCGCGACGCGACGCGGGTCACGGTGGCGAGCCGGTGGTCGCTGCAGCGGGATGCGCAGGGAACGCCCGCGCTGATTCTGGAGACCAACAACGACGTCACCGAGCGAAAGAAGGCGGAGTATCTGACCGCCCACGTGTTCGAGACGTCACCCGATGGGATGTCCATCGTCGGCAGGGATTACCGGCTTCAACGGGTGAACCCGGTCCTCGAGCGGATTTGGAGAACGCCGGCCCAGAGGCTGATCGGGAAGCACGTCGGCGATCTGGTGGGGACGGAGTTCGAGCGAACGGCCAAGCCGAATCTGGACCGGTGCTTCGCGGGCGAAGAGGTCGAGTTCTCGGGGTGGGCTATCAGTCCTCGGGGCCGCCGCTTCTACCTGGTGGTGAGCTACTTGCCCCTACGGCTTCACTCGGAGCGGGTGGAGGCCGCCCTGGTGATTAACCGCAACCTCACCGACATTATGCTGGCGTCCGAAGCCTTGCGCGCGGCGCAGGCGGAACTCGCGCACGTCAATCGCGTCACGACGATGGGCCACCTCACGGCCTCCATCGCCCACGAGGTCAACCAGCCCATCGCAGCGGCGGTCACCAACGCGGAGGCGGCCTTGCGCTGGCTGGGGTGCGACGCGCCCGATCTGGATGAGGCGCGCCAGGCCCTCGGCCGTGTCATCGGCAACGGCAGACGGGCCGGCGACGTCATCGGCCGCATCCGCGCCGCCATCACCAAGGCGCCCCCCAGCCGGAGTCGGTTCGACCTCAACGAGGCGGCCGCCGACGTGATCGCCCTGACCCGCGACGAGGCGCTGAAGCGTGGCGTCTCGATGCAGACCCGGCTCGCGACGGACCTGCCGACCGTCGACGGAGACCGTGTCCAGCTGCAGCAGGTCATCCTCAACCTGATCATGAACGCCATTGAGGCGATGGGCGGCGTTGACGAAGGGGCGCGGGAGGTGCGGCTCAGCACCGCCACGGATGCGGCGGGCGATGTGCTCGTCGCGGTGCGCGATACCGGCCCGGGCCTGGACCCAACGAGCGAGGCCCGGCTGTTCGAGGCCTTCTACACGACCAAGCCCCAGGGCATGGGCATGGGCTTGGCCATCTGCCGATCGATCGCCGAGGCGCACGGCGGACAGCTGTGGGTGTCCGCGAATGAACCGCGGGGCGCCGTCTTTCAGTTGAAGCTGCCCGCGGGCCGAGCCGAGGCCGCCCCCGCCCAGCACGCCGGCAAGATGCCGGTGTGAGGCGTCAAGTTTGCCGCCTCGATGTCTGGCAGGGGCGTTGGTGCGGCAGCCAGCGTTCGAGTGGGCGGCGTCGCATGAGCCGAAGGCTTTGCACGCCGGCGTACCGCAAGAGGTCATCAAGTCGATCAAATTCTGGGAGCCGATCTCGGAGATGGAGGCGCCGTCTGGGACCGTCGTCCAGTTGATTCGAGGCGTTTACCGAGCGAGCCGCAAAGCGCGGCGATCTATGAAGCTGCTGTTGCGCTGCTCGGAGTTCCTCACCAACCTCATCACGCTCACTGGGACATACGTGAGCACTGTCGTGCTGCTCACGGTCTTCGAAATGCAACTGGACGGCGACGAGACGCATCTGTCGCCTTCCCTTAAGTGATTGGACGTGGCTTTGGCGGTCGGTTTCGGTCATCGCCTCAGCGCCTGCAAGCCGGCGCTAGCGCATTCGTTGAAGCGCGCACTCCGCCCCCCTACAGCGACCGCGCGACAAGCCCGGCAATTTCCGCGTGCTGCGCCTCGATCACCGCCCGCGGCTGGGTCGAACCCATGCAGTAGAGGGCCACGGCGATGGGGGCGCGGGCAGGGGGCCAGAGGACGGCGATAGTGTTGGTGGCGCCGCGGGGGCCCGAGCCGGTCTTGTCGGCCACGGTCCAGCCGGGCGGCAGGCCGGCGCGGAGGCGCTTGGCGCCGGTGGGGCTGGCCTTCATCCAGGCGGTGAGGCGATCGCGGCCGGTGGGGCTGAGGGCGCGGCCCAGGAGGACGGCGCGCAGGTCGCCGGTCATGGCGTTGGGCGTGGTGGTGTCGCGGGGATCGCCGGGAAGGGCTGAGTTCAGTCCAGGCTCGTTGCGGTCCAGGCGCGTGAGATTGTCGCCCAGCGTGGCGGCGAAGCGCCCAATGCCTGCGGGTCCGCCGATGGTCGCCAGCAGCAGGTTGGCGGCGGTGTTGTCGCTCAAGGACACGGCCGCCTCGCAGAGCGCGGCGACGCTGAGGCCACCCTCGGCGAGGTGGGCGCGGGTGGTGGGGGCGTAGTCCAGCAGCTCGGCGGGGCCGTAGTGGATCACGCGGTCCAGGCGTTCGGCGCCGGCGTCCACGCGCCGGAGCACGGCGGCGACCAGCAGGAACTTGAAGGTGCTGGCCATGGCGAAGCGCTGGTCGGCGCGCCAGGCGACGCGGCGGCCCGAGCCGGTGTCGACGGCCGCCAGACCCACGCGTCCGCCCAGGCGCGCCTCGATCGCCGTCAGACGCTCGCTGACCTCGGCGGCGGGGGCGCGGGTGACCGGCGCGGCGGGCGCAAGGACGGGGATGACGGCGGCGGCCGAGGCGGTGAGGAAAGCGCGGCGGCGCATCTCAGAACAGCTCCGGATGGCGGGCGTGCAGGGCGAGCACCAGGGCCAGGGTCTTGAGGTCGTGGATCCCGCCGGCCTGGGTCCTGGCCCAGAGGTCGGCGATGGACATCTCCAGCACCTCGATGTGCTCGTGCTCGTCGGCGAGCCCGCCCCCCTTTCCGGTCCGGTCCGCCGCGGCGTAGGGCGCCAGGAACAGGCTGGAGCGCTCGGCCGAGACGCCGGGGGAGCACCAGACCTTGGCAACGGGCTCGAGGGCCTTGAGCGCCAGGCCCGCCTCCTCCATGGCCTCGCGGCGGATGGTCGCCTCGGGGGCCTCCTGGCCGTCGGCCATGCCAGCGATCGCCTCGAGCAGGTTCTCCGGTTCCCCGGCCAGCAGCACAGGGGCGCGGGCCTGGCTGACCAGCAGGGCGACCTTGCGCCCCGGATCGTAGGCCAGGACGCAGGTGGAGCTGCCGTGCTCCTCGACCTCGCGGTCGTGCAGGGCGCCGTCGGCCTCCCGCAGGGTGACGGTCCTGATCCTGATGTAGCCCTCACGGGCCAGGCGGACGGAGGCGACTTCGGTCATGGGCCTGATCGACGCCATCGGGCGGGGGCGAGTCAACAGCCAACCTCGGGTCCAGGCGCCGCGTTGTTGAACGGCGTTCGGCCTGCTGACACTATGCTGTCAGGACGGCAGGGTTATGGTGGTTCCATGCGACGCACAGAACGCCTTTTCCAGATCATCCAGATCATGCGCGGCGCCCGCGCGCCGGTCACCGCCCAGGCCATGGCCAGCGAGCTGGAGACGTCGCTGCGGACTATCTACCGCGACGTGGCCGAGCTGCTGGC
>FTAI01001377.1_pt1 | contig 17027 bp, 16 predicted proteins | sample 1638941 | NCBI WGS metagenome assembly FTAI01 (sample SAMEA3914813, study PRJEB12502) | metagenome | biome: forest; material: soil | place: Canada | collected 2011-07-07 | depth 0.3 m | reverse complement strand
GGCCCCATCGTCATGCTCAACGGATGGACCGACTTCCAAGCCGCCAAGCGAGGCGTCGCCCTCCTCACCGGTCAGCCAGATGTGTGAATCCGGTAGCTCCCTTCGGGAGAGGTGTCCCCCTACTTATCCGCCGCGTACGGCGTCACCGCATCCCGCCGCACCAGGTTGTGCGTGGACCCCGCCACACCGGCGATGATGAACTGAACGGCCATGGCGCAGAGGATCAGGCCGAGGATCCGCACCACGATGGTCATGCCGATCTTGCCCAACACCCGGGAGATCAGGCCGGTCATCCAGAAGCTGATCAGGATGCTGACGGCGATGGCGGCGATCACCCCCACCCCGGCCATCATCCCGGGCAGGCCGAAATCCTTGGCCTCAGCGGCGTAGATCACCACCGTGGAGATGGCGCCGGGGCCGATCAGCAACGGCATGGCGAAGGGCACCACCAGCCGCTCGAAATGCTGGCGGGCGTAGGCGCGGGTCGAGAGCGGCTCGGCGCCTTCGGTCTCGTCGGCGAATCGGGCGGTGAAGTCGTCCCGGGCCATGTCGAGGCCCAGCAGGAAGAGCAGGATGCCGCCGGCGATTCTGAAGGCCTGCATGGAGACCCCGAAGAACTGCAGGATCGACAGGCCGGTGAAATAGATCGCCGCCAGAAACACGAAAGAAAACAGGGCGATATAGACCGTCAGCTGCCGGCGGCCCGCCGTGGTCGCACCCATGGTCGCCGCGGCGAACACCGCCACGTTCCCGATCGGGTCGATCAGGGCGAAGAGGGCGACAAAGAAGTTGACGGAAAGTTCGGTGAGGCTCATGGCTGGCTCTTAGCCTAATTCATCAAAAACCGCGCCGGTCCGTGCGAAAGTTCGTGCGCCGACAGCCGCTGGAGCCGCCATGCCCGCCGCCACCCTGGAGCCCGATGTGCGCGCCGATCCCCGGCTGATCCTGGCCCTGGACCTGCCCAGCCGGGCCGACGCCGAATCGATGGTCGAGCGCCTGGGAGACTCGGTCAGCTTCTACAAGATCGGCCTGCAACTGCTGGCCTCCGGCGGCATGGAGATGGCCAAGGACCTGAAGCGCCGGGGACGCCAGGTGTTTCTGGACTGGAAGCTGCACGACATCGGCGCGACGGTGGAGAAGGCGACGGCCGCGATCGTCGCCTCCGGCGCCTGCGACCTCCTCACCGTCCACGCCGAGCCCCAGGTGATGGCCGCCGCCGTGCGCGGCCGAGCCGGGGCGGTGGGGGCGAAAATCCTTGGCGTGACCGTGCTGACCAGCCTCAACGAGGCGGACGTAAAGGACCTGGGCTATGGCCTGGGCCTTGAGGCCCTGGTGGAGCGCCGGATCAAACAGGCCATCGACGCCGGCATCGACGGGATCGTCTGCAGCCCGAACGAGGCGGCCATCGCCCGGCGGATCGGCGGGCCCAAGTTCCTTGTGGTGACCCCGGGCGTGCGGCCCGATTGGGCCCGCGCCGACGACCAGGCTCGCGCGGCGACCCCCGCCGAGACCCTGGCGGCCGGCGCCAGCCACTTCGTCATCGGCCGGCCGGTGACGGCGGCCAACGATCCCCGCGCGGCGGCGGGGCGAGTGGCGGCGGAGATCGCCGGGCTCTAGCCGCGTGATGTCGGCAGCGCATTGACACCCCCGAGGGTGGGTGGAAGCCTGGGCGTCACAGCAGGAACGCGGGGGCGACCGGTTATGATCTTCCATCAGGTGACCACCGGTGGATGCCAATCCTATCTGGTGGGATGCCCCGGCCACCTCAGCGGGGTGCTGATCGATCCGGAGATCAGCCAGATCGACCGCTACCGCGCCCTGGCCGCCCAGAGCGGGCTGCAGATTCGCTACATCATCGACACCCACACCCACGCCGACCACTTTTCGGCCGCCAAGCGGATGTCAGAAATGCTGGACGCGCCGGCGGTGATGCATGACGCCAGTCCCGCGCCCCACGCCAGCCTGCGGCTCAACGACGACGACATGCTGCGGGTGGGGGACCTGCGCATCCGCGCCATCCACACCCCCGGCCACACCCGCGACTCCATGTGCCTGGTGATGGGCGACCGGGTGTTCACCGGCGACACATTGCTGATCGGCGGCACCGGGCGCACCGACCTGCCCACCGGCGATCCGGATCAGCTCTACGACAGCCTGTTCGGAAAGCTGCTGAAGCTCGACCCCGCCCTGCTGATCTACCCGGCCCACGACTACAAGGGCCGCACCCACTCCACCCTGGCCACGGAGATCGCCGAGAACCCCCGGCTGCAAAAACGTGACCGCGCCGAGTTCGTGCAGATGATGCGCGAGCTGAACATCGCCGCCCCGACCCACCTGACCGAGGCCCTGCGCACCAACATGTCCGGTGGCCAGACCATCGCCCAGATGCTGGCCGAGGCCGCCGCCGAGGTGCCGTTCATCGGCATGGCCGAGCTCAACGACCGCATCGCCGCCCGGCCCAACGACCTGCTGGTGCTGGACGTACGCGAACAGGCCGCCTTCGCCGCCGGCCATATCCCCGGCGCGGTGCATCTGCCGCGCGGCCAGCTGGAGCTGCGGATCAACGACGTGATCCCCGATCCGACGGTGCGGATCGTCACCTGCTGCGAGTTCGGCAAGATCTCAACCCTGGCCGCCGCCACCCTGCGCCGCCTGGGCTTCACCCGGGCGACGGCGTTGGACGGCGGGATGAAGGCGTGGGTCGAGGGCGGATTTGCTACTGAGGCGTCCCGCTAGGTCTCCGGATAAGGGCTGCCGTCCTTGTGCACGAACCGGCCGTCGGCGTTGGCGCTTTTCAGGTCGATGTCGGAGCAGATGGTGAGGTCGGCGGGCTGGCGCGAGCCGACCTCGAGGTAGACCGCCGTCGCGTTCGATCGGTTGATCATGTGGTGGCCGTTTCCGGAATTCTTCGCAAAGGCCGCGCAATCACCGGCGCGCAGCACCGTCTCGCCGCCGTCCTCGATGAGGATCACCTCGCCCTCGAGCACATAGACGAACTCGTCCTCGTGCGAATGCCAGTGGCGCTGGCTCGACCAGTTGCCGGGCGGCAGGCGGGTCAGATTGACCCCGAAGTCGGTGAGCCCGCCGGCGTTTCCAAGGCGCTGGCGGATGCGGTCGGCGGTGAGCGCGGCGTACGGCGGCGGATAGCCCACGCCCTTGCGTTTCGGCACGGCGGCGATGTCGATCTTGGGCATGGCGACGGCTCCTCAACCTGTCGGCCCCCAGTCTGCGTGCCACCTGGAATGCGTCAAGAGCTGGCCGGCGGTCTCCTAGGGCGCGAAACTCGACCGCGCCTTGACCCCCCAGTGGCCGTCCTCGCAGGTCACCACATAGATGGAATCAAACCCGCCGATCACGCTGCCGTCGGCGCGATAGCGGGTGAAGCGGGTGTCGATATGCACCTTGTCGGCGCCGGCGTGGATCACCGCCCGCCGCTCCCAGGCCGAGTGGTCCCAGTCGCTCAAGGCGCCTTGGTCGAACATCCCCGGCTGGTGATCGCCGGCCTTGAGGATCACCATCCGGTTCGACGCCAGCCGCACGCTGGGAAAGTTGAAGGTCTTGTCCCAGGCGGCGACGTCGCGGGCGTTGAAGCTGGTCATGAAGTCATCGAGGCATTTCATGGCGGCGGCGATGGAGGCGGCGTTGTCAGTCATTGGTGCGGGTCTCCCGTGGTCGAATCCATCTAACAACGATCGGCGGGCCGCGTCGCCGACTTGATCGCGCCGCCGTCCTGGGACATTCCGGGTGGCCGGACGCCTCGGGGCCTCCAAAGGGAGCATGATTTCGCGGTGACGGGCGCCCCGGCCAGTTTCGATTTCGACGCCCTGGTGGTGGGCGCCGGCGCGGTGGGCTTGGCCTGCGGCTACGCCCTGGCCCGGCGGGGCCTTTCCGTGGTGGTGATCGAGAAGGAGCGGGCCATCGGCCAGGGCGTCTCCTCGCGCAATTCCGAGGTCGCCCACGGTGGCCTCTACTATCCCACCGGCTCGCTGAAGGCGCGGTTCTGCGTCCAGGGCCGCCGCCGGCTCTATGCGTTCCTGGACAGCCATCACGTCGCCTACGACCGGTGTGGCAAGCTGGTGGTGGCCACCGAGGAGGCCGAGGTCGGCCGGCTGGAGGCCATCGAGGCCCAGGCGCTGGCGAACGACGTGGAGGGCATCGCCCCCCTCAGCGCCGCCCAGGTCCATGCCCTGGAGCCGGACCTGAAGGCGGTGATGGCCCTGATCTCCCCGCAGAGCGGCGTCTTCGACAGCCATGGCTACATGCTGGCCCTGCAGGGGGAGATCGAGGATCGCGGCGGCGCGGTGGTGGTCGCCACCCCCTTCGAAGGCGCAGAGCCCCTGCCCGGCGGCGGCTTTTCCGTGCGCGCCGGGGGCGAGGAGCCGGCGACGCTGACCTGCCGCCTGCTGATCACCGCCCCGGGGCTGGGCGCGCAGACCGTGGCCGGCCTGATCGAGGGGTTCCCGAAAGACCGCATCCCGACCCTGCACCTCGGCAAGGGGGTCTATTTCGTCTATCATGGCCGCCCGCCGTTTCAGCGGCTGGTCTATCCGCCGCCGATCAAGGGCGCGCTGGGACTGCATTATCGCCGCGACCTGGGCGGCCAGGCTCGGTTCGGGCCGGACCTGCAATATGTGGATCACGAGGACTACACCGTCGATCCGGCCAAGGCGGCGGGGTTCACCGCCTATATCCGCCGGTTCTGGCCGGGGCTGCCGGACGATTCCCTCACCCCCGACTACGCCGGCATCCGCCCGAAGATTCACGGGCCGGACGAGGAACAGCCGGACTTTCGCCTGGATGACCCCGCCGACCATGGCATCCCGGGCCTGATGACCCTGTTCGGCATCGAAAGCCCCGGCCTGACCAGCTCCCTGGCCATTGGCGAGGCGGTGGCCGACCGGCTGGGCGTGGCCGCCGCGGCTCCATGAGTCTGGCGGGCGCGCGCATCCTCAACCTGATGCTGGGCGCCGGCGGCGGCGGCCTGGAGGCCATGGCCGGCCACTATCACGCGGCGTTGGAGGGCGAGGGCGCGCGGGTCCTGTCCGTGGGCCGCGCGGGCAGCCCGTTCGCAAAGGCGCTGGCGGACCGGCCCGGCGCCTTCCTGCCCTTCACCAGCCCCGGCGCCTGGGATCCGACCGCCGCCTGGCGCCTGCGCGCCGCGGCCCGCGCCTTCGACCCCACCCTGGTCGTCGCCCACGGCACGCGGGCGCAGATCCTGGCGAAGGGGATGTTCGCGGCTCCGGTGGCCGCCGTGGTCCACAACTATCGCTCCAAGCCGGCGCTGGCCCGCTGCGCCCTGGCGATCTGCGTCAGCGCCTCAGTGCTGCGTTCGGTGACCGCTGCGTTTCCCGGCCTTCCAACCGCGCTGGTGGAGAACTTCGAGCCGCTGACCGTGGGCCCGGACCGGGACGCCTTCGCCGATCCGCCGATCATCGGCACGATCGGGCGCCTGCATCCCAACAAGGGCTACGACCTGCTGCTGGACGCCGCCGCGTTGCTGCGCGACCAGGGACGCCGTTTCGAGCTTGTCATCGCCGGCGATGGACCGGAGGCGCCGCGCCTGCGGGCCCAGGCGGATAGTCTGGGCCTTGCGGATCAGGTCCGGTTCCCCGGCTGGGTCGAGCCGCGCGCCGCCCTGGACGACATGGACATCTTTGTCTCCTCGTCCCGCGTCGAGCCCTTCGGCCTGGTGATCATCGAGGCCATGGCGGCCGGCGTCCCCGTCGTCGCCACCGATATCGACGGCCCTCGCGACATCCTGCGCGGCGGCGAGCTGGGCGCGCTGGCCGCAGCCGGGGACGCTGACGCTCTGGCTGCGGCGATCGCCAGGGTTTTGGATGCTCCGGAAATGGCGCTGTCGATAGCCCGTCGAGCCGAGGCGGCGGTGATGGAGACCTATTCCATGGACGCCGGCGCGGCCCGTCTGGCCGCGGCGCTCAGCCCTCTGATCCAACGCTGAAATTCCCCGCGCTGGGTCGCTTGATGACGGCGGACCTTGCCCCTATAACCCTGCGCTCGCCGCGCGCGGGCGCGTTGCGTACGGCTGGGTAGCTCAGATGGTTAGAGCGGTGGATTCATAACCCACAGGTCGGCGGTTCGATCCCGCCCCCAGCTACCACGTCATCCACTCGGACAATGCAAGGGATTGAGTTTCGACGGATAGTGTTCGGTTCCTTACTGTCGTTATTGAGCGCCATCAAACCATTGACCTGCCGACAATTTAGGCGGCCAAGCTCCAACTTCCGGCTATTCTGTTGCTCTACAGAGTGTCACTTTGAAACCCGTTCATAGACGCGATCCGCCTGCCATGGCTCTCGTCGCTCGTTGGACTGAAAGCCGCCGCGGCCCGCCCGGAACATCTCCCCCCACGGCGTGTTCTGGTTCAGCCCCTCCTGTGCGAATTGAGCGCGGGACAGTCGAGATTGGTCAGTGAGCGCATGGACGACGGACAACCGATAGCAGCGCCGCACCAAGATGACGCCCACTATCGCCTGCTCGTCGCCAGCATCACCGACTATGCCATCTACATGCTCGACGTCGAAGGTCGGGTGATCAGCTGGAACGCCGGCGCCCAGCGCTTCAAGGGCTACACCGCCGAAGAGATCATAGGGCAGAACTTCTCGCGCTTTTACAGTGACGAGGATCGGGCCGATGGCCTGCCGCGGCGCGCCCTTCGCATCGCCGCCGCGGAGGGAAAGTTCGAGGCCGAGGGCTGGCGCATCCGCAAGGACGGCTCCGCCTTCCGGGCCCATGTCGTCATTGACCCGATCCGTGACGAGACGGGCAAGCTGATCGGCTTCGCCAAGATCACCCGTGACCTGAGCGAGCGCACGACGGCAGAGGCGACGCTCCGACGCAGCGAGGACCAGTTCAAACTGCTGGTCCAGAGCGTGACCGACTATGCGATCTACATGCTGGACCCGCAGGGCCGCGTGAGCAGCTGGAACGCAGGCGCTCAGCGGATCAAGGGCTATGCGCCCGCGGAGATCATCGGGAAGCACTTTTCCCGCTTCTATACCGACGAGGACCGTGCCAATGGCGAACCGGCGCGGGCGCTAAAAATCGCCGAGCATGAAGGCCGATACGTCAAGGAGGGTTGGCGGGTCCGCAAGAATGGGGACCGGTTTTGGGCGAGCGTCGTCATCGACCCCATCCACGACGACGACAGCGGCGCGCTCATCGGATTCGCGAAAGTCACCCGCGACCTGACCGAGCGGGAGCAGGCCCAGCGCGACCTGGAGAAGGCGCGCGAGACCCTGTTCCAAGCCCAGAAGATGGACGCCATCGGTCAGCTCACCGGCGGCGTCGCCCACGACTTCAACAACCTGCTGATGGCGACGCTGAGCAGCCTCGAACTGCTGCGCAAACGGATCGCGGGCGACGCACCATCCGTCAAACTGCTCGACAACGCGGTCGAGGGCGCCAGGCGCGGCGCGACCCTGACCCAGCGCATGCTCGCCTTCGCCCGTCGTCAGGATCTGGAGCTGAGCCGGGTCGAAGTCCCGGCGCTCGTGCGCGGCATGACCGACCTGATCGAGCGCGCCCTTGGCCCGTCGATCACCATCGACACGCGCTTTCCGCTCCGCCTCGAGGCGGTCACCGCGGACGTCAACCAGTTGGAGATGGCGCTGCTCAATCTGGTCGTGAACGCGCGCGACGCGATGCCGGAGGGTGGGTCGATCACCATCGCGGCGCAGCAATACGTCTTGGGTTTGGACGACGCCCTCGGGCTGAAGCCGGGACTCTATGTGGCGCTCAGCGTCGTCGACACCGGCGCGGGCATGAACGCCGAGACCCTGTCACGAGCGACGGAGCCGTTCTTCACGACCAAGGGCGTCGGAAAGGGCACTGGCCTTGGCCTGTCGATGGTGCACGGCATGGCCGAGCAATCCGGCGGACGGCTGGTGCTGGACAGCGCCCCCGGTAAAGGCGTCAGCGCCACCCTGTGGTTGCCCGTCGCGGAGCAGGCGTTGGCGGCCGCCGCGGCGCCCGCGGCGCCCGAAGCGCCAACCCCAGTAGAGCCGCTCACCGTGCTCGCGGTCGATGACGACGACCTGGTGCTCATGAACACCGTCGCCCTGCTGGAAGACCTTGGGCACAGGGTGCTTGAGGCCCACTCGGGCGATGAAGCCCTGGCCATCTTCCGGCGCGAACCCGGCATCGATCTGATCATTACAGATCAGGCCATGCCGGGCATGACGGGGGTCCAGTTCGCCGAGGTCGCCCTGGCGGAACGCGCTGGGGTTCCGATCATCCTCGCCACTGGCTACGGCGAACTCCCCGCGGGGGCGAACCCGGCCTTCCGCAAGCTGGGAAAGCCGTTCGGACAGGCCGACCTCGCCCGCGCCCTTATGGTCGCTTGTCCGGGAGAATTCCGAAGGTCATATCAACATTGATCAATATATATCAATATAGTCACAACCTTTTATACAATTGGGAATCCGTTCCTCTTCGCATCATCGGGCCATAGCGGAACGGGAAGCTGGATCCAACTACCGCCGCCCTGTCGCCGAGAAGAGTTCAGCCTAGGATCGACGCGCTCCAGGCAAACCTCGCGCCGACAGCCGCCGCTGTTAGGTTTCGCGGGGCGGCGCGGTTTCGGTTAGGACTGGAGGGTGCCTTCGTCCCGCTCAACGGCAGACCGCCCCGACGCGCCGGCGCCCAGTGAAGCCTATGGGCTCGCTTGGCCGGGCAAGGCCGCGGCTTTAGCGACCGCCGACACCCCGGCCGCCAGCCTCCCCGCGCTCACCCGCGGCCTTATGCCGACGCCCGGCGACCTGTTCATCGAAGGCGACAATCTCGATGCGCTTAAGCTTCTCCAGCCCACCCACGCCGGGCGGGTCAAGCTGATCTACATCGATCCGCCCTACAACACCGGCGCCGACGCCCTCTATCCCGACGACTACGCCGCGCCGCGGCCCGGCCGAGGGCATGAGGATCGCGGCCGCCCGCACGCCGCCTGGCTGAACATGATCTATCCCCGCCTGGTGCTGGCCCGCCGGCTGCTGCGCGACGACGGGGTGATCTTCATCAGCATCGACGCGGCGGAGCTCGCCAACCTGATCCTGGTCTGTGACGAGGTGTTCGGGGAGGCCAACCGGATCGAGGTCTTCTCCTGGGTGCGCACCACCACCCCCGCCGCCCTCGCCGGCAAAACCAAGAAGGTGGTGGAGTATCTGCTCTGTTACGAACGCCGGCGCGGCGGCCAGGTCTATCGCGGGCTGGAAAAGCCGGTGCGCAGCGCCAATCCGCTGCTCAACCAGTCCAATCCGGTCGGCGAACTGGTGTTTCCCGCCGGCGTGGCGACCACGGCCCTGGCGGACGGAATCCTGCGAGCCGGGGCCTATGGCACCGCCGCCTATGACGTGGAACTGCTGGCCGACGCCGAGGTGGCGGACGGCCGGTTCGTCTCCCCCTTGGCCTTGCGCGGGCGGTTTCGCTGGAGCCAGACCTATCTGGAGGCCCAGCTGGCGGCGGGGGTCGCCGTGCGCGTCGCCACCGCCCGGCTGGTCCCGGCCTACGCCAGGGCCAGCTATGGCCGTGAGGCCCTGCCGAATCTGATCGACGGGAAGGTGGGGGTCGGGAGCAACGAGACCGCAACCGCGGAGTTGCGCGCCCTGCTGGGCGATGATCTGGCCGATCTGGCCCGGCGGATGCGGCCCAAGCCGGTCTCCCTGCTGAAGTACCTGATCGAGGCCGTCTGCGGGCCGGACGACCTGGTGCTCGACTTCTTCGCCGGCTCCGGGGTCACCGCCCAGGCCGTGCTGGAATTGAATGCTGAGAAGGGGCACGCCCGCCGGTTTGTCATCGTCCAGTCCCCCGAGCCCACCGGGCACGCGGGTTGCCCGACCATCGCCGAGATCGCCAAACGGCGGCTGGCGGCCGTCGCGGGGCGAATCGGAGGCGTCGCCCCGGGCGGGGGTGAAGCCGGCCGCTACGGACTTGTGAAGCTCGTAGACCCCGCCGCGGCGCCCAAGGCGCGAACGAATTGGCCAAGCCGGCGTTGAGGATTCGGCCTTTGGACGAATCGGCTTGTCAGCAAGCCCCCGCGTGGCATGGTGATGCTCGAGGAACGCCCGATAGAGGCCGCTGTTCATACCGTCGTTTGCGCGACGCTGAGTGCGGGAGAGCTTATTCGGTGGACGTTCGTATTCGGATTCCGGCGCACCGCGCCGACGACTTCAAGGCCAGCCTGTTCCGGTTTCTCGAGGACCGCGCCGGCGAGGACGCCGACGGCTTCGCCATGCATCACGCCGAACCGGAGGGCGGCCAGGTTATCCAGCACATCTATTTCGCCTCCGACGAAGCCGCCGTCGCCTTTCAGCGGCGTTGGTCGCGGGAGTCGCGGGCCTCGGGCCGGTAGCGGCCTCAATCGACCAGTTGGCGCTTGTCCGTATAGTGGCACCGGTCGGCGTGGGCCTTGACCCCGCAGATGCCCTCCTCGGTCGAGCCGCCGAGCACGACGACCCACATGTCCTGATTGCAGTCCACCCAGGGGCCGGCGAAGACGTCTGGGTCGCTGTCGAGGGCGAAGGTGACGTGGGTTCCGTCGGCGTAGAAGGGGGTCATGCCGGTCAGGCCGCTGAAGCTGCCCTCGCCGTTCACCAGGCCGCAGATCCGCCCCGAATGCATCGCCCAGACCGCGCCGAGCTCGATGGGGTGGGGCTGGTTCAGCCGTTTGACGATCGCCGCGCGGATGACGGGGAAACGGGCGCGGGCCTCTTTTGTGGCCACGACCTTCGCGGCGCGATCGGCGAAATAGTGCTGGACCGTCAATCCGGCCACGACCGCCACGACCAGGGCGAGGATGATGGGAACCACCGGAAAGCTCGTCGAGCGCTTGGCCATGGGCCCATGCAAGCTTGCGCCGGCCGGGATGTCCAGCGCTTTGACTTGGCGGGTTGTGAACCGCAAAGTCGGGGCGACGGCGATGGGCGCCTGGCGCGGAGCCTGGGGATAGGGATGAAGCGAGCACCGATGACGATTGCGCCAATTTTACAGGGGCTTGGCGGAGGTTGCCAGTCGCGGTCGAAGGGGCTGGCGCCCGCCTTCGCCGGCGCCATGATCGTCCTGGTCGCGGCCGGCGGCGCCGCGGCGCGCAGCCACCACCATCACCACCGCGGCCACAAGGCGGCGGTCGCAACGGCGCGGGATCTGCAACTCGCCCAGTGCTATGGCCGGTTTATCGCCTGGCGCGACGAACTGAGCGCGCTGATGCAGGCGTCGGGCTCCTATACGCCGTCGCCGGAGGCCCCGGCCCGGTTCGACCGCCTTGAGGCGAGCTTCATCGACAGCACGCATAAGGACATGGGCGTCACCCTGCACCTGCGCCCGACCTTCGCTGAAGCGGACTTCCCACCCGACCTTCGCCAAGCCTTCCAGGCCGGCCTCAAGGAGGCGAGGGACCTCTATGCGGCGGATGACTACAGGGGCCGGCAGAAGGCGGTTCTAGCCCAGGCCGACCTGGCCCCGATTCCTGGAATGGCGAGCCTCGAGGACGCCGCCGACGCCCGCTTCAAGCCCCTCGGCGAGCCCTGTGACCAGCTGGCGTTGGCGAATCCCTAAGGCGGGTGGGTCAGCACCCTATACTTAGTCGTGATAGTATTTGTGGTATTGGCCGTAGTAATAACCGGGATCTCCGGCGCCCATGGATGAGCGCGACTTCTTGTCGACCATGGTCAGCAGCAGGCCGGCCACATGGGCCTGGTCGCGGGTGAGGCGGGCGACGGCCGCCTGGATCGCATAGCGCGGCGTGCGGTTCCAATGGGCGACGAGGATCACCGCGTCGGCCATCTTGGCCAGGGTGCGGGCGTCGGTGACGGCCAGCAGGGGAGGGCCGTCGAGGACCACGTGATCGTAGCGTTCGCGCAAGGTCGCCAGCAGGTCGCTCATGCTCTTGGTGCCGAAGAGGTCTCGCGGCGAGAAGGCGGCCTTGTTCAGCGGAAGCAGATCGAGCCCCTTGACCGAGTCGGGAACGATAACGTCGTCGAGCTTGGCTTCGCCGGTCAGCACCTCGATCAATCCGGCCTCCGGGGCCGTGGTCAGCAAGCCCTCCAAAGCGTTTCGGCGCAGGTCGCAGTCCACGAGAATGACGCGCTCGCCGCTCATGGCCATGACCCGCGCCAGGGAGACCGAACACACGGTCTTGCCCTCGCTGGGCAGGGCGGAGGTGATGGCGACCACCTTCTGCTGCTTGTCCAAGTCCGACAGCATGATCGCGCTGCGGGTGTTGCGCATGGCCTCGGCGTAGCCGGACATGGGCCGGGAGACCACATAGTCCCAGGGGCGAACCTCCTGGCCCTCGACCGTCAGATCCCGCGTCGTCAGTAATTGCGTCGAGGCGATGAAGTTGACGCCTAGCTGTTGCTCGACATCGTCCACCGTGCGCACGCCCGCGTCGAGTAATTCGGCGACGAACACCGCCGCCGCGCCGAGGATCAGGCCGAGGGCCGCGCCAAGGGCGGCGAACAACGTCTTGTTGGGAAACGCCGCGTGGGTCGGCACCGTGGCGCGGCCGACGATCTGGGCCGAGGCGTCGCTCAAATGCTGCTGCTGGTTGGCCTGCTGGGCGGAGGCCGCCAGTTGATTAAAGATGGTTTTCTTGGCGTCGGCGTCCCGCTGCAGACTGTCGGCCTGCACGCTGGCCTGGCTGTTGGCGCCCATCTGGCCGCGCAGTTCCGACAGGTTGTTGCGCAGGCTTTGCGCCTTGGCCTGGGCCGCGCGGGCGTCGCTCTCCAGTCCGGAGACGATGCGCTGGGACTCCTCGCGCATCTGCGTCTCGATTCCCTGCACCTGCTGAATGACCTTGATGGTCTCCGGGTGTTTGGGACCGTAGCGACTGTTCACCTCGGCCTGTTTGCTCAAGAGCTCGGCGTGCTCCTTGCGCAGCTCGACGATGGTCGGCGAATTGATGACGCTGGAGATGTTGTCGATGTTGTTGTCGGCGACCTGCGCCTTGGCCGCCGCATAGGTGGTCTGGGCCGCGGCCGCGGCGCCCTCGGCGCCGGCGAGTTCGGTGGTCAGGGTCGCGATCTGCTGTTCGGTGACCGTTCCGCCGGAGGCGCTGGTGACGATGCCATTGCTGGCGCGGTATTGGGCGAGGGCCGCGTCAGCCTTTTGCGCGGCTTGGCCGGCGGTATTCAGGCGTTCGGTCAGCCAGGTCGATTGTTCGGCGGCGGCGTCGACCTTGGTCTTGACGCTGGACAGCAGATATTCGCGGGCGAAGGCGTTAGCGATGTTGGTCGCCTTGACCGGGTCCGGGGAACGATAGCGGATGGCGATGATGTAGGTCGAGCCGAGGCGCGCGACCTCCAGGCGCTTCAACACCCGCTCGGCGGTGAGTTGGGCGGTCGGGGCGGCGCTGCTGGTGGAAGTGGGATGGCCGAACGGCGACCAGCCGGGCTTGAGCGCCGGGTTGAACTCTGGATCGTTGACCAGATCCAGGGTGCGCACCACTTCGCTGGCGACGTCCGGCGACTGGACGATCTTGACCTCGCTGTCGACAAGGGCCTGGTCGGGGGGGGCGCCGCGGGCCGCGGCGTCAAGATCGATGGCCGACTTCTGGGTCGGATCGATGCGGATGTTCGCCACCGCCTCGTACGACGGTTTCAGGATCAGCGAAACGACAATGGCCAGCAGAAGGCAGCCCGCGGAAACCGCGACGAACAGTTTCCAACGGCGGGTGAAGGTGTCGACAAGCCCTTTCAGATCGAGGGGCTGCTCATGGGGTTGCGTGAAAATCGCCCGCCGATCCGTAGGCGCGTCCGCATTCGACATCGAAGAATTCCAGCACCAATCTGTGACCCCACTTATGGCGTGAGAGGCTTAACGCTGGAATACCACACTGAGCAAGAACCGCGTTTCATCGTAATGCGGTGCGAACGGGTACGGCTGATCGGAGCCACGCTTCACATAAGACAGCTTGGCGCCCAATCCGACATCACGCGACACGAAATAGCGACCCTGGAGTTGACCATTCCAGACGGTGTCGTTCCGGTTCAGCCCAGGAAATTGGTCGAGCTCGTAACCACCCGCCCCGCTGATGATGATATTGCGGCGCAATTCGTAGTCGGCCTCGCCGGTGACCGTATTCTGGAAGTAGCCGCCCGTGGTGCTGAAGGAGGAGTCGTTGACTTGGCGCTGGCCGACCAGGGTCAGGGTCAGGAGCTGGGTCGGGAAATATTCCACCTTGGCCGCCACCGAAAGACCGGAGACTTCCTTGAAGTTGACCGATTCATACTTGCGATCGACATAGCCAATCCCGATCTCGCCGCGCGCCACGCCGGTGATGTCGAAATTGCCGCCGACTAGGCCGTTGACGTCGGTCGAATTGCGCTTGTCGGTGAAGGCGCCCGCGGGCAACGCCGCGTCCATCGTCCCGTGCACGTAGCGCGTATCGGTATAGGTGACTTTTCCGAAGACGGCTTCGTCAGGCGTCAGGGCGTAATCCAGCCGGCCGCCAATCGAGAAGTCGTGGAAGTCGCGTTGGTCTTCCTGAACCAGGATCCCGCTCGTGTCGTCCTGGTTTTGATATTCGTAGGCCCGATAGGTGGCGTCGACGGAGCCGCGGAACCGGTCTTGACCATAGAGGCCGCGAACATACAGCCCCTGGGTGTTGTAGGAGACCGGATGCACCGTGTTGATCACGGACACTTCGCTGCCGCGCGCCTCAAACTGGTGCTGCAGGTCGGCGCCGATATTGATGTAGGACTCGCCGTGCACGTCGATGCGGCCATTGGCCTGCAGAACCCAGGCGGTCGTGTCCTCGGTCTTGTAGTGGTTGAAGAGGGCCTGATCCAGGCGCGCGGACAGGGTCAGGCTATGACGCCCCCAATTGCTCTGCGCATAGACCGACGGGCTGATGACCACCGAGGTGTCGGCCTTCTTGGTCGGCGAGGCGTAGACGTTGTCGTTCGACTCCACGGCGACGACGAGGCGGGGATAGAGGGTGAAGCCGCCGTTGTGGACGCCGATGGCCTGATAGTCGGGCCGATCACGCTCCAGCACGCTGACGTTCTTGCCGCGGCCATAGATGGCCGGGGCGCCAAAGTCGGGCACCTGGATCAGCGACTGAGCCGTCGCGGCCCCCGCCGAGAGAAGGAGCGCCGAAGACACGGCAATCATGGACCAAATACGCATCTGGGCTATCCCCTAACCCCACAGCAAAAGGCGATCCCCGCGATCGCCGCGACGTCGATCAGGTGACCAACGGTCAGTGACCGTAGTTGGATCCACCACCGCCGCCGCCGCCGGTGAAGCCCGGGCCGCCGAAGCCGCCAGGCGTTCCGCCGTAACCGCCGACCGCGCCAGGACCCGCGCCCTGGCCGCTGTTGGCGGCGTAGACGCGGTCGAGACGGTTGGCCGCCCGCAGAGCGTTGGGCGCAAGACCGGGCGTGCCGGCGACTTCCGCGAGCGCCGCTTCGATAACCGAGGTGTCATAGCCGGCGACCGCGTCCGCGAACGCCCCTTCAAAGGCGCCCTCGGTCGCATCCGGACCCAGCTTCTTCGCCAGGTCGACCAGCTTGGTCGCCAGCTCGGAGGCCTGGGCGCGTTGCGTGGAAGACAGCTCGGTCGCGGCGGAAACGACCGTGGGCTGAGCCGCTGTCATCAACAACGCGGCCGTCCCCAGAATCACGGCGACTCGCCTCATGGACGAATTCTGCAGCTTACTGATTTTCATTTCGGCACCCACTAGCCCGCGTACAATAAAGTTAGCCTGACGTTTACACCAAAACCGCTTGTCGACCAACAGCGATTCTTGATTTCAGCCTCGCCAGCCGGCCGGCGCCTCAAATGCGACTCTGGCCGCCTAGAAATAACGCTCGGCGATCCGAATGGTGTCACCAGGCTGCAGGGGCAGGTCGGAGGTGACGGAATACTTTCGCTCGGACGTGTCGCCGGGGTGCTTGAGGAAGACGTGCTTCTGGTCGGCCCGATAGGTGAAGCCGTTGGCGGTCGCCACCGCCTTGAGCACGGTCAGGCCGGCCGAATAGGGGTAGTCGCCGGGCTTGTTGACCTCGCCGAGGATGTAGAAGGGGCGGAACTGCAGCACGTCGATGCTCACCTGCGGCGCGCGCAGATAGCCGTCGGACAGCCGCAGTTCGATCTCCTTGCGGATTTCGGTGGTGGTGCGATTGACCGCCAGTACGTCGCCGATGAGCGGCAACGCCAGGTAGCCGCCCGAATTGACCGCGAATTCGCCGGAGAGGTTGGGCTCGTTGTAGACCAGGATGCGGACCTTGTCGGCCGCGCCCAATCGATAGTCGTCCAGATTGGCCGGAGCCACACTGGGGTCGACCTCGCCCTTGGCGGCCTTGTCGGCGGCGAACGCCGCTGGCGCGGCGTAAACAGCAAGCGCGAGCGCCGCACCGAGAACCAAACCAAACTTACTTCCGCGGTTCATGCGTTACGTCTTTCCGTTACGCCCCACTCCAGCGGTGATTTTACCTTTACGGCCCAAAGCGCGCAAGGGCCGCCGGCGTTGAAATGCTGCGGCGCACAAATAGTCCGCTTCAACGGGTTCCCGGCCCCTCGCCCGACGCCCGGTCGGGGGAGGAAGCCCCGTCCAGGGCGGCGTAGCGGAGCGCCGGCTGCGCCGACGGGGACGTGTCGACCAGATTCCAAACCGCGGGATCTTCGGTCGACTGCCGTTTAATCCAGGTATAGGGCGCGTGGTTCCACAGCACGATCTCCGGCGTGCGGCTGTCCAGGACCAGATCACCAAGTTCGGTGTGGGCGACCAGGACGGCGTGCAGACCAAGGTCCGGCCGGTAGACGATGGCGTAGACCAGGTCCGCTGGCGGATAGCCCTGGTCGATCAGCTCCAGGCGCTTTTCGATGGCGAGATCCTTGCAATTACCCCGCGCGCCTGGGCCGACGCCCGAGCGGGTCCAATAGTTCTGGACGCCGTGCGCCTCCAGGTCGCTCTCCTGGTGGACGCCGCTATTCACAAAGTGGTCGACGGCCTCGAGCATGCGCAGCCGCGTCGAGATCGGCAGGCGCCGGGCCGGGGACGCCGCGGACGGGGC
>FTAI01001605.1_pt1 | contig 17071 bp, 15 predicted proteins | sample 1638941 | NCBI WGS metagenome assembly FTAI01 (sample SAMEA3914813, study PRJEB12502) | metagenome | biome: forest; material: soil | place: Canada | collected 2011-07-07 | depth 0.3 m | reverse complement strand
CTCGGTGCCCTCGCCTTCCATGACCAGGCGGACCTGCTTGGCGGTCTGGTTGGCGACTTCTCGCACCAGGCGCGGCATGCGTTGGAAGACCGACTTCACAGGCTGCGCCCGGATGGCCATGACGCTGTCCTGGATGCCGCGGGTGAGCTGTTCCAGTTCGTCCAGGCCCATGGCGATGTCGGACGATGGGGCGAAGCCGTGAGCGCCGACGCGCTGGGCCAGCATGGCCTGGTTGATCACCAGCTCACCGACCAGGTCGATCAGACGGTCGATGCGTTCCGGGTCGACCCGGATCGTCGCCTGGGGCTGGGCCTGTTCACTGGCTGCCGGTTTCGGCGCGGCCTTGACGGGTGTCGATGCCGCCTGCGGGGCCGGCGCGGGCGCGAGGGGGGCCGCAGCCTGGGCCGGCGCGGGAACAAGCGCGGGCGCCACGATCGCCGGTGCTTCGAGCACCTTCTCGGCGTTGATCTGGGCGATCAGGGCGGCGACGTCGTCGACGGCCGCGGGCTCGGTGGCCGCCTCGGCTTCGGCTTCCGCGCCCTCTCTGAGGATGGTCAGCTCGCAGTCGTCACTGACGAATTCGAATACGTCGCGGATGATCTCTTCGGTGGCGTCGGTGGTCAGCCGCACGGACCAGGTCAGATAGGCTGACTCCGGCTCCAGGTGCTCCAGAGAGACCAGGTCGCTGTCATCGATCTGCACCTCGATCGGACCCAGACGCTCCAGCTCGCGCAGCAGCAGCGCCGTCTCGTTGGCCTTGGCGTAGAGGCTCGCGTGCGGGTGAAAGGTGATCGTCCAGACCTGCTCGCCGGCTGCCAGGGCGTCGAAGTCGGGAATGTCGACCTGCATGGGCGTAAAGCCGATGCCCAGCTCGTCGGCGGGGGCCGGCGAGAAATCGTCCACGGACACGGTCATGGGCGTGAAGCTGATGCCCATGTCGTCGTCGGGCAGGGCTGCAGATACGGCCGCGAGAGGCGCGGCAAGTCCGCCCTGGCCGTTGATCCAGCCTCCCAGCTCGGCGACCATCGCCGCGGTGGCTTCAACATCCGGCTCGCCGCCCGTGCGGGCCGCGGTCACCTGGTCGGCCAGGATATCGGCCGCGCGCAGCAGCACCCGAACCAGTTCGGGGGCGGCGGCGATCTTGTTGCTGCGGACATCGTCGAGCAGGGTTTCGAAGACGTGGGCGTAGCGCACCAGCGCCTCGAGGCCGAATGCGCCCGCGCCGCCCTTGACCGAGTGCACGGCCCGGAAGACGGCGTTCACCGTCTCGGAGTCGCCCTCGCCGGCCTCCATGGCCAGCAGGCCGCTTTCCAGGTCCGCCAGGAGCTCGTCGCACTCCTGGAAGAACGTCAGCTTGATCTGCTCGAGTTCGTCCATCGCCGTCAGGCCGCGACCCGCCGGATGGCTTCAACCAATTTGTCGGGATGGAACGGCTTGACGATCCAGCCGGTGGCGCCGGCGCGGCGCGCTCGGTCCTTCTTGGCGGGGTCGCTCTCGGTCGTCAGCACCAGGATCGGCGTGGCTCGGTAGGAAGCGTCCTCCCGCACGGCCTCGATGAAGCCGAAGCCGTCCAGCTTGGGCATGTTGATGTCGGTGATAATGACATCGGCCCCGTTGGCGCTCAGCACCTCCAGGCCATGCTCGCCATCTACGGCTTCGACGACATTGAATCCTGCCTTCACCAGCGCCATGCGCAGCATGTCGCGCATCGTCCGGCTGTCATCGACGGTCAAAATTTTCATCAGAAAGCCCCTCCAGCTTCCAGGGTCTCACCAAGGCGCCCGGAGGCGCCGAATAGGCGTGCGGCCTCGCGGAACGCATCCGACGGGCCTGAAATGGCAAACGGCAGGCCGTCTTCGGCCCAGGAATGCTGGGCCGCCATCAGGACCTGCAAGCACAGCCCCCCCAGGCGCTCCACGGATGAAGCATCGATTTCCATGGCTTCCCCCCGCCGTTCGAGCAGCGCGGCCCTTAACGGCGCGGCAGCTCTCAAATCCAGTACAGGGCTGAGTGTTAAGGATAAGCTCATGGGCTAGAACTCCTGCCATCCGCCGCCGCGCGACGGCGATGCGCCGAAGCTGCTGGCGACCTTCTGAGCCATCGCCCGGGCAGGCGACGGGGCCGGCGCGCTACGCGACGTCGCCGCCCGCGGGACGGGACGGGCGAAGCTCGCGCCTCCCGCGATCCGGAACCTCGACATCAACCGGCCCATTTCGGCCGAATCGGCTTTCAAGGCGTGAGACGCGGCGTTGGACTGCTCGACCATGGCCGCATTCTGCTGGACCATCTGATCCATCTGATTAACGGCGATGTTGACCTGTTGCAGACCCGTGGATTGCTCCTCGGCGGAGGCGGCGATCTCGCCCACCAGGGAGTCGATCTCGGCCACCTTGCCGGAAATGGACTGCAGCGCCTTGCCCGTGGCGCCCACCAGCTCCACGCCCTGCCCCACATGCTGCGAGGACGCGGAGATCAGGGCCTTGATCTCCTTGGCCGCCTCGGCCGATCGCTGCGCCAGGGCCCGCACTTCGGAGGCGACGACCGCAAACCCGCGCCCCGCTTCGCCCGCCCTGGCCGCCTCGACGCCGGCGTTGAGGGCCAGGAGGTTGGTCTGGAAGGCGATTTCGTCGATCACCCCGATGATCTGGCTGATCTCGGAAGAGGACTTCTCGATCTTCCCCATGGCGTCCACGGCGTCGGACACCACCACGCCGGAGCGCTCGGCCTCGCCCTTGGCGGCGGCCACCGCCTGGTTGGCCTGCCGTGCGCCCAAGGCGGTCTTCTTCACCGTGGCGGTGATCTCGTCCAGGGCGGCGGCGGTCTCCTCGAGGCTGGCGGCCTGCTGTTCGGTGCGCCGCGACAGATTGTCAGCGGCCTGGGAAATCTGGTCGGCGTTGGCGGCGATGCCGCCGGCGCCAGTGGAGACCTGGCCCAGGGTGTCGGAAAGCCGATCGGCCAGGCTGTTGAAGTTGCCCCGCAGGGGCTCGTACTGGGCCGCGAACGGCTGGCTGATCGCGCAGTCGAGATCACCCTCGGCCATGCGGGCCAACCCGGCGGCCAGGGCCTCCACCACCGTCTCCTGCTGGGTCTCGTGATCGCGCCGCTGCACCTCCAGGGCCTCGCGCTCGCGGGTCAGGCGATCCACCTGGGCGCTGGTGGCCAGATCGATGTCCAGCATCGTCGCCTTGATGACCGCGCCCACCGAGTCGCTGAGCGCCGCCACATCCACACCGCCGCCAAAGAGGCCACGTGACTTGGTCCCGCGCGCAATCAGATGGCGCACCACCTCCTCCAGGATCCGTCCGTAGGCCGCGACGTGCCAGCCCGCCTCGACGCCGGCGCCGGCATGGGCCTCACCGACCCGGACGACGCTGGCCATGTAGGCCTGGTCGAAGGCCCCCGCCGAAAGCCGGGACCAATGCGCCGCCTGCGCCGCGCGGGCCCGTTGCATGTGGCTCTCGTCGGTGAACAGCCGCCGCAGGGAGGGCGTGCGTCGCACCTGGTCGTAGAACCCGTCCAGGGCCTTGGGCAGGACCTCTTCCATGGCTGGGCGCGCGCGCGCCAAGGCGGCGCGGGTGCGTTCGTCGATACCCAGGAACTCAAGCCGGTCAGCGGCGGTGGCGGTCGAACGGGATTCCAAAGTCAGCTCCTTGGACGCAGGGCGGGACAGAGGGTCATTCAGCGGCTCCTGGCGGTCATGGCCCCAGGGGCCTGGCGCGGAGCGAATACGGGGTGCGACGGCGGCGCGGCGCGGGGGGCCGGATAGGCCCGGAGCTCGGCGGGACCCAGGTCGAAGCGGCCCACGAAGGCGTCAAGATCGTCGGCCTGGCCCTTCAGCGCGTGAGCGGCCGAGGTGGTCTGCTCCACCATGGCGGCGTTCTGCTGGACCACCTTGTCCATCTGACTCATCGCCGCGTTGACCTGTTGCAAGGCCGAAGCCTGCTCGTGGGCGGAGGCGGCGATGTCGGCCACCAGCTGATCGATTTCGGCCACCTTGGCGGAGATGGCGCCGAGCGCCGAGCCGGCGGCCCCGACCAGCTGGACGCCGTCGCCCACCTGCCTCGTCGAGGCCGAAATCAGCGCCTTGATCTCCTTGGCGGCCTGGGCCGACCGCTGCGCCAGGGCGCGGACCTCGGAGGCGACCACGGCGAAGCCCCGGCCGGCGTCTCCCGCCCTCGCCGCTTCGACGCCGGCGTTCAGGGCCAGCAGGTTGGTCTGGAAGGCGATCTCGTCGATGACGCCGATGATCTGGCCGATCTGGCGCGAGGAATCCTCGATCTGGCCCATGGCGGCCTGGGCCTGGGAGACGACGCCGCCGGACTGGGCGGCTTCCCCCCTGGCGGCGGCCACCGCGTCATGCGCCTGGCGCGCGCCGCCGGCGGTCTTGCGCACGGTGGCGGTGATCTGGTCCAGCGCCGCGGCGGTCTCCTCCAGGGTCGCCGCCTGGTTTTCGGTTCGGCGCGAGAGGTCGTCGGCGGCGACGGCGATCTCGTCCGCTCCGCCATAGATGTCGGCGGTCGTGCCGGCGATGCGCCGCATGGCGCTCTGCAGGGCGTCGACGGCGGCGTTGAAGTCGAGACGTACGCGCTCGTAGTCCGCCGGGAAGGCGTCCTTCAGGCGCGAGGCCAGGTCGCCGCCGGACAAGCGGGCCAGGGCGTCTCCGATCGCCAGAACCACCGCCGCCTGTTGCCTGGCGGCCGCGTCTTGGGCTTCCTGGGCGCGCCGGCGCTCGTCATCGGAGGCCGTCCGCTGGGCTTCGGCGTCCGCTTCGGCGGCGGCCTTGTCCAGGATGGCGCGCCGAAAGTCGGTGAAGGCGCGGGCCAGGTCGCCCATTTCATCGCGCCGGTCCTCGCCGCTCAGGCGCCGGCCCATGTCGCCGCCGGCCAGCGCCCGCAAAGCTTCCGTGGCGTTGGCCAGCGGGGTGAACACCCGTCCGCGAAGGAGGATCAGCAGCCCTACCGTGGCCACGGCGCTCATGAGGGCGCACGCCAGCCCGACCGCCAGGACGGCGTTCTGCAGCTGGCTGAACTTGGCTTCCTGGACCTTGTCGATGGCGTCCAGGGCCTGGGCCTTGGCCTCCAGCGCCACGCGGCTGCGCGCCACCGCCTGGCGCAGGGCGTCCGACCGGGCGCGGAACTGCGGCATGATCGCATTGCCCGCCGCCGGCCCCCCGGTGACATAGGCATGGGCCATGGACTGGCCGAGGTCATAGAATCCGGAAAAGTCGGCGCCGACGGCCTCGTAGGCGGCCGCCAGATCTGGCGCATTCAGGGCGCTCGCCGCCGCCTTGGCTTGGGCGACGTCTTGCGTAAAGGCTTTGGCGTGACCGTCCGCCTCGCCAAAGCCCCCGTCCAGGCCCGCCTTGCCCTGCGTCGCCGAGACGTCCGTCAGCGCCTCCTGAACCTGGAGGATGTCGAGTTCGGACTGTTTTTGCAGGGTGGTCAAGGCGGTCAGGGCGGCGCCGACCTTGGCGTCGCGCCCGTTCTCGCTCACCCGCATGGACTTGAGCTGCAGGTTCATCGCCAGGTTGGCCGCCGCGCCGCCGACGGCGATCACGATGATGGCCGCCAGGGCGTTGGTCGCCAGGCGTTTGAGGCGGTTGGACGCAGGCGCGACCGTCACCGAACGCCCTGCCCGGGCGCGCGCGTCGACCAGCCTAGCGACGTCTTGCGCCGACCCTCAGCCACCCCGCCCGAGCCCCCGTCCTTCGATCTGATTCCGTCGCCGCCAGGATGCTCGGAGGAGCGTTAACGATTCCTATCCTTGCTCGCCGCGGATCCGCCTCTTCGTCGAACCTTTTCTGTTCTTCGAGGCGAGCAGTTCGCAGAACGGTGTTCTTGAAGCCGGCCGGGCCACGGCCTAAGTAATAGTCGCCCTGTAAAATAAAGAACGACACCGCCTGATTCACTTCGGCTTTGCCAATCTTGGCAACTTATTCACCATGCTATTCACAGCGTGAAGAGCACATGGACTGCAAGGTGAACGTCAAGGACTGACCTGAACGCCCTGGCGCCATTGTCATCAGCAAGCCAGGGCGGCTCGATTTGGGCTTGACTGCTCGCCGTCCGGGATGGGCTGGAAAAAGGGCGCCTCGACGGCGGTGTGGCCGCTAACCCGCCAAAGCCGCCGACAGGGCCAGGGCGCACGCCACCAGAGCGGTCACGGCGAAACCGGCCGCCGCGCAGGTGAGCCAGAGTACGTGCAACTTCAGGGCTGCGCGTGTCGGCTTCGGCGAAGCGTCAGCCCGCGGCACGATAATCATTGTGGGCACGCTCATCATCACAATCACAGGGTCCTTCACGCGGCAAGGCGTCAGCCTTGGCCACCAGCGCCTCTTCCAGCCGTCGCCGCGGCTGGTCTTCCCCGTCTTGCCGGGACCATTTGCGGGCCAGGGCAAGCAGCTCGAACACGGCGTCGACGTCCGCCATCTTCGAGAGGTTCACCACCAGCGCCCCGGCGCCCGGCGCCTTGCCGCCCTTTTTCACCCCCGCGCCCTGATTCACCCCCGCGCCCTGACCGCCTTCCAACGCCAGGACATAGTGCCCCCCAGCGCCGAGAGCGCCGATCAGGCGGCGAATTTCCTCGCGTGTCGGGGCGGCGGCGGCGGGCACGGCTTGGTTACTCCGGTGACAGGTCTGTCACGAGGCGCGGCTGGTAAACGCCGGTGTAACCGGTGTCAACAACAAAGTGCGTTTGCACTTTCTGCTATGTCACATTTTGTAACTACACCCTGTGCAGACACCCGAGGAGGTGGCTATATCGCCCGCTTCCCCTCAAGCTTGCCAGTGCCCCATGACCACGACCATCGTTGATCGCGACCCCCTCGGGGAGTTCCCCGTCGGGGCCCGGGCCTACCTGTTCTACCTGGTGTTCCAGATCAGCCAGCAGCGTCAGGCGGCCCTTGAAGCGGACCTGGCGCCCCTGGGGCTGAACTTCGCCAAGTGGCGGTCCCTGCTGTTCATTCACCGCCTGGGGAAATGCACGATGAAGACCCTGGCCCGGCTCAGCGGGGTCCACCGCACGACCCTGACCCGTTCGATCGACCGACTGGTTGAGGAGGGTCTGGTGCTGCGGTCGGGCGTGCCCCAGGATCGGCGGCAGGTGATGCTGAGCCTGACCAAAGCGGGCCGCGCGGCGTTCGCCGCGGCCTACGCCGTGCAGGAGCAGTTCACGGAAGTGGCCCTGCAGGACGTTCCCGAGAAGGTGCAGCGCGATCTCTGCCGCCGGCTGCAGGTCGTGCTCAAGGGGATGATCCCAGAGCCCGATCTGGCGGAGGACATCCTGGCGTTCGATGCCCGGCGGAGCTACGCCGGCGGCGAGTGAGGCCAGGGGTCAGGCCTCCGCTTCGGCGAGCCGTCGCACCATGGCCTGGAGGTTCTCGTAGTTGCGGCTCATCGCGCGCTGGAAGTCGCCGCGGGCGAAGACCGACGCGGGCACCACCAAGCCCTGGACTTCGCGCTGGCAGAGCCCCGCATCCAGCAGGCGCTTCACATGACGGCGCACGGTTTCGTAGCTGAGGCCTAGATCCTTGGCGACGGCATAGACCGTCACGGCGCCGCGCCTGCGCGGGCCCTCGGCCCCCGTGGCGCCCGGTTGCGGGCGGCCGCGAAGCATGCGGCTCACGATGGTCAGGAACACAAGCGAGGTGAGGGCGTCGCCGGGAACCAGGTCGCTGACGAGGCGCGCGCTCTCCAAATGGTAGTCGATCGCAATCCGGGCGACCGTTCTAACCTTGTCAGGATCAGCAGAGGTTGCATTCTTGTCGTTATGCACGAAATGGCGCGACCGTTTTGACGAAACCCATTGGATCAAGGAGTTGGCCTGATTCCATTGGGACTGTGGCGAGGGTTTTGGCCCCTTGCCAACCCGATAGAGTTCCAGCCAAGGCCTCCATGCACCCAAAACGAGTATGAATGACGCGCTAAAGGACGCGTGGAGCGCCCTGTCCACGGTCTGGTTGCGGCGGCCCTGCCCTTCTCGCGGCGATGCGGCTAGTAAGACTTGCCCCGGCCAACCGCGCCGGTCTATCCGCCCCCGATTGGAGTTCTGGGAAGTCGCATGGATGAAGATGTCCGCCGGGCCGCGCTCGCCTACCACCGCCTGCCGCGGCCGGGAAAGATCGCCGTGGAGCCCACCAAGCCGATGGCCACCCAGCGCGATCTGGCCCTGGCCTACTCCCCCGGGGTCGCGGCGGCCTGCGACGCCATCGTCGCCGACCCCTCCCAGGCGCGGGAGCTGACCTCGCGAGGCAACCTGGTGGCGGTGATCACCAATGGCACGGCGGTGCTGGGCCTGGGCGACATCGGCCCCTTGGCCAGCAAGCCGGTGATGGAGGGCAAGTCAGCGCTGTTCAAGACCTTCGCCGGCATCGACGTCTTCGACATCGAGGTCGACGCGCGCGACGTCGACCTGTTCTGCGATGTGGTGGCGGCGCTGGAGCCGACCTTCGGCGGCATCAACCTCGAGGACATCAAGGCGCCCGAGTGCTTCGAGATCGAGCGGCGGCTGAGGGCGCGGATGAACATCCCCGTCTTCCACGACGACCAGCACGGCACCGCCATCGTCTGCGCCGCCGCCGTGCGCAACGGGCTGCTGCTGCAGGGCAAGGACCTGAAGGACGTCAAGCTGGTCACCTCCGGCGCTGGCGCGGCGGCCATCGCCTGCGTCGACCTGCTGGTGAGCATGGGATTGCCGCCGGAGAACGTCACCCTCACCGACCTCAAGGGCGTGGTCTATGAGGGCCGGGACGCGGACATGTCCGCCCAGCACGCCCGCTACGCGCACAAGACCGACGCGCGGATCCTGCCCGAGGTGCTGGCCGGTGCGGACGTGTTCCTGGGACTGTCGGCGCCGCGGGTGCTGAAGGCCGAGTGGCTGCCGCTCTTCGCCGACAAGCCGCTGATCCTGGCCCTGGCCAATCCGGAGCCGGAGATCCTGCCCGAGCTGGTCAGGGCCGCCCGGCCGGACGCCATCGTCGCCAGCGGGCGATCGGACTACCCCAACCAGGTCAACAACGTCCTGTGTTTCCCCTTCGTGTTCCGCGGCGCCCTGGACGTGGACGCCTCCGAGATCGACGAGCCCATGAAGGTCGCCGCCGCCGAGGCCATCGCCGCCCTGGCCCGGGAGGAAGCCAGCGACGTGGTGGCCGCGGCCTATGGCGGCTCGGCGCCGGTGTTCGGGCCCGACTACATCATCCCCCGCCCCTTCGATCCGCGGCTGATCCTGCGGGTGGCGCCGGCGGTGGCCAAGGCGGCCATGGAGAGCGGCGTCGCCCAGCGGCCCATCGCCGACCTGGACGCCTACCGCCGCGACCTGGAGCAGTTCGTGTTCCGCTCGGGCCAGCTGATGCGGCCGATCTTCGAGATCGCCCGCAAGTCCCCCAAGCGCGTGGCCTTCGGCGAGGGCGAGGACGAGCGGGTGCTGCGCGCCGCCCAGACCGTGGTCGACGAAGGCCTGGCCTATCCGATCCTGATCGGCCGCCGCGCCGTGATCGAGGCGGAGGTCGCCCGCCTTGGCCTGCGCCTGGACTGCGCCAGCCAGGCCCAGATCCTGGACCCCGCCCTCGACACCGAGGTCTTCGGCCCGCTCATCGCCCGCTACCAGGGCCTCGCCGATCGGCGGGGCGTGCCCCCGGCCGATGCGGCGCACCGGGTCGGCGCCCGACCCAGCGTCGCGGCAGCCCTGCTGCTGGCCGCCGGCCACGCGGACGCCGCCCTGTGCGGGGGCGCGGGCGACTGGTGGGGGCACATGACCGACGTGCTGCCGGTCGTGCCGCGCCAGGAAGGGGCCAGCCGGATCTACTCGATCACCTGCCTGGTCCTGCCCACCGGGCCGCTGTTCATCGCCGACACCCACGTCATCGTCGACCCCACCAGCCAGCAGGTGGCCGAGATGACCCTGCTGGGGGCCGAGGTCGTCCGCCGGTTCGGCCTCACGCCCAGGGCGGCGCTGCTGTCGCACTCAAGCTTCGGGGCCAGCAATTCGCCCACGGCGCGGAAGATGCGCGAGGCGCTGCGCCTGGTCCGCCAGTCGGCGCCGGAGCTGCAGGTGGACGGCGAGATGCACGCCGACGCGGCGCTGCGGCCCATCCTGCGCGAGCGGCTGGTCACCGGCAGCCCCCTGGACGGACCGGCCAACCTGCTGGTCATGCCGGGCCTCGACGCGGCCAACATCGCGCTGACCCTGCTGTCGTCGGCGACCGGCGCGCTGCAGGTCGGCCCGCTGCTGCTGGGCGTCTCCAAGCCGTTGCACATCCTGGTGCCCGGCGTCACGGCTCGGGGCATCGTCAACATGACGGCCCTGGCGGTGGCGCAGGGGACGCTGGCGGAGGGGTAGGTCGGAGGAGCGGAACCCCTCCGATGGCCCTCAGTCCTTCGCCCGTTCCACGTAGGAGCCGTCTTCGGTCAGGATCACGACCTTGGTGCCGGTGCTGATGTAGGGGGGGACCATGGTGCGGGCGCCGTTGGAGAGGGTGGCGGGCTTGTAGGAGGAGGAGGCGGTCTGGCCCTTCATCGCCGGCTCGGTGTCGACGATCTGGAGGGTCACGCGGCTGGGCAGTTCAATGGAGATCGGGACCTCGTTGTGGGTTGAGATCATCACCAGCATGCCGTCCTGCAGGTAGGAGGCGGAGTCGCCGACGATGTCCTTGGGGGCCACGATCTGATCGAAGTTCTGAGGGTTCATGAAGTGGAACCCCTCGCCGTCCTCATAGAGGAAGCTGAATTCGCGCTCGTCCACGAAGGCGCGCTCGACCTGCTCGGTGGTGCGGTAGCGTTCGGAGACCTTCACGCCGTCGGAGATGCGGCGCATGTCCAGCTGGGTCACCGGGGTGCCCTTGCCGGGGTGGATATTCTGGCACGTCAGGATCACGTAGAGCTTGCCGTCCATGTCGACGACATTGCCTCTCCGGAGCGAGCTGGCCTGCACTTTGGACATATATTCCTCGAGGGTATGGCGCCGCCCGCCAAGGTTTCGAGGCGGCGGCGCGATTCTGCTGGAGCGTAGCGTTGGCGCGGACCTATAGCATCGCCGCCGATTTCTCCAGCCGTCTTCGCCATGGCGTGGAACGACCTGACGCCGCAGCTTTGGACCTTGCCCCGTGAAGAGCCCGCCCGCATCGCCCTGGTGGCGACCTGCGAACCACCAGGACCGGCGCCCCTTCCTGCTGGCGCGGAACGCCATAAAGCGCGCCGTCCGGGGCTGGTTCGAGGCCCGGGACTTCACCGAGATCGAGGCGGCGGCCCTGCAGGTCTCCCCAGGCAATGAGGCGCACCTGCACGCCTTCGCCACGGAGGCGATCGGGCCTTCGGGCGCGAGCACCCCGCTCTTCCTGCACACCTCGCCGGAGTTCGCGGCCAAGAAACTGCTGGCGGCGGGGGAGCGGCGGATCTTCGATTTTGCCAGGGTCTGGCGCAACCGCGAGCGCGGCCTCCTGCACCATCCGGAGTTCACCCTGCTCGAATGGTACCGCGCCGAGGAGCCGTACGAGACCTTGATGGACGACTGCGCCGCCGTGCTGGGCCTGGCGGCGGAGACGGCGGGGGCCAGGATTTTCCGGTTCAGAGGCATGGAGTGCGATCCCTTCGCGGCGCCCGAGCGCCTGACCTTGGCGGAGGCTTTCGAGCGTTTTGCCCGCATCGATCTGCTGGCGAGCGTGTCCGTGGGTGGCGCGACCGATCGCGAAGCCCTGGCCGCCGCAGCGATCGACGCCGGCGTGCGGGTCTCGGGCGACGACACCTGGGCCGACGTCTTCAGCCGGGTGCTGGTGGAGCGCATCGAACCGCGCCTGGGCGCCGGCCGCCCTACCCTGCTGTGCGAATACCCCACGGCCGAGGCGGCGCTGGCCCGGCCCAAGGCCGCCGACCCACGGGTGGCCGAGCGGTTCGAGCTCTATGCCTGCGGGGTGGAGCTGGCCAACGCCTTTGGCGAACTGACCGACGCGGACGAGCAGCGGCGCCGCTTCGAGGCTGAGATGACCGAGAAGCTGCGGGTCTATGGCGAGGCCTACCCCATCGACGAGGACTTCCTGGCGGCCCTGTCGATCATGCCCCAGGCGTCGGGCTCGGCGCTGGGCTTCGACCGGCTGGCGATGCTGGCCACGGGGGCGAGCCGGATCGAGCAGGTGCTTTGGACTCCTGTGGCGGAGACGGACTAGGGCGCGATTCACCCTCCCTCCCCTTCATGGTCGCATGAAGGGGAGGGAAGGGGGTCACAGCGGCCGGGCCACGGGGGTCGAGCGGCTGGCCGTCGGGCGGATTGTCGGATGGAGGCTCCGGCAGCCGCCAGGGGCCGGCGAAGGGGCGAGTCCCTTTGGCCGGGTGGCGATCTCTGGCCCAGGCCCGGTCCTGCCAGGGGGTGAGGGTTCAGGCGTTGGAAGTGGCCAAAGCCCGGTGAGCGGGATTTTGAGGCGGTGGGAGGGCTTTTCAGCGCGGCGATGCGGGCGTTCTATGGGTGGCCGGGGCTGACGAACGGACACGAAGGGAGACGGCCATGAGCCACGTTGGACACTGCTTCTGCGGGGCGGTGGAATTGGAGGCTGACGGGGCGCCGGAGGCCATGGGCTATTGCCACTGCGAGTCCTGCCGGTCGTGGTCCGGCGGCCCGGTGAACGCCTTCAGCCTGTGGAGGCCGGAGGCCGTGAAGGTCACCAAGGGCGCCGAAAACGTCGCTACCTTCTCCAAGACGCCGATGAGCGAGCGGCAGTACTGCGCCAAGTGCGGCGGCCACCTGATGACCAGCCACCCGCCGCTGGGCCTGGTGGACGTGTTCGCCGCCACCATCCCGAGCCTGGCCTTCACGCCCGGCCTGCACGTCAACTATGCCGAGACGGTGCTGCCGATCAAAGACGGCCTGCCCAAGCTGAGGGACTTCCCCAGCGAGTTGGGCGGCTCGGGCGTGGCGATGGCGGAATAGTGACTTGGATGCATGACCGGCGCGCACCTTGGCGGTCGTTGACAGTCTCTCCGGCGCGATGATTGCCTAGCGCAATGGCGCCGCTGTCCCTTGATTGGAGGGCCGTATCGGCCATCCGGCTGATCGTGTTCGTGGCGGCCCCCAGCCTCACGATGTTCAGTTTGGCGAGGCTGGGAATGCTCTGACAGTTCTTCCCGCGTAAAGCCGGCGGCGGCGACTTCATGTGGCGACCCCTGTTCATCGCCGTCATCGGTGCGACCGCGGGCCTCGGCGGGGCCTTTCTGCTCAGTCGCTGATTTCCAATCGGGACACCACCTGGAACAGGGCCGCATTGCTCCGACGGCGCGCTTGGCCCATATGCGCGCCATGTCCGCCGCCCCCACCCTCCGCAGCGCCCGCGCCCTGGCCGACGCCAGGCTGATCGCGGCTGAGCGGCTGCCGGCGCTGGAGGCGGTGGCGGCGCGTTATGCGGTGGCGGTGACGCCGACGATGGCGGAGCTGATCGACGCGGCGGACGACGATGATCCCATCGCCCGGCAGTTCATCCCCCGCGAGGCGGAGCTGGTGGCCCTGCCCGGCGAGGACGCGGATCCCATCGGTGATGTGACCTTCAGTCCGGTGGAGGGGATCGTGCACCGCTATCCCGACCGGGTGCTGCTGAAGATCACCCACACCTGCGCCGTCTATTGCCGGTTCTGTTTCCGGCGCGAGATGGTCGGGCCGGCGGGGGTCAAGGCCTTGACGCCGGAGGCCCTGGACGGCGCCCTGGCCTACATCGCCGGCCATCCGGAGATCTGGGAGGTGATCGTCACCGGCGGCGATCCCCTGGTGCTCTCGCCCCGGCGCCTGCGGGGGCTGATGGAGCGGCTGGGGTCGATCGGCCACGTCAAGGTCGTGCGCTTCCACACCCGCCTGCCCGCCGTCGATCCCGCCGCGGTCACCGACGCGCTGGTGACGGCGCTGAAGAGCGAGACCCAGGCGGTCTATGTGGCCCTGCACGCCAACCATCCGCGCGAGCTGACGGACGAGGCGCGGGCCGCCTGCGCCCGGATCGTCGACGCCGGCATTCCCATGCTGGGCCAGACCGTGCTGCTGCGCGGGGTCAACGACGATCCGGAGACCCTGGGCGCCCTGATGCGCGCCTTCGTGGAGACCCGCATCAAGCCCTACTACCTGCACCAGGGCGACCTGGCCCCCGGCACCAGCCACCTGCGCGTGCCCATCGACGAGGGGCAGGCGATCCTGCGCGCCATTCGCGGGCGGTTCTCGGGGCTGTGCCAGCCGACCTATGTGCTCGATATCCCCGGCGGGTTTGGGAAGTCGCCGATTGGGCCGGGGTATCTGGAGCGGACGGAGGGGGGGATGGTGGTGGAGGACCCGAATGGGGGGGTGCATGCTTATCCGCCGGGGGGTGGGGCGTAGCGGGTCGGCGCTCCGCCCTGGCCCTGCCATTCCCATTTTCTCCCGCTCATCCCGGCGAAGGCCGCCCGCTCAATCACCAGGTCATGGTCTCGGAGGCGCGCCACGCCGGTTCCCGCGGGTCCAACACCGGCCACGCCAGTCGGGCCAACGCTGGCCCCGGCCTTCGGGATAAGCGGGGGTTTGGGGATGTGGGTTCTAGCTTCGCCATCGTTCCACCGCAGATTACGGCGATTTAAGTGTCCCCGACGCAGGCTGCGCGGGACAAGCGGGGCCGGCGGGTCCTCTGTCATGCCGGCCGAACGCATGGAGCCCTAGCGCTTGATCTCCCTTGTCGCCGCCCTGTCCATCGGCGTTGCCATGCCCGAAATGCCCAGCCTGCCGCCGATCAAGCGGGATGCGCAGATCACCTATGTGGACCGCGGCGGCGCCGTGATCGGGGTGCGTGGGGGGCGGTATGCGGCGCCGGTGGATCTGGCGAAGCTGCCGGCTTATGTGCCCGCGGCCTTCGTGGCCATCGAGGACCGGCGGTTCTATGAGCACCAGGGGATCGACCCCATGGGCATCGCCCGGGCCATCGTCAGCGACCTGGGCCAGGGGCGGGCGGCGCAGGGCGCCTCGACCATCACCCAGCAGCTGGCGCGCAACCTGTTCCTGACCAACGAGCGCACCGTCGAACGCAAGGCCACCGAGGCGGTCTATGCGGTGGAGCTGGAACAGGCCTATTCGAAGAAGCAGATCCTGGGGCTGTATCTGAGCCGGGTGTATTTCGGCTCCGGCGCCTATGGCATCGAGGCGGCGGCGCACCGGTATTTCAACAAGAGCGCGGCCAGGCTGACCATCCGCGAGGCGGCGATGCTGGCCGGGGTGATGAAGTCGCCCACCAACTATGATCCCGCCGACCAGACCGCCAATGCCCTGGCGCGCTCGAAGCTGGTGCTGGACGCCATGGTGGAGACCGGGGCGATCACGCCCGCCCAGAGGGCCAAGGCCCTGGCCCAGGCGCCCAAGGTCTGGAAGGACGCCCCCGACGAGGCGGCGCAGTATTTCGTCGACTGGATCGACGGCCAGACCCGGCGGCTGCTGACCAGTCCGATCAAGCAGGACCTGGTGGTGGAGACGACCCTGGACCTGGCGCTGGAAACGGCGGCGGCGCAGTCGGCCGCCGCCACGGTGGCGCGCCACCAGGCCCAGGGGATCGAGCAGGCGGCGGTGGTGTCGGTGGACGGCGCCGGGCGCATCCGGGCGCTGGTGGGCGGGGTGGACTATGGCCACAGCCAGTTCGACCGGGCGGTGGACGCGCACCGGCAGGCGGGCTCGTCGTGGAAGCCCTTCGTCTATCTGGCGGCGCTGGAGGCGGGGCGGACGCCGGACATGATGGTGACCGATGAGCCGGTGACCATCGGGACCTGGTCGCCGCATAACTATGAAGAGGGGTATCTGGGCCAGATCACGCTGCAGCAGGCGCTGGCGCAGTCGATCAACACCGTGGCGGCCAAGCTGGCCGACGACGTGGGGCGCGACAAGGTGGCGGCTGGGGCGCACCGGGTGGGCATCATGTCGGCGATCAACACCGACCCGGCCATGGCGCTGGGCACGACGCTGGTGACGCCCCTTGAGATGGCGCAGGCCTATGCGGCGTTCTCCAACGGCGGCAACCGGGTGGCCGCCTATGGCATCGAGCGCATCCGCACCAGCGCCGGGGCCCTGGTCTTCCAGAACCGCCCAACCCCGCCGGCGCCCGCCATCGCCAACCCACCGCTGGGGGAGCTGAACCAGATGCTGCGCACGGTGGTGACATCGGGGACCGGGGTGCGCGCGGCCATTGCGGGCTATGACATCGCCGGCAAGACCGGCACCACGTCGGACTACAAGGACGCCTGGTTCTGCGGCTTCACCGGGGGCTTCACCACGGTGGTGTGGATGGGCCGCGACGACAACACCTCCATGCGCAAGGTCACCGGCGGCAGCGCCCCGGCCGAGGCCTGGCGCGGCTACATGGCCTACGCGGTCAGGCACGTGGGCGCGACGGCGATCCCGCCCGGCCCGCCGGCCCCCGCGCCCGTGCTGCTGACGCCGGTGGGCCAGCCGGGCGTACAGCCGGTTCCGGGGCAGGCGATCCCCGGGTTGGACCAGCTGCTGCCGACCGGGGGCCTGCCGCCGCCGACGTGAGCCAATGCCTTCTCGGCGGCGCCAAAGGCGTTCCTTCTCCGTCGCGGGAGAAGGTGTCGGCGCAGCCGACGGAATGGGTCTCGCCCGCGATGTGCCGTACGACGGCCTGATCGAGGACCTGCTGGTGAAATCCGAGCTGCGCGTCAGCTCGTCGGGCAAGCTCAGGTCCACCTACTGCTTCCGCCACACCTACGCGACGTTCTGCCTGACCGAAGGCGTGGACGTCTATTTCCTGGCCAAGCAGATGTGCACCTCGGTGAAGATGATCGAGGACCACTACGGGCACATCACGCCGGTGAAGAATGCCGAGCGCATTCCGCAGAGCCCATCGCCACCCTGCCGCAGAACGAGGCCAAGAGCGGTTCCGTGAACGGCGACGCGGCCGAGAGCCCGCCGCCGGCCACAAGGCCGAAGGCGAAGCGAGCCGCCCGAGCGGGGCGGAAGCGCCGGATTCACGCATCGAACTCGATCCAGGCCGCGGACCTGGCCATCGTGGCGGCGGGCGGCAATCTCGCGATCGTCAACAGCGGCACGCTCAACGGCCGTATCGACGCTTCGGGCCTCACCT
>FTAI01001524.1_pt1 | contig 17121 bp, 18 predicted proteins | sample 1638941 | NCBI WGS metagenome assembly FTAI01 (sample SAMEA3914813, study PRJEB12502) | metagenome | biome: forest; material: soil | place: Canada | collected 2011-07-07 | depth 0.3 m | reverse complement strand
GCCCGCTCCAGCAGCTTGGGCAGTTCGGTGAAGACGGTGGGGGTATAGCCCTTGGTGGTCGGCGGCTCGCCGGCGGCGAGGCCGATCTCCCGCTGGGCCATGGCGAAGCGGGTGACGCTGTCCATCAGGCACAGGACCTCTTGGTCCTGGTCACGCAGATATTCGGCGACGGCCATGGTCATGTAGGCGGCCTGGCGACGTTTGAGGGCCGGCTCGTCGGAGGTGGCGACGACGACAATGGCCCGCTTCAGCCCTTCCTCGCCCAGGGTTTCCTCGATGAACTCCCGCACCTCCCGGCCCCGTTCGCCGATCAGGCCCACGACGACCGCGTCGCAGGCCGCCTCCCGGGCCAGCATCGACAGCAGCACCGACTTACCCACACCGGAACCGGCGAAGACCCCCAGGCGCTGGCCGCGGCAGCAGGTGGTGAAGACGTTCATGGACCGCACCCCCAGGTCCAGCCGCTCCCCCACCCTTCCCCGGGCGTGGGCCGGGGGCGGCGGGGCCCGCAGGGGATAGGCGGCCGGCCCTTGGGGCAGCGGCCCCTTGCCGTCGATGGGCTGGCCGAAGGCGTCGATGATCCGGCCCAGCCAGGCCAGGGTCGGCCGCACGCCGGCGGCGTCCGGGGTGATGCGGATCTCCGCGCCCGGCGCGACCCCGTCGACGGGGCCGAAGGGCATGAGCAGGGCGCGGGTGTCGTGGAAGCCGACCACCTCGGCGGCCAGGGGCTCGGCGCCGCGCCGTTCGATCTCCGCGCGGGTGCCTACAGCGAGGCGCGTCAAACCGCCGCGCGCCTCGATCAGCAGGCCGTTGACCGCGGCGACTCGGGCATAGACCACCAGCGGATCGACCCGCTCCACGGCGGCCAGAAGATTGCGCAAAGCTTGACTCCCGTGGGAAAACGAGTCCCGGCATATTTTGCCGCACCGGCCTTAAGCAGGTATGAATCCCCGGTCGGGTGCGTTCAAAAAACGAGGGATTCCAAGGGACAAAATAGTTAATGGCGGCGCTTGCCCCACGAATCCAAATCACCCTAGATTCGTTTTCGAAGCAGCGACGATTAACTAAGTTTAAAGGTCCCTCAGCCTTAATTCGTTCGTTACGTTTCGGGGGCGGAGTCCCAATATCCGTGGCTGATACCGCCGTTGTGCGGGGAGGGGTTGATGCGCGTACTGTTGATCGAAGATGACAGCGCCACCGCACAGAGTATCGAGTTGATGCTCAAGTCGGAAGGTTTCAACGTCTACACCACGGACTTGGGGGAAGAAGGCGTCGATCTGGGAAAGATCTACGACTACGACCTGATCCTCCTCGACTTGAATCTGCCTGACATGAGCGGCATGGATGTGCTGCGGACCCTGCGGGTGGGCAAGATCAACACCCCGATCATGATCCTTTCCGGCACGTCGGAGATCGACACCAAGGTAAAGACCTTCAGTGGCGGCGCCGACGACTACATGACCAAGCCGTTCCACAAGGACGAGTTGGTCGCCCGCATCCACGCCGTCGTCCGCCGCTCCAAGGGTCACGCCCAGTCGGTGATCAAGACCGGCGACATCACGGTCAACCTGGACGCCAAGACGGTTGAGGTGAACGGCAGCCGGGTGCACCTGACCGGCAAGGAATACCAGATGCTGGAGCTGCTCTCGCTCCGCAAGGGCACAACCCTCACCAAGGAAATGTTCCTGAACCACCTTTACGGCGGCATGGACGAGCCGGAACTGAAGATCATCGACGTCTTCATCTGCAAGCTGCGCAAGAAGCTGGCGTCCGCCACCAACGGCAAACACCACATCGAAACCGTCTGGGGCCGCGGCTATGTGCTGCGCGACCCGCAGGAAGCCTTCGAGACCAACGCCGCCTGATCGGCGAACGGTTCAGAGACTTGAAAACGCCCGCCGTCGCCGGCGGGCGTTTTTCGTTGCGCGGGCCAAAAACGCCTCAGGCCTCGGACCTGGCCGCCACGGGACCATCGGCGGAGGGCTCGCGCCCGATCAACTGCTCAAGGTTGTAGCGCACCACGTCATAGCATTCGCAGGCGAGGGCTTCGATCCGCGCGCGATCGAGGATCAGGATCGCGCCGCGTTCCTGGCGGATCAGACCGCCGAGCGTGAGGTCCTGCAACGCCTCGTTCACGGTGGTGCGCTGGACCCCCAACATCGTGGCCAGATACTGCTGGGTCAGGCGGATGCGATCCTCGGCGGTTCGGTCCTGGCTCATCAGCAGCCAACGGCACAGCCGTTCGGTCAGGGCGTGGAGGGCGTTGCAGGCGACCGACTGATGCGCCTGGGCGAGATTGGCGTTGGCGTGGCGGATCAACAGCTGACGCAGGTCGGGGCTGGCGTCGGCGCGTTGGCGGATTCGCGCGGCGGGGATTCGGATGGCGGAGCCGGCGATCTGGGTGAAGGTGCGGCTGACGGCCAGGGTCGATCCAAGGACGGACAGGGCGCCCACGGCGCTTTCGTAGCCGACCGTGTCGCTCTCGACGGTTCGGCCGTCGGCCATCACAGTGACCACCGAGACCACGGCGGTGTTGGGGAAGTGGACCCATTCGACCGGATAGCCCGGCTCGTGGAGAACGTCGCCCGAGGCGAGCTCGACCTTTTGAAAATAAGGCTCCAGCACCGCGCGATCGGCGCGGCTCAGCGACTGAAGCACGTAGTTTCGATCGACCATGCCAACTGTCTCCATTCACCCCCGCGAAATTGTCGACCGCCCGATGCGCGGCGTTGAGGTAACGGCGGAGCTTTCGATTCGATCCGTCAAAAGCGGTGGAAGGCTCGGGCCCGGCCAATGTCGACTAGGCGACAACGTTCGCCGCCGGTGAGGGATATATTGAGCATCGGGGTGGGACGCGGCCGAGGGCCATGGCTGGGCGCGACCTCATGGCCGAGGGGCGATGGCGAGTTACACACTGTTCGTGCATGACGACCGATATTCAGTGCCTACCTTCTACATGGTGAGCGTTGCGGACGAGCGCCGGGCCCTCGAGCTCGCCGAAGAGAAGCTGCGCAGTTCGCCGCACTATCGTCGGGTCGAGGTCTTCGACGGCGAACGGCTGGTTGGCGCGATCGACCGCGAAGCCTGAGCGGCGCTGTCCGCCTTCGCGCCGGGTCGCCGTGGCCGAACTTCCATCACCTAACACGGTGATCGGCGCCGAGCGCAACTCAGGGCGCGACGCTCAGGCGCGGATGCAACCAATGGGCGGTCTCCGCGTTATGTGTTACGTAGGCCACAGTGTGCGAAGGTAGCGTGTATCCACTGGAATTCGGGCGCAGAGCGATCTATGGCGCTAAGTTACACGTACAATTCGTTTTATCTGAGTGGACTGAGAGACAGATTCGAAATGAAAGCTCGCGAGCAGGAAAACACGCCCAACCGACTCGATGTCGCGCTGGGACTGCGCATTCGTCAAAGGCGTAAGGCGTTGGGCGTGTCCCAAACCGCGTTGGCCGAGGCCATTGGCCTCACGTTCCAACAAATTCAGAAGTATGAGCGCGGATTCAACCGCGTCAGCTTCTCGCGGCTGGTCGATATCGCCCACGCCCTGGATTGCCGGGTGGTCGACCTGATCGGCGACCTGGACGACGCCAACATCCCCAGCCCCCTCTTCCGCCAGGACACCGCCCACCTGCGCGAATCCGGCGCGCCGGAACTGCTGGCTGCCTACGCCGCCGCTCCGCCGGCCCTGCGCCGGGTGATTCTCAAGCTGGTCGTCGAGATCGCCAAGGACCAGCACGCCCATCAGGCCGACGAGGCCGGCGCCGCGCGGGCCGCTCAAGTCGAGCATTAGGCCCCTGTCGGCCTGAAACGGCCGATCAGCCTTCGATGATGTGAGGCACGAACCGCGCCAGGTTGTTGGTGATCGGGCTTGCGGACTCGCGCACGCCCATCCCCGCGGCCTGGCGGTTCACCACCCAGCTGCCGATCACCGCGTAGTTTCCATCGGCCTGCGCCAACGCGGCCTGGCGTTGGTAGATGAAGGCGTCGTCGGCGTAGGCGCCGCCGCTTTCGGCGATCGTCTCGCCCCCGCGCACGATGGCGACATTGGCGCCCTCGCGTCCGCGCACCGGCTTTTTGACATAGTCGCCGAACTGCGCCGCCTCGGCGGCCGAAGTCGTCGCCGGGAGCAGCAACTCGTGGCCGGGAAACATCTCGGCCAGGGTCACAAGCAGATGTTTGTTGGAGGCGACCATCTTCCAGGCCGGCTCGATCAGCCGCAGCCGCCCGGCCAGAACCTCCCGCGCCAGTTTCGGGCCGAACTGGTCCTCCAGCATCCACTCCCAGGGGACCAGCTTGAAGAGGGCGGCGATGGGCGCGTCGTCCAGGTCGACGAACCGGCCGGCGCCGTCGCCTTCGCGCCAGCCGATATCCGACAGGCCGACAATCCGGGTTTCCAGCCCGGCGCCCGCGGCGCAGGCGGCGAGATATTCCACCGTGCCTTCATCCTCCGGATGCGGCGCGACGCTGGTCAGATGCAGGCTTGGTGAATCCGGCATGGTGCGGCGGTAAAGGGCGAAGGCCTCGGCCAGTTTGTCGTGGATCGAGTTAAACTGGTCGGCGCCCGGGAACCGGTCCTCCATCCACCACCACTGAACCACGGCGGCCTCCACCAGCGAGGTGGGGGTGTCGCCGTTCAGCTCCAGCAACTTCAGGTCTCGGCCGTCGAAGGCGAGGTCGAAGCGGGCGTAAAGGGTCGGCTCGAAACTGCGCCCACGCCAGCTGGCCTCGATCAAGGCGATCGCGGCGGCGTCATAGCCGAAGGCGGCCAGCTCGCCGCCCTCCACGACCTTATCGATCGCCTGCAGGCACAGGCCGTAGAGGGTGTCGGTGGCGGCCTCGATTCGGTCCACCTCCTCGGCCGAGAACCGCCAATAGGCGCTCTCGTCCCAATAGACGCGGCCGTCCTCGGTGGTGTGCCAGGTCAGGCCCTGGCGCTCGACGGTCTCGCGCCAGTCCGGGCGCGGCGTCAGCGGGACGCGGTCCACCTCTATTCGCCGAAGCCGCCGCGAAACCCGGCCGTCCCGCCGAACCCGCCGCGGCTGGTGAAGCCGCCGCTGCGGCCGAAGACGGCCTCGCCCTCGCGCGGCGGCGGCGCGCTGAAGCCCCCACCCGGCGCGTAGGCCACCGGATGGCCGATGTAGCCGCCGTAGCCGCCCTGGCGTTGATTCATCATCTGGCCGATCATGAAGCCGGCCATCATCGGCATGAAGATGTCGCCATGTTCGCCACTCCGGGTCTCGCAATGGCCGACGCCATACTGGGCCTCGCACTGGGCCTTTTGCGAATACTGCGGCGCGGTCGACTGGTGCTCGCCCACCGACGCTTGCCACGCGTCCTGACAGGCCTGGGCGGGATGCTCGGCCTTGCAGTCCTGGATCGAGCCGTAGACCTTCGGCGGATCGTCGCGACCGCAACCCGCCAGGGCGGCGGAGAGGGTCAGGGCGGAGAGACCGAGGGTCAGGCTGCGCCTGCGCCTCTGGGGCCGGTCGTTGGGCACGATGACTCTCCTATGATCGAGCGCCCCTTACATAGCCGCCGCGGGCGAGGTCGGCCATGGGCAAGCCGTAGGCCCAGGCTCAGGCGGCGCGGGATCCGGCGTCCTCGGCTGCGCTAAGCGCCGCCTGCAATGCCCCGATCAGCACCGGCGCGGTGATCGGCTTGGGCAGGTGCGCGTCGGCCCCGGCGAGCGCCGCGGCTTCGCGATGTTCGGGCAGGGCGTTGGCGCTGAGCACGAGGATCGGGGTGCGGACGGCGCCGGTGTTGGCTTCGTGGCCGCGCATCAGCTGGATCGCCGTCAGCCCGTCCATGACCGGCATCTGCAGGTCCATCAGCACCACGTCGAAGGGCTGGGCCTGGAAGGCGAGCAGGGCCTCCTCGCCGTTTTCGGCATGCACGATCTGGGCGCCGATGGCGTCCAGGATCAGGGCGGCGACCTTGCGGTTGATGGCGTTGTCGTCGGTGAGCAGCACTCGCACGGGCGCCGCGTCCGCATCGCCTTCGTCCGCACCGGAGACAGGCGCGTCCACGGCTGGCTGCACGGCCGCCGCCGGCTTCAGCGGCACGACCAGGGTGAAGACCGCGCCCTCGCCAGGAGCGCCCTGGGCGGCGATGTCGCCCCCCATGCCGCGGGCCAGATCGCGGGAAATGCTGAGACCGAGGCCGGTGCCCCCGAACTGGCGGGTCGCCGAGTCGTCGGCCTGTTTGAAACGCTCGAACAGAGACTCAGCCAGCGACGGCTCGAACCCGACCCCGGTGTCCCGAACCTCGAAAGCGACCTCGTCGGCGTCCGTCGCCGGGCGCGAAACCCGCAGCCCAACCCTCCCCGCGTCGGTGAACTTGACGGCATTGCCGAGCAGGTTGGCCAGGATCTGTTGCAGCCGCACCCGATCGCCGAGCACCGAGACGCCGACGTCGGCGGCGACCTCGACATCGAAAGCCAGGCCCTTGGCCGTCGCCGCTGTCTCGACCTGGGCGGCCAGAACATGCACCGCAGCCGCAAGATCAAAGGCCTCTTCGATGAACTCGACCCGGCCGGACTCCAGCCGCGCCAGGTCGATCACGTCGTTGAGCACCCGCTCCAGGATCGAGGCGGAACTCTCGATGATGGCCACCATGTCGCGCTGGCGCTCGTCGAGGCCGGTGGTGGTGAGCATGCCCGCCACGCCGACCAGCCCATTGAGCGGCGTGCGCACCTCATGGCTCATATTGGTGAGGAAGGAGGTTTTGGCGCGATTGGCGGCCTCGGCCTCGTGCAGCGCCGTCTCCAGCGCCGCCGCCGCCAGCTTGCGTTCGGTGATGTCGTCGCAAATCGCCACCAGATACTGCGGCTTTCCGTCTTCGCCGTTGATGGCGATCTTCTTGGTCTGCAGATAGCGCAGACCGTTGGCGCGGGTCTGGATGGGCTCGTCGGCGATCACCTCCAGGGCGCCGGAATCCATGACCGCACGGTCGCGCTCGACGAAGAAGTCGGCCTGTTCCTTGGGGAAGAGGTCGTGGTCGGTCTTGCCGAGGAAGTCCGCGCGATCGACCCCGATCAGGTCCTCGCCCGCCTTGTTGATCAGCACGAAACGATGATTGACGTCCTTGACCACCACCATCGCCGGCAGGTTTTCGACAACGCCGTCGATGAAGGCTTTGGTCGATCCCAGTTCGGTCTCGCGGGCGCGGATCGTCGCGACCATCTGGTTGAAGCTGGCCGACAGCCGTCCGATCTCGTCGCCGGAGTCGACTGTGACCATCGCCGTTTCCCCCAACTGCAGCCGGTGCGCGGCGGCCTCGAGGGCGGAGATCGGGCGGGTGAGGCTGCGCGCCAGCACCCAGCTGCCGATCAACAGCAGAACCATGCCGGCAAGGCCGGTGAACAGGATCGCCACCAGCAGCGACTGATAAGGCGCGAGCGCCCTGGCCATCGGATAGCTCAGCAGTAGGATCGCCGGCTGACCGGCGCTCATCGTTTTCAAGGGCTTGACCAGGGCCATCGACCGGCCATCGGAGGTCATCAACTCGGCCGAGGTTCCCGCGTGACCCGCCAGGGCCGCCGTGACGAAACCGTTCAGCGCGGGGCGATCCGAGGCCCGGATGGTCGAGGTGCGCGATTCCCACGCGCCGCCGGCGGAACGCGTCAGCACATTGGCGTCTAGGGGGATGGCCGACAGCCGCTCCAGACCCGCCATCTGGCCGCGGTCGAGTTTATTGGCGAAAACCACCCAGCCCACCGTCGTCGGCGACTGGACCGGGGCCGCGACCGCCTCGTACGGCGCGCCGTTGATGGTGAAGACGCCGGAGGCCTGGTCATCGTCCGCCAGAATACGGCGAAGCTGTTCGCCCACGGCCGATGGCGGCGCATCGCCCGCGGCGATGACCCGGCCGTCGAGACCGACCAGCAGCGCCAAGTCGAGGTTGAGCCGGCCCCTCAGATTCTCCAGCGCCGACTGTGTCGTGGCGCGATCGCCGGTGGCCACCGCCGCGCGAAAGCCGAAGTCCCGGCCGAGCACGGCGGCGCCCTGGGCCAGCTGTTCTGATTGAACGGCGCGCAGTCGGTCGAAGACCGCGCCGCCGGCCGTCAGGTCGTTACGCACCACCTGGCGCGCGTTTTCATTGATCGCGCCGTAGACCGCGACGAACACGAGCGTCAGGGCCACCGCGAAAAGGCCGGCGTAAAGCACCGTCAGTTTGGTCTGCAGACGACTGAACATGATCCGCGCGGTTCATCCCTACCCGCCGCAACGCGGACATCGCCTCCATGGATGGGCGACGGTCCCCGCTGATCGGCGATAACCATCATCGGGGAAGTTGGTTGAGGAACTGGAAATTCCGCGCGAGCCTCTTCGCGCGGGCGATTACGCCTTAGCCCTGTCGGCGTTTTCGCCATCGACATAGGCCGGGGCCGGCGCGACCGCGCCCGGCAACAGGTGCATGAACTCCGACGGATGCACGAATTCGGCGCGGAACCAGGGCTTGCGCACCGGATCGAACACCTCGTAGAGCCAGTCGATGACCGTGCGGACTCGCGGAATGCGGGCGACTTCCCGGTGATGCACCAACCATAGGCGGGCGCCGGGAACCGGCTTTCCGAGCATGACAAGGTCCGGCTGGAACGCCAGGACGGCGGTCGGCAGGGCGGCGATGCCCACCCCCGCCTTCACCGCCTCCAACACAGCGGCGCTGGAATTGCTCTCCAGCCGGCGGTTGGCGAGTTCATGGAACGCCGGAACCCGCGCGCTCATTCGGTCCGTGGGCGTATGGGCCGCGTGATGGATGAAGGTGTGGCGGATGAATTCGTCCACCGTCGTCGGCGTGCCGTAGAGGTCGAGGAACTTGGGCGAGGCGAAGAGGGCGTAGTGAAGGTGCGCCAGCTCCTTGCCGACCGTGTCCGACTGGTTCGGCTCGGTATAGGTGAGCACGACCTCGGCCTCGGAGCGCAGCGGGTGGTCCTGCCACAGGCCGCAGTCGATTCCGATGTCCAGCTTGGGGTTTTCCTGCAGCAGCGACGCCAGGGCCGGCGCGACCATGTAGGCGCCGACGCCGTCCGGGCAGCCGAGCGTCACCCGGCCTTCCGGCACGGCGGACTCCGCGTCGATGATCTCGGCTTCCAATTCCGCGACAAGATGCTCGATGGTCCGCACCCGCTGCAGCGCCATTTCGCCCGCGCGCGTCAGCGTCACCCCCTGCGGGCTGCGGCGGACGAGCTTGGCGTTCAGGCGGCTTTCGAGTTGGTCGAGGGTTCGCGTCACCGTGGACGGATCGACGCGCAGGACGCGGGCGGCGGCGTTCAATCCGCCGTGGATCGCCACGGCGTAAAAGACGTGCAGATCCGAAAGGTCGGATCGATGTCGCACCACACCTGTCATGCCGCCCCCACGTGCAATTCCGCCGACAGACTATTGCAATCTTTCCGGGCGCCAAAAACCCTGACGCCTGGCTAACCCTTCCGACGGCCCCCCTCGGAAACATGCCATGATACGCCAGCCGCAACGACTTGCCGACTCCCCAACCATCACGCGCATCCGCGACGTTTTGTCCACATACGGTGCAATTGCGGCATCGCCTGACGAGATCGTCGCGGCTCAGGCCATGGCCGCGCGCCGGATGAAGGCCGCGATGACCTCCGCTGAGGCGATGGCCGCGGTGCAGGCGAGGTCCGGCGTCGGCGTCTTCATCGTCCGTGAGGCCGGCGACATCACGGGGGTGATGGGTCTTGTCCTGCTCAGCCCGGCCGGTCGCGCCTCCGTCGTCGCGGACCGTTTCGACGCCCTCGATCCGGCCATGACCGACGTCTGTTCGCGCCGGGACGAGCCGGCGGCGATCTATGGCTGGGGGATCGCCACCCTCAGCCATTCGGCGACCAAGATCCTGGTCGAGGCGACCTGCGCCATGGGCCAGCAGGTCACGCCGCATCTGCGCTGGTACATGCGCACCGTCACCGCCGATGGCGAGCGGCTGATCATGAAGCGCCAAGGGTGGCGACGGGTGCCGCGGTCGAGCCCCGGCCTGATCTGGCAGCCCTCGCTGCTCGAACGGCAGGCCGCGGCGGCATGAACGCCCATTCCCGTCCCGCCTCGCCGATCTGGCGCGAGGATTCGGCCCAGGGCCCAACGCCCCCGTACGCGGTGGCGGTGGCGCACACCCTCGATGAGCTCGTGCAGGCGGTCGCGATCCGCTCGGCGGTCTATCTGGCCGAGCAGCGCTGCCCCTACGCCGAGGAGTTCGACGGCAACGATTTCGCCGGAGCCACTCACCTGATCGCCCGGGTGAACGCCGAACCGGCGGGTTGCCTGCGGCTGCGGTGGTTCGCGGATTTTTTCAAGATCGAGCGCGTCGCCGTCCTGTCTCCGTATCGCGGCGGCGGCGTCGCCCTGGCGTTGATGGAGGCGGCGATCGCCCTGGGGACGCGCAAGGGCTACCGCCGGCTGTGCGGCCACGTGACGCCGGACCTTGTCGACTATTGGCGCCGGCGAATCGGCACAACACCCCGACCGGATCGCCCCAGCTTCGGCTTCTCCAACGTCGACTATGTCGAGGTGGAGCTCGAACTGCCCCCCGCCCCAAACGCCTTGGACATGAACACCGACCCCTTGGTGCTCCTGCGGCCGGAAGGCGACTGGGATCGACCTGGCGTTCTGGAACGCCCCATCGAGGATTCGCCTGGCGTCCAGGCCAGGAGGATAGGGTGATGATGGAAGACGGCGCGGCCCAGGCGCGACTTCTCGTCTGCATCGATCTGCTCGAGCCGGCGGCGGCCAGCGAGGAGCCGCGCGCCTATCAGCGGTGCGTCGCCAACAGCCGGCGGCTTCTGAACCATGCCCGCGAGGCGGGCTGGGAAGTCGTCCATTGCCTCGGCCGCGACCTGCCGGCCAGGGCGATCCCCGGCCTGGAGCCCCTGGCCAGCGAGCCGGTCTACCAGCGCGACGGCCTCTCGGCTTTTTCCAGCCGCGGCTTTCGCCGGCGCATGCGCGCCTGGCCGAGCCCGGACCTGGTGATCATCGGCTGCTCCCTGGCCTCGACCTGCCTGGCGACGGCCCTGGCGGCCTTCGATCGCGGGATCCCGGCGAGCCTGGTGCTCGATGCGATCTCGGTCCGATCGGACGATGTCATCGGCTCGGAGCCCTTCGCCCGAACGGCGGTCCGCATGGCCGCGCCGTTCGTCAAATTGTCGAACACCGACGATTTCGTCGGCCGTCGGCGCGCGTTTCAACTCGTAGCAGTGGGCTAGAATCACCATGTTCATCCACCCCCTGCCCCCCGAAATCGTCGACGAGCTGCGCGCGGTTCTGTCCAAGGCCTGCGTTCGGCTCGAAGCGATCGACAATCCCGGCCCCGAGCTTCAGGAGCTGAAGGCCGCGCTGTTGGAGGCCCTGCTCGCGTCTCTGCGCGCGGAGGCCGACGCCGCCCCGCCTCCGGCGAACCGCATCCTGCATTGAGTATCTGAGACGAACGCGGGTCCGGGGTCGCCCTAGTCGTCCATCGCGTCGCCTACGGCGCGTTGCAGCTGCAGGCTGGAAATCGGTTTGAACAGGATCGCCGAGGGGTGATCCATGGCGATGCGGGCCTGGGTGCTTTCTTCGCGCGATCCGGTGATGAAGATGATCTTGGCCCCGACGGCCGCGTGGATCGCCAGCGCCGCATCGACGCCGTCGAGGGGGCCGTCGAGCCGCACATCCATCAGGATCACCGCCGGCCGATGGGTTTCGGCCAGGGCGATCGCCGCCTCCGCCGTCGCCGCCGTGCCGCACACGGGCAGGCCCATGTCCTCCACCTGCATCTGCAGGCCCTGGGCGATCAAGAACTCGTCGTCGACGACCAGGACGGTCCGGTTGAGCCCGGTCATGCGATCGCCGGCCTTGAGATGCGGACCTCGGTGCGCCGACCGCCTTCGCCGAAGACGGTCATGGTCGCCTGCAACTGAGCCACCAGTCCGGCGACGATCCGCTGGCCAAGCCCGGTCGCGGCCTGGGCGTCCGCATCCTCGACACCCACGCCCAGGCCGTTGTCCGACACCACCAACACAACCTCACTTTGATCACCCCGGACCAACTCAACCGATACAGCGCCTTTCTGATCCGGGAAAGCGTGTTTGAGCGAATTGGTCAGCAGCTCGGTCACCAGCAGACCGAGGGGAATGGCGAAATCGAGACCGACCTCCAGGGTGTCGGCCTCCACGGTCAGCGCCACCTCCCCGCTGGAGCCGCCCCTCAGGATGTTGGCCGACAGTTCGCGCAGGAACGGGGCGATGTCGAAGGTTCTCAGATCCGCGGATTCCATCAGCTGCTGATGCACCAACCCTAGGGCGTAGATCCGGTTGCGCAGTTCGTGCAGGGCCGCCACGGCCGCCGGATCGGTGAGCTGCCGGGCTTGCAGGACGACCAGGCTGTCCACGACCTGCAGATTGTTCTTCACCCGGTGATAGACCTCCCGCAGCAGAAGATCCCGCTGGGCCAGGGCCGCGGAACGCTCCTCCACGGTCTCCTCGAGCGCCTGTTTGGCGGCTCGAAACTCGGCGTTGGAGGCCTCCAGCTCCGCCGTCCGCTCGGCGACCCTCAGTTCCAGGTCGCTGTTGGCCTCGCGCACCAGGGCCTCGCTCTCGCGCAGAAGCAGGGCGGTGCGCTCCTGATCGGCGATGCGGCCCGAGAGTTCGCCGTTGAGCGCCCGCAGATGGTCCTGCGACGGCAGGGCGAGGATCTTGGGGATCAGCGGCCAGAGCAGCACCGCGGTGGCGATCGACAGGCCCGCGGTGATCAGTTTGACGATTCCCTCGAAGCCATAGGCCGGAACCCAGAGGGTCAGGATCGAGAACAGGTGGGTGGTTCCGCAGGCCAGGATGAAGGCCACGAACAGATAGGCCACCCAGCGGAACTCCAGGTCGCGCCGATTGCGCAGAACCACCGCGATCGCCAGCGGAATCGAGAAATAGGCAAGGCCGATGGCGGCGTCCGACCCGGCGTGGACGGCGATCAGGCCCGGCGCCCAACTCAGGCAAAAGCCATGCGCCGTCAGGCCTGTTGGATTGAGCAGCCAATTCCAAAGCGGCATGTCGCGTCCCCTGGCCAGGCGGGATTGCGCTTGCGCGAGCCCCCGCGCCTGCGGTCGCGGCCCGTCGAATCAGAGCCCTCGTACGTCCGCCTGAGATGGACGAGAGCGCGGCGGAACACCCAGCGTCAATGGCCGCGGAAAGGACCCCGTTCGCCCGCGCCAGACTGAGAGATTATTTGTCGCCGCGACCGCGACGCGGCGAGCCTGCGCGCTGCTGCGCGGGCGTCTTGGGCAGGTCGACCAGGGTCAGGTAGCCCAGGTGTTTCACATCCAGCAGGTCGAAGCGGCGGTCCACCGCGGCGAGGAACTCGGCCAGGGTGATCTTACCGTCGAGGGCGGCGTCCGCGGAGGCGACCGGCTCGGGATCGGGGACGAGGGAAAAGGCCGCCGCGCCTTGATATTGCAGCGCCCCGTCGCTGACGCTGGATGCCGGCCTGCCGCCGCCGGACCCGCCGCCGCGCCGCCCGCCGCCCCCGCCGTGGCCATGGCCATGGCCATGGCCGCCCCCACCTGATCCGCCGCCGTCGGAGCCGCCGCCCCCACGCCCACCGCCACCAGCGTAGGCGCCCAGGATTTCCGGGGCGATCTGTTGTTCGTAGTCGGCCACCTCGAAGGCGTCGAGGACGCCATCGTGATTGCGGTCGAGGGTGCGGAAGAAGGCCTCGGCGTCCGCCCTGACCTCGGCGCGGTCGATATGACCGTCACCCTTGCGGTCGACCTGGGCGAACCAGCGGGCGACGGGATAGGGCTCGTCCGGCTCGCCGCGGAACGGTTGGCCAGCGAGGCTGATGAACAGGGTTGGTCCGCCGGGATGGGAGCCGCCCTCGTGGTCGCCCCCGCCGCGCATGGCGTGGTGGCGCTCAGGTTCCTGGGTTGCGCAGGCCGCGAGCAACAACACGACGGCGAGCAACGGCGGCGCCCCGGAGCACCTCAAGCGAGGGACATGACGATGACGTACACTCCGGCGCCGACGATCGCCACGAATCCGACGGCGCTGAAGGTCACCAACGCCAACTCCGCCCAACGGTCTCGCAAGGTCCGGTTCATGGCCGGCGGCTCCATGTAAGCACCGCCTATCCTGCTCACGCCGCTGTTGCGGGCGTATTGCGCGTGGAGCCTCCGCATTTCGATCTCGAAGCCTGGCGCCACATTGCCGCCGTCCTGGGCCGCCGCGCTCCCGGTCGGCGGGCCGCCGACGTCAGCGGACCCACTGCGCTAGCCAGTCGGCGAGGGCCTGCGGCGAGATGTGACGGGCGTCCTGGATCGCGGCGTCCTGGCCGGGATCGAGCAGGCGATCATCGACCGGATCGACGATCAGCAGGCTCGGCACGCCGTCCAGCCGCTTGGTGATCCCGTAGTGGGCGGGGATCTGCAGATTGCGGTCGAACCGGCCCACGTCCACGAACACCACCACATAGTGGGCCTCGACGAAGGCGTGCAGCGAAGGCAGGTCCATGGCCCCCGCCAGGATGCGGCAATCGGCGCACCAGTTGCCGCCCAGGTCGATCATCAGCAGCTTGTGCTCGCCCAGCGCCCGCGCCCGGCCGGCGGCGACCGCCGCATTGGCGTCGGCGCGCTCGTCATAGGGATAGGGCAGCGGCGTGCGCAGCTGGGCGTAACTGGAAATCTCCACCCGCGGCGCCGGCGCGGCCATGGCCGGAGCGGCGAAGGCGGTCAGGCAGAACGCCGCGGCGAGACCTTTGAACATCGGACAGTTCCAAACGAAAACGGGCGGCCGAACCCGCGTCCGACCGCCCGCACATAGGCCTTTGCGCGCCTAGAGCAAGTCGCCGCCGGCCGCCGAGGCGGTGGTGCCGAACTGTTGGTAGGCCTTGATCACATTGCGCCCGGTCGTCCAGCGGTGCACCTCGTCCGGCCCGTCCACCAGGCGCTGCGAGCGGATGTGGGTGTACCAGCGCGCCAGCGGCGTATCCGTGGAGTAGCCGAGGGCGCCGTGGAGCTGGATGGCGGTGTCGACCACATGATGCACCATGTGGGCCAGATAGACCTTGGCGATGCCGTTCTCCTGGCGCAGGTCCAGGCCCTTCTCCGCCTTGTAGGCGATGTGCAGCAGCATCAGTCGGGCGATGTAGAGCTGGGAGGCGCATTCGGCGAGCATGAACTGCACCCCCTGGCGCTCATGCAGCGGCTTGCCGAAGGTGGTGCGGCTGGTGACATGCCCCACCGCCAGGTCCAGCGCCCGCTGGGCCATCGCCACATTGTGCATGCCGTGGCGCAGGCGGCCGTAGGCCAGGCGGTGCTGGCCCATGTTGAAGCCGTTGCCCTCCCCGCCCAGCAGGTTTTCCGCCGGCACCACCAGGTCCTTGATCTCGATCTCGGAATGGCCGCCGCCGAGGACGTGCGACAGCGGGCCTTCGGCGGCCATGGTGCCGATGTCGCGCTTGATCCGGTAGCCGGGGTTGGGCAGTTCGACGATGAAGGTGGAGAACTGCTGGTGGCGCGGGGCGTCCGGGTCGGTCTTGGCCATCACCAGGGCGATGTCGGCGACGCTGGCCGCCGAGGAGAACCACTTCTCGCCGTTCAGCACATAGTTCTCGTTGCCGTCCTTGACCGCGCGGGTCTGCATGCCGGTGGCGTCGGCGCCGGCGGCCTTTTCGGTCATCGAGTAGCAGATGCGCTTTTCGCCGTTGAGCAGCGGCTTGAGGAACTTCTCCTTCTGGTACGGGGTGCCATGGGCCAGCAGGGTCAGCATGGTGGCGTCGTCGGGCCCTTGCGTGTTCATCGACAGGGCGCCGAGGTAGCTCTCGCCCAGCTCCATCTGCACCAGGGCGTTGGCCAGGGGGCCAAGGCCCATGCCGCCGTGCTCGACGGGGATGAAGGGGCACCAGAGGCCCTGGGCGCGGGCCTTCGTCCGCAGCTCGTTCAGGATGGTCTTATAGTCCTCGCCGGCGATCAGCCGCTTTTCGGCGGGGATGCACTCGTCATGCACCCATTGGCGCACGCGTTCGCGGATGGCCTTGGCCTCGGGAGGGACTTCGAAATCGATGGACATGGTCGGGGGCTTTCGGTTGGGGTTTGGAGAGCTAAGGGCTTCAGATGGCGTGGCAGCGCCCCCCATTTCCTCATCCTGAGGTGCGAGCGCAGCGAGCCTCGAAGGACGCACCGGCGCGGGCGTGCGTCCCCTTCGACGCCGCCTGCGGCGTCGCTCAGGACAGGCTTCGAGGCCCGCTTTGCGGGCGCCTCAGGATGAGGAAGATGGGTGGGCGCCGCCGTCATTGGAGATCGAGGCGGTAGACGCGGGCGGCGGTGCCGCTGAAGAGGGCGGTCTTCTCCTCCGCCGAGGCGCCGGCGGCGAGGACCTTGAAGGCGTTCCACAGCACGTCGTAGGTGCAGCTGCCGGAATCGACCGGGAAGTTACTCTCGAACATGCCGCGGGTGGGGCCGAAGGCCTCGATGCAGGTGTCGATGTAGGGCTTCCACTCCGCCGCCAGCTGGGCGGAGGTCGCCGGGGGCTTGGTCATGAAGCTGTCGAAGCCGGCGAAGGGCATGGCGAGACCGCCGAGCTTGACCACCACGTTCGGGCATTTGGCCAGGGCCTGGATGGACTCGCGCCAGACGCCGAACCGCTCGTCGCGCCGACCGGCGTAGGCGCTGATGCCCAAGGGCGTTCCGACGTGGTCAAGGATGATGGTGGTGTCGGGAAAGGCGCGGGCGAGGTCGATCAGGTCCGGCAGCTGCGGCTCCAGCATCCAGGCGTCGAAGCTAAGGCCCAGGGGCGCAAGCTGGGCGAAGCCCTCGCGGAAGGTGGGGTTGAGGTAGAGTTCCTTGTTGCGGCCGGCCAGCAGGCCCAGAACCCCAACGTCGGCGTCATACGAGGCCGAGTGGCGGATGCCGCGGAAGCGGCCATTGCCGGCCGCGATGTGCGCCTCCAGCACCTCGCGCACCGCCGCCCCCAGCATCAGGTCCGCATGGCCGACGATGCCGGCGCAGGCGCGCACCTCGCCGTAGCGGCCGCTGGCGGTCATGGCGGCGACGCCGTTGACGAACTCGGTCTCCCCGATCGGGCGCATATGCGACGGCCCGCCGGCCCGATACATGGAGCTGCACTCCAGATAGACGGTGCCGCGG
>FTAI01001302.1_pt1 | contig 17133 bp, 11 predicted proteins | sample 1638941 | NCBI WGS metagenome assembly FTAI01 (sample SAMEA3914813, study PRJEB12502) | metagenome | biome: forest; material: soil | place: Canada | collected 2011-07-07 | depth 0.3 m | reverse complement strand
GCCCCACTAGGCGCTGGATCGCAGCTGGCCAGCGCGGCCCTAGTCCATGACCGGATATCGACCGCCATTCGGGCTCTGGCCTCGGCATCCTCGTCGGCGCCGTGCCTGTCGGCGTGGTCAGAGGTCGCGTGGCGGCGGCCTTTCGGCCAAGGCGCTGCCCGGCGCGACCCCGCCCGATCGGGGCATGACCGATGCCCGCGAGGGGAAAACCGTCGGGTCAACGCGCAAATACTGGACAGAGTGGAGAGAGCAAAATGAACGGGGCGGAAAGTCTTCTGCGGACACTGGTCGGCTCCGGGGTCGAGGTCTGTTTCGGCAATCCCGGCACATCGGAGATGCACTTCGTTGCGGCGCTCGACCGCGCCGATGGCATGCGGGCGGTCCTGGGACTCTTCGAAGGCGCCGTGACCGGCATGGCCGATGGCTACGGACGCATGGCGGAGAAGCCCGCCGCCACCCTGCTGCATCTCGGACCGGGGCTGGCGAACGGGCTTGCCAACCTTCACAACGCCCGGCGAGCCGCGACGCCGATCGTCAACATCGTCGGCGACCACGCCACCTATCATGCCCAGTACGATGCGCCGCTGACTTCGGACGTTATGGGGTTCGCCCGGCCCGTCTCCGGCTGGATCCATTCCTCGACCAGCGCCAAGACGGTCGCTGCCGACGGCGCGCGCGCGGTGCAGGCGTCGCTACAGCATCCGGGCCAGATCGCGACCCTTATCCTTCCCGCGGACACGGCGTGGCTGGAGGCGGATCGCCCTGCGCCCGCCCTGCCGAGGCCGATGCCGGCGATCGCGTCTGTGGAGGCCATCGATCAGGCTGCGGCGGCGCTCAGGTCGGGCAGGAAGACCATGATCCTGATCCGCGGCGCGGCGCTCAAGGAGCGTGGGCTTCACGCCGCAGGTCGTATCGCCGCGGCGACTGGTGCGCGGATCGCCTGCGATACATTCGCCCCGCGGCGTCAGGGCGGAGCCGGACGCGTCGCGGTCGAGCGCATCCCATACTTCGCCGAGCAGATCGTCGACTTCATGAGCGGGACTGAACAACTGATCCTGGTTGGCGCGAGCCCCCCGGTGAGCTTCTTCGCCTATCCGGGAAAGCCGTCGTGGTGTTCCCCCGAAGGTTGCGAGTTCCTCTATCTCGCTCATAGGCACGAGGACGGCGCCGGCGCGCTCGAAGCGCTCGCGGACGCCGTAAGGGCGCCGAAGCAGCCGGCGCATCTCGGGGCGCTTGAGGTCCCCGAACTGCCGAACGGACCTCTCAAGCCGTCGACCGCCGGACAGGTCATCGCCCACTACCTCCCGGCAGAGGCCATCCTTTCCGACGAAGGCGGGACCGCGGGCAGCCGCGTTCTCCGATTTGCGGCCACGATCGCCCCATATGACCATCTGACCCAGACCGGCGGCTCGATCGGGCAGGGCGTTCCGGTCGCAACGGGCGCCGCGGTCGCGTGTCCGGATCGGAAGGTCGTCTGCGTGCAGGGTGACGGTGGCGCGATGTACACGCTGCAGGCCCTTTGGACGCAGGCGCGCGAGTCGCTTGACGTCACGACGGTGATCTTCGCCAACCGCTCCTACGCGATCCTCAATATCGAGCTTGCGCGCGTCGGCGCCGGTGAACCCGGCCCGAAGGCCTTGTCGATGCTCGATCTCCACGATCCCGCTCTCGACTGGGTGAAGCTCGCCTCGGGCATGGGCGTCGAAGCGAGCCGTGCGACGACCATCGGGGAGTTCGCGGCGCAGTTTGAAAGCGCCATGGCGCAGCGCGGGCCTCGTCTGATCGAGGTTCTCCTGTAACGGCGGACGCGCAACTCGGGGATCGTGGCCTGGGCGCAAGGGAGGCGGCGCAGAAGACCTTCAACAGTGCAACGAAATGCCTTGCGTGTGCGCCGACCCGGTGATGGCGCGGGCGACGCCTGGAGTTCTTGGAGCCCGGCCAAGGCGCAATGCCCGGGGTCGAGCGCCTCGGCTCCGCCTTGCCCAACCTTCAATCCAAGCGGTTGACGCGACGCGCGCAATAACGACATATGATGCAAAACAGAACATATGTCGCTCATATCGGAACGTGGAACGACACGGACTTGGCGCACGAGGTGCAGTGGATGGGCGCGGCCTTCGGCGAGCTCTTCTCAGGCCATGCGAAGGCGCTGTAGCGAGGGAGGTGGCGGTCATGCCGATCGAAAAGCTTGCGCACTACTCCATCCGTACGCGGGATCTCGATGCATCCGTGAAGTTCTACACCGAGGTGTTGGGCCTTAGCGTCGGCTATCGACCCAACTTCGAGTTTCAGGGCGCCTGGCTCTACCGCGGCGGCGACGAGGCCGAGTACGGCGTCGTCCATATTATCCTCGAAGGCGGGAGCGACCAGGGCGCGCTGTCCGCATATCTAGGCGATCGAGCCTCCCGCGAAGACAGCGGCGGCGGACCGCTGGACCACGTTGCCTTCCTCGCTCGCGACTGGCCCACGCTCCGCAGTCACTTTCAAGACCTTGGGGTGATCTATCGTGAGCGCGCGGTCCCCGATTTGGGTCTTCACCAGGTGTTCCTGGAAGACCCCTCCGGGGTGACGATTGAACTCAACTATCCTAGCTCAACCTCGGCCTGAGGCTCTGCTGAGGATGCCAGCCATCCCTTTCCTACAGCAACACTCGTCGGGCGGCCTGTGACGGGGCCCCGGAAACCCGGTCGGCCGCGCCAGCTCATTTCAATAGAAAGGCTCAGACATGCCGATCACGGGCAACTGCTGGCAGGTGGGCGAGGTGACCATAACGAGCATCGAGGAGGTCGCCATGCCCGGCGCGGACCCCGAGGGCTTCATGCACGGAACCTCCCGCGATCACGTCCGCAGCATTCCCTGGCTCGCACCGCACTATGCGACGTCGGACGGCGGGCTGAACTTCTCGATTCAGGCTTACATTGTTGAGTCGGAGGGGCGGCGCATCATCGTCGACACCTGCATCGGGAACGACAAGACGAGGAATCTGTCTGACTTCGACCATCTCAACACCCCGTTTCTATCGCGGCTGAGCGAAGCAGGTTTCGAACCAGATACGTTCGACTTCGTGCTCTGCACACACATGCATGTCGACCACGTAGGCTGGAACACAAGGCTCGTCGACGGGCGCTGGCAGCCTACGTTTCCGAAGGCCCGCTATCTCTTCGCCCAAGCCGAGTGGGACCACTGGTCGGCTGAAATCCCATCGGTGGGCGACGTAGGGCCCAACGCGAACCACATGGTGCTGAGCCCCGACGAGGTGATGCGCGATTCCATCCAGCCGATCATCGACGCAGGTCTGCAGCAGTTCGTCGCGGCCGATCACGTGCTCACAGACGAAGTCCACCTTGTCTCGACGCCGGGACACACGCCCGGCCATGTCAGCGTGCGGATACATTCGGCGGGCCAGGAGGCGGTGATCACCGGGGACATGATCCACCACCCTCTGCAAATCGCCGATCCGGTCGTCGGCAGCATCGCGGACTTTGATCGGCAGTGGGCTTTCCGCACCCGCTCCGACTTCGTCCGTGCCCACGCGAACAAGCCGACCCTCGTGCTAGGCACCCATTTCCCCCTCCCAGCCGGCGGCTACATTGTCGGGAGCTTCCCGCACTTCCGGTTCGAGACGCCAGCCGAGGAGGAGAGGTGATGCGGCCGGTGGGGGGCGGCTCCTCGCTTTCCCCAGCCACCTCAGCCCGATCGCCTGACAATATCGACGGTGCGCCCGCCCGCGACGGGGCCTCGGCCCCAGGAAATTCCTGGCTCCTGCTCCTGCTCTTCCTCGGCGCGGTCCTGAACATCTTCGACCGGCAGGTGATCAATATCCTCGCCGAGCAGATCAAAGGCGAGCTTGCGATCTCGGACGCCCAGCTTGGCCTCCTGACGGGCACGGCGTTCGGCGTCTTCTACGCTGCGGTCAGCGTCCCCTTGGCGCGGCTCTCCGACCGCTTCAACCGCGTCTATCTGATCTCCGCGGCCATTGCGCTCTGGAGCCTCTTCACGGCGGCCAGCGGTCTGGCATCCGGCTTCGTCCAGTTGTTCCTGGCCCGGATGGGTGTGGGCGTCGGAGAGGCTGGTTCGCAGCCGGCGAGCGCAGCGCTGATCCACGACGCGTTCCCGGAGCGCACGCGCACCACCGCGCTATCAACCCTGATCGTCGGCCAGCCGGCCGGCACGTTCCTCGGGTTCCTCGTCGGGGGCGTGCTCGCGGGAAGCTATGGCTGGCGGGCGGCGCTCATCGTGGCGGGCGCGCCGGGCCTCCTCCTTGCCCTCGCGTTCCTCCTGACGATCAGGGAGCCTCGGAACCGTGGTGAGCGTGCCACCCGCGTCCTCCCGCCGCTCGGCGCGACCCTGCTCGCCCTGACCCGAGCGCCGGGTCTTTTGCTCACTGCGGTCGGCATGTGCTGCTCGGCGTTCCTGATCTACGCCAGCAACGCCTGGCTGCCTGTGCTCTTCATTCGGGTTCACCACTTGCCGGTCGCTCAGGCGGGCGCGTTCGCAGCGCTCGCGATCGGCCTCGGCGGTGCGGTGGGATCCCTCGGCTCGGGGGCGCTTTGCGATTCCCTTCGCGGCCGCTTCCCGCGGGTAGAGTCCTGGCTCCTGATCTCGACCGTCGGCCTCTGCTTTCCCGCGCTGCTGACGGCGGCTCTCTCGGCGAACCTCGGCGTCGCCCTCGGCGCCACGTTCCTGTTCAATATCCTGGCGTACGCTTGGCAGTCGCCCACCGTCTTCCTCATCCAGCGGGCTTCGGGTGAGCAGGGCCGCGCCCTCGGCCTCGCCGCGATCATGTCGCTGTCGAGCATCGCGAGCCTGGGCCTCGGACTGCCGCTCGTGGGCCTGATGAGCGATCTGCTCAAGCCCAGCGCAGGCCTCGCGGCTCTGGGTTACGCACTGGCCGTCGCGTCCTTGGCCGGCGTCATCGGCATGATCAGCCACTACCTCGCGCTTCGGGCGATGGAGGCAAGACAGACGTAAGATCCCGTCCGACGCGGCCTGACATGGTGATCATCGCCGCTCTGGCGTCGTAGCGGCGCTAGGACTCGGAGCCGCCCAGGAGGGTTACTTCGGCGTGGGCCGTCGGCAGGGCGACGCCGGACCGCTCCCATTCCTTCAGGAGCTGATCCAGGCCCTCCCGTGGCGAGACGCCGGTCACGTGCGCAATGCGGCAGAATTCGACAAGATCGATCGGCCTCTGACGGGTCTCCATCCGGTGGACATGGCCCTGCGAGCGGTTGAGCCGTGCGGCAAGGGCGTGTTGGCTTAGGCCGGCCCTCTGCCGCCATTCGGTGATGAGCCGCGTCGCCGCTTCGTACTCGTCAGAAAAGATGATGTTGAACATGTCTGAGGTCAGTCCGATCAAGCTGTGGGTGGGAAGGGGAGGGCGCGCATTGCGCCTGATGACGCCGGCTAAGCGGCGAACAGAATTTCCGCTGGAAGAGGCAGGCCGCCCGGGCGCTTTGCGGCGCTCGAGCGGCGAGTGCGGCGGAAGAGGAGCATCGAGTTCCGCCTGACGGGACGGGCGGCGCGGAGGCTGACGCGACGCGCCGAGATCTCGCCTGAACCCGAGACATCCTTCGCGATCAGCGCCGGGCGGTTGCGCTTGAGGGTTGCATAAAAGTCACGCGCGCTCGCGGTGCGGCCGGTGTGCTCGAACGCGGCGGGGCGCCCCCATCTCGAGGGCCGACGGAGCAACTGTTCACGCTGATATGAACGGCCGGGCGTCGGGCGCGGGAATCGCAGGCGACTCGCGTCGCCACCGAGGGAACGTCTCGGCGACAGCGGGCGCCGGGCCACGGGCGTAATGCTGGTCGCCTCTCTCGAATTCGCCGATCCCACCGACCACATCCGCCTGCGAACGCCCCTCAGAGGTTTGTGCGACCCTTCGCGGTCGCGCTTGACAGTTTCTCAAGAATAGCAACATCTGTCGCAAAACAAAGCGCCTGTCGCCGACGCGTCGAACGCGAGGCCAGGCGCGAGCGCAGGGGGAGACGACGTGAAGCCAATGCCGCGCGCCAGCGCCCCGCGTCCCATGGTCTTGATGTCGCCTCAAGACGCCTCCGAGGCGTTACGGCCCTCGATCGACCAGATCCGGCTTCACATCGGTCACCCGACATCGGCCCTACGTTCAACAGGGCAGGCGCCAGTCGGACGAACTCAAGCGCAATCGACAACAATCAAATCGGGAGGATGCAGTTAATGCGTGATGTAGATCTCAAGCGTGTACGCGCGTCTAAACACGCTTTCTACACGTCGTTGTTGCTGGCGTCGGCCAGTTTGCTGGCTTTGACCCGGCCAGGCGTCGCCGGCGCTGCCGAGAATGGTGCTTCGGCTGTGGCCGAAGCGCCGGCCGCGTCCGGTTCAACGACGATCGAGGAGATCATCGTCACGGCGCAGAAGCGCGAGGAAAGTCTCCAGAGCGTCCCCATCGCGGTGTCCGCGTTGTCCGGCGGTCAGCTCCAGGCGGCTCGCATCCAGAACGGCGCCGAACTGCAGCTGAGTGTCCCCAACCTGGTGTACGCGCGCGGCTTCGTCGGGTCTGACAACTACACAATTCGCGGGATCGGCAAGCAGATCCAGAGCGCCACCAGCGACGCCGGGGTCGGCACTGCTGTGAACGGTGCGCCCCTCGCCGTGAGTCGGATGTCCAACGCGGACTTCTACGACGTGCAACGTGTGGAAGTGCTGCGGGGCCCGCAGGGAACCCAGTTCGGCCGCAACACGACCGGCGGTGTGGTCAACGTGATCACCAACAAGCCGACCGACAAGTTCGGCGCCGAGTTGACCACCGAGGTCGGCAACTATGGGCAGGCCAAGGCGACAGGCTACGTCAACGTACCGCTAGGCGATATGCTCGCCGTGCGGTTCGCCGGAGCCTTCATCTCGCGCGACGGCATCCAGGACAACGTCTTCGGCGGCAGCAAAATCGACAGCCGAAAGATCGACGCCTTCCGTGCGACCATCGCCTTCAAGCCGACGGATCAGATCAGCGCCTCGCTGATGTGGGATCACCTGCGCGAGGCCGACAGCCGCACGAACGGCATGAAGATGTTGTGCGTGCCGGACCCTGGCCCGTCGTCGGTCGGCGGCGCGCCCGTGAGCGCGGTCGAACGCAACTACCTCAGCCTGGGATGCCTGCCCACCTCGGTCTATGCGTCGAACGCGAACGGCGTCCCGAACGCCGTCGCCAGCGTCTTCAGCTCCCAGGCGGCCCAGGACGGCATCTTCGCCGGCAATCCCTTTGCCGGCGCGACCACGCCGATCGACCGCCGCTCGGTGTTCTCGACGATCACGCCGCAGTACCGCAACACCAACGACAATGTTCAGCTTAACCTGCAGTGGCAGCTCACGCCGTCGCTCCAGTTGGTCTCGCTCACCGGCTACTCGAACGATAAGCTGACCAACCTCTTCGACCTGCAGGCCGCGGACCCTGTGGGCGTTTTCAACGTCACCCGCGTGACGCCGAACGGGGTCTTTGCCGACCCGCAGATCGGCGCCTCCAACAAGCTGCGCCAGATTCAGTATTGGCATTACGAAGCCGAGCAGTGGACGGACGAATTACGGCTCCAGTCGTCATTCCAAGGCCCGGTCAATTTCAACCTCGGCGGCATCTACGCCCACCTGAAGCAGGCGAACAACTACGTCACCTTCGCGAACGCCTTTGAAGCCTCGTTGCAGCTTCCGGGCGTCGGCATCCCGACGGGCATCCCCATCGACACCACCGCCTCGCCCGACCCCCGGAACCCGCAGGCCCTCGGCCACAACTACTTTCCCGTCATCCAGCCCCTCACGCTGGAGTCGAAGGCGCTGTTCGGCGAGGTCTACTGGACGGTTCTCAGCAATGTGAAGATCACCGCAGGCCTGCGCTACACCGACGATGACAAGGTCGTGCAGGTCTACCCAAGCTCCTACTTCAAGGCCACGCCGCTCGCCTTCGGCCAGCCGGGCTATCAGGCCTATCCCTGTCCAGGGGTGAACTGCCCCTTCACCAACGAAGATCGGCGCAAGACCACGACAGGTCGCCTGAACGCCAGTTGGACCCCAACTCTGTCCTTCACCGACCAGACCCTGATCTACGCCTCCTACGCGCGAGGCTATAAGGGCGGCGGACTCAATCCCGCGGCTATCGGCACTCAATCGGCGATTCCCTTCGCGCCCGAATTTGTCGACGCCTACGAGGTCGGAACGAAGAACACCGCCCTGGGTCGGCGCCTCGTGGTCGATCTCACGGCCTTCTTCTACAACTACACCGGCTACCAGATCGCCATTCAAGCGTCCGGGAACACGATCACCTCGAACCTTGACGCCCACATCTGGGGGGTCGAGGCGGAGGCGACCTGGCAGGCGACCAATCGACTGCGCGTGAACGGCGCCGCCGGCCTGCTGCAGACCTCCGTGCAGGATGGGCCGAACAGCTCGCTGATCAACCTCAGCGACCCCACCGGCGGCCGGGCGGACTACACGGCGGTGCGTTCCTATTTCGGGCAGTGCGTGGCGCCCACGGCGCTGCTGGCCAACGTCATCGCCAAGCAGAACGCCGGGGTCGCCGGCTACACGCCGGTGGACATCCGCGGATACCCCTATGCTGGCAAGGCCGGCGTGTGCGGCGGCGCGTTCGCCGGCGACGGCCTGACGACGACGGGCGCCAACCCGACGGTGATCGCCAGCGGCTTCGCCACCAGGATTGTTGGCAATCAGCTCCCGAACGCGCCGACCTGGTCGGTGTCTGTGGGCGCTCAATACGCCCTAGATCTCCCGCGCAACTGGCAGGCGGTCGTTCGCGGCGATTTCTTCATCCAGGGCGACAGCTACTCCACAGTCTTCAATCGGCCGGAGAACCGCATCCACCAGCTTAGCAATTTGAACATGACGGTCACCTTGACCAATCCAGACTCCGACTGGCGGGCGCAGGCGTTCGCGAAGAACGTCCTGAACAGCGATGCTTACAACTCGAGCTTCACCGCCTCCACCACCACAGGATATTTCACCTACGGCTATGTCAGGGACCCGGCGCTGTACGGTGTCTCCCTGACCAAGAGCTTCTAGGCCGGGTCGGCCGTGAAGGGCCAGATAGCAGACGCTGGTTCCACAGGTCCCCGTTCCGCATTGCGCGGCGCGGCCTGCATGGGAGGCGCCCATCGCCGTCCGGCCCGGACCGACCAGGCCGCGCGACCCTTCCGCCTTGCGCGCCGCGCCCGGGCGGTGGGGTCGCCGACCGTCCCTCTCGCGTGGCCGGCGAACAGCCTCACCTTCAGATGACCCTCGGATCGATGGACAGATCAGATACCCTCGCCCTGCTTACGGCCGTCGGCCAGCCTTACGAACTCGTCGAATGCGAGGTCCTGGGCCGCCGGGTCCGCGTCTTCCGGAACGCGCCCCGCAACCTGCGCGCGCTATACGAATCCGCTCAGAGCCACCGGACCTTCGTGGTCTATGGCGATGAGCGCCTCACGTTCCGGGAATTCTGGAGCGCGACCCAGGCGTTCGCCGAAATCCTCCGTGCGGACTACGGCGTGGCGCGGGCGGATCGCGTCGCCATCTCGCTCCGCAACTATCCCGAATGGATGATCGCCTTCGCGGCGGTGACGTCTATCGGCGCCATCGCGGTCGCGATGAACGCCCTCTGGATGGCGGACGAGCTGCGGCATGCGCTGGGCGACTGCGACCCAAAGGTTCTCGTGTTGGATCAGGAGCGCCTCGTGCGCCTGCCGGCGGACGGTGTGTCCGGCGGGTGCGCCGTGCTGGTGGTCCGAGCCGAGGGCGGTCTGCCGCCGTGGGCCTCGCCCTTTCCCTCGCTCGACCGCGACGGTGATGTTGTCCGCTTCGAACCGCCGCCGATCGACTCCGACGACGATGCGGTCATGCTCTACACGTCCGGTTCGACAGGCCGGGCCAAGGGGGTGTTGTCGACCCACCGAAATCTGCTCACGACGCTGATGTCCTGGGAGCTCGATGCGGAAGTGACGGCGCTAAGATGCGGTGCGGCGCCTGAGGCCGGCGACGGCCCTCATCCGGTCGGTCTGCTGGGAATCCCCCTGTTTCACGTGACCGGGCTCCACTCGGTGTTCCTGGGCTCCTTCCGCGCCCAGCGACGCTTGGTCTCCATGTACAAGTGGGATCCGGGCGTCGGCGCCAGCCTGATCGCCAAGGAAGGGGTCACGACCTTCACGGCGCCGTCCGCGGTGACCGGCGACCTCGTCGCCTACGCGTCGCGCAACGCGCTCGATCTCCCGTCGCTGCAGAGGTTGGGGGGCGGCGGGGCGGCGCGTGCGCCGGAGCAGGTCCGCATGATCGACGCGGTCTTTCCGAGGGCCACGCCCCACACGGCCTGGGGCATGACGGAGACCAACGCGATCGGCATGAGCCTGAGCGGGTCGGACTACCTGGCCCGGCCGGAGAGTTCGGGTCAGGTGGCCGCCGTCCTCGACATCAGGATCGTGAGGCCCGATGGCGAGCCCGTCCCGCCGGGCGCGCCGGGGGAGCTCCAGGTGCGCGGCAGCACCATCATGCGGGGTTACTGGCGTCGGCCGGACGCCAACGCGGAGGCCTTCCAGGATGGCTGGCTGCGCACGGGCGATGTGGCCCGGATCGATGCGGCGGGGTTCATCTACATCATCGACCGGATCAAGGACTTGGTGATCCGTGGCGGCGAGAACATCGGCTGCGGCGCCGTCGAGGCGGCGCTGCTGGAGCACCCGGGCGTGCTGGAAGCCAGTGTCTATGGCGTGCCAGACGATCGGCTCGGCGAGGAAGTCGCCGCGACGCTGTACGTCACGCCGGGCGTCGAACCGGACGAGGTGCGCGCGTTCCTTGAAGATCGCCTGGCGCGCCACGAGCGCCCGCAACATCTCCATCTCGTCCACGCAGAACTTCCGCGCCACGCGTCCGGCAAGATTGCGAAACAGCAGCTGCGCTCGGAAGCCCTGGCGCGGCTAGGCTTGGCGCCGCGCGCATGACCCGCCGCGCGCTCGCACTACCGGCGGTGTGCCTGCCGCCCCGGCGCGCCCGGTCAGGGGCGCATCAGGAGTTTGAAGACCTCGACCAGACGCGCGATCCATTCGGAGTCCACGCGGTGATTCTGGTTGATGATACGGGTGTAGATGCCGCCCGTAACCATCGCGAGCGCCGCCTGACGGTCGAAGTCGGCTGGCAGCTCCCCCCGCGCGATGGCGCGATCGAAGATCGGGTCGTGGTCATGCCGGCGCTCCTGCCACAGCTGGATGCGTCGCGCCCGGCTTTCGTCGTCGGTCAGCGCCATTTCGAGATTGGCCGTCAACGCGGCCCGGCCGACCGGACTCTGCAACCACGCCGCCAGCGTCTCGAGCATGGCTGTGAGGTCCTTTTCGAGGCTGCCCAGGTCAGGCGCCACGACCTGTTCCGTGGCCGAGTCGAGGATGGCGTCGAGGACCAGGTCCTCCCGTGTCCGCCAGCGGCGATACAGGGTCGCGCGGTTGACCCCCGCCCGCTCGGCGACCTCCTTGAAGCCGATCCCGGAAAGGCCTTTCTCCCCGAGCATGGCGAGGGTCGTCGAGAAGATCTCCTTCACGACCCAGTAGGATCGACCACCTGGGCGAATGCGGGGCAGCTGTTCGGTCGGGGTCGGCTCGTTGTCTTGCATCGGCGTCTGACTCACCTCGGTTGCCGCGTGGCCTGGAGCCGCGCGAGGGCTCGTTTCGCGGGATGGGCGATCCAGCCGCGAGCGCAGGGCGCACCCGCCCCGCGGAATCTGCACCGCCCCACATTGCTAAAAGCGACAAGTGTCGCTATAAAGATTCAATCGTCGCGATAAGCGGCAAGTGCCGCCATGACGCCACGCTGTTGCGCAAACCAATGGCTTAGATCGGGAAGAAACGGAATGGTATCTGCGCCGGACCGCATCATTATTGTCGGGGGCGGACCGACGGGCCTCGCTGCGTCGCTCGAGCTGGCGCGCTTCGGCGTCCCGAGCATCGTGCTCGAAAAAAACACCCGCACATCCTGGCATCCCAAGGCGCGCAACTTCTGCACGCGCACGATGGAGATTGCGCGCGGCTGGGGGCGGCCGGTCTATGAACGGCTGCGCGCCGTGGATCTGCCGCTCGATTGGAAGAGCCCGATCCTGTTCCTCCGGTCGGCCGTCGGCGAACGCTACGGCCATATCGACGCCCAGGGCTTCCTGGGTCCGGATCCAAGCATCAGCTCAGTCCTGCCCATCATGTCGTCGCAGGACCGCCTCGAAGCGATCATGTACGACGCGGCCGTTGAATCCGGCTTGGTCGAGCTGAGGTTCGGCTGTGAGGTCATCGAGCTGATCGAGGGCGGCGAAGACGACGCCACGCGCGTGGTCATTGCGGTCCAGCGTGACGGCGCCGCAGAGCCCGAGCGGCTTGAGGGTGCGGCCCTGGTCGCAGCCGATGGCGCGCAAGGACCCATGCGCACCCAACTCGGCATTCGCCAGCAAGGCGAACGTGGCCTGGCATTCAACGCGAACTGCTTCTTCAACGCCGACATCGAGGGCCGCATGGGCGACCGCCGGGGCGTCATCCTGTTCATCGAGAACGAGGAGATGACGGGGGTCCTGCAACCGCTTACGGCTCGCGGTCGCTGGCTTTGCCAGGTCTCGGTGCCCGAGGAACGCTGGGGCCCCGAATTCTTCGACGAGGACTTGGCCCGGAAGTCGATCCGCGCGGCGGTCGGCGACCCGGACCTGGAGATCCAGATCCATTCGATCGGCTTCTGGCGCCTGAACTCGACTCTGGCGGACCGCTTGGTGCAAGGCCGCGTGCTGCTGTGCGGCGACGCCGCGCACCAATTTCCGCCCACCGGTGGCCTCGGCGTGAACTCGGGCCTCATGGGCGCGCACAACGCCATGTGGAAGCTGGCCCTCTGGCAGAAGGGCAAGGCCACCTGGGACCTCGTGCGCACCTATGACGAGGAGCGCCGGCCGGTCGTGCAGGAGGTGGGGGCGCAATCGCTCCAGAACTGGCGCAACGTGAACCGCATCCGCCGGTCCCGGAAGGGCGAAGAGAGCCTTCCCACCGAGCAGATCGTCCTGGAGTCGCGGCGCTACGGCAACCACTTCGGCGTGGAGTTCGGCGCACGTTATCGCTCAGGCGCCGTCATCCCGGACGGGACGGACCCGCCGCCGGTCGCGGACACCTATTCCGACTACGTCCAGTCAGCCACGCCGGGGTGCCGCAGCCCGCACGTTTGGCTCGGGTCGGACCAAGGCCAGGTCTCGACCCTGGATCTGCAGGGCGCGCACTTCCTGCTCCTGTCGGTCTCGCCGGCCTGGACCCGTCAGGCCCGTGAGGCGGGCGAGGCCATGGACCTTCCCGTGGCCGCCTACACGATCGGGGCGGCTGGGCTCGACGACCGAGGTGGGTTTGCCGAGCTCTATGCGGTGGGCCCGGAGGGGGCGGTTCTCGTGCGCCCCGATGGCCACGTCGCCTGGCGGACGACCGCAGCCCCGTCCTCCGGCCGGGAGGTGCGTGAGGCCCTGACGCAGATCCTCGCGCCCGGCGCGCGGCAAGGTCCGGCCGCCTCGGATGCCAACAAAGAATTCTCCGCGGCCTGACGCCGTCGAGCCCACAGATCAACCCTTGGGAGGGATTCCATGAAGGCGGTACAGCTCACGGACTACGGCTCCGTCGACAACTTTCGCATGGCCGACATTCCTGAGCCCCAGGCGGGCCCGAACCAGGTTCGGATCAAGGTCGCCTTCGCCGGCTTGCGGTGGGGCGATGTCATGGCGCGCAATGGCGATCCCGTGCGCCGCTACACGCCGCCGTTCGCCTTCACCGCGGGGCAGGAGGCCGCTGGCGTCGTCGACCAGGTCGGCGAGGGCGTCGAGAACATCAAGATTGGCCAACGCCTCTACATCAACATCTGGGAGGGCGCGTTCGCGGAGTACGCAATCGTGACCCTGAACAAGGACACCTGGGCGCGGGATATGGTGCCCATCCCTGACGGCGTGCCGATGGACGTCTTCCTAGCCTACCCGGTGAACATGATGGCGGCGTGGATGGCGGTCTACCAGTGGGGCCAGGTCAAGCCCGGCCAGACGGTCCTGTTGCACCAGGCGGCGGGCGGGCTGGGCCGCCTCATCACCCAGATCATCAAGCGCAAGCTATGGGACGTGCGGCTGATCTCGCTGGTGGGCAGCGACGCCAAGTTCGACGTCTGCCGAGCCGACGGCGCGGACCATGTGATCAACTACAAGACGCACAACTACGTGGACGAGGTGCAGAAGATCATCGGCGAGAAGCCGGTCGGCTTCCTGCCCGGCGTGGAAGGGGCGGGCGTCGACGTCTCCTTCAACGGCGTTCGCGCCCACACGCTGAAGACGGACCCGCTGATCATCCGCAAGCGGGGGCGGTGGGTCCTCTACGGCCACGCGGGCGCGGCCCGCGACAAGCCGATCGACGGCTCGCAAGGCCGTCGCAACGACGACATCGACACGGCGCCCTTCCTGTACGACAGCATCACCATCCTGCCGATGTCCACGCTGACCTGGCTCGGCACGCCGGAATGGTTCTCCGCCCGCGCCTTCATGTACGATTGGCTGGCGCGCCAGGCGTTGATGACGCCCACGGTCTACGCGCTGGACGAGGTCCCGAAAGCGCAAGAACTGATGGAGACCGGCCAGACCACGGGCAAGGTCGTTTTCCGGATTGGCGGGGAACCCTAGCCCTCAACCGCCAGACGATCGGGGCGTCGCTGCGAGGCCGGGATTCGACAAGCCAAACGTCCCGGCTCGTGGCGAGATTCCGTCTCGTCACGCTGAACGCGCTGGGAGGCGCAGCCGATCGATGGCGTCCATTGGACTTGAAGAACCTGGTGAGACACCTGCGGCGGACGAGACCCTGAGCCTGAGGGGGTCTTGGCTCCTCTCGATGCTCTTCCTCACCGCGGTCTTCAACATGTTCGACCGTCAGGTGATCAACATCCTGGCTGAGGAGATCAAGGCCGAGTTCGCCCTGTCCGACGGGCAGCTCGGCCTCCTGACGGGCTCGGCCTTCGGCCTGCTGTACGCCGTCGTCGGCGTGCCCCTGGCGCGGATAGCCGACCGATACAACCGGGTTCACCTCATCTCGGCGGCGATCGGGATATGGAGCCTATTCACGATCCTCTGCGGGGCCACCACCGGCTTCATCCAACTCTTCTTCGCCCGCATGGGGGTTGGCGTGGGGGAGGCGGGCTCTCAGCCTGCCAGCACCGCCCTGATCCACGACGTCATCCCCGCGCGCTTCCGCGCCTCGGCGCTGTCCCTGGTCATGGGCGGCCAGCCCGTCGGCAAGTTCCTGGGATTCCTGGTGGGCGGCCTGCTCGCCGGCTCCTACGGGTGGCGCGCCGCGTTCGTTATTGCGGGCGTTCCGGGCGCGATCCTGGCCGTCACCATGTTTCTGACGCTGCGGGATCCACGGGCCGCCAGGGCGTTCCCAAAGCCCGAGATTCCCCCGTTTCTCAAGACGCTGCTGACTCTCTACAGGACCCCCGGCATGGTCCCCACGACCCTCGGCCTCATCTGCTCGGCCTTCCTGATCGTGGTCACCAACGCCTGGGTGCCGCTGATGCTGAAACGGGTCCACGGCCTCTCGATCGAAGCCACCGGCGCCTACAGCGCGGTGATCATCGGCGTCGGCGGCGCGATCGGAGCGCTCGGCTCCGGGGTGCTGTGCGACGCCCTGCGGCCGCGCGTTCGGGCTGTGGAATCGAAAATGCTGATCGCCACGGTGGGGATGTGCACGCCGCTTCTGCTCCTGACGGCGTTTGTCCCGAACCTCTACGCGTCGCTGGGCTTCGCGTTCGTGCTGAACATCTTCGCCTACGCCTGGCAGGCGCCGCTCGTTTACAACCTGCAGCGGATGTCGGGCGCGGAGTCGAGGGCCCTGGGCCTGGGCGCCGCCATGTCGATCTCCGCGATCACAAGCTCGGTCATCGGCCTCCCCCTGGTCGGTCTGATCAGCGATCTCTTCCAGCCCGTCGCCGGAACCGGGTCGCTTCGGTACGCCCTGGCGTTCGCTTCGCTCGCGGGTGTCGCCGGCATGATCAGCCACATCGTGGCCATCCGACGAATGCGCTGACGGCGCGGGGGCGGCGGCCTCGCGCCGCCTGGCCCACAAGGCAGCTCCGGATGCCGGGCCGGTTCCTCGACACGGGGCGTCGGTGGCCCGCGGGTTGCGGCCCGGCGGCGGGCGCTCTTGGGATCGGGACGGAAGGGCTCCGGCGCCGCGCGCCTGAAGAAATAGAGAAAAGCTCAATTTTACGACGCTGGGAGACGCAGCCAGATTGCGAGATCGCATGATGCTCCGGCGACGTCTTCGGTCGAGCCTGTCGTCCAAGTATGAGAAAAATACATAATTACAATGCAATGTCGGGAATCTTGAGAAACGCGTCAGCGTGCCCCGCTCATGACGGCCGCCGTTGACTTCGCGTTCCGAAGGCGCATATATTCTGAGTATTACTCAAGATCGTTCGGAGAAGGTCGTCATGGCGTTTGACACGTCGAATCCGCGCGCACTGGGTTTTGACCCGGACGCCCTGCGGGAGAAGTACCGTCAGGAACGTGACAAGCGGGTCCGTACGGACGGCGAAGCGCAGTATCTTGAAAAAGACTCAGACCTCGCTGAGTTCTCGGAGGAGGATCCCTACGCAGAACCGGGTTTCGCTCGTCCGCCGATCACGGACGAGGTGGACGTGGTGATCATCGGCGGCGGGATGGCCGGCCTGATTACGGCGACCCGGATGAAGGCCGAGGGCCTCAAGGACGTTCGCATCATCGAGGCGGGGGCGGGCTTCGGCGGCGTCTGGTACTGGAACCGCTATCCTGGCGCCCAGTGCGATATCGAATCCCACTGCTATCTGCCGCTGCTCGAAGAGACGAACTACGTCCCCAAGGAAAAGTACTCGTACGCGCCCGAGATCTTCGAGCAGATGAGACGGATCGGCCGGACGTTCGATCTCTATAAGGACGCCATCTTCCGCACGAGCGTGGCCGCGCTCGACTGGGATGAGTCGCTCAAGCGCTGGATTATTTCCACGAACCGGAATGACGCCATCCGTGCGCGCTTCGTCGTGCTCGCGACGGGCCCGGCCAACCGTGCGCGTCTGCCGAACATTCCGGGCATCAGGGACTTCAAGGGCCGCATGTTCCACACG